>LFFM01000829.1_pt1 | contig 21927 bp, 29 predicted proteins | sample 643131 | NCBI WGS metagenome assembly LFFM01 (sample SAMN03777445, study PRJNA286221) | soda lake metagenome | biome: soda lake; feature: Kulunda steppe; material: water; isolation source: sample Tc-Br brine of Tanatar trona crystallizer | place: Russia: Kulunda steppe | collected 2011-07
ACGAGGCCGGCGGGACGGGCGAGGCCCTCCGGGAGCTGGCCCGAAAGGTCGCGGACAACGTCGGAGTCGTCCACCGGCAGGCGGTCTCGGCCGGGGGTGAGGGAGCCTCCGACGGAGATGCCGTCGAGGAAATCCCCGGCCAGGACGTCGACGACGGAGGTGTCGGGATCCCCTCCGAGGAGGAAACGCCCAGAGGTGGACTCGACGTCGACTACGGGAGCGACGACCCCGTCCCGGACGGCGGGGATCGCCGGGAATGACCGGAGGCGATTCGGGGGCCGACGGCGACCGCCTCGGATCCGACGATGGCGACCGCCTCGAGCCCGACAGCAGCGACCACCTCGGAACCGACGACGGCGACCGCTTCGAGCCCGACCCCGAACGGGTCGCGATACTCCGTGAGATCGCCGACGACGTCCGCGGGGACACCGGCGAGAGCAAACAGCTCGCGAACGTGCTCTACCGAACCAGCGACCTCTACGATCCCGACGAGGAGACCTCCCCGGAGGAGATCCTCCGGAACGTCAAGTTCATTCTCGAGGTCAAAGAGCGGGGCACTCTCGAACGGTAGGTGCGAGACCGGCCGCGAGGGGGCGCACCCGTGGCCGTCGGTCGCGGTGACCGGTCCGAGATCCAGCGCCCGGATCGATCAGTAGCCGAGATCCAGCACCCAGTTGGCCGCGACCGCGACGCCGACCGCCGAGAGCAGGACGATCAGGACGAGAAAGGAGATCGCCCAGCCGAAGAGGTCCGCGAACAGCCCGGTGGCGACCGACCCCAGGGAGGCGACGGTGAGATACACCGTCCGCACGAGCCCGAACCCCCCGGCTCGCTCTGCCTCCGAGAGGTTGTCCATGAACCGCGGCTCGACCGCCGAGGCCCAGCCGAGGCCGGTTCCGACCAGGAGGACGGCGCCGACCACCGCGAGCGTGCCGGGGACGGCGACGAACAGCGCGAGTCCGGCCGCGGTCGTGGCCATACAGCCGACGATGACGACGTCCCGGCCGTAGCGGTCGGAGGCCGCGCCGATCGGCGGCTTCAAGAGCGCCTGGACGACGAAGTACGCCGAGAAGACGACGCCGGCAGCCGCCGTCGACTGGCCGCGGTGTTCGACGAGGAAGGTCGGCAGAAACGAGGCCGTCCCCTGCCAGACGAACGCGCTGACCGCCGCGATCAGGACGGTGAACGCGATCGGTGGCCGCGAGAGCAGTTCGAGAAGCGGCTCGAGTTCGAACCGATCGCGCATCCGGTCGTCGGGCCGACGTGGATCGGTCGGTCGAACCCGCCAGGCGAACAGCACGAACACGGGGAACGCGATCGCCGCTCCGACGGCCACCGCCGGCCGCCAGCCGTACCGCGTCCCGATCCAGGCCGCGGCGATCGGCGCGAGCAGGCCCGCGGCGGGCGAGCCGATCGTGTGGACGCCGATCGCGGTCCCCATGTTGTCGAACGTCCGTGCCAGGAGCGCGGTCGCGACGCTGTAGTGTAAGCCGGCGACCGCACCGAGGACGACGACGCTCGCGAAAAAGAGGGCGAAGACGGGCGAGATCGCGAGCACGAGGCTCATCACCGCCGTCCCGCCGACGGCCACGAGGACGATCGGACGCTCGCCGAACCGATCCCCGAGCACGCCGCTTGGATACTGGGAGAAGGCGTAGGACATCCACATCCCGGTCAGCGCGATCCCGATCGTCGCGTTGGTGATCGCCAGATCGTCGGTGATCTCCGGGACGACCGGGCTGATCGCTAGACGCGCGACCATCGTGGCGAAGAAGGCAAGCGTACAGAGGGCGAGCACCGTGTGACGGTAGTGCCAGTCCATTCGGATCGGAGACGCCCGCGTTGGGCACTCGGGGTCCCCTTCAGATGGGCGTCGTATAACGGCGTCGAAACGGACGAGAGGGGCCGGGGTCCGAGACGGCCAGCTCTGTGAGAGGACTACCTGGAAGACGCGGGTGACTCCGCCGTCGGAGTCCGATACAGCTATCCGTCACCTCGCCGTGGTCGTCGACCATGTCGACCATCATCGCCGGCATCGACACCGACGAGGACCGCGCACGGGCACTGGCCGAGGGACTCCTCTCGATCCCCGGCAGCGACGGGATGGACGTCGTCCTGGTTCACTCGTTCGACTCGAACCCCGAAGGCGCCTCGGTCGATCGGGTCGCGGCCGTCAGACGCGCCAGAGAGCGCCTCGAGGACGCCGGCGTGGAGGTGCGTCTCGACGAACGAAGCGGGGAGACCGCAGCCGGGCTCCTCGATGCGGCAATCGAGTACGACGCCGCGATGATCGTCGTCGCCGCCCGCAAACGGTCGCCGACCGGGAAGGCGGTCTTCGGGAGCACGACCCAGGACGTCATCTTGGGCACCGAGCTCCCCGTGCTGGTCTGTGACGCCTCCGACTGACCCGTCCGTCGACCCCTCTCTGCCAGCTGGCAGGCGTTATTAACAGACGTGCTGGAAATAATAACACTTTTACCGGTCGGGACCGAGCCACCGGTATGGAATACACGCGCCGTTCGGTGTTGAGTGCCGGCGCCGGCAGCGTCGCGGCGGGGGCGCTCGCGGGCTGTCTCGGCGAGCCCGAGGGGGGTGACGGTGACGGCGACGGCGAGGCCTTAGAGGCGTACGCCGCCTTCTTCGCGCTGTGGGACTGGTGTGAGGAGATCACCGGCGACCTCGCCACCTTCGAGAACCCGGTCACGACGGGCGAGATGGGTCACGGCTGGGAGCCCGACGGCGATCTGACCCGCGAGGTCGCCGCCACGGACGCGTTCGTCTACCTCGACACGCCGGAGTTCTCCTGGGCACAGAACATCGCGGACGACCTCGAACGCGAGGGCGACGTCGCCGTGATAGACGGGATGACCGCGGTGAGCGACTACTTCCTCTCGATCGACCGGGAGCTCCCGCGGGAGCCGGCCGACGACTACGAGCTCGACCCCGAGACGTTCGAGGCGAGCGAGTTCGACCTCGTCGACGGTCGGACCGGCGAGCTGACCGCCTACTGGCACGTCGACCACTGGCACGAGGAGCTGCCGGACGTCCCCGTCGACGAGACGGTGCCGATCGAGGCGTTCGTCGCCGACGGCGACGGCGAGGCGGTCCCGCTCGGCGGGGCGCTCACCCTCCACGCCCGGCTCGCCGACGGGGCGCCCGACGGACACGTCGCGATCGAGTCGACCGGCGACGCCGTCGAGCTCACCGGCGAGGCGCCCGGCCGGACGCTGCTCGTCTTCGAGCTCCGCCACGACGACGAGGTGCTCTGGGACACGAGCGAGGACGGGATCACCGTCGACGTCGTCGAGGAGCCAGAGGGCGAGGGCGCCGACGAGTTCGTCGACCCCCACGTCTGGGCCGACCCCGTGCTGGCCGGCCGGATCGTCGACCACCTCGCGGCGGAACTGGGGGAGATTGACCCCGAGAACGCCGACGTCTACGAGGAGAACGCCGCGGCCTACCGAGAGCGTCTCGAGGCGGTCGACCGGGCGTTCGAGGAGCTGGTCGAGTCGGCCGACCGGGAGGTCGCCGTCTTCGCCGGTCACGACTCCTACCAGTACGTCGAACAGCGCTACGGCTTCGAGCTGCGGACGCCCGTGGGTGTCTCACCCGACGCGGCGGAGTCGTTCGAGGACGTCGCCGACCTCGTCGACGTGATCGAGGCCCACGACATCGAGACGATCCTCTACGATCCGTTCGAGTCGCCCGATCCGGACGAGCAGCTGCCGCGGATGGTCGAGTTGCTCATCGAGAACAGTTCGGCGACCGATCACGCCCCGCTCAGCCCCGCCGAGGGAACCACCGAGGAGTGGGAGGCGAACGGCTGGGGCTGGGTAGAACAGATGGAGGAAGTGAACATCCCCTCGCTGAAACGGGCACTCGATGCGGAGTGAGCGTACGGCCGGCCTACTCGTGCCGGAACGGGTCGGCCCCGCGGTGGACGGGCTGAAAGCGCTATCTGACCGGTCGGTCGACGGGAGGACACCGTGAGAACCGTCGTCGACGTCCGGGACGTGACGTTCGCCTACGGGGAGAAAGTGGCCGTCGAGGACGTCAGCCTCTCGGTCGACGCCGGGAGCTTCCTCGGGCTCATCGGCCCGAACGGCTCCGGGAAGACGACGCTGTTGCACCTGATGCTCGGCATCAAACGCCCCGACAGCGGCCACGTCGAACTGTTCGGCGAGCCGGCAGACGCCTTCGAGGACGGCGAACGGATCGGTTACGTCTCACAGCGGTCGACCGACCGCGGTGAGGCGATGCCGACGACCGTCCGCGAGGTCGTCACCATGGGACGGTTCGCCCACGTCGGACGCGGACGGCTCTCGGCGACCGACCACGAGATCGTCGCCGACGCCCTCGAGACGGTCGAGATCGGCGACCTCGCCGATCGGCGGCTCAGCCAGCTCTCGGGGGGCCAGCGCCAGCGGACGTTCATCGCGCGGGCGCTGGCCTCCGAGGCCGACCTGCTCGCACTCGACGAGCCGACCGTCGGCGTCGACGCCGACTCGCGCGAGCGGTTCTACGACCTGCTCGACGACCTCAACCGCGGGGGGATCACGATCGTCCTCATCGAACACGACATCGACGTCCTCACCAAACACGTCGACTCCGTCGCCTGTATCAACCGGCAGCTGTATCACCACGGCGACACCGTCTCCTTTCTCGAGAGCGACGCGCTCGCCGAGGCCTACGGTGCGGCACACGGCGTCGTCGAACACGATCACCCATGAGTCTCGACACCGACGAGAGTCCCGCGGTGAAGACGGGCCTGGAGGCGGGCTGGCTGGCGAGTCACACGACCAGAGAGCGCGTCGAGCTGCTCGCCGTCGCCGCGACCGGGGCGATCGCGGTCGCGATGCTCGCGTTCATCGTCCTCGACTGGCTGCGGTTCGCCCCGTTGCCCGCCGGGCTCGACGCGACGGCGGCGACCCTCTTCGAGCAGTTCATGATCGCGGGGATGTGGCTCGACTTCTACCTCGGCACCAACGTCTTCCGGTTTACGTTCGTCTGGCGGTCGATCGCCACCGGCGCGCTGGTCGGGGTCGTCGCGCCGGTGGTGGGGGTCTTTCTCGTCCACCGGCAGATGGCGCTGATCGGGGAGACCCTCGCCCACACCGCCTTCGCGGGCGTCGCGGTCGGGCTGATTTTCATCGCGCTGACTGGCTGGACCGGCTCGCTTTTGTTCGTCGCCCTCGTCGTGAGCGCGCTGGGGGCACTCGGCCTCCAGTGGCTGACCGACCGCACCGACCTCTACGGCGACGTCCCGATCGCGATCGTGTTGAGCGGCAGCTTCGCCGTCGGCACGCTGCTTATCAGCTGGGGTCGGGATTTCGCCGCGATCGCCATCGACGTCGAGGACTTCCTCTTCGGGAGCCTCGCCATCGTCACCGTCGAGGGCTCCCGGCTGGTCGCCGTTCTCTCGGTCGTCGTCGTCGCCGTCGTGGCGCTGTTTTACAAACAGCTGCTTTTCACGACGTTCGACGCCCAGGCCGCCCGCGTCGCCCGGCTCGAGGTCGACCGGTACAACACCCTGCTGATCGTGATGACCGCCGTGGTGGTCGTCGGGGCGATGCAGATCCTCGGGGTGATCCTCGTCGCCGCGATGCTCGTCGTCCCCGTCGCGGCCGCCTCCCAGGTCGCCCGGAGCTTCCGGGAGACCCTTTACCTCTCGATCGTCGTCGGCCAGGTGTCGGTGCTCGCCGGCCTCGGGATCTCGATCGGAGCGAGTCTTCCCCCCGGTGGCTCGATCGTCGTCGTCGCCATCGCGTTCTACCTGCTCGCGGTGGCGTTCTCGGATCACTCGACCGGCGCCATCTCCGTCCACTGATAGTGTGAGTCTTTACCGCCGGGTGTCGAGGGAATCAGCCGTGCAGAGCCGGAGCTGCCGTGTGTTCGCTGCCGTGCCGAAAATCACCCCAAGAATCAGTACGAGACGAGCTACCCCTCGTCGTCAGCCGACGTCCCGTCGCTCTCGGCGACCACCCGGCGGAACGCCTCGAGGATGACCCGCTTCGTGACCGCACCCTGGGTGGTCCAGTGGTGGGCGTAGTCGAGCATGTCGTCGTGGACGTCGGGCTTACAGCCCGCGGCCTTCGGATGACCACCACCGCCGACCAGCCCGGCGACCTCGTGACAGCGCTCGAAGGCGTCGGTGCCACGGATCGACGCCGAGCCGGCGGGTTTGACCACGACGGAGACGTCAGCCCCCCGCTCGCGCATCGCCTCGGCGACCTCGTTCTGGGAGCACCGACCGTAGGTGATTCCGACGGTGTAGCCGTCGATCTCCCGGAGTTCGGCCCGGGAGACGGCCTGTTCGATCAGCCCCTCCTTCTCGATGCGTCGCTCGGTGAGGTACTCCCGGACCCAGTCGGGGAGGTCGGCGCCGTGCTCGCGGACGACCTCGACGTACTCCTCCGGCTCTGCCCAGTAGGCGTAATCCGCCAAGTCGTCGCTCCGGGGGTCCTCGCGCAGCCAGAGGTCGTGATCGCGGGTGACGGCGGCGAGCTCCTCGTAGATCGGCTCGAACTCGTAGGCGAGCGAGCGGTAGACGACGTCGGCGCTGCACTCCTCGTCGCTGTCGCCGATCACGAGCTCGACGCCCGCCTCGCGGACGGCGTCGGCCACGTCCGGATCCCACCGGTGGTGGTCGTACCAGGCCGCCCCGTCGGCGACCGCGAGCGCCGCCTCGAGCTCCTCGGCGACGTACTCGTAGCGATCCGGCGCGAGGTCACAGACGTAGAGGGCGATCCCCTCGGGGGCGTACTCGCCGACGTGGGCGAGCTGATCCTCGAGGTCGTGGGGGCTCGCGGGCAACAGCGCGACCCGGTGTGGGGTCGGTTCGACCCCGTCGAGGAGCTCGGGGGCCGTCTCCCCGTCTGCCTCCCCGGGGCCGTCGGGGACGTTCCGAACGTCGCCGTGGGCCTCCCGGACGAGGGCGACGCAGGCGAGTCCGTCGGCGTCCGTGTCGGCGACGACGGCGGCCTCCGCACCCTCGAGGGCGGCCCGTGCGCTCTCCTCTTCGACGTCCTCCTCGACCGGATCGGGGAGAAAGAAGCCGGCGCCGGGGAGGAGGGATTTACGCGCCAGTGGCATCTCGTCGGTCGCGATGAGCCGTTCGTCCATGCCAACCCCTCCGGGTCGAGAGCCAAGAAGTCGCCGGTCGACGCCGACGGCCCGGTGTGACCGATCAGGCCGTCTCGAGCTGGCGGACGGTCAACACGGGGACGGGCGAGCTCCGGACGACCTCCTCGGCGACGCTACCGAGCAGAAAGCGGTTCTCGCCGTGGCGACCCCGGGTACCCGTGACGATCAGGTCGGCGTCGACCTCGCGGGCGTACGCACAGATCACCGGCGCGGGGTGGCCCTCGCGGACGGCGGTCGTGAGGCCGTCGTCGACCCGCTCGCGGACCGTCGCCAGCGCGGCCTCGGCGTGGCTCTCCAGGGCGGCTTCGAGCTCGTCTCTGAGCTGTTCGGGCGAGGCGTCGATCTCCCCGGCGTCCAGCACCGAGAGGGCGTGAACGCCGGCGTCGAACCGCGAGGCGAGATCGAGCGCGGCGTCGACCGCCCGCGAGACGCTCTCGGAGCCATCAGTCGCGACGACGACCGTATCGAACATGGCCGGCCGTTTCGCGCGCGAGGATAAAAAGCGGCCGGTCCCCGGCGACCCGTCAGTCGCCGGTCGCCCACCAGCTCGGCTGGACGGGCGTCCACCAATCCGGCTGGACGGGGGCGGGCGTTCACCAACTCAGCCTGAGGGGGACGGGCGGCGGCCACCCCGACGTCCGGCGATCAGCCGATATACCGGAGGTCGTCGTCGCTCGGGACGTCCACCGCGGCCTGCCCTTCCATCTCCTGGATCTTGCCGACGACCTCCTCCATCTCCTCGGCCCGCTCGTCGAGCGAGCCGTAGTCGATCGTAAACTCCAGACGCGTCTCGAGTACCCTCAACACCGCACGGGCGCTTTTCGGGTCGACGAGGTAGCCACTCGTCTCGCCCATCAGACACGCCGCGTCGAGCCCGCGGCGTCCGCCGAGCCCGAGCAGGAGGCCGCTGACGCCGACGATGCCGCCGGCGGGCTCGCCCTCCCGGAACTCGACGCCGGCGTCCTCCAGGGGCTCGATCAGCCCCTCGTGGCTGACAGCGCCCAACACCGCGTACTCCTCGATGAGCTCGCCGGTCGGCACGCCGCCGAGGGCGTACACCTCGCTCGCGCCGAAGCTCTCGGCGACGTCGAGGAAGGCGTCGGTCAGGACGTAGTGGCCCGCGTTGCTCCCGGCCTGGTGATCGCCGGTAAGAACGAGCAGGTCCCGACCGTCGGGGACGGTGACCGCGTGGAGCCGTGCGGAGGCGAGTTCGGCGACGCCGTCGCCGACCGACACCTGTGGGGGAAACTCCCGCGAGTGGATCCGTCGGACGAGCGTGCTCTCGGCGTCGAGCTCCTCGATGAGGTGTTCGGCCGCGAGCTTCCCGACGTGGCCGACGCCCGGAAGCCCCTCGATCAGCGCCGGCTCGTCGAGGTCGACCTCGGCGACCGCGTCGACTTCGAGTTCGTCCATACCCTAGCCGCGGCGGCGACGTTTAAGAGCGCGTCGGTACTCGCCGTACCGGTCTTCGGGGTCGAACGGCGCCGGGGCGCTGTTTACCGCCTCGGCGCCACACGCCGGACAGTGCGAGCCGAGGGTGTACACCGGCCGTTCGTGGACCTCCCGCCAGTCCGCACAGCGGCGGATGTCCGATCGCATCTCACTCGTCGTCGGTCCGTCGCTCGCGGTGGAACTCGCCGTCGCCGCCGTGCTCGCCGATCGCCGCGACCGCCCGCCGGGCGCTCTCCTCGAGCTGTGACTCGGCGGTCTTGTAGTTCGGGGCCCGGACCTGGATCCGGTACTCCGGCGCGCCGACGTAGGTCACCTCCAGATCGACCTCCTCGGGGACGGCGGGCTCGTCCTCCGAACCCCCGCTCGGACCGTCGCCGTTGCCCTCGGCGGCCGCGAGCGCCTCCTTGACGCCGTCGACGCCGCTCGGCGAGGGGTTCTCGAGGTCGACGTAGCCCGTGACGGTGACGTACGGCACCGAGACGTTCTCCCGGGCGGTGTCGACGATGGCTTCGAGCTCCTCGTCGGTGAGATCGGTGTCCTCGAGGGCCTCCCTGCCGTGGATGGCCGCCTGCTTGAAGCCGTCATAGAGGCTGCCGTGGGCACCGATCAGCGCGTTCGCGATCGCGGTGTACTGCTCGTCGGCGACGTCCTCGCCGAAGGCGAGCTCCATCCAGTTGTCGGCCTTTTGTTCGTTCTTCCAGTCCTGGATCGTATCAGACCGCTGGTGGTCGTTTACGTCCTTCAACGAGAGGTCGATCTGCTCGTGGCCTTCGTCGACGTCGAGGACCTTACAGACGACGATCTGTCCCTCGCGGACGTGATCGCGGACGTTCTTGATCCAGCCGCTGGCGACCTCGGAGATGTGGATCAGTCCGCGTTTCTCCCGGTACTCCTCCAGCTCGACGAAGACGCCGAAGTCCTCGATCTCGTCGATCCGGCCGACGACGAGTTCGCCGGGGTCGGGCCAGCCGCTGTATTTCATCGTGACTCGACTGTCTCTAGGATCTCGTGGTCGATCCGGGCTTTCCCGCCGGTCGGCGTCGCGAGCGTCGTCCCACAGACCGCACACGCGACCTCCGTCGAGGCTTTCCCGAACACGACCTGTTCGTTACCACAGTCACCACAGCTTACCTTGTAGAAGTTCCCTGCCATAGCTCACTCCTGGAAATCGAGCCGACCGGCACGCCACCCTTCCCGGAGGTGGGCTTTGCCACACTCGCTGCAGCGGTACTTGAGGTCGGTCTTTTTCGTGGGCTTGTCCCCGCTTGGCACCTTCGAGAACTTGCCGCTGTTCCCGATTCCCGTCTGGCGCTCTCGCTGTCGGTCGATCCATTTCATCCCCGTCTGTCGGCCCGTCCGGACCTTCTCTACCTCGTGTCGGTGGTGGCCGTCACAGTGTGGACAGTACGTGTTGAACCGGCGTGGCATCTCCATGTTATCTCACTTGCGGTCGCCTAAGACGGGCCCGTTTATAACCCGTTTGGTTCGGGGACGGATGGAACGTCGGTCGCCTGATTCGGGGACGGACGAGACATCGGCCACTCGGTTCGGGGACGAACGAGATACCGGCCGCTAAGGGGCGACCGACGGTCTCGGGGGACAAGGACTATCAGAACCCCCTCCCAACTCGGCGCATGTCCGGACTCCGACCGGCCGCCGAGACGGCCGTCCGACAGTGTCTGAACCTCACCGAGGGCGAATCGTGTGCGATCGTCACCGACGACGAGCGCGAACCCATCGGCGAGGCCCTCTACGAGGTGGCAAGCGAGGTGACCGACGACGCCGCGATCGTCCGCTACCCGCCGGGGGAGACCCACGGCGGCGAGCCACCCGAACCCGTCGCGGCGGCGATGGCCGGCGCCGACGTGGTGCTCGCGCCGACGACGAAGAGCCTGAGTCACACCCGCGCCCGCACGGAAGCCAACGACGCCGGTGCCCGCGTCGCAACCCTCCCCGGGATCTCCGAGGCGGTGTTCACGACGGGGCTCGACGCCGACTACGAGGCGATCGCCGAGGCCTGTGTGGCCGTCCGCGAGCAGGTCGCCGAGGCCGCGGAGATCCGCGTGACGACCGAGCGGGGTACGGACGTCACCTTCGGGATCGGCGACCGGGAGTTTCTCTCCGACACCGGCATCGTCCACGAGCCCGGGGAGATGTCGAACCTGCCCGCTGGCGAGGTGTTCGTCAGCCCGGAGACGGCCGACGGGCGCTACGTCGTCGACGGGACGATGCGCCCACACGGACTGCTCGAGGCCGGCCAGGAGCTGACCTTCGAGGTCGAAGACGGGCTGGTTACCCACATCTCCGACGACGAGATCCGGGCGACCGTCGAAGCCGCAGCCGAGGAGGTCGGCGACGACGCTTACAACCTCGCCGAACTCGGCATCGGGACGAACGTCGCCGTGACCGAACTCGTCGGCTCGGTGTTGCTCGACGAGAAAGCCGGTGGGACGGTCCACGTCGCGATCGGTGACGACGCGGGGATCGGCGGCGACGTCGACGCCCCGATCCACCTAGACGGGATCATCAGGAGCCCGACGGTGTACGCCGACGGTGTCGAAGTGGAGCTCCCCCGGGTCGACTGAGTCCGGCGGACTCCCGCGTGATCGGGCCGTCGATCGGCATGAGAGAGACGGTTCTCCGGAACAGTCCCTGGACGGTTCACGGAGCGATTCGACCTTCGGCCCCCGAGTTCGCTGCCCCACGGGAGTTCGTTCCGGACGGATATTCACCCGCCCTTGGTAATGACGACAGTGCCACTCGTTGCCAAACATCTGGCGCATCATCCATGCTTCGGGGACACAATAGGTCCCCAATACATTTACCAACCCTGAGCTTCCGTTATTGGTTTCGATCTATCCTCAAACGCCGTGAGTAAGCCGTGTCGCGGTAGCCTTCCATGTCAGAACCACCTTTTCCCCTTCAGATAATTCAAGTCGATCTGTGCTATCCTCTGTAACCAGTGCTCGAAAGACAGTGCCGTCGACATCGATAGTCACGGTAAACACTGTTTCGCCCTGCTGAATATTCGCAACTGTTCCAGTCAGATGATTTCTCGCACTTGTTGAATCTGGATCAGGGTCAGCAGTTGGATCAAGGACAGTAAGCGAGTCAGCCCCGATTCGGACTTGGACGATGTCATCAAGGGTTATACCATCGTGCAAGCCGCGTACGATACCGACGCTCGTCGAGACATCCGCTAACTCACCCGAGATGGATGAGACTGTTCCTTCAAGAACAGTTTCAGGCACTTGCGCGGTAGCAGAGAGTGCGACTTGAAGTCGTTTGTACTGGTTTAATAGTCGCGTTGCGTTGCCAGTTAATTTGCTTCCACCCCCACCGCTTCCGCCACGGTGGCGTTCAACGAGGTCACCAAACACTGATTCGAGTTCTTCGATCCGGGTGAGATCACGGGCACGTGAACGACCGAGGTTCGTCGATGCTTTCGCTACCGAGCCCGTTTCGTCAATCTCCTTGAGCAGGGTAACGTCTCGTTCGTCAAATTCTACCCCATCTCGTACGAGCGTAGCACGCCCTCGCCCACTCGGCTCATCCATTATGTAGGAATTCATTCGGGGAACTTTAGAATCTTATCTGTTTCTTGTTCCACTTCAGTAGACGAGCTCGCCATCGATGAACTTGCGTGCCCGGGGATCGTCGGGATTCGTGAACACCCGTTCGGCGGGGCCGAACTCGATAAGACGCCCTTCGAGCATCACTGCAACACGATCGGCAACGCGCTCTGCTTGGTTCATATCGTGAGTAGCGATGGCAACCCCGAGTCCGCGTGCTCGTGCCGTCTCTATCGCGTCTTCGATTACGGCGGTGTTCCGGGGGTCGAGGTCAGATGTGGGTTCGTCGAGGAGCAAGAAGTCGGGCTCATACGCAAGAGCACGAGCGAACGCAACTCGCTGTGCTTCCCCACCCGATAGCGAGGTTGCTGGCTGAGTCTCGGCGTCTGCGAGTCCAACGACATCCAGTGCCTCAGCAACTTCTTGGCTAGTATCTTCGTTTCCTATCCGTGAGAGCCAGTGATTGAGGCGATTAGTCCAACTCCGTCGGATGTGTTGTCCATAACTCACGTTCCGACGAACGGTTGTGTCGAAGAGGTTTGCCTCTTGGAATACCATTCCGATTCGCCGTCGAACGTTGAGGCGTTCACGCTCAGACAGCGTCCATACATCAGTTCTATCCATTTCGAGCGTTCCCGTGTCCGGACGGTAAAAAAGCGCCAGAAGCCGGAGTAGCGTTGTCTTTCCCGTACCTGAAGGGCCGATAATTGCCACAGTCTCACCCTGTTCGACCGTAAGCGTTATTTCATCGAGAACATCGGTACCATCGAACCCGTGACTGACGTTCTTGAGGGCAAGCCCGTCGTTAGCTCCCCATTCCCGTTCACCACGCTGTTGTTGTATCATACGCGCCCACCACCTAATCGGAGAACGATACCATTGACTAACAACACGAGCGTGACGAGGATCGCACCGAGAATCAGTGCGGTTTCGAATCGTCCCTGCCTGGCTTCGAGTTGGATCGCCGTGGTGAGTGTCCGAGTAACAGATGTACCGTCTGAGCTAGCGATGTTGCCACCGACGATGAGTACCGACCCAACTTCGCTGATCGCTCGCCCCAGTCCAGCCAGAATACCGGTCATAATTCCGTAGCGGGCCTCTTTGATGATCACGAGCGCAACATCAAGACGGGTTCCACCCATCGCATACGCGGCATCACGGACGCCGTCCTCGATACTGGAAACGGCAGCGAGACTCACACCTGTAATGACTGGCGTAGCGAGGACGAACTGCGACATGATCATCGCCTCTGTGGTGAACATGAGATCGAAGGTACCGAGCGGCCCTTCATTCGAGACGGTGAATAACACGACCAGGCCGACGACGACGCTCGGAAAGCCCATTCCAGTGTTGATTAGGGCGACGACGAACCCTTTACCAGGGAATTCCGAAAATCCAACGAGCATCGCAATTGGGAGACTTACGAGTGTACTGATCAGAACAGCAGTGAGACTCACGTACAACGAGACGTAAATAATACTCTCGACGTAGTTCCGTTCGAAAGGAAAATCGACGATGAACGGAGTGAAGCTGTCTGCGATGGGAACTAATGACGATACCAGTTCGATCATTGCTACGAATTACTCTTCGTCAGGGGTCCAGTCCTCGGGGACGTACTGTTGGAAGTTCGGGTTCTCAGAAACCGCCTCAGGGAAGAACAACTGTTCACCTTCGACTGTATACTCCTCAATAATTTCCTGTCCTTCTCTGGACGTGATGAACCCGATGTAGGACATAGCGAGGTCGTAGTTGGCATTCTCGTGAACGCCGGGATTTACGGCGACGATGCCGTATGGATTTGCCAGAAGATCTGGACCGCGTTCAATCGGGCCTTCAACACGGATCGAAATGTCGAGTTCGGATTGTTGAGAAATGAATGTACCTCGGTCGGCGAGTGTGTAGCCAGGAGTCTGGTTCGCCTGGTTCAGTACTTCTCCCATTCCGCTACCAGCCTCGCGGTACCATTCTCCACTCGGTTCGATACCGGCCTCGTCCCAGATGGCGAGCTCTTTCGTATGTGTTCCGGACTCGTCACCACGTGAGATGAAAGTAGATTCAGTCTCGGCAATTGCCTGGAACGCCTCTGTCACGTCGTCCATGCCATCGATCTCAGCGGGATCGTCTTCAGGACCAACGACGATGAAGTCATTGAACATGAGATCACGACGGTTGACGCCGTACCCATCTCGAATGAACTCGTCTTCGAGTGACCGGGCGTGAACCATCACCACGTCAGAATCACCTGATCGACCGGTTTCGAGTGCTGCTCCGGTCCCCTGTGCGACGGCCTCGACTGCAACACCGTATCGATCCTCGAATGCAGCGTTCACCTCGTCAAGTAACCCAGTGTCGTAGGTACTTGTCGTCGTAGTGAGAGTAAGAGTTTCGTCGAGAATCTCTGCGTTCTCCCCTTCATCATCAGCTGTACACCCGGCAAGTGCTGCTGTCATTCCCCCAGCGGTTGCAACGAGGAATTCACGACGTTGAATCATCTATGATACAACGTGCTTAGACCACATACTTAGGTTTTCCGTCTTATATTTGAGCAGATTTGGTTACATCTTGGGGCTGAATAAATGGGGTAGATAACACAAGCCCTTCCATCGGTTAACAGCCAACAAATGTTATCGAGTAAGAGAGATTCTAGAACGAACTACCCAGTCTTCTCTCATTTACCGCCCTTTTAGAGGATTGTTTGATTTGATGAATCAGTGGTTACCCCTTTTCGTTGTAGGACGTAATACGCAAGAATCCCAGCAATGAACGCAACACCCAGATTGATTAAAACACCAACTCCCCCAATTCCGATCACTAATAGATAGTGGTCGGTCTTCGAAGACTCGTCCCGCCTAATTGAAGCGCACTCAAAACGAGAATCACGCCGAGTACTGTAAGCGGATAAACAGCGTTGATGCCGACGGCAGGAATACTACAGCCAGATTGAGCTACTCTCTGCCGAACATCTGGCGCATCATCGGGTGCATCTCCATCATCTGCTCTTCGGCGATCTCCTCGTACAGTTTGTACGTGATCGAGACGGCCAGCAGCAAGCCGGTGCCGGAGACGGCGCCGATGGTGCCGAGCATGTTCGCCCAGACGGCGAGCAGACCGACCAGCGCGCCACCGATGACGGTCACCTGCGGGATGTACCGCTCCATGACCTTCTCGACGACGCCGACGTTCTGTCGGAAGCCGGGGATCTGCATCCCCGAGCCCTGGATCTGTCTGGCGGTAGCCTCCGGACCCATGTTCGTGGTCTCGACCCAGAAGATCGCGAAGATGGCGCCGCCGATGACCATAAACGTCAGGTCGACGCTGATCCGGATGAGGATCTGCCACCACTCGACGGCCGCGACCTGGGCCGCGCCGGTCCACCACATCCAGTCTTCGGGGGTGTAGATGGGAGCGGTGTAATAGAAGAAGCCGCCGATCGGCTGGCCGTCGGCGTAGTCGCCGAGCCAGGCGGGCATGCCGGCCCACTGGGCGTTGAGGATCTGGCCCATAAACTGGATGTTCGCCTGCAGCGCCCGGACGAGGATCATCGGCAGGACGCTGGCGTAGATGAGCTTCACGGGGAACCGCCCGCGTGCGCCTTTCACCCGCGAGTGGCTCAGCGGGATCTCGACCCGGACGGACTCCGCGTAGACGACGATCCCGAAGATCAAAAGCGTCGTCGCCAGCGCGATGAGCTGCCCCTGTTCGAGAAACAGCGCGTAGAGGCCGTCACCGGCGACGATCGAGCCGATCTCGGTCTGGCCCGTGAGGATGAGATACCAGCTGTAGAAAAAGCCCTCCTCGCTGAGCGAGAGGAAGCCGGCGACGAGCATCTGGCTCACGCCGGCGATGATGAACAGCCCGACGCCGCTGCCGATCCCCCACTTGCTGACGACCTCGTCCATATAGAGGATGAGGATGCCGCCGACGAAGATCTGGGAGAACATAAGCAGCTGGACGCCGGTGTGATCGAGGGTCAGTCCGCCGAGCTGGAGCTGTCCCACGGCTGGAAGGAATTCGCCGGCGAACACCATCGGCAGCGCGGTCAGTGCGGTCATCACGATGACCAGCAGCTTCTGGAGCCCCTGGTAGAGCACCTGATCGCGGGGGTCGTCGGTGTCGAGTCCGAGCAGGTTCGCACCGCCGAGCAGCTGGAGGACGATGCTCGCGGTGACGATCGGGCCGATCCCCACCTGCATCAGCGAGCCGTGCTCGCCGGCGAGGATCGCCCGGAACTGCCCGAACAGGTCCTCACCCGCGTCGGGCTGGATGCCGAGCAGGGTGATGTTCGTCAGGAAGAAGTACAGGACGAGGATACCTCCGGTCCACATCAGCTTGCGCTTGAAGGGGACGTGCCCCTCCGGACGCACGACCGTCGGCATCCGCGTCAACACCGGTTCGGCGGCTTCCTTCCATCCCATGGTCTTACTCGTCGGTCAGTTCCGTCTCGTCGTCTCGGCTCTCGGCGCGATCCGTGAGCCGTGCCGTCCCACCGGCGGCCTCGAGTTTCTCGCGGGCGGTCTCGCTGAACGCGTCCGCGATCACCTCCAGTCTGGCGTGGACCTGCCCGGAGCCGAGGACTTTCACGACGTCGACCTCGTGGCCGTCCTCGACGACGTCGCGCGCGTCGATCGTGTATCCGTCGTCGGTCTCCTCGGCGAGCCCGTCGGCGACGTAGAGGACCGCGTCCTCGTCCAGCGTGCGGACGTCGATCTCGGCGACCTCCTCGCGGATCCCCTGTGGCCGTTTGAAGCCGTGTTTCTCGCGTGATTCGTAGTTGTGGAACTCGTGTTTGCTCCGCCCGGCGCGACCGCGGCCACCCCTGTGGCCCGCACCGCGGCGGTTCTTGTGCGTGCCGCCGCCGTGGGTTCGCGAGCCGCGCTGGCGTCGTTTCTTGCTGGTCATGGTTATCGCATCGATCGTAGGAGGGCGTCGATTTCCTCCGTTGTATGTTTTCCGAGTTGGCCGCCGTCGACGACCGCGTGTTTGATGCCGTCGTGGCCGCCCCGGGGCGGGTGCAACCGCAGCGTCGGCGACAGTCCCTGCTCGCGGAGGGTCGTCTCCTCGGCCAACAGCGCCTCGGCGAGCTCGGCGAAGTCGTCGTACGCGGTGTGTTCGGCGAGCCACGCCTCGTCGACGTCCGACTGGCGTCCCTCGAGGGGCTCGGCTCGCTTCGCGAGGACCGTCTCGAGGACCTCTGGGCTGGGTTCGCCGACGGCGACGAAGTCGTTTACCTTCGTGATCATCCCACGGTAGGCGTCGGTGTCGGGGACGAGCGTCGCGTGGTTGACCTTGGGGACGTTGAGCATGTCGAGGGTGTCGTCGACCTCGGTGGAGCGGTTGACCTCCCCGCGAAGCTGGACGATCGCTTTCATCGTTCGACCACCTCACGCGAGGGCGGCGTCCGGGACTGAGAGGCGTTCCGGAGGGCGTTGAACGTCGCCTTCGCCAGGTTGACCGTCGTCCGGGTGTTGCCGTGGCTTTTCGTCCAGGCGTTCTCGATACCGGCGAGCTCGAGGACGGCACGGACGGTGTCGCTCGCGGCCAGTCCGAGCCCCTCGGGGGCGGGGATGAGCTCGACTGTCACCGAGCCCGCCTTCCCCGTGGTCCGGCGGGCCAGCGAGTGTGGTCGATCGGAGCGGTCCTCCCAGGAGCCCGAGCCCCGTGGCACCGCGATCACGTTCAGCTTCGCGATGCCGATCGCCTTCTGGATCGCGGAGCCGACCTGGTCGTCACGCCCCTCGGCGTAACCGACGAAGCCGTCGCGGTTGCCGACGACGACGACACACCGGAACTTCACCCGGCGTCCGGAGTCGGTCATCCGCTGGACCATGTTGATGTCGAGTACCTCGTCGTCCAGCCCCGGCAGGAGCTGATCGACGATCTCGGGTTCTTTCAGCGGGAGCCCCGAGTCCAGCGCGTCGGCCATCGTCTCGATCTCGCCGTCCTGTACCATCCGGCCCAGCCGGGTGACGGGCTGCCAGCCGTCGTCGTAGTCGTTTGCGCTCATTCGAGTATCGCCTCCCGTACCGCATCGAAGTGTTCGGGCAGCTCGGTCGCGTCGAACTCGCCGTAGAGTGGTTCATCGAGCTCCGCGGCGTACTCGGCGATGTGCTCGCCGCGCGTGCGCGACCAGTCGGCCAGCACGCTGTCGTTGTGCGGGATCTCGAGGCCGGCGTCGATCGCCCCCTCCTGTACCGCGAACACCTTGTTGCCCGGCGTCGCCGTGTTGAGACCGATGTCGAGGACTGCCTCCTCGACGCCAGCCTCGACGGCACGTCTGCCGGCGAGCAGGCCGGTGAGATACGCCGCCGAGATGTTACTCGTCGGGGCCTCCCAGCCGTACTCGGCGAGATCGCTCGAGTGAGCGCTCGCGAGTGTCTCATCGCCCTGTGGTCCGGGGACTATCAGCTGCGCCGTAGTGTGTCTGTTGCTCTTTCGTGCAACGAGCCGGGGCTTGCCCGATTTCAGCAGGCGCAACCTCTGGTGGTAGTCGGTTCGGACCTCGCGGCGACGCCGCATCGGTACCTTGTATCGTGGTCCTGTCGCCATTATGGATCTCCGTAGTTGTTCTCGACGTAGTTGAGCAGATACCGGACGCTGCGGAACTCCCCGCCGCCGGCTTTCCGGTAGAGCTCGCGGTACTCGGTGGGCGTGATCTCGCCCTGGTCGCGAAGCTCCCGGAGCTTCCGGCGCTGTGCGCGTATCCGGTCCTGCCAGTCGCGTTTCTCGTTCTGGCGGGCGCCTTTCTTGCCCTTGCGCTTGCCCGGCCCCTTGCGGTGGCCGTAGGCGCGTTTCGCGTTGCGTTCGCGGGCACGCCCCCGGGAGTTCCCGCGGGCGTCCTCGGCTCGGATCAGCCCCTCCTCGACGAGTTCGCGGATCTCCTCGCGGGTGATCGCCGAGGCGATCTCGTCTTGGGCGTCGGGGTCGAGCCAGACGCGGTTCTTGCCGACGTCCATCACGTCGGCTGCCAGTCGTTTCTGAGCGGTCAGATCGGTCATTCGTCTACCTCCACTTCGACGTAGGTCGGGTTCAGCACGCGGATGTCCGCGTCCTCGGCCAGCTCCTCGATCCGTTCGCGCTTTCGCGCGCCGACCGTCGAGGCGATCCGGACCGCCTCGCGGTCGCCGTCGACGCCCTCGAGGTCGTCGGGAGTCTCGACGTGGACCTCCTCGAAGCCACTCGGGTGTTTCCCGCGGACGGCCCGCGGGCTCCGGTAGCCGGCTTCGACTTTCTGGCCTTTGCCCTTGACGCCGCGGCGCTGCTTCGAGAGCCCGCCACGCGGGCGACGCCACGATTCGGGCGTCCGCTTTTTCTTGTGGTAGTCCTGTCGGCGGAACGCCGGTTTCCCCTCGCTCGCCCGTCGGCCGAGCAGCCGGCGCTCCTCGTCGGTGAGCTCGGGGGTCTTCTCGACCAGCCCGCGCGGTCGGAGCTCGGTCTCGACTTCCGGCTCGGGTGCGGCCTCGTCTTCGACCTCGGCCTCGACGTCCTCTTCGACCTCGAGGTCGCCGACGTCGGCTTTGATCCGGGCGGCCAGCGCCATCCCGATCCCGCCGACCTCCGAGAGCTCGTCCTGGCTCGCCTCCTTGAGGTCGGTCACCGACTCGTAGCCGGCCTCACGAAGCGTTTCGGCCTTGCTCGGACCGACGCCGCTTATGTCTTCGAGCTCGCGTTCGTCTTCGTCGGCTTCGGTCTCGTCTTCGTCGACGTCGGCGTCCTCGGCGTCTGCGTCTGCGTCGTCGGCGTCTGCGTCGTCAGCGTCAGCTTCGTCGTCGGCGTCTGCGTCGTCAGCGTCAGCGTCTGCGTCCTCATCGTCGGCTTCGACCTCGGCCTCGACGTCCGCTTCGACCTCGAGGTCGCCGACGTCGGCTTTGATCCGGGCGGCCAGCGCCATCCCGATCCCGTCGACGTCGGTGAGCTCGTCCTGGGAGGCCGCCGCGAGCGCCCCGACGGACTCGTAGCCGGCCTCACGGAGTGCGTCGGCTATCTCTTCGCTTACGCCGCCGATCTCTTCGAGTTCTCGCTCGTCGTCTGCCATCTCAGGCACCTCCCTTTCCCGGCTTGCGGGTGATGTAGACGCCGTCCTGGAAGACGCGGATGTCCTTTCCTTTCACTTTCGTCAACTGTTCGATGTCCGCGGCTGTCTGGCCGACGTCCTCCTTGCTCGGACCGGAGAGACGGACGGTCTCCCCGTCGACGGAGACGTCGGTGTCGCCGTGGATGGTCGTGCGTCGCGGTGCCTTCTCGCCGAGGAAGTTCTCGATGACGACCTCCCCGCCGTCCACGCGGACCTGCATGGGGAAATGAGAGTAAAAGACCTCCATCTCGTACTCCCAGTTCTCCACGACGCCGTGGAAGGCGTTTTCGACGTGGCTCTCGAAGGTGCCGACGGTCGCGTTCGTCTTCGCGTCCTCGGCGTCGCTCTCGATCACCACGTGATCGTCTTCGACCTCGACGCTGACGTCGGGGTACCAGAGACGGCGCGTGACGGCGCCCTCCGGTCCCTCGACGGTCAGGTCGAGCCCGTCGACCTCGGCAGTTACCTCGTCGGGTATTTCCAGTTCTACTCTCATCGTCAGTAGACGTACGCGATCACCTGGCCGCCGATGCCTCGCTCCCTGGCCTCGTAGTGGCTCATGATGCCACTGCTCGTCGTGACGACGAGTGCGCCGAAGTCCCGAGCGGGGAGGTATCGCTTCTCCCACTTCTCGAAGCCGTCGGCGCCGACCGAGTAGCGCGGCTTGACGGGGCCACACTCGTTGATCGCTCCTTTCAGTTCGACCTCGAACCGACCGGCCTTGCCGTCGTCGACGAACTCGAAGCCGTCGATGTACCCGCGGTCGTAGAAGACCTCGAGTACCTGACCGATCTCGTTCGAGGCGGGTCGTACCTCGTGGCTGAGATGCCCGACGCTCTCGGCGTTGTCGAGCCCCGAGAGCGCGTTGCTGAGTGGGTCGTTTCCCGTCATTTGTACTTCTTGAATCCCATGTCGCGGGCGATCTCGCGGAAGCATTGCCGACAGAGGTTGATGTCGTACTTGCCGACAAGCCCCTGTTTGCGGCCACAGCGTGGACACTCCTCGGCCTGTCCCGTGCGTTTGCTCGCGTGTTCGCCCGTCTCGTTTTCGCTTTCACTCATCGTCTACCTCCACGTCGAACGCCGACTCGAGAAACGCCACCGCATCCTCGGGTGTCAGTCGGTGTCGATCCGGGATCGACCGGCTGGCCTTGTCGCGTTTCGCCACGCGGTAGCCGGGCCGAACCAGGTTGACGGTGACGTCCATCCCGTAGATACCGACCGTCGGATCGTACTCCTGGGAGGGGAACTCGGTGTGTTCCTCGACCCCGAAGCTGAAGTTTCCGGTCTCGTCGAACTGGGTCGCCGACAGCTCCGCGAGCGGCAGGGCCGTCTCGAGGAACTCGTGGGCCTCCTCGCCACGGAGGGTGACTTTCGTGCCGATCGGTTCGCCCTGTCGGATGCCGAAATCCGGCTCCGTCGAGTTCGCCTGGGTGCGGACGCTCCGCTGGCCCGTGACGGCCTCGATGATGTCCTCGGCGTGGCCGAGTTCGCGCCCGCCACGGCCGACGCCCATGTGGACGACGACCTTCTCCACGCGGGGCTCGCGCATCTCGTGGAATTCACTCGCCTCGCTCACGTGTCCTCACCTCCGTCGTCTTCGGCCGGCGACTCGTCGTCGGCGGTCGACGGCTCGTCTTCGTCGTCGGTGGTCGACGGCTCGTCTTCGTCGTCGGTGGCCGACGGCTCG
>LFFM01000830.1_pt1 | contig 21902 bp, 19 predicted proteins | sample 643131 | NCBI WGS metagenome assembly LFFM01 (sample SAMN03777445, study PRJNA286221) | soda lake metagenome | biome: soda lake; feature: Kulunda steppe; material: water; isolation source: sample Tc-Br brine of Tanatar trona crystallizer | place: Russia: Kulunda steppe | collected 2011-07
CGTACCTGCGCTCGTCGATGCGGATGCTGATCTGCTGGGACTCCTTCGCGACGTCTTCACAGACGCAGAGTTCCTGGGGCAGTCCGCACGTCGAGCAGACTTCCGACATTACAGTTCGGAGATACAGTATGCCCGTATTAAATAGTGTCGGGAGGGTTCGGCTCAAACGACTCCGAATCCAGGCGTTCAGATCACTCTCGGTCGAACAGGCGTCCGATAAGCGGGGTGGACTCCAGCGCAAGTTGGCGAACGATCTCTCCGGCCTCGTCGGCCTCCGCGCGGGTGACAGTGCCCGCGTACACCGCCCGCTCGTACGTCTCGCCGACCCCGTGGGCCCGCTCGTCGACACCGCGTATCCGGAGATCGTCGAGGTACTCACGAGGGGTCTCCCCAGGACGGCGCTCGCGGTACCTGCGTGCGAGCAGCCGTTCGAGGTCCTCGAACGCGCGCTCGACGTCTTCCCGAGGCGTTCGCGTCCGCGCCGGAAGGCGGATCCGCATGCCGTGATACACCCGCCCCGCAAGGCCGACCTGTCGTGCGCCAATTCCCCCGACGACAACGACGATCAGCAAGTATCCGATCGCGTCACGCGAGGGCACCGGTAGTTTCTGCTCGGTCGAGCTACTCTCGTCGTCCACTTCGATGACCTGTTCCTCCTCTTCGATTGCTTGAGCCGATGGGTCGACCCCGTCGTCGTCGGTTGCGTTGCCGCCGGTCGAGTCGTCCTCGTCGGCTGTGTCGTCGTCTGCTGTCTCGCCGCTGTCGGTGTCGGACCCAGTGTCAGGCGCGCCGTCCGTGTCCGGCTCCCACTCGTTCGTGTCCGGGTCCGAACGGTCAGTGTCAACGTCCTCCTCCCCGGTGGAACGGGCTTCCGCGAGCCGGGCATCACGGACCTGCTCGCGCTCGGCACTCGGTGTCGGATCGAATTCGACCCAGCCGTGTTCGGGGAAGTACACCGTCACCCACGCGTGGGCGTCCTGTCCCCTGACGACGTACTCTTCAGGGCCGACCTGCTCACCGCTGGAGTAGCCGGTCGCGAACTGCGCCGGAATGCCCTGTGAGCGCAACATCGCAACCATCGTCGTCGCGAAGTACGTACAGTACCCGGCGTCCATCTCGAAGAGGAACCCGTCGGCGATGTCGCCGTCGGGACGCTCAACGTTCAGCGAGTAGTCGTACTCCTGAATCAGGTACCGTTCGATCGCGAGGGCCTGGTCGTATGGGGTGTCAGCGTCGGCCGCCTCGAAGATTGCCTCGGTCCGCTCGCCGACACGGTCCGGCGTGCTATCCGGTAGCTGAGTGTATCGATCCTCGATAGGCTGGTCGTACTCGGTGCTTGCGTTCCGGAGCTCGGACGGGTCGGCGTCGACGACACGGCTCTCGAAGGCAACGCGTTCACCCGGGAGCACCGGGGCGGCCGCCCGGATCGTTCCGTGTCGGTCGACCTGCGCGCTGTCCGTCGCCGCGCCGGCGACATCGACTGCCTGCCACGGAGCCGGGAACGCCTCTATTTCCGTCTCCGCGGTGAACGATCCTTCGACGGCCGTCGTTTCGCCAGGCGGTCCGGCGAGCGATCTCTCCAGTGAAGACGTGTCTCCGGATCGGACCCAGCCGTCACCGGTGTAGGTATTGTAGGAGGCGGTGTGCCAGTTTCGCTCGACCGGGCTCTCGATAGTAAAGCGGACTTCAGGAGAGAGTCGTGTCGACCCGACGATCTGGAGTTCGTCGCTGTCGTCGAGCGTCGACTCGATCGCGGGCGACCCCTGTCCGACACCCCACGGCTGCGTCGCGCCGGCCGGGATCACGGTCACTGTCGCGCTCGCGAGCAGCATCAGTGCCAACACCGCAGCGAGACTATCACCGTGGCTCCGGATCCCACCGGGAGCCGAGAGCGTCGAAAGCCCGGCCGCGGCCGCAACTCCGACGACGCCGAGGAGCGTCACCGTCTCGCTCGCGTCGCCGGTGAGCACGAAGAACCCCAACGTCGCCCCGGCAACCGTCGCCGCCCCCACGTGGCGACCCCGCCCGGCAAGATACACGATGAAAAACGTTGGAACCGGCGCGACCGCGACCGCCCAGACATCCGCAAGTGCGAGTCGGAGGACGGACAGTCCCGTCAGAAGCGAGAGCAGATCGAAGGCGACGTTGCGTACCGAAATGAGTGCCCGCTGACTCCCGGGGATCGCGAGGTAGTAACTGACGAGCGCGAGCGCGGAGAACACGACCGTCAGGCGGACCGCAGTTCGTTCTCCGATCGTTCTCGCGAGAACTACACCGGCGGCAGCGGCGACAAGGACGGTCGCGACGAGCCGTGGCGTCCCGCCGACCACGTCCGTGATCGACACGAACACCGAGAGGTACGCAAGCGTCGCCGCGAGCACGCCGAGCATCGCCGGATCGACGAGTCCCGCGGGGACGATGCCACGCGGGCCGACGCCGCGGACGGAGTCGGACGCATGGCTCCCATCGGCTCCGGAGCGGAGCGACGGGAACCGGTTTCGGAGTCGATCGACTATCGAACTCCCACTCATCGAGTCCTCACCCCGCCATCAACCGCAAACGTGCTCGGAGCGGTCTCAGCACTGCGGTTGGACCCGGCGTCGACGCCGGGCGCACCGGTTCTCGTGTTCCGGTCGTCCTCGCGAAGCGCCGAGAAGTCGACGGTGACTCCCTCCGCGTTGATCCGTGCGTCGGTCTCGTGGGCAACAATCCGGACATCGGCTGTCTCACGCTCGGCGAGCTGTCCCGGGCCGACGTGTGCCGTGAGTTCGAGGACACGTCGCCGGCCACGAGGCCCGGGTTCCGCGTCGACCGTTCCGGACGGGAGCGTCACCTCGACTGGAACGCCGTCGTCGAGAAGCGAAAGCGCGAGGCTGGCCGTCGCGCTTGCGAGGAGGTCGGCCGCCGGCTCGGTTCCCGCTTCGACAGTCTCGCCGGCGATCGACACCCGTCGCCGTTCGGTCTCGGCGGCGAACTCTTTGACAACCAGTTCGTCGTGTTTGGCAGTTGCGGGCCAGTGGATATCACGCAGGGAGTCGCCTCGGGCGTACTCCCGGAGCCGGTCAAACTCCTCGCGCTCCCGGCTGGTACCGACCGCCTCGTCCGCGTACAGCCCCTGTCGGAACCAGGCCGGAACCCGATGACACGGCGGGTACACCACGACCTGATCGCGGTCACGAACGATGAGCCGGCGCGTGAATAGCCCAAACAGGTCGGTGGCGTCGACCGCTACCGGGCCGAACCCGTGATCACCTCGTCGGCGGTACCGGGCCTGGTAGGAGACTGGTTCGTCTCCGACAGCGGTTCGGACCGGGGCCGCGAGCCCCTCGATCCCGTCGTCGACGCGGTCATACACATCCGCAACGAACGACCGATCTACGGGGATACCGCGCTGCCCGCCGTGGAACTCAAGTCCAATCTCGCGGCTTTCACCGACGAACCCGTCGGCGACTCCGGTTCGATGGACTGACGGCGAGTCCAGTCGTGACACCTGGAGGTAGCCCGCGCCGAGCGCGATCAGTCCGGGGAGCACAACCGCGTTGAGCGATCGCCCGCCGACGACCACCGCCATAACGGCGGCAAGAACACAGATCCCGAGGACGATTCGACCTCGCCGCGTGAGCGATCGCTCTGTCATGGTCACTCCACCGGGACCCGTTCGAGCGCTCCCGCCACGACATCTCGACCGGTTTCCGACCCGGATTCGGTTCGAATCCGATGAGATAACACTGTCGGGGCCTCCTGCTGTACGTCGTCAGGGATCACGTACTCTCGGCCATCGAGGACGGCCCTGACCTGTGCGGTCCGCACCAACGCGAGGCTTCCGCGGGGGCTCACCCCAAGCGCCGCGTCCTTGCGCGTCCGTTCGGCGAGACGCGCAACGTACTCCCGAACGGCCTCAGTCACCTCGACCGACGAGACGGCGTCCTGTGCCCGACGCACGTCTTCGACGGTCGCGACCGGGTCGACGCTCTCGACGGGGTGATCGCCCACGGTTCGTTCGAGGATCGCGGACTCCTCGTCGACCGAAGGGTAGCCGAGCCGGATCTTTTTTGTGAACCGATCGACCTCGGCGACCGGTAACTCGTAGGTTCGGCCGGGCTCCACGTCGTTTTGCGTCGCGATGACACAGAACGGGTCTGGAAGCGCACGGGTGACGCCATCGGTGGTCACCTGCTCCTCCTCCATCGCTTCCAGCAGCGCAGACTGGGTCTTCGGCGGCGCTCGGTTGATCTCGTCACCGAGGACGACGTTCGCGAACACCGGGCCCGGTCGGAAGTCGAACTCGTCCGTCCGTTGATTAAATACGTTGACTCCGGTGACATCGCTCGGCAACAGGTCGGGAGTGAATTGGACTCGTTTGAACGAGGCGTCAACGGACCGAGAGACGGCCTTCGAGAGAGTCGTTTTCCCGACGCCCGGCACGTCCTCGACGAGGAGGTGCCCACGCGCGAGAAGCGTGACGAGGACGTGTTCGACGGCGTCGTGTTTACCGACAATCACGTCCTCCACGTTCGTGACGATCCGATCGACGAGGTCGGCAGCCGCGTCGAGTTCCATCCCTCGCCCGGCCGACCGATCCGTTCCAGCCGCATCAGTCGCATCAGTCATTGCCGCCTGTAGACTCTTGCTGGTACGGTGCGGTCCGTGAGCGACGCGGAGTGGTCTGCGGTCGGCAGAACGGCATCCGTCTCTCGATCAGAGAGGTCAATGTGAACACGTCGCATGAGAGGTTTCGTACGCTGTAATACGAATAGCAGCATCATATGCGTTCCGCCGTTCCGAGTTTCGCTCGCACTACCGCGTGCTCGATACGTCGATCCTAGTCGCAGCGTGAACTACCTATTTCGGACGTTTCGGCCAACGGCGTCACCGAACGATTCCGCGCCAGTGGAGGGATCGCGCTCGTAGACCACTTCGCCGCGGACGACCGTCAGTTCAGGGAACACACCACGCTTCCCCTCGAAGGGAGTCCAGCCCGCCCCGGAGTGAAGCGCTGTAGCCTCGATTTCCCGCGGACTCGTCAGGTCGACAAGTACGACATCGGCGTCGTATCCCTCCGCGATCGACCCTTTCCGGTCGAGGTTGAATATCGACGCCGGGTTGGCTGCGACCACGTCACGGACGCGTTCGAGCGAGAGATCACCCGTTCTGACGGACTCTAGCAAAAGCGGATACAGTGTCTCCACGCCCGGAACGCCGCTCGGCGCGTCGACGAGTCCTCGCCGCTTCTCCTCGACGGTGTGCGGTGCGTGATCGGTGGCGACCACGTCTACGTCGCCGTTGCGCAGCCGTTTGAAGACAGCGCGTCGGCGCTCCTCCGAGCGCAACGGGGGATTCATACGACCGAACGTGCCGAGACGTCCGGCGTCTTCGCGAGATAAAAAGAGGTGATGCGGAGTCACCTCACAGGTGAGTGCGGGAACTGCGTCGTCGCGGTCGAGGTCAATCGCCTTCCGGGCCTCGACGACCGCGTCGATCCCTTCAGGCGTCGACGTATGCGCAATGTGTACCTGTGCGTCGCGTTCGACACCCGCATTCAATGCCCGTTTCACAGCCGCTTCCTCAGCTTCCGCGGTACGGTAGGCCGACCACGCGTCGGCGTTCGCGGCGATGCCAACACCACCGAGATCGCCGTCGAGGGAAGACTCGTCGAACAGCGTCGCGTCCTCCGCGTGAACCGTGACAGGAACGTTCCGGGTGGTCGCCTCTCTGAGTGCGTCCTCGAATAGTTCGAGGTCGATTCCCATCTCGCCGGTCGAATCGGCTAAAAAGACCTCACCGAGCGCAAAGAGCGGACGATCGAAGAGACTCTCCGGGTCCCACTCTGCGGTGACTCCACCGTTGATGCCGTAATCAACGAGCGAATCAGCGGCGAGCGCTGCCTTCTGGTCGAACGCGTCGCCGTCGACGGTCGGCGGCGAGGTGTTCGGCTGGTCAACGACAGTCGTGACGCCGCCGGCGGCCGCGCTCTTCGACCCCGACTCCCACGTCTCTTTGTGGCTCCCACCCGGCTCCCGAAAGTGGACGTGGATGTCGATCGCGCCCGGAAGGAGGTGCCGGCCTCGTGCGTCGATGACGCGCTCGCCATCAGCGGGGTCAAGTCCCGTGTTCGTCGGTTCGACCGCCTCGATGACCCCGTCTCGGATCCGGACATCGCGGACCCGCCCGTCGGCCAGCTCCGCACCCGTGAGCAACATGGCTGGAAGGATTCCGCCTCCAACATAAATCGTGCCGGTTTGCTTGTGTCACCACCTCCCAGAACGCGACGCCACGTCACTCGGCAGCCTGTCCCACCGTGTGACTCGATCACGACGCTCCGATACGGTTTTGAGTCGTCCGGCGGAATCCTCGGTCAATGCTATCTCGACAGTACGTCCGGGAGAACCCCGAGACGGTGCGCAAGGCGCTCGCAAACAAGGGCGTCGACGTGGATCTCGACCGGATACTCGACATCGACGAAGAGTGGCGGGAACTCAAAGGCCGCGGCGACGACCTCCGTCACGAGCGCAACGAGGTCTCCTCGCGGATCGGCGAATTGAAACAGGCCGGCAAGGAGGCCGACGCCGAGGAAGCGATCGAACGCTCCCAAGAGCTCAAATCGGAGCTACAGGAGATCGAAGAACGCGCCGACGAGCTGGAGGCTGAACTTGAAACATCCCTCCTCGAACTGCCGCAGATCCCACAAGAGTCGGTGCCCGTCGGCGAAGACGAGTCCGAGAACGTCGAGCGCCGCCGCGAGGGGTTCGACGACCTCCGAGAGCTTCCCGACGAGGTGGAGCCCCACTACGATCTGGGCGAGAAGTTGGAGATACTCGACTTTGAGCGTGGCGCGAAAGTCGCCGGCGGCGGCTTCTACGTCGCGAAGGGGGACGGCGCGCGGCTCGAACACGCACTGATCCAGTTCATGCTCGACGTACACCGCGAGCAGGGGTATCACGACGTGTTTCCGCCGATCCCGACCAACTCCGCGTCGATGCGAGGTACCGGACAGCTGCCAAAGTTCACTGAGGACGCCTACCGTGTCGAGGGCACGAACGAAGAGGCGTACGACGACGACGACCTCTGGCTCCTCCCAACTGCGGAGGTGCCGGTTACGAACCTCCACCGCGACGAGATCCTGCTCAGCGAGGACCTCCCGCTTAAATATCAGGCGTACACGCCGAATTTCCGGCAGGAGGCGGGCGAACACGGCACGGAGACACGTGGAATCGTCCGCGTCCACCAGTTCAACAAGGTGGAGATGGTGAATTTCGTCCGGCCCGAGGAGAGCAACGAGCGCTTCGAGGGACTTGTTGACGAAGCTGAGGAGGTGCTACGCCGCCTCGAACTCCCCTACCGAATCCTAGAGATGTGTACCGGTGACCTCGGATTCACTCAGGCGAAAAAGTACGATATCGAGGTGTGGGCACCCGCAGACGATATGGACGAGGGCCCCGAGCAGGGCGGTCGGTGGTTGGAGGTCTCCTCAGTCTCGAACTTCGAAGAGTTCCAGGCGCGCAGGGCTGGGATCCGCTTCCGGGAGGAACACCACGAGTCCGCGGAGTTCCTTCACACGCTCAACGGATCGGGGCTCGCGATTCCGCGGATCGTGGTCGCAATCCTAGAGTACTACCAGAACGAGGACGGAACGGTCACCGTCCCCGAGGCGCTCAGACCCTACATGGGGGGAACCGAGACTATCGAGGGACACGATGCGGTTGGCGAGACCAAACTGGGTGACGGGAACTAGGCGTATTCGTTCCGAGCGTCGCCGCAGATCCCGGTCGTCGAACCGACCACGTCGCGGCACTCACCAAACGAGAGCCGCGTCACGTCACGCATCAAACGAAAGCCGTCTTTTTTACTCGTCAAACGAGAGCCGGACCGCGTCACCCGACTCTGCGTCGCCCGCGTCGACGACGTGGTCGCCGGCCGCGAACGCCTCGTGGAGATGGCCGTAGGTCCGGTCAACCGCCTCAACAATCACTTTCGTGTCGCCAACGACGGGCATGAAATTCGTGTCGCCTACCCACCGCGGGACCACGTGCGTGTGGAGGTGATCGATCGAGCCGCCGGCGGCCGCACCGCCGAGGTTGAGCCCCGTATTGAACCCCTCGGGGTCGACTCCTCGACGGGCCGCCGCCAACGTCGCAGCCTTGAGCCGACCGTGATCCAGCATCGTCTCGTCGTCGAGATCCCCCCAGTCGTTCACGTGAGCGTCCGGGATCACCATCACGTGTCCCGGGTTGTACGGCGAGTTGTTGAGCAGGACGAAGTTGTGGTCGCTGCGGGCGACGACGAGCGCCTCACGAGCGTCTGTCCGCTCCGGAAGGACACAGAACGGGCAGCCATCAATCGGATCCTCGTCGCGTTCCACCCACTCGATCCGCCACGGGGCGTAGATCTGATCCATACAGGCGGGTCGGTCTTCGATCGTTTCAATCACCGTGGTCCGACCGGAAGTGGAGAGCCGATTCGGCTTCGGCTCCGAGACGGCTACTCGGCAAACGTAACGTCAGTGATCTCGAACCGAGCGCCCCCACCATCGGCCTCCGTGACCCGAACGCTCCAGTCGTGTGCCTCGGCGACCTCCGCGACGATCGCAAGCCCGAACCCGGTGCCGGAGTCACTGGTCGTGTAGCCGCTTTCGAAGACGCGGTCGCGCTGTGACTCGGGGATCCCGGGGCCGTTGTCGGCGACGTAGAACCCGCTCCCGTCGTCGAGCGTACCGATGGACACCGTGAGACTCTCTCCCGCGTACTCGACACTATCGTCGGACTCCGTCCGACTGTCCGTGGAACTATGTTCTACGCTATCGCCGGGCTTTGCCCGGCTTTTAGTCGAGCCGTGCTCGACGCTATCGTCGGACTCCGTCCGACTGTCCGTGGAACTATGTTCCACGCTATTCCGAAACAGATTCTCAAGCAACTGCCTGAGGCGGTCGCGATCCGCCATCACCGTCGGCGGGTCATCGATGGACAGCGTTGCGTCTCCAGTGGCGACCTGCTCCCAGCAGGCTCGACACAGTGTCCGCAGTTCGACTGGGTCAACATCGCGTATCGTGTCACCCTGTCGAGCGAGTGTCAGGATGTCCTCGATCAACGTCTCCATTCGGTCATGTGCGTCCGACACCGTGTCGAGCCGGTCGATGTCATACTCCTCGCGGATCAATTGGACGTTCCCCTGAGCCACCGATAGCGGGTTCCGGAGGTCGTGAGAGACGACGCTGGCGAACCGCTCCAGTTTGTCGTTCTGTCGCTCAAGCTCTCGCTCGTTCGCTTCCAACTCGGCTGTCCGTTCCTCCAACTCGGCCGTTCGTTTCTCCAACTCGGTCTGACGGTCCTCGTACTGGGCGGTTCGTATCGTTGCCCGGGTCTCTTGGACCCCAATCATGAGTCCACCCACGGAGCCGATCGTCAACGCGATCGCTTGGGTCCCAACTGACCACTCGGCAGTAACGCCAGGATGGAGGTCTCTAAGGAAGATGAACCCAAACATCACGAGGACGCCACCGAGCATCCAGGCGACGATCCGTGGATAGTGGACCCGGGAGACTTCCGATCGCGGGAGCCAGTATCCGGTATACCCGAATGCGACCCCCGGGGTCGCAATGAACACGAGATCGAGCAGCGCCTCCAACACGGGTCGTCCCTCACTGAGCGTGAACGCCGCCTGCGCGACCGCGATCAGCGCGACGAGCACACCGGTCGTAAGGAGAACGGCCGGTAGCGGAGACGCTCCCCGGATCGTCAGCTGACCGTCGTCCGCGCTCGACGGACTCATCTACCGGAAGGAGTCGGCGTATCGTTGAAATAGGTACGGTATCCGGCGAATGAGCCATGCTGATTTCGACCGACTGAGGAACAACCCTGGACACGCGACACACCCTGTCGGGTTCAGGGAGCGAACGTCGACGTGGTCGGACGAAGAAATTTATATATTGTTTCCGAGTAGCAACCGTAAGAATCGTAGACAAAAGTCTGATGAGCAGGTCGGATACGTCCCGTTCGACAGGCTATATCGTGTCGAGCCGTCCGTGGAGCAGACACACGACTGACCGAACCGATCCTCGGTTGTTCGACGGGGAAAACACGACGCGGACCATCACGGCGGGTGCTCCCCGACCGAAGCGCGGTATAAAAAATGGGACCGCCGAGAGTCGAACTCAGGTCATACGGACCCCATCCGCATAGGATACCACTACCCCACGGTCCCAGGTCGCAAGTCGAAGAATGGCCGTCCGGTAATTAAGGACTTCGTTTCACTCGCTCCCGTCGTCGTTCTCTCGGGGGACAACGAGGTCGCCGTCGTCGCGGATCGCGAGACTCGTTATCGGGTCACCCTCGTAGACGGCCAGCCCCTCGGTTCGTGCGATCACGTACCCGTCGTGGTCGGCACGAATCGTCTCAACAGGCGTTCCGTTCGCAGCAACGACCTCCGCGAGAGTGTCGCCGGTGGTGAAGCGGTCCCCGGCATCGGCGCGGTGTCGGACGAGCCCGGCGACATCGCTCGTCGGGCCGCGATACCGTCGCACTGGGAACTCGACGGGAGACGGCTCGATGTAATCGCTCGGGGAACCGACTCGGTCCGAGATGCGGCTGCTGTCGAGTATCCCGAGTTCGAACGCGACTGCGACCGCACCGGCAACGCCACCGGTCGCGAGCCAGTCGGCAACAACGCTGTGGCTTCCGAGTTCAGCGGTAAATGCCGGGATCCCAGCCTCGTTAAGGACGGCTCCCGCAAGCGACCGCTGGAGGTTCTCTTCGACGTACTCTGCTGCCGGGTACTCTGTCAGCGTCGGGAAGCCGAACGCGTCGACAATTGCGTCGAGGGTTCCGGCGAGTTCGTGCGCCCCATCTTCTGTCCGGCGATCGCCGTACAGCACCCGATCACGGATGGCGAACGGCTCGCTGTCGACCCCCGCGGTGTGACAGTCGATCAGCGCGTCGGCGGCGACCAAATCGGTCGACAGATTGTCGTTTCCATCGGCACTTCCGACGATCACCTCGTAGAGACGGGTATCGATCCGCTCCTGAACTTTTGGAGGACGGGCGGACTCCGCGTCAGCGTCGGGGAAGTGTCGGTTTGGGTCCTCGTCGTCGTAATAGGTATGACGGGCGTTTCGCCGCAGTCCGGCGGGAGAGACGACCGGAACCGCGACGATCCCGCCGGATGCGGTGTCGAGCGGGGTAGTGCCGTCGGGACCCGGACGTGACAGCGCCGCCATCGTGTCGAGGACGACTGCGACCCCTGTCGCCTCGTCACCGTGAACGCCACCGGTCAGCCAGAGAGTCGGTCCGGGCTCGGAGCCGTTGGCGACGATCACAGGGAGTCGCTCGGGCGTGCCGGTCGGCAAGTCAGCGATATCGAGCCAGCCGCGGTCGAGTTCACCGGGCGCAGCGCTCGCGGTGCCGAGACGCAATTCGGATTCGGTCGAGTCCATATTCGGATCTCGATGGACGAGGTATAAAAGAGCGCTCCGGCGGTGCCACGGTTTTTGCTCCGGCTGCTGACAAAAGTGAGCTCTACGAGCGATGGCGACGGCTACAGAAAATTAAAGAAAGCCCTGCAGGCGGGGCAGATGTCAATCCCGTCGGTGTCCGAGCGGCTTCTTTTGATCAACCTCGACCTCGACGTGGATCGAGTCGGCGAAATCGCGGCCGACCACGTCGCGGGCAATGTCGTCTGCCCCGTGGATCTCCATCGACCTTTTATAAACCGAGTAGCTCCATGGCGAGAACTCGTCGCCGGCGCGGAGCCGCTTGTACTGTGGAACGCGGACGGTCTCGGCCGGTGAGGCGTGAGGCCCCTTACACTCCGCACCTTTGCGTTCGAGGTCGGTTTTGAGTTCCTCGACCGTCTCGGCGAGTACGTCGCGGTCGCCGGAGGCGAACGAGAGTTTCGTGACGAAAGTCATGGCTGGGAGATACACGTGGGTGGATTCCCGAGGCGTAAAAACGCATCTACCGACGGATGTGGCGGGTGGCCAGCGGATGAGCGGTCTCGGCGGACGACCCTCGACGGAGATGGGAGGCCGCAGATCGGTCGAGAGCGCCGGAGACGGGCGAGGAACCGGCAAGTCCGACACCCTCTTTAGGGGTGGTTGCTTACCCGAGGGTAATGACGGTCGAAGCGACAAGCGCTGGAGCCATCCTCTTCCGCGATACCCGCGGCGAACGGGAGTACTTACTCCTCAAGAGCCGGCCAGGGGACTGGGAGTTCCCCAAAGGCGGTATCGAGGGGGACGAGGAGCTTCAGCAGACGGCGATCAGAGAGGTGTCGGAGGAGGCCGGAATCGAAGATTTCCGGCTTATCGACGGCTTTAGACGAGAGTACGATTACGTGTTCGAGGCCGGTGGCAACACGATACACAAGACGGTCCACCTGTTCATTGCGCGCTCATTCGAGGCCAGCGCCGAGCTCTCGAAAGAGCACCGAGATCTCCAGTGGCGCGACTACGAGCAGGCGATAAACACGATCACGCAGGACGGCCCCCGTGAGATTCTCGAGGAGGCCCACGAGTACCTCGATGAGCTACAGGACGAGGCCGACGGCGACTACGTCTGACGCGCCCTGAAACGCGTCGTCCCATATTCACCACCGATGTACCGACACCGACCCGATCACTGCTCGTGATCCTCGACGCCGAGTTCGGCTACGAGCTACTCGTCTGCCGATACGCCGAATTGGCTTGGTACCCCGGTGCCGATCCCCGACCCGCGATCGTCTCCAGACAGCTCGGCACCCGCGAACGACGGTGGGACACAGTCGTTATCGAGGTCGACCCGGCGGCGTTCGCGGCCCGCAGGCAGTTCGGGGAGCGGACGATCGATTCCGACCTGCTTCACGTTGTGCGGCACGCCCCCGCCGACTGGGCGTGGTATCGCGACGCGCTGCCGGATCCCGGATACCCGTGGCGATACGTCCGGCAGGCGGTCCACCGTGCTGCCGACCGCGACCTGATTGCGACCCGGCGACAGGGTAACCGAATCGAACTCCGCCGGATTCGACCGTACCCTGACTGGGTAGAGCGGATCGTCGCGATAGAGAACAAACCAGATCTCGACCGGTCCGCTGCTGACGCGCTCGCAGACCAGTTGGCCCACGATGTCGACGCCGGGCTCGCCGACGAGGTGTGGCTGGCGACCGAGTCGACTGGAGGACGGGTCGAGCCAGCGCTCCTCCGATCGATGCCTGTCGAAGCCGGAATCTTGACGACGCGATTCGAGGAGGGTACCACCGGCTCCGTCGCCGCCAACGCCGAGGCTTCGACCGCCAACGCCGAGGCTTCGACCGCCAACGCCGAGGCTTCGACCGCCAACGACGGTGCTGTTACCGTTAATTCCGACGCCGCGACCGTGGAGTGGCTGCCGAGCGACCTCGTATCGAACGGGGACGACGGTCGCGACCCGGAAACGGTCACCCGACGACTCGAGATCGCGGAGCGAGCATACGGGAAGGGCTGGCGGTCGTATCACGACACGATGCGCCCGGACTGCCAGCACTTCGAGCTTCGGCGGGCCGGCCGCGGGCTCGTCCCCCACTGTGCCGCAAAAGGTCGACTTCCGACCGCACGGGAGTGTGCCGGCTCTTGTCCGTCGTTCGCTCCGGAGCCACCGCAGTGGCGTACAAAGGGGTGGCCAATCGAAGGCGGTCCCGGAGCGGGAATACGGTCGCTTCTAGACCGACGCCGTGAGCGCGCACGAAGCCGAGTAGAGACTCCGGACGGCTGGTGACGGAACCGAGCGCGTCGGTCGGGGCGGTGACGGAGCGGTTCCGCGACGAACGGGGGGTTCTGCCGTCATGGAACCACACCGGTGTAATGAAACTCTTCCAGAAGTTCACCCGAGCGCGGCGGCGAGCTTCTCAACCGGGTGAGGCGGCTCCTCGCTTGCTCCCTCGCGCTCCTTCAGTTGACTGCTACACGACGCGCCGGGCGCGACGACGACATCGCCGTCGCTGTCGGCGACCTGATCGAAGAGGATCGATCCGATCGCCGTACTCATCGAGTGGTGTTCGGCCTCGTAGCCGAACGACCCGGCCATCCCACAACACGTGGAGTCGAGGGGGTCGACACCGTAGCCGGCTCGGCGGAGCACGCCGACCGCGTGGTGGTCTTTTTGTGTCGCCTTCTGATGACAGTGGCCGTGGTAGGTCAGCGTCTCGCCCGGCGCGTCAAATCCGAGCGACTCGTCGAGTCGAAACGCGTCGACGTACTCCATGATGCCGTATGTGTTGTCCGCGAGCACCTCGACGTGTGCGTCCGGTACGTCGCTTGCGCTGCCCGCGAGGAGGTCGTGATAGTCCGACTGGAGCATGACAGCGTCGGACGGCTCGACGACGACGATATCCCAGCCGTTCTCGGCGTCTGGAGCGAGCGTTCTAACCGTCTCGCGGGCGGTAGCGCGTGAGCGATTCAACAGTCCCTTCGAGTGCGGCGGGCGACCGCTTCCCGTCACGTCTGGAATACGAACGTGGCAGTTCGCGGCCTCAAGCACGCGCACTGCCGCCTTGCCGGCGCCGGGGCTGGTGTAGGTTGTGTACACGTCCGGGAACAGCATGACGTCGCGGTCGGCCGCAGCGCGCGAGACGGCGGGCCCGCCACGGGCGTCGAACCAGTCGATCAGGCTCTCTGAGCGGAACGTCGGGAGGTCGCGCTCGCTTGCGATTCCGAGTGTTTTTTCCAACAACGCGCCCATCCCGGGAACCTTGTTCGGGAGGTTTGACACCGGCGCAAACAGGGATCCGAGCGGGGCGAGCCGTTCGAACTCCCCGAACAGCCGAGTTCGGAGGTCGACGCCGTGCTCCTCGTGGTGTGCGTGTTCGACCTCGGTTTTCAGCTTCGCCATGTCGACGCCGCTCGGACAGTCCTTCGCACAGCCCTTACAGCCAACACAGAGGTCCATCACCTCGGTGACGAACTCGTCGGTCGTCGGATCGTCCGGCAGATCGCCGGAGATGGCCCCACGAAGTGCGTTCGCGCGTCCCCTCGTCGACTGAATCTCCTCTTCTGACGCGCGATACGTCGGACACATCACGCCGCCTGTCGTTTCCTGTGGACCGCGACAGCCGCCACAGCCGTGACAGAGTTCTATCATCCCCTGCATCCCGTTCTCGTTTGCCCACTCCATCGCGGGGTCGAAGCCGGCGTCGGCCTCGTACTCGGAGTCAAACCGCAGGTTCTCCGTCATGTCGACATCGCCGCAGACGCTACCGGGATTGAGCAGCCAGTCGGGGTCAAAGGCAGTTTTGAGGCCGCGAAACGCCGCCCAGAGGTCGTCGCCGTAGAGCTTCCGGTTCCACTGGGTACGGGCACGTCCGTCGCCGTGCTCTCCCGACACCGACCCGCCGAGCCGGACGACCGCGTCCGTCACTCGGTCAGCGATCTCCGCCATCGTCTCGACACCCTCGACGTCTTTCGTGTTGATCAGCGGTCGGATGTGGAGCACGCCCGGACCAGCGTGTGCGTAAAAGGAAGCGAACGTGTCGTGGTCGTCCAGGATCTCTTGGAACTCCCGAGTGTACTCGGGGAGGTGTTCGGGCGGGATCGCACAGTCCTCGATGAAAGCGATGTGTTTCTCGTCGGTGGTCCGCGACAGCAGGATCGGAAGGCCTGATTTCCGCATCTTCCAGAACTGCTCGCGCCGCTCAGGGTCGTGTGCCTCCATGGCGTCGACTGCGCGGCGCGGTTGGTCAGTCGTCGTCGCGGCGTCGGACGACGGATCCGCCGCCGTCAACGCGCCGCCGGTCGCTTCGACGACCCGATCGGCGACGAGGTCGGCCACCTTCTGTCGCCCGGCCGCGTCGCTCTCGGCGTAGAACTCGACGAGGAGAACTGAGTCGGTACCCTCGGGGAGCGTCGCCACCACGTCGGCGAACTCGGTCGTGTCGGCAGCCAACCCGAGGAGGACATCGTCCATCACCTCGACGGCTGCGGGGTCGTGTTCGAGGATCGGCGCGACATCCTCCATCGCGTCGAGCAGGTCGTCGTAGGTGAGCAGCGCGACCGCTTTCGTCTCCGGGATCTCTACGAGCGAGAGGGTGGCCTCGGTCACGGTCGCGAGCGTCCCCTCGCTGCCCGCGAGCAGGCGCGCGAGGTTGACGACGCCTTCTTCGCCGTATTCCCCGCGGTACTCCGCGAGCAGGCGGTCGAGGTTGTATCCGGAGACGTTCCGTTTCATCTCCGGGAACCGATCGTCGATGGCCTCCGCCTCCTCGTCGAGGATCCGGACCACGTCAGCATGGATCCGCGGCAGCAACTCGTCGCTCTCGGGGTCGGCAGACTCCCGGAGGTCTTCGACGGCGACCTCGCCGAACGTCGTCACCGTCCCGTCCGCGAGGACGACCTCGGCTTCCTCGATGTAGTGGTCGGTTTTCCCGTACTTCAGCGAGTGTGCGCCGGTTGTGTTGTTGCCAATCGCGCCGCCGACCGCCGACTTGTCTCGCCACGCCGGATCGGGTGCGAATTTCAGTCCTGCGTCGGCAACCGCCCCGTTGAGGTCGCCGATGTACGCACCGGCCTCCGCGCGGGCCGTCCGGTCCGCGACGTTCGTTTCGAGGATCCCGTCCATCTCCCGAGTGAGGTCGAGAACGACCGCCTCGTTGACCGTCTGACCCGCGAGCGACGTACCGCCCCCACGGGGTAACACTGGGACCCCCTCCTCGAAACAGTACTCGTGGACCGCGGCGACATCCGCCGTCGACTCCGGAAAGACGACGCCGATCGGCGTCACCTCGTAGGCTGAGGCGTCCGTCGCGTACAGCTGTCTGGAGTAGTCGTCGAACCGTACCTCACCCGCGACCCGATCTTCGAGCGCGTCGACGAGGTCGGGGCGCTCCGTCCCCCCGCCGGTGTAATCGAAGTCGCTCCCGTCGCGTGGATCGGGAGCCGACTCCGAGGAGTGTGTCGCCATGTCACAATCTCATGGTCGAACCGGTAAAAACACGTGGGGGTGTCCTCGGGGATCGGAGATGCGGTTCCCCCGGAAGGTCGGGGCCAGCGTGACCGTGTGTGGACCGACTCGCGCACAACGCGGGACGGAGGGTGCCGTGGTCCGACACAGTGGTGTCAGACGTGTGTCGTTCGACAACGAACGCTTATTAGGCGCGCTTGAGAGGATACGAGGTATGAACCCTACTCCTGAAGAGATCACGTCGCTGGTCGGTCGAGAGGTGTACTCGAACAACGGAATGTTCGTGGGCGAGATCGAGGATGTCCGCTTGGATCTCGACGCCCGCGCCGTGACTGGGCTCGCGCTCGCGGAACTCAACCACGAACTGTTCGCGGGACGTGTAAGCGGGAACACCGGCGTCATCGTTCCCTACCGGTGGGTGCGCGCGGTCGGTGATGTCGTACTCGTCAACGACATCATCGAACGGCTCGATACCGGCTCCGAGCAAACGGAACACGACCCCGAGCCAGAAAAACAAGCGACCTAAGGTCCGCTCCGGCTCAGAACGGAAGGGCGTCCCGAAGCCCGTCGAGGAACCCGCCGCTGCTCCGCCGCGCCTCGTCGAACACCGGATACAGCGCGTCGAGTAGCTCCGTCTCGTTTTCGAACTCCGACTGTGGAAGCCGATCCATCGCCTCTCTCAGTTCGATTGTTCGACCCTTCGCGTCGTACGGAACGGCCGGATCCCCAAGCGCGTCGACGATTTCCTCGCTCGTCGCCGGGAACGACACCTCTGCCTCCTCTATCCGGGCATCAAGCGCGGCGATGCCGAACTCGATCGCCTCCGGTTCGGAGGATCCGCCGCCGCCGGGTGGCCGTGCTGCCATCGACGTTCCGTACCGTCTCAGAGGTCTTTAACCTCGGGTTCGCGACTCGCCGAACGCAGTCCCCGTTCGACCGCAGCGTTCGGCCCTCTCCACGGGGTACACTCCGGATCCAGGCTGACCCGCACAGCGTGGATATCACTCCGGAACGGACTCCTCTGGCGGGATTGCGTCGAGGACGACAAGTTCTATCCCGTCGCCGGCGCGGTCGAACGCAGCGACGTGGTCGTCATCGTATGGGGGGACAGCAACGATCACGACCGCGGCGAGGTCGTCCGTCTTCGAGAGACCGAGTCGACCGTTCGGGTGTGAGAGGAACCGTGCTCGCCCCCGGCCGGCAGGGGTGCCGAGGTCGACTCCGAACACCGCGTTTACCGACCCGCCGACATCGGCGAGGGTGAAGTGCGTCAACACCGGTGTCTCTGGGTCCATCCCGAGGTCCTCGTCGAACTCGCGGGCGCGCGTCGCCGACAGCTGGAGGTTCACCGCGGCCGGGTCACGGTCGGCGGCGTGGTCGAGCAACACCGTCAACAGGTCGCGAGTGACGTGGATCACGGGAGTGAGTACGGTCCCGAGGAATAAAAGCCCCGTCGCGGAACGACGACCGGCCTCTGATCGACCGAAATCGGCCGATCACACGAGTACTCGTTCGAGCGAGACGACGGTTCCCGACTCGGCGTCGGGGTCCCCGACGAACCGACCGAGACAAACCACTGTGCCCTCAGGCGTGTAACAGGCCACGAGCGGGGCGTTCTCGGCATCCATCTGCTCCGTGTCGCTCGGCAGTCGGTCGTCGATGGCGATCACGCCGGGCGCGTAGACGGCGGCACCGGTGGCAACCGAGCGCGCGGCGGACGGCGCGATCGTCACCGATGGGAGGTGGGTAAGCGCCTCCTCAGCAGGGCGGACAACCTCTCGCAAGAGCGTCTCGTCGTCCTCTTCTGCCCACGCGAGCGCGTCGATCAGGTCTTGAAGCGTGTGGAGGTCAGAGTCGTCGAACGGGTCGGTCGCGCTTCGACGGAGGTGACCCATATGCGCACCGACGCCCGCTGCGAGCCCGAGGTCGTGACAGAGCTTGCGAATATACGTCCCGGACTCACAACCGATCCGGAGCAGTGCGCGCCGTTCTTCGAGTTCAAGCACGTCGAGGTCGTGGATCGTCCGCGTTCGAAGCCGGCGAGTGACGGCGCTCTTGCGTGGAGGCTTCTGATAGATCGGTCCCTCGAACTCAGCGGCGACCTCACGGAAGTCAGCCGGAGCGGGACCGTGAAGTTCCAGCACGGAGACGTACTCTTTCGATCCCTCTAAAAAAACCTGCGCTGCCCGGGTCGCAGTCCCTGTGAGCGTCGGGAGACAGCCCGTGACTTTCGGGTCGAGGGTCCCAGCGTGAGCGACACCATCGATCCGGGCACCGTTGGGGGCAAGCGTCTCAAGCGTCTCGTTGATGGCGTCGCGCACCCACGCCGAGAGCTGATGTGAGGAGGGGCCGGCGGGCTTGTCGACGTTGACAACGCCGAAGCGGAGCAGTTCCGGAACGGAACGCTCGCTCGGTGGGGGTCGAAGCGGGTCCGCGGCGGGGCTCGGATCGGTCGTCATCCTGAGGGACTCGTGGGTGTTTGTGACATCGGTGTCTGGTTTAAAACCCGTGTGAGACGCCCTCGATCGGAACTTTTCCCTCGTCGACGTCGGCGTCGTACGCCTCCACCGTCGCGACGAGCACGCCGAGGAACTCCTCGGGGGGCCATCGGGCGGTGTTGTACGCGGCGTCGTATATAGAGAGGTCACCAATATCGATGTCGTAGTACTCGAGATACCGTTTCCGCTCGGAGGTTTCCCGGCGAACGGTCTCTTCGCGGGCACGGTCGACAGACTTGCCCTCGCGGTCGGCGATCCGTTCGGCACGGACGTCGACGGGGGCATCGAACCAGAAGCGCAGATCTGCGTGATCAGCCGCGAGCCACCCAGCGAGGCGTGATTCGAGGATAACTCCGTCTTGGGTGGTCGCGACCTCGTGAAGCCGGCGGTCGAGATCGCGATCGATGTCGGCGTCGTTTTCGGCATGTTCGTTGAACTCGACGGGCGTCATCCCGCGATCGGCGGCCATCTCACGAAAGATGTCGCCGCCAGAGACGTGATCGAGATCAAGCGCCGCAGCGAGCCCCGCGGCGTTCGTACTCTTCCCGCTGCCCGGCGGGCCGGAGACGGTGATCAACATATTCCTCATGCGGAAGGGCCGTTCAAAACGGTTGCCGTTCGGTTCCGTGATGCCACCGAGTTCGGTTTCGTGCTATCACGGAGTTGCTGGGTCATCTATCCGCAGTTGCCGCGGTCATGTATCCGCAGTCGCCGCGGTCATCGACCAGACAGCGACGAGTCCGAGCAGCAGCGCTGGGATGAGCGGGAGCACCAGATACGTCCCGAAGAAGGTGAGCCCGAACGACCCGGCCACGTACGGGTACGCGTAGATGATTCCGGGAATTACGAGTACGCACGTCAGAAGAACACCCGTTAGGACCCACCCCTTTCGTCCGAACCCGTCGGCGTCGGGTTCCACGTCCTCGGCAGTTGACTCCGCCGCGTCGGCCGCCGAATCGCCCTCGGCATCCGGGTCGTCTGGCGGCTCGCTCCCGGCGGTTTCGCCCTCCGGCGTGTGGACGTATCCGCCGTCCGTGTCGGTTTCAGAACTCACTGTCGGGTGTTACCACTACCTTGCCAAAGCCCTCACGGTTCTCTATTAGCTCGTGTGCCCGTGCCGCCTCGCTCATCGGGAGCGTCTCGCGGATCCGCGGCTCGAAGGTGCCGTCCCAGACCAGATCCAGAACGTCGTCAACCTCGCCGGGCGTTGCCATCGTAGAGCCGATCACGGATAGTTGGTTCCAGAAAATACGGTTGAGCCCAGCGTCGGGATTCGGACCGGTGGTCGCACCACAGGTGACGAGTCGACCACCCTTCGCCAGCGACTTCAACGAGTTCGGATAGGTCGCTTCGCCGACGTGGTCGACGACGACATCGACGCCGCGTTTACCCGTCAACTCAGCGATTTCTTCGGCAAAGTCGTTCGCTTCGTAATCGATGACGTGGTCAGCCCCGCACTCTTCGGCATGTGAGAGCTTCTCTTCGGTTGAGGCGGTCGCGAACACCTCGCAGCCGGCGTGATCCGCGATCTGGACCGCCGCGTGGCCGACACCGCCCGATGCGCCGAGCACGAGCACCGTCTCGCCGGCCTCGATGTCGGCACGGGTCTGTAACATTCGCCACGCGGTCTGAAAGACGAGCGAAACGGAGCCGGCAACCTCCCAGTCGACACCCTTGGGGACCCGGACGAGGTTGTCAGCGGGCACGGCCGCACGCTCGGCGTGGACACCGGGCACGTGCTCGCCGATGATATGAAAAGACGTACACAGCGACGCCTCGCCGGCACGGCAAAACTCACACTCGCCACAGGAAACACCCGCGCTCACGGCGACGTGGTCGCCCGGCCCGAACCGGGTCACGTCCTCACCGACCGCCTCGACGACCCCGGCCGCGTCGCTGCCGGGAATATGCGGCATCGCCACGTCGATCCCCGGAAGCCCGCGTCGCGTCCAGACATCGAGGTGGTTCAGTGCGCCCGCTTTCACGTCGACGAGCACCTCTCCACGGGCGGGTTCAGGATCGGGGAACTCGTCGTACTCGATCACGTCGCGATCGCCGTGAGCGTTGAACTGGACGGCCTTCATGTTCGATCCCTCCCCCGCGGACCACTAAACTGTACGCCAAACGGAAGTCGCTGAGCGTTGGGCGAGGAGCCTCATGCGCGGGATCCGATGCCTGTCTGACACCCGAGTAACACCACCATTTTGGCCGCAATCCTCGTTAATTCCGGATCCGGGCGTTGACGCCTGTCTCGCCCCGTGGTAACCGGACACAGCCCCCCGTGGCTTTCGTGATGTTTAAGTACCGAAAGGTGGACCGTACGAACGCACGAACTGTAGGGGCGCTGGGTCCCGAGTCCGCAAGGGCGACGATACGACGCGAGTTGCGGTAGCCAAGCCTGGCCCAAGGCGCAGGGTTGCTAACTCTGTGGCGTCACTGCCTCCGGGGTTCGAATCCCCGCCGCAACGCTCGAACCGACCGAGTACCGCCGGATTCGCGCCGGTAGGAC
>LFFM01000832.1_pt1 | contig 21860 bp, 21 predicted proteins | sample 643131 | NCBI WGS metagenome assembly LFFM01 (sample SAMN03777445, study PRJNA286221) | soda lake metagenome | biome: soda lake; feature: Kulunda steppe; material: water; isolation source: sample Tc-Br brine of Tanatar trona crystallizer | place: Russia: Kulunda steppe | collected 2011-07
CTGGTTCACGACAACGGAAACATCATCGCCGACTCCGGCGAGGGCTACGCCTCCAAGGGGAACGCCAGGGACGCCATAGAGCGAGTACAGGGCTACGCCCCGAAGGCGGACGTTTTAGATATCGGCCAGGCGGCGTTCGAACTGTACGAGGACAACGCGGAGGAGTGGCGCTGGCGGCTCAGACACCGGAACGGTAAGATTATCGCCGACTCGAGCGAGGGATACAGTTCTCGAAGCGCGGCCGAGGACGCCGTCAACAGCGTCAAGCGGAACGCGCCGGGCGCGAGCAGCGAGGATTGAGCGAAGCAAAATCCTCGGAAGAAGCAAGCGGGAGGAGCGAAGTGACGACACGCGAGCAGCGAGGATTGAGCGAAGCAAAATCCTCGGAGAAATCGAACGGCGAGCCCAACAAACCGTGAGACAGCGAGGGCGACCGCAGGGAGCCCTCGGAGAAGTCGAACGGAGAACGCGGCAATGTTTTACTATCGGATGACGAGGTATCGGTATGCGAAGCTTCGAGATCGGACGGATAACCGACATCCCGATCCGGCTCAACATCACGCTTGTCGTCTTTTTGCCGCTCTTAGCGTGGCTTATCAGCCGTGAGGAGCAGTTAGGCTTCTACGCCGGAGTGGTCAACGGAATCGCTCCACAGGCCATCGATGTCGCCGCGATCCAATCGGGATCGACGCCGATCGTCGTCGGCGTCGCGACCGCCGTCGGCCTCTTCGTCGGCGTGTTGCTCCACGAACTCGGCCACTCCTGGACCGCCCGCCGGTACGGGGTCACGATCACTTCGATCACGCTGTGGATCTTCGGCGGCATGGCTCACATGGAGGACCTCCCCGAGGACTGGGACGTCGAGTTGTACGTCGCGCTCGCGGGACCGGCGATGAGCGTCCTCGTCGGCGTGGCCTGCTACGCCCTGCTCTTTGTGCTCCCCGCACAGCCGATCCTCGTCTTCGTTGTCGGCAGCCTCGCGATTATCAACGTGACGCTTGCGGTGTTCAATCTCCTGCCGGCGTTTCCGATGGATGGCGGCCGGGTGCTTCGGGCCTTGCTCGCCCGATCCCAGCCCTACGCGGAGGCGACGCAGAAGGCTGCGGCGGTCGGGAAGCTGATGGCCGTGCTGATGGCGATTTTCGCCGTCTTCGCGTTCGCGCCGCTTCTGTTGCTCATCGCGATGTTCATCTACATCGCGGCCGGCGCGGAGTCGCGGACGACGGTGCTTCGGAGCCTGCTCCGCGGCATGACCGTCCGGGATATGATGTCGACGGACGTGCGGACCGTCACTCCCGAGACGAGCGTCGCGGAGTTTTTAGACCGGGTCGTGACCGAACGGACGACGGCCTACCCGGTGATGGATCGCGGAACCGTCACCGGCGTCGTGACGCTCGATTCGGTCCGGAAGATCCCCGCGGAGGATCGCAATACGACCACCGTCGCGGACGTGATGGGTCCGGCGCCGTCGTCGGTCGCACCCGACGCGGACGCCTTCGAGGCGCTCGCGACGATGAGTTCGACGAAGGGCGACCGGATACTCGTCGTCGAGGACGGCCGGTTCATCGGACAGGTCACGGCAGCCGACTTCATGACCGCGATCGAGGTGATGCAGGGGCTCGGACCGCGGCGGGAGGTTGAGCTTCCGGACGGGTACGCATAGCGAGGGCGACCGCGGGGAGCCCCCGAAGAGGTCAAACGGCGGACGCGGCGAGCAGTGAGACGGCGAGGATCGAGCGGAGCGGGTCCCGGCGTTTATATCAGAATACGCGGCCAGGAGGGGTATGGGTCATCGGACGCTCGTCGCTTACGAGAGGAACGGCTACGATCTCCACTACGCGCACTGGGGCGTTGATCCGGGCGCGCTCACCCCCGAGACCCCCTTCGGCGGCCCGCCGAACGACGGCTGGGCGCGCGAGGAGGCGGCGGAACTGCTCACACCGGAGGGCGGGCGGCTCACGGAGGACGAGGAGACGGCCGTCGACGCCGATCCGATGGCGACGGGGCTGTCGTTCGTGGAACTGGAGACCTACGTCGATCCGATCGAACACGAGGCGCTGTACGTCGTCGACGGCGACTTTTCCGTGCGGACCTACCTCGTCTTCGGGCTCGACGGCCGATCGTTCGGACGGAGCGACGGGCGCGCGATCGCGTTGGTCGGCTACGAGGGCGAGTCCGACGCGGCGTACCTCCGCGGGTGGGTAGCCGGCGGGCGCGCGGTGCGGGGGGTCTGTGGACCCGAAGACGGGGCGATACTCAAGGCGCTTCGGTGGCTCGATCCGGAGCGTGGGACGGTCATCTGGCTGGCCGGAAGCGAACGATAGGCCGAGGCGGGAAACCCTTTTTTATCAGCCCAGATTTGATTCGGTATGGATCCCCTTGAGGGTGAGGCGTCGTCGCCCGTCGAGTACGAACCGGTGAGCGTCAAGGACGTACTGGTAGAGATGAAAGACACGGCGGAGCTGCTCATTGACCTCTCGTATTCGGCCGTGCTGCACCGCAATACGGACCTCGCCGAGGAGGTGTTGCGGCTCGAAGAGCGGATGGACGTCCTCGAGATGCGGGCGCGAATGAGTCTGCTCATGGCCGCCCGGAGCCCCGACGATGCCGAACGACTCGCGCCAGTGCTCAGTATCGTCGCCGCCGCCGATCAGATAAGTGACGCGGCAGGGGACATCGCAAAGATCGTCCTGGAGGACATCCAACTCCCGGAGGCGATGCGGACGGCGCTACCGGAGGCCGTCGAAAGCCTCGTTCGGAGCGTCGTCTCTGCGGACTCGTCCTATGCCGGGCGGAGGTTGAAAGATATCGACCTCGAGTCCGAGACCGGCGTTCGGGTGATCGCGTTGCGCCGCGGATCCGAGTGGCTGTTGAACCCGGGGCCGAAGACCCACATCGAAGCCGACGACGTGGCGTTGCTCAGAGGGCCGGAAGCGGAGATGGACGGCGTCTACCGGTCAATGACCGGAAACGAGTACGAGCCGTTGACGGCCGAATCGACCGACATAGACGACCTCGAACGGGCGGTCGATACGATCGTTCATATGAAGAACCTCTCGGAGCTCGCCGTCGACCTCGCCTACAGTAGCGTCCTGTTCGACAGCGAGGAACTCGCCGAGGAGGTCCGTAACCTGGAGGTCGAAGTCGACGCGCTCCAGTCGCGCTTCGAGGCATGGGTACTCCGGGCCGCCGCCGAGGCGGACGACCCCGTCTCGCTTCGGGGGCTGATCCATCTGGGGACCAGTACGGAGATGATAAGCGACGCGGCGATAGATATCAGCGAGGGCGTGCTCCGGGACATCGAGGTCCACCCGGTCGTGGGGATGGCCGTCCAAGAGAGCGACGAGATCATCACCCGCATCAAGATCGAATCGGGGAGCGGGCTCGACGGGACCGAGATCTCCGCCGGCGTCCCCGATGCGGACGTGACGATGTCGGTGATCGCCATCCGACGCCCCGAGGAGGGGTGGCTTTTGGTCGCCGATTCCGACGCCGAGGTGCGGTCCGGTGACGTGCTGATCGCGAAGGGAACCAGAACGGCAGCCGAGGCGTTCGGCGGACTTGCCGACGCGTAAACGCGGCCTGTTTTATAAGGGGATCGGCGTCGGGAACCCGAGAACGAGACCCGAAGTAGTGATGAAAATGACCATCCCGAACACGTCGACGATGTTCGTGACGATCGGGATGGTCGTGTCGTCGGGATCGATGCCGAGCCGGTAGGAGCCGTACGTCGCACCGATGCTAAACAGGACGGCCACGACTGCGAGCGACAGCCCGCTGCTCAGCGAAATAAGAAGGAGGTCGGCAAGCGCGATTTCCGCGCCGATAACGCCGCCGATGATCCATGCACCGACGGCGAGAGCGGTGAATATCGTCGCTGCTAGCGCGAAGATCGCGGCGATGTTCGCCCACAGTACCGTGTCTCTCGGGTCGAAATCCGTCGTCCCGAGGTGAAGCCGCGTCGAGAGCCGCGAGGAGAGGATCGCACCGAGGTTGCCGCCCATATCGACCATCGTGGGCACCATCACGGCAAGCAGGGCGAACTCCTCTAGATTCTCCTCGGCGCTCTCGAGGACCAGTCCGGCGAAAAGGACAATTATCGAGAGAACCACGAGCAGCGGAAACATGTTGGAGACGATGGTCTTTGTCTCCCAGGAGCCGAGCGAGCCGCCGGTCGGGACGACCATCAGGCGATCACCCCGATGACGAGAATCGAAATAAGCAAGAACAACATTCCGAAGATGTCACCGAGCGTTGTGACGATCGGCCCGACGAGGTTGTCGGGATCGTACCCGATCTTGTAGCCGGCGAAAATCAGGCCGAGGAGCCCGGCGATCATCACGAACGAGGTGAGAAAGCCGGCGATGAACATGATGCCGACCAGTTCACCCAGCGCCGCGGCTTCCCAGCCAGGGAGTATCGTGAGCCCCACCCAGGTGATAACTCCGATAACGACGGAGATTCCGATGCCGTTGATGAACGAGGCCAACACCGCGTTCACGAGCCGTTCGTTGTACTCGAACCGCGGTTCGATCAGCCCCTGGTGGAGGCCGCTCGCGATCCGGCCCCCCAACGCCCCGTAGACGTTGCCTCTCGTCGCGAGAAAGACGGGCACCATCACCAATAATCCGGGGAATCGCGCGACGCTTTCGAGAATTTCCTCGAGCACCAATCCGGCGAAGAGCCCACCGAGAAGCGCGACCAGCAAAACGGGGAGCGCTTCGCGGTAGATAGACCAAAAGCCCTTCCGGAGGGACATACACCAGAGTGTCGCAGTTCCGGATTAAATCTACCGACCTGGATCGCTCCGATTCTTCCCGATGGAGGAACGAGCGGCTCCGTCGGATCCAAAGTTATTAATAGTACGAATTTTTTTATTAAACTGTGATGCGGGAGTTCACCATCGTCGGCGGCGGCGTCCACGGAACGTACCTTCTCAACCGGCTGTCGGACGAGTACGACGCCGACGAACTCGCCGTCGTCGACCCCGGGCCGCGCCTCCTCTCGACGTTCCGTCAGCGTGCGACCGTCTGCGGAATGTCGGAGCTTCGATCGCCGTTCGTTCACCACGTCGGGCGCGATCCGTTCGACCTCGAGACGTTCGCCGAGGCGAGCGACCGGACGGACGAACTCGTCCCGACGGAGGGGTATCCGCCGCGCCCGACGCTGTCGCTTTTTCTCGACCACGCCGACCGCGTCATCGAGCGTCGAGGGCTGCACGCATGCCACGTTCGCTCCCGGGTCACCGGGATTCGATCGGGCGAGGAGGGGTTCGTCCTCGAAACGACGGGGCGGAACCTCCGGAGCCGACGGGTCGTCCTCGCCGTCGGGCACGGGCCCCCGGCGATGCCGGAGTGGGCCTGCTCGGGCGTCGAGCACGTCTGGGCGGACACGCCCGGAGCGTCCGTGTCGTCGCGGACCGGACCGGTCGCCGTCGACGGCGGTACGAGCGCCGGCCCCGAAATCGTCGTCGGTGGGGGAAGCACCGCCGCCCAGGCCGCCCTGAAGCACGGCGTCGAGACCCTGCTGACGCGTCATCCACTCCGAACGGCCGTCCCCGAGGCCGACCCCCCGTGGGTCAACTGGCCACACATCGAACGAACCCTTCACGGACAGCCGCCGGGGTCTCGGGCCAGACTCGACATCGTCCGGGCGGCGAAAAAATCGGGGACGATGCGGCCGGCGCTGTGTGAAAAGCTCGAAGCCAGTGACGTGTCGATCGAGACCGGATCGGTCGAGAGCGCGGTGCCGACGGGGGACGGCGTCGCCCTCCGCCTCGCGGACGGGCGAGTCCTCGAAGCGTCGTCGGTCGGTTGTGCGACGGGATTTCTGCCGGCGAGACGGCGACCGTTCGTCGAGCGGCTCGCGGGAGAGCTCGGACTCGAACGAGGCTACGACGGGGTTGCCGTCCTCGACGATCGGACGCTCGAGTGGCGCGGCTCGGTCGACGGCATCCACGTCAGCGGCGAACTGGCCGAAGCCACCGTCGGCCCCTTCGCCGGGAACATCATCGGCGCACGACGGGCGGCCGACGGAATACTCGGTGGGACAGTCAACGCCGACTCGAACGCCTGACGATCAGGGCCACCCGGAGTGGCCGCCCTCTTCGTCGTCCGGTTCGTCCTCGTGGAGCTGCCACCCGGCCGTTTCCGCGGCCTCCTCGATCGGTCTGAACTCCCAGCCGTGGCGCTCTGCGGCCGCCCGAAGCTCCCCGTCATCGGCGACGTAAATGTAGCGATCGGCGCCGTGTTCGGGCTGGTTTTTGATCTTCGTGAGGCTCCCCTTGCGATCGCGCGGCCCCGGGAGGAAATCGGGCGTGAGCCCGTAGTCGCGGGCTCGTTTCCTGACCAAGTGCGTCGGTTCGTCGCTCACGATCCCGAGGTGATCCGTCCATCGTGCGGTGTCCCGGAGGACGCCGGCGGGATCGACGAGCCGTTCGAGCGCCGCCAACTCGAAGGCGAGCGTGATCGTCTCGGCGTCGTCTGGCATAACTGCGTTTCGACCGAGCCGTCAAAAACGGTGTCGGTCGGCGGAACACGTCGGCGAAAGCGCCGGGATGGCGGTGAGTATTTCACCGACGAGACGCAGGAACGGATATGGACGAGGCGCTGGGGCCGCCACCCGAGATGGCCGGGAAGGCCGAGGAGCTCACGCCGATGTTGTCGCAGTATCTCGAGTTGTGTGAGCGCTACGACGACGCCTTGGTTCTGTTCCAGGTCGGGGATTTCTACGAGACGTTCTGTGCCGCCGCGGAGACGACGGCCCGGGTCCTCGAGATCACGCTCACGCAACGGGAGGACTCGACGGGGACGTACCCGATGGCCGGGATCCCCATCGACAACGCGGAATCGTACATCGAGACGCTTCTGGATTCGGGGTATCGCGTCGCAATCGCCGATCAGATCGAAGACGCCTCGGAGGCGTCGGGGCTGGTCGACCGGGCGGTCACCAGGGTCGTCACGCCGGGGACGCTCACGGAGACGGAGCTGCTCGCGGAGGCGAACAACAACTTCGTCGCCTGCCTGACCGACGGCTACGGCCTCGCGTTGCTCGACGTGTCGACGGGCGATTTCTACGCGACCGAGCTCGAGGGCCTTGAGGCGGTCGAGGACGAACTCGAGCGGTTCGGTCCGTCCGAGGCGATCGTCGGCCCCGACGCCCCGACCGGCCCGTTCGGCCCTGACTGTATGGTGACCCCCTACGAGCGTCCAGCGTTCGATCCCGATACCGCCCGGGAGAAGGTTCGATCGTACTTCGGGGACGGCCCCCTCGCCGGCGACGCCGAGATCCGCGCGACGGGGGCTCTCCTCGCATACGCCGAGTACGCCCGCGGCGTCCGCGGGGACGGCGAAGCGGGGCGACTCGAGTATCTCACACACCTCACTCGGTATGACCCCCGTGAGTACATGCTTCTCGACGCCGTCGCGCTCCGCTCGCTCGAGATATTCGAACCGCGGCACGTCCACGGGCTGGAAGGGGCCGCCCTCATCGAAACCCTCGACGAGACCGCGAGCGCGCTCGGGGGGCGAACCCTCCGCGATTGGCTCCGGCGACCGCTTCTCGACCCCGATCGGATCGACGCACGCCTAGACGCCGTCGGCGCGCTGCGGAGCCGCGTCGCCGACCGCGAGCGCGCCGGGGAACTCCTTTCGGACGTCTACGACCTCGAGCGGCTCGTCTCCCGCGTCTCCCGGGGACGCGCCGACGCCCGCGATCTCAGGGCGCTCGAGTCGACGCTGTCGGTCGTCCCCGACCTCCGGGCGTGTCTGGACGAGGCGGCTGAGGAAAGCGATCTGCTGGCCGAACTGAAAAGCGAACTCGACGACTGCCCGGAGACGCGCGACCTCATCGACCGCGCGGTCGCCGAAGCCCCGCCGGTCGAGATCACGGACGGCGGCGTCATCCGCGAGGGGTACGACGACGCGCTCGACGACCTCCGGGAGACAGAACGCGAGGGGAAAGCGTGGCTCGACGACCTCGAGGCGGCCGAGCGCGACCGGACCGGGATCGACTCGCTGCAGGTCGGGCACAACTCGGTCCACGGCTACTACATCGAAGTGACCGACCCGAACCTCGGTTCGGTTCCCGAGAACTACCACCGCCGTCAGACGCTGAAGAACTCCGAGCGCTTCTACACGCCGGAACTGAAGGAACGCGAGGACGAGATCGTCCGCGCGGGCGAGCGCGCCGACGAGCGCGAGTACGAACTGTTCAAACAGGTCCGCTCGGAGGTCGCCGAGGCGACCGAACGGATCCAGCGGACGGCCGAGGCGGTCGCCCGCCTCGACGCGCTCCGGTCGCTCGCGACCGTCGCCGCGGCCCACGATTACTGCCGGCCGTCGGTCGGCGGGGAAGGGATCGATATCGACGGCGGTCGCCACCCGGTCGTCGAACGGACCGAGGAGTCGTTCGTCCCGAACCCGGCGGATCTGCCCCGGGAGCGGCCGATGGCAGTCATCACGGGGCCGAACATGTCGGGGAAGTCGACGTACATGCGTCAGGTCGCGTTGCTCTGTGTGCTCGCACAGATCGGCAGTTTCGTCCCCGCCGAGCGCGCGTCGCTGCCGATACTCGATCGGGTGTTCACCCGCGTCGGCGCCTCCGACGACATCGCCGGCGGACGGTCGACGTTCATGGTCGAGATGACGGAGTTGGCGTCCATCCTCGAGTCGGCCGACGGATCGTCGCTCGTCGTCCTCGATGAGGTGGGCCGGGGAACCTCGACGCGGGACGGCTACGCCATCGCGCAGGCGGCGACCGAACACCTCCATGATGCGGTCGGCGCGTACACGCTCTTTGCGACTCACCACCACGAGTTGACCGACGTGGCCGAACGGCTCCCCCGGGCGGAAAATTACCACTTTTCGGCGACCCAAGGGGCCGACGGCGTCGCGTTCGAACACGACCTCCGGCCCGGCCCGGCGGAGGCCTCCTACGGGGTCGAGGTCGCCGAGATGGCCGGCGTCCCCGCGCCCGTCGTCGATCGGGCGGCCGAACTGCTCGATGGGGCGTCCACCAACGCCTCCGCCGCGAACGCTCCCGCGCCCGCCTCGACCGACGGCGGTCGGGAGGCAGTGTTGGCGGAACTGGCCGCCGTCGACGTCGCCGAGACGACGCCGATCGAGGCGTTGAACGTCCTCTCGCGGCTGCAGTCGGAACTGGAGTGAGCGTTCCGAAACGCGTTTTATCCGGGGCTCCGGAGGTGAACGTATGAAGCGTCGGACGGCCCTCGCCGCCCTCCCCGTCGCCCTCACGGGCTGTGCGGGCGTGAGAGACAGCGGGGACGACGGGCCGGACATCGTCGACGCCAGCGGCGAGATCGAGATCCGGATCGACGGCGAGGCGTTCGACCTCTCGGTGGACCGGTTCCAGGCCGAACACGCCGAGGAACACTCCCTCGCCTTCCACCTCCACGAATCAGACGATCGGTGGTACATGGAGGGGCGCGAACAGGTCACGTTCGCCGAGGGGATCGGTCTGTTACCGAACTTCGAGTACCGTCACGTCGAGGGATCCCACGTCATCGGGATCGACGATCGAACGTACGACGAACGCGAGGGGGCCGAGATCGAGTTCGCCGTCGACGGCGAACCGGTCGACCCCATCGAGTACGAACTCCGCGACGGCGACTCGTTGCTCGTGACGATCTCGACGTGAGGCTGATCGGCAAGCTCCCCGGCGGTGGAGTTGCCGAAACCGTACCGTCAGAGTCGGACCTTCCGGAGCCGACGGCCGATGTTGCATCCCGGCCTGTGGTCGGCGTGCGGACGGCCCTTTTTATCCTGTTGCTCGTCGTGGTGCTCAGTTATTCCTCAGGTGGCGTCAACGGGACGAACTCGAGCCCCTCCTCAGCGAGAAGCGTTTTCGCCCGCTCGGTGACCGAGGGTGCGACCAACAGTCCGCGGACCGAGGCGTCGGCGTGGAGGTCCCGTTCGAGCGCCTCGACGTAGCGGCTCAACTGACCGACCGCGTCGGGTCCAACCCGACGCCGTTTCAATTCCAGGACGACCGTCCGTCCGTCGCCGTCCTCGCCGTAGACGTCGACCGCCCCAGCGGGCGTCTCCCGCTCCGTCGCCAACGGCGTAAAGCCGGTCTCGATGAGCTCCGGCTCCGAGAGGATCCGTCGTTTCAGGTCGGCCTCAGTGCCGACAACCTCGACGGCTTCCTCGTCGACAAGGTCGAACGCTGCCGCGTGATCGACACTCGAGAACCGCACGGTGAGCCGTTCGTCGGGCGACGAGCGGACGCTCTCGACGACGAGGTCGCCGCCCTCGATCCGGCAGCTGTGCGAACAGCCCGGCGGCTGCCAGTTGGCCGGTTTCTGCCCTTCGTCGGTGTGGACGAGCGCCGTCCCGTCGGGCTTCAACATGACGTGTCTGTCCCCGGGAGCCAACTCGAAGGCCGCCCGGCCGTCGTACTCGACGGCACAGCGGCCGACGAGCGTGAGAAGCGCCCCGCGTTCGATCGCGTCGCCGACGAACGATTCGGCGGCGGGGACGGTCGGATCGGGGAGCGCTCGGGGCGTCGCGTCGCTCCGTTCGTCGGCTGACACACCGCCGGATAGTTCGGTGGAGCAATTAAACCCCGCGCTCTGCTCCCTGCTGCTGTTCCACGGTCGACGGTTGCGACGCGTTTTCCCGTGCGCCACCCCCATAGGACGTATGAACACCACAGCCGACACCCTCACCGTGTACTCCGATTACGTCTGCCCGTTCTGTTATCTGGGCCGGAAATCCCTCGAACGGTATCAAGCCACCCGCGGGAGTGAACTCGAGATCGATTGGCGGCCGTTCGATCTCCGGAGTCAAAAGCGGAATCCGGACGGAAGCATCGACCACTCCGTCGACGACGGCAAAAGCGACGAGTACTACGAGCAAGCCGAACGGAACGTCCGCCGTCTTCGTGAAAAGTACGACGTCGAGATGGCGATGGAGATCGCCACCGACGTGGACTCCCTCCCGGCACAGATCGCAGCGTACTACGTCAAACAGCACTACCCGTACGGGACGTGGCTCAAGTTCGATCGAGCCGTCTTCGAGGCGCTCTGGCGTGAGGGGGCGGACATCGGCGACGAGGGCGTCCTGGTCGAACTCGCCGAAGAGTCGGGCGTCGACGGGGCGAAGATCAGTTCGACACTCGACGACGAGTCGTTTCGAGCGAGGGTTCGCGAGCGGTTCGCCGAGGCCCAGCGGGACGGCGTCACCGGCGTTCCGACGTTCACCTACGACGGACACGCGGCGCGGGGGGCCGTCCCTCCGGAACAGCTTAGACGGCTCGTAGAGGGCGCTTGACGCCCACGTCCGGCAGCGCCCGGAGGCGCCTCAACGCCCGAGTTTCGATCGGGAGATGCCGACGCCGCCCGGCGTAATAATTAGCTGGTCGTCCTCCTTTTGAACGATGTCGCCGCCGACCTCGCGGGCGACCTGTTTCAGTTCGTCGGTGATGTGTTCCATCGTCCGGTCGCTCGTCGTGTGTCGGATGATGTCCGCGACGACGATGTCGCCGTCGTAGACGGCGTCCTTTATGTCGATCACGTCGTTTTTGTCGCTGATCTCGGCGAAGCGAACCTGTACCGTCGCCGTCGAAGCGTCGGCGTCGAAGTCGTCGACGTCGAGTTCGACGTAGTCCTCGGTGCTGGCCGACCCGCCGCCGAGGAGTTTACTCATAAGTCCCATACGTTCGACAGCGGTTGCCGGTGGCATAGGTCTTACGTCCGACGGAGTCCCGTTTCTGGATCCGTTGTTCGGGAGGCATCGTCCGTATCAGACGTGGAACTCATAAAGATCGTCACCGACGTGGTGCAGCGTCTCGACGACTTTTCCGGAATCGCCGACCATCTCAGACCCCTCGGCATCGGCGCGCCCGATCGCCAGCGCCTTGCCGTGTGCCTCCTCGACGATGACGACGAGGTCACCCGGTTCGATATCGTCGGTCGCCTCCGTGATTCCGGGTCGCATCACGTTCGCGCCGTCGGAGACGAACGAGATCGCGCCCGTATCGACCGTGACGACGTGGCGTTCGGGGGGATGGGCGTTCGCACCGCGGACGGTGACGAAGAGGTCGTCGTCGAACGATGCGACGAGTGCCTCGCCGTCGACGAGGACGACTTCCCGATCAACGTCGGTGAACTCGACCCGTTCGTAGCTGTCACCGTCGAGATCGATCCCGAGGTGATCCGCGAGTGACGCCTCCAGGTCGCCGATCTCGTCGGACCGGAGGTGGTGGCGGGATTTGACCTGCATATCCGTGCTTCCGCGCGTCATCGATTAAAAACCCCGGTTGATCTCCGGCGGGCGAACGCAGTCCTTTTGCGATAAAAACGCATTGCACCACGTATGAGCGATTTCGACAGGGAAGCCGAACGCGAAAAACTCCGCGAAAAGTACGAACGCGACAAACAAAAGCGGGAGGCCTCCGAGCGGATGAGCGAGCTCCTCCTCCAAGGAGCGACGATGACGAACCGGCACTGTCCGGAGTGTCAGTCCCCGGTGTTTCGGTACGACGGCCGGGAGTTCTGTCCGACCTGTGAGAACGAAGTTACGGAGGACGGCGAGCTCCTCGGCGCCGGGGAGGGGGCAGCCTCGGCCGAGGAAACCGACGACGACGGAACCGAACCCTCCGACACCGGCGTCGGAATCGAGGCCACCGACTCGTCCTCGACGCCGGAGTCTGACAACAGCGCGGCCCCCGGAACAGCGGGCGGCTCCGAGGCTAACGACGGCGTCGGCGTGGAAGCCGCCGACGCGGGCGAGCGATCCGACCTCCAGGACGGTGCCCCACCGGCACCGTCGGACGATCGCCGCCCGGCACGGGTCGATCCCCCGGCGAACAGGGAGCCGGAAGGCGGCCAGGAGAAAAAAAAGCACGACGACAACCGAGGGCGACGCGGTGAACCGGGGGCGGAGCGCGGAACGCTCCGGGAGGCCGAACGGACGCTGGTCGCCGAGGTCGGGTCGTTAACGCGGCGGGCCGAGGAGACGCGCGATGTCGGCCGGAAACGCGACCTACTGGCGGCGGCACGCGAGGCCGCGGAGACGCTCGAGGCAGTCCGGCGCCTCTAGTCGCGGTTCGCGTACTCGCGTTTCGTCACGTCGGTGATTCGGTCGGCAGTCACCTCACCGACCCCGTCGACATCGAGGAGGGCCGCCTCGTCGGCACTCATGACCGCTTCGACGCTGCCGAAGTGCTCTAAGAGCGCCCGGGCGGTCACGGGGCCGACCTCCGCGACCGCGCCGACGACGTACTCCTGCTGTTCGGCGAGCGTCTTGCCGCCCTTCTCGCCGTGGACTGAAACGGTCCTGTCGTCGGTCTCCTGCTCGCGGCGAGCGATGACCTCGAGCAGGTCCGCGGTGTCGTCGGCGTCCTCCGTCCGCAACACACTGGCGCCGAAATCGACCGCAAGCGAAGCCAACGCGCCCCGTATCGCGTTCGGGTGGACGTTCCGGGACTCGTAGAGGCGGTCGCCCTCGATGATCACGACCGGGCGGGCGTAGTAGCGCGCGGCCGCGCCGACCTGATCGAACAGCGACCGGTCGCCGCCGACGAGCGTCTCGAGGAAGTCATCGACCGCCTTCCGCTCGACGACGACCCGATCCGAGAGGACGTAATCGCCAACTTCGAGCGTTTCGAGCCGCGTTTCGATCCCGTCGCGCGTCGAGAGTTCCCGGGCGATGTGGGAGTCGAGCTCCCGTTGGTCGGCGACGATTTCGACGGCCTCATCGTCGGGTCTGGGTTCGGCGACCGTCGGGTCGTCGTCGCCGTCTGTCGGATCGGCCGCCGTTCCCTCCGGGTCGGCGGCGGTGTCCGGACCGGCGCTCCCGGCGAAATCCGCGAGCCCGGCCTGCCCGGTTCCGTCCGATTTCGTCGACGGTTCGTCGTCGGGGCGACTCGATGGCGCTCCGGAAGCCACCGAGTCCTCCGCGTTCGAATCGGTGTCACCGTTCTCGGCACCGCCGTTGTCGGTCCCGAACTGGTCGATTTCAACCTGGGTTTCGATTTCGGCCTCGATCTCGCCTTCGAGGTTTTTCAGCTTCCGGAGTTCCTCTTCCATCCGCTTTTCTTCGTTTCGGGACATCCAGAAGAAAGCCTCGTCGCGGGTATCCTCGGCGAGGAGAACGACGACGCGGCCATCGCTCGCACGTCCCGTTCGCCCCTTCCGCTGGATCGATCGGATCCCTTTGGGAACAGGTTCATAAAAAAGGACGAGGTCGACGTCGGGGACATCGAGGCCCTCCTCGGCGACCGACGTCGAGACGAGGACCTCGAACTCGCCGGATCTGAAAGCATCGAGCGTGTCCTTCTGTTCGGTCTGGGTCATCCCATCGGAGCCCTCCTTGTCGCCCTGTCCGACGAACCGGCGGGTCGAGAAGTGCTCGCCGAGGAACGCCGTCAGCGTCTCCGCGGTGTCTCTCGATTCCGTGAACACGATCACCCGCTCGCCGTCCTCGATCCCGAGCGTCTGTGCGAGCAGGATCCGGGTCCTGCGGAACTTCGGGTGGAGGTCGTCGAAGGACTCGGCGCGGCGCATGGCCTCCTTGACGCGGGGGTCGCTGACGAACCGCTGGCTGGCCTTCGAGGCGCTCGAGGATTTGGCGTCCTCTCGCTGGCGCTCGAAGTATCGGCGAAGCGATTCGACGCTCTGTGTCTCGACCAACTCGACAGCCCGACGGAGTTTCATGATCTCGGCGTGGGCGCTCATCCCCTTGTACCCATTCGAGTTGTCGTTGTCGATCAACTCTTGAAGCTTTCCACGTATGGCGTTGAGTTGCGATTGGGACATGCTCGGGTCCGTCGAGTTCGTCACGCCCAGCCCTTTCAGCTTCGTCAGCCGTTCGGCGATCACGTCGTTGAGCGCGTCCCGTATCTCGATAACCGTCTCCGGGAGTTCGACGCGCTCCCACTCGACGTCCGTGGTGTGGGTGTGTGCGGACACGTCGGCGTCGTTCTCCGTCATGACCGCGACATCCCGTAGTCCGAGGTTGTCACAGACGGTCAAAATCCCCTCCTTGTCGCCGCCCGGGGAGGCGCTCATGCCGGTGACGAGCGGATCCTCCGCGTCGGCGTGGTACCGGTCGGCGATGTAGTTGTACGCGTAGTTCCCCGTCGCGCGGTGACACTCGTCGAAAGTGAGGTGTGTTACGTCGGAAAGCGAGATCCGGTTGCCGACGAGGTCGTTTTCTATCACCTGCGGGGTCGCACAGACGACGCGGGCGGATTCCCACAGCTCGGCCCGGTCGTCCGGCCTGACGTCCCCGGTGAACACGACGATGTCATCGTCGTCGATCTGTAACGCTTCCCGATAGAACGTGGCATGCTGTTGGACGAGGGGTTTCGTCGGCGCGAGGAGCACCGACGTGCCGCCGCGGGAGGCCAGTCGATCGGCGGTGACGAGGAGGCTAACCGCCGTCTTTCCGAGTCCGGTGGGCAGACAAACGAGAGTGTGATCCGCGCCGGCAGTCTCGGCCAGACTGAGCTGGTAGCGGCGCTTTTCGAGCAGCTCCTCCGTCAGAAGTGGCCCGTCGATGTACTCCGTGCCCTCGGACGCTGTCGCCATCTACGGATTGATTAGCCGTTTCGTTGTATAAGGGTTCGGTCGGCGGGGTGAAAGTGGAGCGTCCGATGGGTTATATACTATGACGCGGCCACAGCCCGCATCCGCTGGGAAGCCGTCGACGGTCCGCCGAGGCGGAAGCGCGGCGCACGGGCCGTCGGGAGGGTGCGCCGCCTGTTCGCCACCCGGAGCAAGCGGTCCAAAAACCCGTCAGTTACAGTTCCGAGACGGACGCGCCGGCGACCAGCCGCTCGATTGCGGCCGGAAGATCGGCTGTGAGGATGCGCGTCTGTTCCGTCGAATCCCGTTCCCGGACGGTCACGGTGTCGCCGTCGACGGTTTCGTAATCGACGGTAACGCAGTAGGGCGTCCCCACTTCGTCCTGTCTCCGGTAGCGTCGACCGATGTTCCCGGTGTCGTCGTACGTGACCTCGAACCCCTCGGTACGGAGCCGTTCGGCGATCGATCGGGCCCGATCGTCGAGACCGTCCTTGGCCATCAGCGGGAAGACGGCGACCGTCGTCGGGGCCACGGCGGGCGGGAGTTCGAGGAACGACCGCTCCTCGCCGTCGACGACATCGGACCCGTGTGTGTGAATCAACACGCTGTAGACGAGTCTGTCGACGCCAAAGGACGGTTCGACGACGTGCGGCGTGATGTGTTCGCCCGCCTCCGTCTGTTCCTCGACGGCGAACCCGGTCTTCTCAACGGGAATCGTGTACCCCTCGCCGTCAAGTTCGACCGTCACAGTGTCACCGTCGAACGCCGATCGGTCCCGGCCGGCGAGCGCGTCGAGGGCTTCGGCGATCCCGGCCGCATCGCCGCCGAATTCCGGGCCGAGGTAGCTCATATCGGGGTCGACAACCGCACGCTCGACGGTTTTCGGCTCGTCGTACTGCCGAAACAGGGTGAACGACTCGTCGGAGTACTCGGCGTGTTTCGAGAGGTCGTAATCCGATCGGTAAGCGAACCCGGTCACTTCGATCCAGTTGCCGCCGAGTTCGGTTTCGGCGTCCCAGCAGTCGGCGGCGTAGTGAGCCCGTTCACCGGGCAGGTGCTGCCGGTAGCGGAACCGGTCCATGTCGATCCCGATGCGTTCGTAGAACTCGATCGAGCAGCCGAGATAGTAGGCGACCCACTCGTTCCCGACGATCCCCGCATCGAGCGCTTCGCGAACGGTGCGTGTCTCGACGGATCCGTCGATATCGCCCTGGGCGGCCGCGGAGTACAGCGGAAGCTCGACATCGGCGACCCGGTCGATCGGCGGTTCGTCGCGTTCGGGATCGATGAACTGCTCCAGTTCCGCCTGTGTGAACTCCCGGACGCGAACGAGCGCCCGGCGGGGTGAGATTTCGTTGCGGTACGCCCGTCCGATCTGGGCGACACCGAACGGGAGCTGGTTTCTGGCGTACTCCTTGAGCCGCGGGAATTCGACAAAGATACCCTGCGCCGTCTCGGGACGGAGGTATCCCGGCGACCCCGACCCGGGACCGATGTTCGTCCCGAACATGAGATTGAACTCCTCGATCGGCTCCTCGGCGAGTTCGGCCCCGCAGGACGGACAGACGATACCGTGTTCGGTGACGAGTTCCCCGACCCGCTCGGTACCGAGCGCCTCCGCGTCCTCGATGCCGGCGACGGCGTCCTCGACGAGGTGGTCGGCGCGGTGGGTCGCACCGCACTCGGCGCATTCGACGATCATGTCGTCGAAACCATCGAGGTGACCGGACGCCTCGAACACCGCTTCGGGCATCACGGTCGGCGCTTCGAGTTCGACGTTACCGAGTTCGCGGACGAAGCGGTCGCGCCAGAGGTCCTCGAGGTTCCGTTTGAGTGCAGCGCCTTCGGGACCGTACGTGTAGAATCCGGCGGTGCCGCCGTACGCCTCGTTCGAGGCGAAAAAGAACCCGCGGCGTTTGGCGAGTTCGGCGAGAGCCGCCGTTTCGCTCATTCGAGCGCCTCCAGCAGATCGATGTCCCGAACGATACCGACAAGCTCGTCACCGGAGAGCAGCGGGATCTGCTCGATGTCGTTCGAGATCATCAGCTGTGCCGCTTCACGAGCGGTTCGGGTCCTCGAAACAGTGACCAGATCGTTGCTCATGAACTCCGAAACCGCAGTCGAAGGGATTTCGACGTTCAGCGTCGGTATCGACCGGCTCCCGACGGCTTTGATCCCTTCCCACATCCACTCGTCGTCCTGGTTGGCAACGGCGTCGCCCGGGTCCGACTGGCCCTGGACGACGCGGGCAACGTCGATGATGTCGACCTCGGTGAGCATCCCGGTCTGGCGGCCGTCGTCGTCCAACACGACGGCGTAGGGGACGTTCGCGTACGAAAGCTCCCGTTCGGCGACCGGCAACGGCGTTTCCTGATACACCGTGTTAACCGACCGCGTCGCCAGCCCTTCGACGACCGTATCGCCGTCCCGCTCGCCCTCGGCGATGGCCCGGACGATGTCGGTGACTGTCACGATACCGACCAGTTCTCCGTCTTCGACGACCGGGACCCGCCGTTCCCCGGACTCGAGGACGAGTTCGGCGAGTTCGGTCAGCGACGCGGCGCGACCGATCGTCGGGACGTCCTGCACGAGGAGCGCGAGTTGGTCCTCATCGGGCTGTTCGATGAGCGATCCGCGGGTGACGAGTCCGCGGAACGTCTCCCCGTCGTCGTCGGACCTGATCACAGGAACCGACGAGAACCCACGATCCTGCAAGTAGTCGAGTACGTCCTCTCGCGTCCCTGGGATCTCGGCGGTAATCACCTCCGACCGCGGCGTCATCACATCTGCGACGTTCATACCGACTTCCTTCCGTCGCCTCCGTACTAAGTCCACCGACCTGTCCCGTTCGGCGAACGACAGGTCATCGGCCCCAAAAGCGCGCCGGGGACGACCCGCGAGGGCGTCGGGTCCTGTCTCGTATCAAAGACACGACAGCCGCTGTTGCGGCGACTGGGCGGACGCCGGGTGTTCAGATCGGACTGTTCACCTGTTTCGAACTCGGGCGATCAGCGCCACCACAAGCAGCGCGAACGCGACCGATACCAGGTCGAAGCCGGGGAGATCCGCCGGCTCGTCGACCGGCGTGTCCGGACTCCCCTCGCCGCCGAACTCGTCGCCGATGGTTATCGTGCCGATTTCGGTGCCATCGAGCATGACTGCTCCGCTGTCGGCCGGTTAAGAATCGTTCGGTCTATGGATGGGCCCTGCCGGGGGCCATCCACAATCTACCGGACTGTCAGCCACCGCTTATCACGGGGAAGAGACCCTCAAGCGCCTACTTAGAAACAGTAACTTCCGTGGTTTCTGGGTTACCAGCATGACAGACGACCTCGAACCCCTTGATCCGCGAACCGCCAAAGAAATGTACCTAGACGATCGTCGCCACCAGCTTTCGGACGCGACGATTCAGGCCCACCACTACCGACTCAAACAATTCGTTCAGTGGTGTGAAGAAGAGGGTATTGAGAACCTCAATAATTTCACCGGACGTGACATCCACCGCTTCCGCGTCAAACGTCGAAACGAGGACGGACTTGCAACAGCAACCATGAAGGGCCAGCTGGCCACCCTTAGAATGTTCCTGCGCTTCGCAGCTAGCGTCGACGCAGTTGAACCGGGGCTAGATGAGAAGATCATCCTACCGAAGACAACACAGGAAGATGCTCGTGAAGAGATGCTCAGCCCAGAGCGAGCCGAGAAAATGCTGGCTCATCTCGAAGAGTACCGATACGCAATGCTGGAGCACGCCTTTCTGGCTACCATCTGGCATACTGGTCTGCGTGTTGGTGCTGCGACTGGGTTGGATCGGCGGGACTACGATTCGGGTGATCAGTACCTCGAATTAGTACATCGTCCGGACGAAGGGACTACGCTGAAAAATGGAAAAAAGAGCGAACGGTTGGTTGCACTGAGTGATGGTGTTTGTCGTATTCTGGATGATTGGCTTGAGGTCAATCATCCAGGAGTTACTGACGATGAGGGACGGGACCCATTGTTCGCAACGAAACGAGATCGGTTGAGTCAAAATCGTGCGCGTACTCTTGCGTATCAGTATTCTCGCCCGTGTATATACGGTGAAGCCTGCCCACACGACCGTGACCCAGACACATGTGAATCAGTCCCGACATCAGACGCACATACCTGTCCGTCAGCACTGAGTCCACATCCGATCCGCCGTGGATCAATCACATATCATCTCCGCGAAGATACACCTAAGCAAATTGTTAGTTCGCGTATGGATACAGGTGTTGACGTGCTTGACCGACACTATGACCAGAGAACACCTGAAGAGAAGCTTAGGCAGCGCCGTCAGTATCTTCCCGACAACTAAGAAGTATACTGCATAGTCTAGAACTTCTTAGAGGATAGTTAGCCGGTGAAAAGCGGGATGTGTTTTAGTCGTACTTTTGTGCTACCATCTTTCGATGGCGCACGGGCCAGTCATCTTCGAGTCGTCCACCCTGTCGACAGGTTTCAACTCGTTGTTTTTCTGTGACTGTCCCGATTTCCGACGCGATCACTTCAAGGCTGTTAACCCGATTCTTGGTTTTTGTTTTTGGGCCGGGGGCATGCTCTCGCATGTGGTGGTCCCGGCCTTATTGTGACCACCACCCGCTCTTTCACCGGCCATATATGTATAGAATGTCATAATTAATAAATTCGTTCCTGGCTGTTTGTGTCTACGATTAATTTGGTACCACACTCACGCCAAACTGGATAACAGCGATTGCTTTTGCAGTCATAGCGAGTGGGCGTTCAGTCTTTGAAGCTGCTTGTTTTAGTCGTTCAGCAAGTTCGGTAGTATCAGTATCTTCGTCGATACTATTCCGCAGTTCTGTGATAGTTTGTTGAAGAACATCCCACGCCTCAGATTCAGACGTGATCTCATCAAGATAAATCGCAACACCATCGGTAGCATCTGTTGGGTGTGAAGTCAAAACAACATATGCTGGGAGACGGGTGTGATCAAACTCATCTACTTCTAACATCAATCGCTGTTCATCATCTTGAGCACCGGTTCTAACATACCACTCCCCCCCTTGTAGTTCATCACGGATCCGGTCCCTATCTATGTTATTAGCTGGATGAGTGGGATGGTCTTCAAGTCCGATTTCAACGATATACGCATCCGAATCTGGAACCTCAGCAAGTGTATTTACCGTAATTGCCATATCCACCGCTAACACGCCCCAAGACTTAGAACTTCACTCATATTATGCGTGCTGTATGTTAGGTGATTCAGTGTCAGGTCTGGGGAAACTGGGATATGGCATATTCTACGTTGTTCCAGCCTCGTACCTATACATTCTTCTCACGGACTCACTCGTGGATGTGCCATACCTCTCTTCGGAGCAAGTATGGTGGCTTGCTATCGGATTGTTATTTTTATCTATTTATGCCGCAATATGGATTCAGCGAGTAGGGATATTGATCTACGGTAATCGGGCAGGGGTCCGATCTACGAAGCCGAACGAGGTTAGAAACAAGCATCTAACTTTTTTCGCTACCGGTGTTGCACCAGCGAGGCTACCTGAAACGTCATCTCTAATTGAACTTGTGACGACTGCGTTCTCGTCAGATGGTATGAAGTGGGGGGTTTTCTTACGATACATCCCCGCTGCCTTGTTTCAAGTCTACACGTTCCTTGCGTGGATATGGCTCAGTTTGCTATTTTTTAATGGAGTCGGAGATCTTGTAGTTGGTGCGCTCTGGCTAACGCTTACTGTAGTCTTATTTCGCAGTCGCGTTATCGGGTACTTGCCTCATTATATTCCCCCGGAATCTGTCTCTGGATTTGATGAAGCTGAATATGTCCGTAACCGGCGTCAAGCTAGTTCGGAGATCGGACGCAAGAATCAGCGACGAATCGAACCACGGCAACAGAATGAACACAAAAGAATTCGCTAGCGAATCAAGATGCAATATTATATTCCCTTGCACAAAATTGAACAACTAATGAACTCGCCTACACCCCAGGTTGATATTCCTTCAGGTGAATCACGTCCTGTGAGTAAATGGCTTAGATACTGAGATAGATGCCATACTTAGGACTACGATTCGTGTCAGGGGTGCTTGCCGGCTTGCGATTCGTGGATTCAACACCGGACATATGAGAGAAAATCAATCGCCCATTGACGACTAGCCGGGGCTACTTCACGCTTCAGTTCTCACGTCCTCTGTTTGTTTGCCAATGTAAATAGAGCATCTCGTAGATCTTCTCAATCGATGTCTAACACGTAGACTCAGTGATCTGATGCAATGCTAACTAGTTTGACGTACCACGTTTTGAGATCCAACGTGAACTGAC
>LFFM01000833.1_pt1 | contig 21849 bp, 22 predicted proteins | sample 643131 | NCBI WGS metagenome assembly LFFM01 (sample SAMN03777445, study PRJNA286221) | soda lake metagenome | biome: soda lake; feature: Kulunda steppe; material: water; isolation source: sample Tc-Br brine of Tanatar trona crystallizer | place: Russia: Kulunda steppe | collected 2011-07
TAAAAAGATATTCTTGTCTAATATTTAGGTTGATTATTGAATAGGATAGATATAAAGTGGCACTTTGCCAATTTATATCAGTTGATAGTTGATAGTTGATAGTGTAAAGTTAAGTTCAAGAGCATCTAAGGTCAAAAGCTTAATAACCTAGTCAACGAACAGGGTCTTGACTTTGCTTGTAAGATTTTGATTTTAACTATCAACTTTCAACTTTCAACTCTCAACTATAGAAATATTGTGAAACAATATTTCTATTAAGGAGTGTTAACTAATGAAAAGAATACTCTCATTTCTAGGAATTATGATCTTAATTGGATTTTTTATTGGGCTGTTAACTAATTTAATGCCTTTAAGAGCTGATGAAGATGATAAACAGAAGCAATTACCCGATATTAGTCTAGAAAATGTGACTGGTGAAAGCTATAATCTAAGCGAAATAAATGAATTGACTATTTTATTTTTCTGGTTAGCAAAATCAGATAGTTGTGTATTACAGTTAGAACGGCTTAGAGATTTTGCTACTCAAAATCAAAAAGTAAATATCTTAACAATTGCAATTGGAGATGTTGAGCAGGAAAAGTTAATGGCTATAAAATCTGAGCTAAACTTCGCTTTTCCTCTACTAGTTGATAAAAAGGCAGCATTAACAAAAGAATTAAAGATTACTACTATCCCTACCAGCATAATCTATCATCCGCATGCGGATAATTCAGAAGTTATAATTGGTACTTATGAAAAAAAAGAGCTTGCTAAACAGCTAAACTCTTGGCAAAAAAAAGATAGCAAATCATTTAAATGATTTGCTATCTTATAAAAGTTATGCACTCTGCCCATCATCAGCTAGTGACTCTAGACATTCTGAACAAATAATTTTTCCTTTAAAGTCCTTAGTATTTTCTGTATTTTCACAAAAAGTACATGCAGGCTCATATTTTTGCAGAATAATTTTGTCATTTTCTACATAGATTTCTAACGGATCTTTCGTCTCAATCTCCAAAGTTCTTCTTAATTCAATCGGAATCACCATTCTGCCTAAGCTATCCACTTTTCTAACTATACCTGTTGATTTCATTAAATTTAGCCTCCTTCAAATTTTATTTGTCATATTTCTACGACTATTGCTAGAATCTTTACTACTAGAAATATTACTCTTTAATATTTCCCACTGCTAGAACCATTACTAGACATATTGCGACATCACCTAACTTGATTATATCAGATATGTAAAGTTATGTCAACATAATACTGTAAATTAAAATAGATTTTAAAGATAGCTGCTCTTCTATCATATTCTAAATATAGAAATTTTTTAGCTCAACAGCAAAAAATCATATAATCCATGTAATAAAACAGCTATTAACCATCCTTTGTATAAAAGTTTCTCCTCTTCTTTGATTGCTCTGAATAAATAAAATCCTACAATCCCTGAGAATATAGCATGTAAAAGAGGTGTAACTAATATCCTAAAAAGAATAGTTTCATAAGTAAAAAAAAGAGAATATAATATATTCTCCCCCTGGGCAAAGCCAAATCCAACAGTAAAGCCCAGAAAAACAGCTTGCATAAGAGTAAAACTTCTAAAATTTACATAGTTTAAACTTTGCCTTAAGACAAGGAATTTAACAGTTTCTTCTACTAAAGCAATTACTATAAAAGATAGTATAATAGTTGCTACTATCCCATCAGATAAGTTAAACAGACTGATAGCAATTCTTTCTATTAATAAAACTGGAACAACCATCAATAAGGCAGATAAATATAATTTAAAATGTAATAATAGATTCTCTTTTTTAATAATTAAATAATAAAACCACAAAATACTAGGTAATAAGGTAAGTAAAATCTTTAATATCATATTCTTCACTACTTTCTTTATCTAAAGAATTATTACCTAGTATACTGATTACTATTTATATTATACCTTTAAGTTAAATAAAACCCAAATAATATAATTATTAAAATCACTAGTATCCCTATTAAAGCAAATAATAAGATTAAATTCTTATTATATTGACTATCATTTTCAGTTTTATTCTCTTTACTCTCTGCAAGATTATCAGCCTTATCAGAGTTACTAGATCCAGCTATTCTAACTTGCGGGCCAACGATTAATTCACCATAAATATTATCCTGAAAATTAATTAAGACTGAATAGCGATTAGATTCTTTATTAAATAATAGCTCTGTTATTTCTCCTTCGACAAAGCCTTTATCCCCATGTAATTTAGATTTATAACGCTTAGCAGTTTCACTTCCTTCAGTAATTTTAACCGAAACTGTATCACCTATATTAAGATTTTCTGCCATTATTCCACTAGCTGGTGAGATTACTGGAGAACTCTTTAAAGTTATTTTAGGCTTCTCTTTTTTAGTTTCTTCGTCCTCATTTTGAGTCGATTCATCCTCTGTTTCAGTAAGAGAATCTTCTGACTCAAATAAACTAGGATAAATATCTTTAACTTCATCCTCCACTAAGGTAATATACTCTGTTTTAACTCTAGTCTGCTCTTGAAAATAATCTTCTAATTTTTCTTTAAATACCCGAGCTAACTTCTCTAATTCACCACTATCTATTGCTCTTTGAATCTCTTCTAGCTCATCAACTTTAAGATTGTTTTTTAGCTCCATACCTAACTTTTGACTCTTATGAGCTGCGTTTTGCTTAGCTTCTTTTACAACCTCTACAAACATTTTACTAGAAATCTTTAAATCAATATCATTTAAATTTTTCTGATTAGCAATTGCTAAATCTAGCTTTTCTATCACTGGTGTTGGCCCTTCATTAATTAGCAGAAAAAAAAGCCCATACTCTTTATTACTTCCACCATAATTAAACTTTCCCTGAACAGCTTTATAGGTCTTTCTCTCTTCTTGATTCTGCTCTTCTTGCTTAATGTTTTTTTCTGTCATAATTAATCAGCCCCTATCTGAAAAATTTGACCCTGAGTTTAATAAGCCAAATAATTTATCTAATAAAGCCATTATCGTGACGATAATGGCTACTGTTAAAGCTACAAATCAGAAAGCTTCTTATATAACACTTCTATTCGAAGTTCTGAATTCCTTGTTTTAAAATAAATTATTTTAATCAATCAAATTAGACTCAATCTTATCCACCACTTTAAGGGCTACATCATAAAAACCATCTAAACTATCAAAATTATTGTTGACTCGATAAAAGACTTCATCTTCATCATAAATCGGCTGATCATATTTTTCTGGTCTAAATATCTCAATCTTAGGATATTGAGCACTTTTATAACCTTCAATAATTATTAGATCAAAATTATCTTGTTCAATATAATCTGCTATTAACTCATTAACAGGAATAGATTTTTGAACCTCTTTAATCATCGCCACCTTATCACGAGAAGTTAACATTACTAACTCTGCTCCTGCTTTACGATGCACCCAACTATCTTTACCCGGTTTATCAATTTTAAACTTATGGGCATCATGCTTAATCGTTGCCACCCTATAATTGCGTCTTTTAAGCTCAGTTATTAATTCCTTAATCATTGTTGTCTTGCCCGAATTAGACCAGCCAATTACTGCTACTACTGGAGTCATAATTATCAGCCTCCCTATTTTTTTAGTTGATAGTGTATAGTTGATAGTTGATAGTTAAGAACAAGCTAAAAATTTGTAGCCTGCCCTAAAGAAGTTTACAGTTGAATTCAAAAACATTTACTTCAAAACCACATAATTTTTGAATCTGACTTTAATCTACAATCAAAACATCAATTGACTGCGTCAATTTAAAAACTAAAAAATTCATGGCATAATCTAAATTTAAAATGATATTATAAAATCATACTCTAAAAATAGACTTTGATTGTAATGTTTCTGATCTTAACTGTAAACTATAAACTGTAAACTGTCAACTGCTCTTAATCCCCTCCACAACTATCCACATTATCATTCACTAAATCTACTGCATGGGCCAAGGCTGGCAAAATAACATCTAAACACTCTCTGACCGCCTTAGGGCTACCTGGTAGATTAATGATCAAGCTGCTTTTTCTTACACCAGCTACAGCTCGTGATAGCATTGCATGAGGAGTCTTTTTTATACTCTCCCACCTCATTGTCTCAGCGATTCCAGGTACTTCACGTTCAATAAGCTCTTTAGTCACATCTGGTGTTATATCTCTTGGTGCTAGTCCAGTTCCACCAGTAGTAAAGATTAAATCAAAATCCAGCTTATCACTTAGTTTAATCAACTCTGATCTTAACTCATCTTTATCATCCGGTATTATATTATAATACTTGACAGCACCTTTAATTTCCTGCATCTTCTTTTTAATTTCTGGCCCACTTTTATCTTCTCTTTCACCAGCGGCACCACGATCACTTAAGGTAAGTACTGCAACTCTAACCATTAGCAAGCACCTCTATTTCATCACCACTGCTTACTTTACCACCAGTTAAAACTCGAGCAAAAACTCCATGCCGAGGCATAATACAGTCTCCAGCCTGATAATAAATATTACAACGATCATGGCATTCCTTACCTAACTTAGTGATTTCAATTCCCACCTTATCACCTATCTTTAATTTATCACCAAGCTCTACTTCAGATAGATCTATTCCTCTAGTAATTAAATTTTCGCCAAAATCACCTGGTGATAATTCTAATCCTTTCTCTCGCATCATATCTATATCTGCTAAAGTTAAGAGACTAATCTGACGTTTTTGAGCACCAGCATGAGCATCATCCTTTATACCATGATCTTTAATCAACTCTACAGCCTCTACTTCATCTTTAGTAGTTCCCTTCTCTTCACTAATACAACAACTGACTATCTCTCCTTTTAATGAAGAATCAATATAATCTCCACTCTGGCCACCACTTTTTTTCAACAGCTTAATCTCACCTATTTGCATTGTTTTATCAACGGCTTTGCACATATCATAAATTGTTAAAGCGGCAGTAGATACTGCTGTCAAAGCCTCCATCTCCACTCCAGTCTGACCAGTATTTTTAACCTTGGCCCTAATCTCTATTATTGGCACTTCACTCTGTATCTTAAAATCAATCTCTACTCCTCCAATTAATAATGGATGGCACATTGGTATTAAATCAGGTGTCTTTTTAACTGCATTAATCCCTGCCACTCGAGCTACATTTAAAACATCACCTTTAGCAATCTCTTGCTTTTCAATCTGCTCTAAAGTCTCTGGCTTAACTTTAATCTCACCTCTAGCTACTGCAGTTCGCGTAGTCTTTTCTTTTCCACTAACATCAACCATTCTTGCTGCTCCATCATCTGTAAAATGTGTTAATTGACTCATCTTTTATCCCCCTATCTGAGACATACTATCTAAAGCATCATTCCCAGCTTCTTTTAAATCATGTGCATCAGGTTTATTCTTTATTGCATAAATAAATTTATCCTCTAATAATTCTTCGTCTAACTTTGCTTGCTCAGTTAATAAATTTACTTCCTGCTCTGAACAAAGACAGAATCTTAACTTACCATCAGCCGTTAAACGTAAACGATTACAACTATCACAAAAATGATTACTAACTGGACTAATAAAGCCAACACTACCTTTACACTCAGCAAAAGTATAATATCTAGCTGGCCCATTGCCTGACTTAAAATCAATACTCTGCAAAGTTATTTTTTCTTTAATTCTAGCTTTTAATTCATCAATACTCAAATAATTATTTTTCGCTGTATCACTAAAGGCCATAAATTCAATAAATCTAACATGTAACGGATATTTTCTAGTTAAGTCAATAAAATCAAAGACCTCATCATCGTTAAAATCTTTTAATAAAACAACATTTAATTTCACAGGGCCAAACTCATATTTTAAAGCTGTCTTAATCCCTTCTTTCACCTTATTGATAGCATCTACTTTAGTAATCTTTTGATACTTATCAGCCTGTAATGTATCAAGGCTGATATTAACCCTATCTAATCCAGCCTGCTTTAGCTGAGGGGCATATTCAGATAGTAAAATACCATTAGTAGTCATACTTACCTCTTTAATCCCATTAATATCTTTTAATATAGCCACTAGCTCGGCTATATTCTTTCTAACTAAAGGATCTCCTCCAGTTAAACGTATCTTTTTAATTCCTAATTTAGCTCCTGTCTCAACAATCTTTCTAATCTGTTCATAGCTTAATATCTGATTATGAGAGAGATTTTCAACCCCTTCTTCTGGCATACAATAACGACAGCGCAAATTACATCTATCTGTCACTGAAATCCGCAAATAATCTATTTTACGCTGATAGGCATCAACTAATTGTTTCATTTTTAACCCCCTCTTTAAAAAATTTAGTATTATCGGCTAAATTTTTTAGCTGCAAATTAGTGTTTATACATATATTATATTTATGCTCACTCCCAAAGGAGTTTACAGTTGACAGTTTACAGTTGACAGTTGAAATCAAAAACTTTACAAGCAAAGTCAAGATCCTGCTCGTTGTTTAGGGTCTTAAGCTTTTGATCTTAAATGGTCTTGACCTTAACTGTACCTACGGGGCTTATCAGCCCCTCCGTGTAAAAACCACCACTGTAAACTATAAACTGTCAACTAGATATTAAGTGGCACTGCCACTTAATATATATATTCTTCAACTTCAAAATCTTTGGCTAACTAGTTTTGAACTATATCCAATAACTCTTGTAATCGTTCATCTGCTTTAATACTTTCAGGAATAATTAGCTCATAACGCAAGTTATCAACTTCATCATCAGTAGTAATATCACTTAAATCAGCTTTAACTTCTTTAGGATTAATCTTTTCAGCTAAAGTTATAGTAGAAAAGTCATCCCCTAAAAATTTATCAAGATAAGTCTCACCTTCTTTATTATCTGCTAAATAAACTCCGGCTAAATGTGATTCTCCTCTAGCTAAAGAGGCCACGCCACCTTGATTTCCCTGAGCAAAAAAGCTTAAATCATAGCCAGACTGTTTATATAAATCTTTTAATCTATCAAGAGCTGGATGATAGCTCCCACTAAGAAAAAGAGTTCTTTCAGGACTTACTTTCGGCTTAAAAAGCTCTACTTCTACTTCACTTCCTACACAGAGTCCTTCACTAGATTCAGCAATCTCAACTATTCCATCTGCTTCAGCTAATGAGCCCATTACACCAGCAGCCCGTTTTAAAGAACGTACTACTAGCTCTCCATTTAACTTAGCTACTTTAACTCGTAAAAATTCTCTGAAACCAAGTTTAGAGACAACCTTAGTTGCTAATTTGGCTTTAATAGTTTTACTGGCTATATCTTCACGTTGGCCCAGTTGTAAGATTATCTCTTTAGCAAACAATCTAAAGGTCAAAGCAGAGGCCACCGGATAGCCAGGCACTCCCATAACGGGTGTATCATCAACCACGCCTAAAATCACAGGACCTCCAGGTCGAATACTAACCCCATGCACTAATACTTCTCCTAACTCTGCTATTACAGCAGCAGTATAATCCTCTCTCCCCGCTGAAGAACCAGCCGTAATAGCTACAAAGTCATTCTCTTTAACAGCCTTTGCTAACTGGTCTTTAATCAATTGATAGTCATCAACTACTATCTCATATTTATTACTTTTAGTTCCCCACTTCTCAGCTAAATTACTTAAAACATAAGAGTTAGACTCAATGACTTCTCCCGGCTTTAAATCAGTCTTAAACTCAACTAATTCAGTCCCAGTAGGAATTACCCCAACTTGCGGTTGAGCAAAAACTTCAATTTTTTCTCGAGCTCCTTCTAGGGCCAAACCAATATCATAAGCACTAATTTCTTTATTACTAGGAATAATTAGCTGCCCTTCTTGAAGACTCTCTCCAGCAGCTCGAACATTATCTCCTGGTACAACAGCCTGTTCAATTCTAGCCTGTCCATCAACTAAATTTACATACTCAATCATAATTACAGCATCATATTCTTCTGGTAACGGATCACCTGTATCGATTAATTCAAATTCATCTTCAGCTAAAAATATAGGATTCCGCTCAGATGCTCCAACAGTTAATTCAGCCTTAACTGCAATCCCATCCATAGCTGAAGCTGGATAATGAGGTGAATCAACTCGCGACTTTAAAGGCTCAGCACTAATTCTCCCTTGAGCCTGAGTAATATTTATTTTTTCTCTTTCAGTTTTTAATTCTAAGCTATCATGCCAAATCTCTTTTGCTTTAGCAAGCTCTTTGTTATCAAGATATATATTTCTCTCCATTTATTCAACCCCCCGCTTTTTTAGTTTACAGTTTACAGTTTACAGTTTACAGTTTACAGTTTACAGTTTACAGTTTACAGTTTACAGTTTACAGTTAAGTTCAAAAGCGTTTAAAAATAAGGAATTAGGTACTAGGAACTAGTAAAATCAAAACATTAACTTCAAAACCACATAGTTCTTGATTTTGACTTTGTTCTTGAACTTGACTTCAACTAGTACCTAATACCTAATTCCTAGTTCCTTTCAATTCCTTGTTCCTACAATCAAAAGACCAATTGACTGTGTCAATTTTCATTAAAGTCAAGAACCTTATGTTGTGGTATAGCTTATATTTAAGGTTATTATATAAATTATATTAAAGAAACAGCTTTAAATTCTGGTATAATTTAAATTAAAGACAATGTTATCAAGTTATGTTATAAAGATAGATCTTTATTGGTTCTAATGGTTTTGATTTTAACTGTCAACTGTAAACTGTCAACTGTCAACTATTCCAAAAGCAACACCTCAACGCGACTATCTTTAGCAACTCCTTCTTTCCCAATATCAACCTCAACTAAACCATCTGCTTTTAGCATCGTCTTAACTAAGCCTGATTTGCCCGTTATTGGATGAGCAATTACTCCATCATTCTCTTTATCATCTTCTAGCTCAACTCTAATATACTCACGCCGGCCTTTATCTGAAGCCACATTTCGGCTTAATAGAGCAGGAATCTTTCGATAATCAGTCTGCATATCAACGCCATTCATTAATCTAAGTAAGGGTTTAACTACAACTTCAAAAACCACCATCGCCGAAGTTGGATGTCCTGGTAAACCAATAATTGCAGTCTGATCAACAATAGCTAAAATCGTCGGTTTCCCAGGCTTAACAGCAACTCCATGCACTAAAACTCCCGGTTCGCCTAATTCATCTATTACATCAATTGTTAAATCCTTAGTCCCCACTGAGCTGCCACCTGATAGAATAATTAAATCACTTTCTTTTAATCCTTGTCTAATGGCCTGCTTTAAACTGGCTTTATCATCTTTAATAATTTCAGGTTGCTTAGCATCAATCAAGCCTTCAGCTAAGGCAGAAATAGAATAAGAATTAATATCTCTAATCTGGCCTAACTTAGGTTCTACTTCAGGCTTTACTATTTCATCACCCGTTGCAAAAATACTAGTTTTCGGTGGAATAAAGACTTCTAACTCAGTAATTCCTACTCCAGCTAAAGCTGCTATATGTTGTGATTTTAATCTAGTTCCTTTACTGACTAATAATTCTCCCTGAGCAATATCTTCACCCTGTTGAATTACATTCTCACCTGGAGCAACAGACTGTTTAATTTCAATTAATTCATCTGAAATCTGCTCAGTATATTCTACCATCACAACTGCATTAGCACCTTCAGGTAACATCCCACCTGTATTTATCTCAGCAGCACTGCCAGATTCAACTTTAAGCTTTGTTTCTTCTCCCATTGCTACTTTACCAGCTAAATCTAAGTAACAAGCATTATTTTCTGAAGCCTTATATGTATCCTCAGCCTTTAGAGCATAACCATCCATACTAGAGCGAGTAAAGGGAGGTAAATTAATGGTTGATTTTATATCACTAGCTACAACTCTATCTTTAGCATCAGTCAAATCTATTCTTTCTTTGCTTAAATTAAACTCTAACTGCTTAAAATAAAGCTCTTTTATTTTATCAGGATGGACTAAATCTAATAATTCTTCTCCCATAGCTAACTCTCCTTTTGAGCTAAAATCTCTTTTATTTTGGCCAAATCTTTTTTGTAATTAACATTATAAAATAAGTATTCTGGATTACTAACATTGGCCCTGATTTTTGCTTCTGGTAATTTTTTAACTTTAACATCAGGATAAATATTGATTATCTTAAAAGTTTTTTCTTTTAAATTTTTCTTAAAATGTGGGATACAACTCTTTTTATAAACTGCTACTAAGGGTTCTTTTTTCTGCTCCCAAATTGGCACTAAAATATCATAATCTTTAGGCTGGGCCAAAAGCAAATCAAGAAATTGCTGATTTAAACAGGGCATATCACAAGCCATAACAAAATTATACTCTGTGTTGCTCTTTTTTAAAGCAGTATAGATTCCTCCCATTGGCCCGCAATCAGGAATTAAATCATTATAAATATCTACTCCTTCTAAAAAAGAATAATCATCCTTTGGATTAACAATTACATAGACATCATCAAAGACAGCCTTTAACAAATCAACAGCTCTTTGAATTAAAATCTCATCTTCAAATTCAGCTAAAGCCTTATCAGTCTCAAAACGAGAACTTTTACCTCCCGCAAGTAGTACTCCACTCATCTTAGTTGACATTTTTAACACCCCAAATAATAAAGATACCTTCGAAAGAAGGCATCTTAAAAAAATTCAAGTCTTCTTTCCAATCCGGGAGGGCACTAGATTTCTCTTAACACCCCAACGGCCAGCCCCCATAGTTAAACCTTAGGCAAGCAGGCTCGAAAACTTATTATATTTTTATTATTCAATAATTCTGGCTACAATAATACTTCCTTCATACAATATAATTAATGGTAGAGCCATCATCGCCTGTGAAACTATATCAGGCGGAGTCAAAATAGCTCCAAATAAAAAGATAGCAACAATAACATATCTTCTATTCTTTCGCAAAAATTTAGAACTTATTAAACCTAACTTAACCAATAATGTAATTAATAAAGGTAACTCAAAGACTAAACCAAAGGGTAATATGATAGTAATAATAAATGAAATATAATTATTTAGAGAAAACATAGCCCTTAAACTCTCATCAGCAAAACCTAAAAAGAAATTAATCCCAAAAGGAATTACAACAAAATAGGCAAAAGCAACACCCATTATAAAGAATATATAAGATAAAGGAACTAAAATAGTTAAATATTTCTTTTCGTTATCCTTTAAAGCCGGCAAAATAAAGCTCCATACTTGATATAAAATAATCGGCAAGGCAATTAAAAACCCAGTAAAAGCAGCAACTTTAACCTCAGTAAAAAAAGCCTCAGTCGGTGATAAATAGACTAAACCTTCTCCCACAGGCCGAGCCAAAATAGCAATTATATCAGAAGCAAAATAATAACTTGCCAATGCTAATATAAAAACTGATAAGATAGAAATGATCAGCTTTTTTCTTAATTCTGTCAAATGCTCTACTAGTGACATTTCAACTTCTGCCATCACAACTCCTCCAATAAAATAAAATTCTATTATAGTCATTATATCAAATAGTTTCTAGTTTCACAAACTAAAGAGAATAGATAAATAAAAACCCCAAAAAATTTTGAGGCTTTTATTTATTAATTATAGCTTATTCATCATTTTTATTTCCTTCTTCAATCTCTTGAGTTGCTTTTTTAAATTCTTTAATTCCTTTACCTATTGATTCACCAATTTCAGGTAATTTACTCGGGCCAAAGATCACTAGTGCAATCACTAAAATTAAAATTAATTCTGGAACTCCTAGTCCAAACATAATATCTCCCCTTTCAAAATTTTAATTACTTTCTCTAATTCTTTCTTGGATTAAACAGCCAAAACATTTAGCATCATCACTTTTATCAGCAGTAAAAAATTCTGTCCCACAATTTGAACAACTGCTAAGTCTAGCCAACTTTATTTTCTGTTTAGCTAAAGGCAAAAGATCTTCTGCTTGCTTTAAAGTCTCAACCTTGATTGCTTTACTACTACAGCTATTAACACATAACTGGCAACCACTACATAAAGCAGGCATAAAGTGAAGCTCTTTTTCATCTGCCCCTTCTACTAAATCAATCGCCCCTAAAGGGCATAGTTTAACACAACTACCACAAAAAGAACAGCTATCATTTACTTTAGCTTGCCAGAATAAGTCCTGTTTTTCTAAGTCGATATCTTTTATTGCTTCTTTATTTATATTATAACATTTAATCAGGTTAAAAATAAACTCTCTTTCGACAGAAATTTTTTTAGAAGTTTTATCCATTTGCTCTCCAGCTTGCTTATTAGCTGAATTACTGAACTCTTTTTTTATCTGATTTTTTAAAACATCTAAGACTTTTCTTCTACTAAAAGACTGCTCCTGCTTAAAATCATTTGATTCAACTTCTAACTGATTAAAGTTTAGTCTATCTAATAGATTAGAATCAGATAAATCTTTTTCTGGTACAGAATTTAAATAAACCCTCTTTTCTATTCCAAATAAAGAAGAAATAACCTCTAAGTTATTAATCACAGCAGAAATTAAATTCTCAGCTTGAAGACTACATCTTTTGCAATCACCTGTCTTTAGTTTTACATAGGAAAAACCCTGTCCTAGTGAATAAAGTAATAATGTCTCCGATAAACGAGCCAAACAATTTAACTGCAGAGTCTTTCTACGTTCTTTAAAACTTAATTTAGCCCTTTTACAGGCTAAATTTAAGCTTTTAAATCCATTGTCTTTTATTTTTTTAGCTTCAGCTATCAATTTAGCATTAGAAGCAAAATTAGTCTTAAATGCTCCATTAGGACAACTATTATAGCACTGCCCACAATTAATACAAGCAGCATAATTAATCTTTAGCTTTTCTAAATCAATAGCTTCTTGAGGACAATTATCTTGACAGCGCTGACATTGACTACGCGAAGAGCGAAATCTAGTACAAAATTCTGGATTTAATTTAACTGGCTCAAAATCTAGCTCAGCCACTAAATTTAAAATTTTATTAATTATCATCTTCTCACCCATCGCTTTTCATATTATTAATTAAAGCTTACAGCTTGATCATAGTCATATTTTAAAAATTTCTTGGTCAATTTTGCTAATAACTTATAAGCTTTATTTTGGGCATTTTCCTCTATTTTTTGGCTAAACTCAGGTATCCATTTTAGCAAATGTTGCTCTAAAAAATCTTGTTGAGTTTGGTAATACTTTTTAGCCGCTTGAATATCTTCTTTTTTAATCTCCTCAATTAAATTAAAAGTTAAATAATACATAAACTCAAGTTCAACACTGATATGATCAGGTGGTTCTTTAAAATTATCATCAGTATTAAGTCCTGCCGCTTTATATTTTTCAATTACATCTAAAGTACTATCTCCCATAACTGTACGCCCATCTTCTAAATAGACTGAACCATAGGGAGGAGCTGAAAGTTCAAATGGGCCAACAAATAACTGAGCATGATCAACCTTTAAATCATCTAGCTCAGCTTTTTGAAAAGCCAATTTACAGTCTTTGGCTAATTCAAATAGCTCCGGTGACAGATTTTTCGTATTCTCAACTAGATTAGTTAATAACTCTGCCTCAAACATATCTTCTTGCGGTATATAATAAAGCACAGAAATAATTTTATAAATATTTTCTTTACTCTTTTCTTCTTTTATAATTTCATCTAATCCCAAAATTTCACCTCCAAAAATAGTTGATAGTTAATAGTTGATAGTTGATAGTTGAATTCAAAACATTTAACTAGTGCTTAATCAATTTTTTATTTAGACTTTTGAATTTGATTGTACAGTTTTTGATTTTAACTGTAAACTATCAACTATCAACTGCAAACTGATATTTAGCGGCCCAAGGCAGCTAAATATCTACTTCGCTTCTGCTTTTTTCAATTGTGAAAACTTATTAATATAATAAACTTTAGGCTTAGTACCTGCTTCTTCTTTACGCACAGTATAATCATGTTCAGCAATTAATTGACTAACTTGGCTATTATCATCTTCTAAATCACCAAATACTAAAGCATCAGCTGGACAACTATCAACACAAGCTGGATTTAAGTCTTGGACCACCCTATGGAAACAGAAAATACACTTTTCTACTAAACCCTGCTCCCTTAGTGGCTGACCTGGACTATAAAATGGTGGTTTAGCATCAATTTCATCTGCTAACTCTTTAGGACTAGCAGTTCCATCTGCAATTACTGCAGTATCATCATCCCAAAATTGATGTGGTTCTTCTTCATTAAAGGTTATTTCATTATAAGGACAAGCCCCAACACATTGCTGACAGTTTATACAATCTTCACGATCATATAATACCATATCAGTCTCTTCATTACGATGCATCGCTTCTGTAGGACATGCTTCAACACAAGGAGCATTCTCACAATGGTTACACATTGTTGGCTTATATTCATATTCTATATTAGGAAAACTTCCCTTAGTTTCTGTTTGAGAATCACACCAATAGATATCTTTTGGAATATTATTTTCACGTTTACAGGCTGTAATACAAGATGAACAGCCAACACATTTTTGTAGATCAATCACCATAGCATATTTTGCCATTTTAATACCTCCCGTTTTTTAAGCTCTTATTGATTAATTAATTTAAACTCTGCTCTTAATTTTATCATTGTCAATTGTTTTATATCTTCTCAACTTTAACTCGATGTCCACCGTGACGAGCAGTACTTCCACTTAAGCGATCAAACTCATCAGGTAAGATAACATTATTAGCTCCACCACGTGCTTTTTCTCCAAATTCTTCACTAGCTACTCTACCGTAAGCCCAATGACCTTGACCAAATGCCTTACTAATAGTTCCAGGTCTTACACCTTCCCAGACTTTTGCAAAACATTCTATCTCTCCTGTTGGCGAAGAAATTTTTATCTCATCACCTGTCTCAATCCCTAATTTTTTAGCATCTTCAGGATTAATCCTTGCTACATCAAGATTTCTCTCATCACCAGGGTCACAATCTTTAATATCATAATAACCAATTTCTACATTAGCAGATCTTCCCTCACGATTCAAACGAGATTTAAAGTCGATAAACATAAATGGATACTCATCTTTATCTCCTACTCGATAGGCTTCTTCATAATGAGGCACAAATGCAGCCTCTCCACTAGCTGTATAATTATTATGCTCTAGTGCTTTATCTATACTAATATTATGTCTACTAGCATGATCTTCTAATGCTTGCTTCATCGTTTCACTATAAAATTCAAACTTACCACTTACTGTACCAAAATCATCCCATAAAGTTTTATATTCTTCAATTTTATTTTCATAAAGTCCAGCCTCTGTAAACTCTTCCCAACTATCAAATTGCTCACTACCATCCCACATAGGTTGGGTCGCAATCTTTGTTGCATAAAGACTAAACTCGCGACCATTTGTCGGCTCTGCTCCTGTTTCTGGATCTTTGTATTCAGTTTTATAGTATTCAAACATCTCTGGATAACCTTTTTCAGCCAATTTCTCAGCAATCATCCAGACAACTTCACTCTCATCAGTCTTAACATCCCAAATTCTATCAATTACAGGTTGATTTAAACTACCATAAGAAACCGGGCCAGCTTTAGATGTCATATAACCCCAACGCTCAAACATATGATGTGAAGCTGGTAAGACTATATCAGCAAAATAAGTATCTTCCGCTGGATGAGTTACCATATGAACATATGTCTCAATCTCTTTTAAAGCTTTTTGCCATTTATTATTATCACCATTGGAATATGAATAATTATTCCAATAAGCAAAAACTAACTCTAGATTATAAGGATCTTGATCTAAGACTGCTTGTGCTACATTTCCAGTAACTACTCCTCCACCAGATCTACCATTCTTTAATGCTGCAAACTCTTTATAACCACGTTGGTCAATCTTTTGCATCTGATTAAATTCTTCAGCCTTAGCATCAATATAGTCATCATAACTTGGAAATCCATTAGTAGGAACACCAATAGCCTGTAAAGTACCACCTTTAACATCTACAGCACCTACCAAACCATTTAAAGCATGAATAGCCATTGCTGTATAAGAACCCCGTGGATTCATCGTTGGCCCAGGACAGACCCAAGAAAATACATTCGGTGCTGCTTCAGCAAACTCTGTCGCTACTCTTTCTATCTGCTCAGCAGAGACTCCTGCCTTATCTTCCGCCCATTGAGGAGTAGCATCTTTTAAGGCAATATTCCACCATTGAACTACACCGTTAGTATATTGCTCATCAAAACTATCCTCAGCTACCTCTTCACCTACTACAAACTTATTCTCACCATCATTAAATTCACCGACAAATTCTCTACTCCATAAGCCTTTAGTTAAAATAACATGAGCCATAGCTAAAGCTAAAGCATCATCCTCTTGTGGAATTACCGGTAACCACTCATCAGATTTAGTAGCAGTCGCAGTATATCGTGGATCAACTGTAGCTATAGTTGCCTGCTCCATAACATCGCCCCAAACATTAGTTGCATAAGGCACCATCCTATTAGAGGCTAATGCGTCACCACCCCATAAAATTGTATATTTAACATCTTCCCAACCAACATCATTATAACCCCATAAATTTTCAGTATAAAATGTACCCATCTTTTCAGCCTCAGCACAGATAGCACTGTGAGAAATAGTATTAGGAGTACCTAATAAACTGGCAAAATTACCATGTAAAATACCTCTTAGCTGAGTATAACGACCGCGGAAAACAGCACTTTTATATGTTTCCTCTCGCTCTTTTAACTCTACAATCTTATCAGCAATCTCATCAATTGCTTCATCCCAGCTCACTGCTACAAACTCAGGGTCTATACCCTTACCTTTCTCTGGATTAGTCCTTTTCATTGGAGTCTTAATCCTATCCGGATCATAAACTTGCATAATTGCCTGTTGTGCTCTAGTACAGACATTACCCTTATGAGCACTTCCATTTTGATTACCTCGAATATCAATTACTCGTCCTTCTAAGACTTTAACCTCTACTGGACACCAAGTCGTACAACCTTCACAAGTACTAGCATACCAACTAGCATCTTTAAGTTTTTCTGCATCATCACTTAAAGTTGTCAAGTCTGGATCTGAATCTCTTTCACATCCAGTAACACCAGCTACTACAGCAACACCAGCCGTTGCAGTTGATAATTTCAAAAATTCCCTTCTTGATAGCTTCATCTGTTTGCCCTCCTAAAATATATTTTTAAAAAATTTTCAACATAATTTAATGGTAAGATTAACTTTTCTCAGTAAAATATTCACATCCCATATCACTTGCTAAGTATTTTTTTAATTTTTTAAATTCTCTTAAAAATATTTCTTCTTTAAATTCTTGCTTGATTAATTGCTCAACAAAAGAATAATCAGCTAAAAAACTATCGACTAAAGAATAATAAATCCATTTACCTTCTCTTTCTCCCTTAACTAAACCAACCTCTTTTAGCCTTCTTAAATGTCTTGATAGATTAGATTGATTAATGGCTAAAATATAACTTAGCTCACAGACACATAACCTACTTTCTTTTAACAGATTAAGAATTCTTAATCTGTTTTTATGGGCCAACGCCTTAATGACTTTTTCTAATTCCACTTAAGCTCAACACCTCAAATTAATATATTCGATTATAATCATATATTCTAGTAAAAAATTAAATACATTGTTAATAAACTCACTAACTTGAAATCTGAGTATATAATTATTATAGTATAGAATTCGATCTTTTACAAAAAAAACTACATTTTTAAAAATGTAGTTTTTTGTTGTATTATATTTTAGATTATCTTATGCTGCTTGATCTCATTTTTTAAGCTGCTTTGCTAAATTCACTGCTAATTTTTTACAATCAACAAAATCTTCTTTAGCAGGTGCCGATTGAACTTCAATTATTGGTTCTATACATTGATTTTGACCTTGACTTATAAAGTCTTTCAGCCGGGCCAATGCTCCTCCACTCCAAGTATAAGTTCCAAAGATACCCAGACTGTGATTTTTAATATTTTTATTCTCTAAAAACCCAAGTAGTGATTCCATCGGAGGAAAGATACGCATATTATAAGTACAACTGCCTAAAATTAAGCCCTCATACTTCCAGATATCATTAATTATATGTGAAACATGAGTCTTAGCAACATTATAAACTCTAATATCTTCAATCCCTTGGTTAGCTAACTCTCGAGCTATAGAGTCGACTAAACTTTCAGTATTACCATACATCGAAGCATAAACTATAACTACTCCTTGCTCTGTTTCTTGATTACTCCATTTTTGATATTTACTAATTATTTCCTCTGGTCTCTCCCGCCACACTGGCCCGTGGGTTGGAGCTACTACATTAATTTCTAAATCAGATAAACTTTTAATAGCTCGATTAACCATTGGCCCGTATTTTCCTACAATATTAGAAAAATAACGTCTAGTCTCTTCTTCATAAAAATCAATATTAACTTCATCATCAAAAATACCACCATCTAAAGTCCCAAAACCACCAAAGGCATCACCAGAAAATATTACCCCCTCTTTCAACTCAAAACTCATCATTGTTTCAGGCCAATGCACCATTGGTGTCATAAAAAACTTAAGTTGATGCTCTCCTAAGTCTAATACATCCTCATTACTTACTACCTTTAGATTATCAGTAATACTATAAAATGCCTCTAAAAAACTCATAGTTTTTTTATTACCAACAATTGTTATATCAGGATATGCATCTCTGATTGCTTTAATTGCTCCTGAATGATCAGGTTCCATATGATTAATTATTAAATAATCTACTTTTCTATCACCAAGATGATTCTTGATATTTCTCAAATAAGAGTCTAAATAGCTATTTTTTACTGTATCAACCAATGCTACTTGCTCATCATCTATTAGATAAGAATTATATGACACACCATCAGGTAATGGCCATAAAGATTCAAATAATTCAGTTTCACGATCATTAACCCCTATCCAGTAAATATCCTCTGTAACATTAACAAAATTAGTCATTTTTTGCCTCCCTTTTACTTTTGAAATTAATTTATCAGCTAAAATAATTCAGTATAATACAATTATATCATAAAAACTATTGCTATTTCAAAAACTTTTATTTTCAGATTCATATTTTTTGATATCTTGTAAATATTCTTCTATCTTTGCCATTTTATCAATGATTGGAGTTTTCATCTTATTTCATCAACTACAATTTTTTTGATTTTATCATTTAAAACTTCTTTTTTCATTTTCTGTTAGTTTCATCATATTCCGCCTCTAGTATCATTACACTCTAAGCAATTTAACTTTAAAAGAAGAATACCTACCATATTTAAAATACAGTAGGCTTTAAATTTTTTTAATTTATAATTTACAGAGTAGGATTTAAAATAACAGGAAGCTTAGCCTTTCGGGCTACAGCATTTGCCGTACTTCCTAATAATAAACCTTTAATTGTTCCCATACCTCTAGTAGCCATAATTATCGAATCAACCTCTTTTTCTTCTGCCACAGTTATAATATTTTCAGAGGCAGTTCCAATTTCAACAACTGTTTCTACCTCAAAACCTTCTGCTATTAGCTTTTCTCTATAGCTTTGTAATTCAGCTTCTGCACCATCTGTTTTAATTTTAAGTTCAGATTGATCTTTACTCTTTTCAATTACTGTTAATAAGACTATTTCATCTATTATATCAGCACCATCATTTATCCAATCTACCAAATTATCAGAGCGGTGCGATAAATCAAGAGGCAATAAGACCTTGCTAAACTTATTTTTTGAGGCAAGCTGATAATTTTCCTCTGCTAAATTTTCATATTTTTCTATTAAAACTGGAGTTTCAGCAATTCTAATTACGTCAAAAGTTGTACTACCTAAGAATATCTGCTTAATATATCCTTTACCATGAGAGGCAATTAAAATCATGTCAACCTGCTCTTTATTAGCTAGTTCTACAATTTCATTAGCTGGAAAACCAACTGGAACAAAAACACTAACTTCTAAACCTACCTCTTCTAAAACTTCTTTTTCCTCTTTTAATACCTCTTTGCTATTACTTTGAAACTGCAAAGCACTAGCCTGAGCAGTACTAATATCTACTACGTGAGTTAAAATAACCTCTTTTAAGCCAGACTCTTTTAACTGCTTAGCAGACTCTAATAATTTCTTTGCCGGTTTAGAAAAATCTGTAGTCAGTAAAATCTTTTCCATTTTCATATTTATCTCCCCCCCGAGGTAGTTAATAATAGTTTGCAGTTGACAGTGGTGGTTTTTACACGAAGGGTCTGATAAGACCCGTAGGGATAGTTGAAAGTTAAAGTCAAAATCATTACAATCAAAACATTAAATAACACCACTCAAGCAAATGTTCGCTTTAATAATTAAATCTTAGTTACAGCCAGTCTTGTTCTTTAGACTGACAAGAGCAGTTAAGTTCAAGAACATAAAGCTTTTGATTTATTCCTTTAGTAAAACCTAATATCTAGTATCGGATCCTTAATTTTTCTAATTTTGACTTTTATCGGTCTTAACCTTAACTGTAAACTGTAAACTGTAAACTGCTCTTAATATACTACTTATATTAAAATCGTTAATTTCCTGCTTTTTCAGAAAAATTCTGACTCTTTTCTTAGCTTAAAGACCGCCTTATCTTTTTCTTTGCATTCTAACATCACATCAAAGTCTTTAAGCTCTAAATCATAAGCTAATTTAATGAACTCATCAAAATCTTGACTATCAATATAGGGGTCATGACTTTTATATTTTTTCTCACTTGCTGGTGAGGAAAAATGAATTTTAGGCTTGCTATCCCAAGTAGAGAAGATTTCAGGCAGTAAATCTTTTATCTGCTCGTCTTGGCTATGATTACAGTTAAAGTGATGTACATCAAAAACCATTGGAATCCCTAAATCTTTTGCTATCGCTAACACTTCATTACTTTGATAGCTAGTATCATCATTTTCAATTATTAATCTATCTTTTATCTTTTGCTCTAATCTAGCAAAGTTATTTTTAAAACGTTTAATTGCTGCCTTTTTATCACCATAGACTCCACCAATATGTAAGATTATTTTAGCTTGATTGTCTAAATTCATTGCTTCTAAAATCTGATTATGATATCTCAAATCTGCTATAGCATTAGCTACAACCTTATCTTTATTACTATTTAGTACTGTATATTGGCCCAGGTGTATACTAACTCTATGATTATTTGCTTTAATGTAATTTCCTATCAACTTTAGTTTATCCTTTGCAATTTTTAAATAATCCCAGTCTTTAATAATTTTATGAGTAGCAAAGGGTACTAAATCAGAAGTCAATCTATATAATTTTATCTTATGTCGTTGGTTAAACTTTAAAATTTTTAGTGTTGCAGTTAGATTATTATTTAATAAAGAGTTTAATTTATCAAATTTAGCCTGCTGATCTAACTTTTTTAAATAAGCAAGAGTTGTTCTCCTGCGAGGACTTATATCATCTAAAGTCATATTTATACAAGCATAACCTAAATTCATTTTCTCACCCCATATCTTGTTTGAAGATTGACAATTAAGTTCAAAACCACATAGCTCTAGACTTTGATTTTGAGCTACGCCTTTACTAATTACTGGTTCCTTGTTCCTCTATTTTACCGAATTCAGCCAAAAAAGCCTCTCCCTTGAATTAGGGTGGGGATGAATTGGCTATTTTAAAAGTAATTCAAATATTGCTTTTAAAATTAGTTATTTTATATGTATTAAATTAGTTGTTTTGATGTATAATAGTTAGTGTAAGTGAATATAGGGAGTTGCAACAACTAACCCTTTGTTGCGTAAAATATTCAAGGTACTCGTTGAAACTGTAACTAGATTATGGTCTAACTTGCTGTGCAAGTATCTAATCTGTGATTAGTGTAGAATATAATCTGTATTGCAGGGAGTATGCAACAAACAATCTGCTTAGATGGTAATAGTCTAAGTGCCTAAGTTGGTATA
>LFFM01000834.1_pt1 | contig 21849 bp, 23 predicted proteins | sample 643131 | NCBI WGS metagenome assembly LFFM01 (sample SAMN03777445, study PRJNA286221) | soda lake metagenome | biome: soda lake; feature: Kulunda steppe; material: water; isolation source: sample Tc-Br brine of Tanatar trona crystallizer | place: Russia: Kulunda steppe | collected 2011-07
GGTCCGCTACCGATGAGCAGAATGGTCCGGTCCTCGGTCATTACCGCGAGGGAGTACGCTCATCGTAATAAGGTCGGCGATAGAGTACGAATCTCGCAGCAGTTTTGCGATTTTCGCAAGACATGGCTTCACATACCATGGAATGCACCTTCGTGTCACGGAGGAATAGGGAGGAAGCCCACGACTTCAGTCGTGCGTCACTGACTACCCGTGTACTAGTCCCGCGTGTCGGGTATCGTTTCACCCACCGTGTCTCGCGTGTCGTCTCAGGTGTTGAGCCGATACCGGTACGGCCGCTCCGCGATCACTTCGATATCGCCGCGCTCCGCCCAGCGGCCCAACACGGTCGCGACGCGGTGTGGACTGTCGGGCTCGTCGACGTCGTCGAGCAGCGCGAGGATCTCCCGCGCCGTCAGCGGCTCGTCGGCTTCGGCGAGCACACCACGGATACGCTCGTACTCGTGGGTGTGCATGTGTCTTACACACGTTCCCCGAACGTATATGATTTAGTGAGACAGGAGTCCGACATCCGTCGGACGCCGAGCGGCTGAAACGCTCGATATCGTTACACTCAGGCGTACGGGTCCTCGGTTTCGAGGTCGCGTTCGGCGCGGTACTGGTCGACGAACTCCTCGACGTCGAACCGCATCATTTCCGCTTCGAACCGCGAGAGTGCGTCGCCGTCCTCGGCGTGACTGACGGCGTGTTCCATCAGCTCGACGACGAGCTCGACGATGGTCTCGTGGAGTCGCCGGGAATCGAAGTCGGCCACCCACACCATCGCGTATCCTACGTCGCCGTCGCCGCTAGCGTCGTGTGTGACGACCGCCTCCGGGAACTCCTCCAACACGACGCCGAGCAGGTGAGGAGTGTCGAACTCCGGCATCTCCTCGCTCGTCGTCTCGATCGCCTCGCGGAGCACGTCGACGAGGAACTCCGGGAGGAACCGCTCCGGGGGGTGGACGTCCATCACGACGGCGTGGGTCTCACCGCAGTCACAGTCGAACTCCCGCATCCCGAGGTCGAGCTCGCCGAGACCGACGGTTTCGCCACACGCGAGCTCCAGCGTGCTGTCGTCGCCACCGGGGACGCGTGGCTGAGTCATATCACGTCTTGGCCGTTGGCTCGGTTAAAAGGCGCGGATAGGCCGGAACGCGTTCCGGTGTCCGAACGACGACTGCCACGTTTCGACGTTTCAGGCCGACATCAACGCTTCCGCGAATATCGCACGACGGATTGGCCCGTGGGGAGAGAGCGTCCCGCTTGACAAGGCGGAACGCGATGACTCGCCACGGGATGGGGGCGGTTGTGACACCGCCACGACTCACCGTGAGAAGAGCGTACCAGCGCAGATGGCGCTCATGGCCTACGAAGAGTCGAAACCCTCTGCCAGCGTTCACGAGACTGCGTCTCGTGAGCCAACCAGAACCTCTGGTTCTGGTGACGACGACTAACTGGTATTCCCCATGCGTGGGAAGCCTCGCCGTTTACGGCGAGGAGGATGTCACTCGTAATCCTCGTACCCAGTCTCGTCCCCCTCCAACTCAGTGTCTCCGCCGTTTTCGGTTTCCGACCCTCCGTGATCGACCGCCACTTCCGCTTCGACCTCGATCTCGACCCCACCCGCCTCGTAGGTCGCCTCGATCTCCTCGGCGTCGTCCCGTTCTATCTCGAGCTCGTCCGTGTCGACCTCGACTTCGACCTCCACGTCGACGGTAACGTCCCGGTCGGGTTCTTCGGACATACTGCTTCTGACTACGCGCCAAGCGAACAAAAAACGGCGGTCGAGGTCAGCGCGGCGGTCGAGGTCAGCGCGGCGGTCGATCGGCTACTGGAACCCGACGCGGCCGCCAGCGTCGCGAACGGTGTCGCGGCCGCCGCCCTTGAACTCGCGTTTGACGTCCTCGTAGTAGGACATGAGGTCCTCCGTGATCGTCGGACGTACCGACTCCATCGCCCGACGGAAGTGTTTCATCTCCACGTCCTCGGCCTCGTCGTCGTCGCGAAGCGCCTCGATCGCGGCCTCGCGGGCGATCCCCTCGAGGTCGGAGCCGACGTAGCCGTCCGTGATCTCCGCGACCTCCCGTAGGCTGACGTCGGGCGCGAGCGGAGTGTCCTGCGTGTGGATCTCCAGGATCCGCTCGCGGCCCTCCTGATCGGGCTGGCCGATCATCACGAGCCGGTCGAACCGTCCCGATCGGAGCAGCGCGGGATCGATCATGTCCGGGCGGTTCGTCGCGCCGATCACCATCACGTCGCCCATCTCCTCTAACCCGTCGAGCTCCGTGAGCAGCTGATTGACGACCCGCTCGGAGACGTTGTTACCCATCTCCTGGCCGCGCGAGGGCGCGAGGCTGTCGAGCTCGTCGAAGAAGATGATCGTCGGGCTCACCTGCCGTGCCTTCCGGAACGTCTGGCGGATCGCCTTCTCCGACTCGCCGACCCACTTCGAGAGGAGCTGGGGGCCGCGAACCGAGATGAAGTTCGCGTTCGTCTCGTTGGCGACCGCCTTCGCCATCAGCGTCTTCCCGGTCCCCGGCGGGCCGTACAGCAGGACGCCCTTCGGCGCTTCCACGCCCATCCGTTCGAACTTCTCTGGGGACGTAAGCGGCCACTCGACGGACTCCTGTACCTGCTGTTTCGCGTCCTCCAACCCGCCGACGTCCTCCCAGGACATCTTCGGGAGCTCGACGAGCACCTCTCGCATCGCCGACGGCTCGACCTCGTTCAGCGCGCCGCCGAAGTCGTCGCGTTTGACGATCATGCGGTCGATGAGGCTCGGCGGGATGTCCTCCTCGTCGAGATCGATCTCGGGGAGGTACCGTCGAAGCGCCTTCATCGCCGCCTCCTTGGTGAGGCTCTCGATGTCGGCACCGACGAACCCGTGGGTCTCGTCAGCGAGGTGGTCGAGGCTCACGTCGTCGGACAGCGGCATCCCGCGGGTGTGGATCTGGAGGATCTCCTTGCGACCGACCTCGTCCGGGACGCCGATCTCGATCTCGCGGTCGAACCGCCCCGGGCGACGGAGCGCCGGGTCGACGCTGTCGACGCGGTTGGTCGCGCCGATAACGATCACCTGCCCGCGCGTTTCCAGCCCGTCCATCATCGTCAACAGCTGGGCGACGACACGGCGTTCGACCTCGCCGGTGACGTCCTCGCGTTTGGGCGCGATCGAGTCGAGCTCGTCGATGAAGATGATGCTCGGACTCTCCTCTTTGGCGTCCTCGAAGATCTCACGGAGCTGCTGTTCGGACTCCCCGTAGTACTTCGAGATGATCTCCGGGCCCGCGATCGAGAAGAACGACGCGGACGTCTCGTTGGCGACCGCCTTCGCTAACAACGTTTTCCCGGTCCCCGGGGGGCCGTGTAACAGGACGCCCTGCGGGGGTTCGATCCCGAGCTTCGAGAAGATCTGCGGGTGTTTCATCGGGAGCTCGACCATCTCGCGAACCCGCTGGATCTCGTTTTTGAGCCCGCCGATGTCCTCGTAGGTGATCCCACCGCCGGTTTTCTCGAACCCGGAGATCGGTTCCTCACGCAGCTCGACCTCGGTGTCCTCCGTGATGAGACAGACGCCGTCGGGCTCCGTCTCCACCGCGATCAACGGGATCGCTTGGCCCGGCGAGCGCATGAACGGGTGGTTCGTCGAGCTCATCACGGGGACGATGTCGCGCTCGACGACAGGCCGCTTGAGGATCTGTCGTTTCACCATTCCGGCGGCGTCAGATCCGAACTGGACGGACGCCTCCTCGGGCGGGGCCAACACCAGCTTGTCGGCCTTCTCGGCTTCCGCTTTCCGGATGGTGACACGCTCACCGATGCCGACGTCGGCGTTCTGCCGGGTGAACCCATCGACGCGGACCGTGTCGGTGTTCCAGTCCTGCCGGTCCGCACGCCACACCTTTGCGGCAGTGGTCTCCGCACCCTCGATCTCGATGATGTCGCCGGGTGAGAGCTTGAGATGCAACAGCGTGTCGGGGTCGAGCCGGGCGATACCGCGCCCCGAGTCGTTCGGGTACGCTTTCGCCACTTCGAGTTGAACTTCGTTCATGATTCCTCGCGGGGGTTGTCCGTAACTGGACCCGGTTCGGGAATAAGCCTGTTGCCCGGTTCACCGTCGCTACCCGATCGGTCGATTCCGGAGGGCCGTCCGACTGCCCCGGAAATTCGTGTTATCATACAACATGATATCCGTTCGGCGGTTATAACCCCGTCGTAACCGCGGGTATTCTCCGTCGCCGACGGGTGCGTCAGACTGCATTCACTTTCGGGTCCAACACGGCGTACGAGACGTCCTGGACGATATTGCCGAGCACGCCGAACACGATGACGAAGACGGTCCCGCCCAGTAACACCGGGACGTCACGGGCGTTCACCGCTTCCAGAAGGAGGAGGCCGAACCCTTCGATCCCAAACAACACCTCGATCACGAACACCGCCAGCACGAGGAGTCCGACCGCTTCGGTAAACAGCATCGAAAAGAAGGGGATTGCGGCGTTCCGGACGACGTGTTTCGCGACCCGAACCCGTGTCGCCCCTTTCGCCTCGACCAGCGTGATGAACGTCGCGGGGACGTACTCCAGCGAGTGTGCTCGCGCGTAGCTCACGTATCCCCCGAGAAGCACGGTCGCCGTGAGAACCACCGGAAGGAGCTGCTCGTACAGCAGCGGCGAGTACGCTATCACGGGATCGATCCGGTCGATGTGATCGCCCCACTGTAGCGAGAACACCATCCCGCCGACCCAGAACCCTGGGACGGCGAAGAGGAGGTACGCGATCCCGACGCCGAACCGACCCGTCCAACTACCCCGATTCATCGCGGCGTACAGTCCGATCGACAGACCGGCCCCGAACGCTACCACCAGCGCTGGAAGGACGTACGCCAGCGTCCGCCCGGTCGCACGGAGCAGAAGCGGCGCAACTGCCTCCCCGGTCGAGAGGGAGTACCCCCAGTCGAGGGTAGCCATGTTCCCCATCCAATCGACATACTGCTCGGCGATCGGTCGGTCCAGGCCCCGGGACGCGAGGTACTGCTGTGTCATCTCTTCGACCGCGGCTTCCGCTTGTGCCCCGTCACGGTGAGCGAACCGCAGGAGACCTTCCTGCCCGTCGAGCACCCAGTCGTCCGTCAACGAGAACAGCAGGAACACCGTCGTCAGTACGGTCCACGCCACGACGACGCCCATCGCGACCCGCTTCGCGAGGATCCGAAGGACGTTCACGGTCGAACCACCCTCAGCAATCGGTGTGGGGAAAGGGGCTGGAGCCACGGTCGACACTCCGTGCGATCGCGGTTACGAACGGAGCATGTCCCGAGATCCCGGGACGATCTGCCGACTGCGGATGGCATACGACACCCGTGCTCGTCCGCGAACAAAAATCCCTGTGTGTAATTCACATAGGCTGTGTCGATCCACGGACGGAACGGCCCGGACCGGGCCCTACCTCGTCGTTACCACCATCGGCTGGCTAACCCAGCGCGTTCACCGAACCGGTCCGCTCGCCATCGCTCGCAGCTGCGCTATCGAGAAATCCCGTTCACGACTCGTCCGCAGCCAATGGGTCGGATTCGAACCGAAACAAGACGTGCTCACTTCGTTGCGCGCGACTTGCAGGGTTTGAATCCTTCCTCCCCATTGTGCGTCATTTCCTCGCTACGCTCGTCGAAAACGCTCATGGGTCGGGGCGGATTCGAACCGCCGACCTGCTCCGTGTGAAGGAGCCGTCATAACCGGACTAGACCACCGACCCGTACGGCTCTGGATTCCGCGCGTCCGAACTTAAGGGTTGCTTTGTCGCCTGGATTCAAGTGCTCTCCCGACGAGACGGACCGCATGACTCACGAGCTCCGCACGCTTGAACGTCTCAGACGACACGTCGCCAGCGTGCTCCACCTCCCCCTCTCGCTCGTCGGGCTGTACGCCGAGCGCGACACGCCTCCCGACCAGTACGCCATGACCCTGCAGGAGCCGTACCCGCACGTCGAGGGGCGGCTCCACCGGCTCGGCTTCGTCCGCAACTTCGTCTCCTCACTGAAACACCGTTCATACGACGCCCCGCCCGAGACGACCGTCGCGAGCTGGGCGCGGTACCCGGCGGGCGCGCTCCGGAGCAGCCACCAGCTCCATCTCGGGCTGTTCGTCGGTCCCGACGAGTCGACGACGGACGTGTACGCCCACTGGGAACCCTCCTGGATCCGCCACCCGATCCGTCACTATCGGGCACGGGAGGTCGACGCCGAAGAAGGTGTTCGGCGGGTCAGGGACCTGTTCGAACGCGAAGGGGTACCGTTCGCTGTCGTCCCCGCCGAGGAACGCGTCGTCGGGGGCGACGGCGATACGTGATCACTCGGCTCGGACCGGTACGGGCCCGGGTTCGCTCGGCGGACCGACTCGCTACCCGACTCGGCTCGTCGGTCGAGTCGGTTCGCTACTCGCTCGGTTTCTCGTCTTTCCGACCCCGGTACGCCTCGATCCGTTCGCGCGCCGACGTCACGGCTTCGCGGGCCTCGCCCTCGGCGCGCTCCTCGAGCTCCTTGAGGTCGGCTTGCAGCTTGTCGAGCCGGGAGGGTTCGGGCTCCTCCTCGGGCTCGTCGCCGACGAGCTTCGAGACGCGGTCCTGAAGCGGTTCCAGTTCCTCTTTGATCCCCGCTTTCGCGTGTTCCGCCGCTCGACCCAAGTAGTACCGTGCGTCCTCGAAGTGTTTGCTCATATCTGCCCTTTAGCGAAGGACAGATATATGCTTTGCGGGAGATCCCCTCCTCCGCGGCCGTGGCGGCCGAGCTCCGTTAGTACGAGGGCGACTCCTCGGGCTCGCCGTCACGCGCGTTCGCGACCCGTCCGAGCGTGAACAGGAGGTCCGACAGTCGGTTGAGGTACGTGATCACCGACTCGTTGATCGGCTCCGCCCCCGCGAGGTTGACCACGCGCCGTTCCGCCCGCCTGACGACCGTCCGCGCGTGGTGTAACGCCGCGCCCGCCGATCCCCCGCCGGGGAGGACGAACGACTGGAGCGGATCGAGCTCCTCGTCGAACGCGTCGATACGTTCCTCCAGCTCCGTCGTGTGTGTCGGTTCCACCCGGGGATCGTCGGGATCGGGGTCGGGGTTCGCGAGGTCGGCTTGGACGACGTGGAGATGGTTCTGGACCGCTTCCAGCACGTCGTCGATGTCGGCGTACCCCGTCGGTCGCACCGTCCCTATCAGGGCGTTCGCCTCGTCGACCGTGCCGTACGCCTCGATCCGCGGGCTGGACTTCGACACGCGACTCAGGTCCCGTAGGTCGGTCTTCCCCTCGTCGCCGCGCCCGGTGTACACCGTCATGCGAGGGTCCGGTCGACGTACTCCAAGATGTTCGCGCTCTCCGACATCGTCACGCCGCGGTCCGCGTCGACGATGACCGGGACGCCACGCTGCCCACTCACGCGTTTTACCTCGTTCCGGTCGGAGTGGAGGGCGTCGACCCACGTCGTCTCGTACTCGACCCCAGCGTCGTCAAGGGCGTCGCTCACCTTCTCACACCACGGACACCCGTCCAGGGCGTACAGTCGAATGGACATACCCGATCGATCGACGCCCGCGGGCAAGAAGGTACGGCTCCCGGCGTCGTCGCCGGGGACGCTGCCGGTGGGTCGTCTCGTCTGGGTCGCTGGCCATCCGAGCTCGCTTCCCCTTCGATCCGTTCTCGGCCGTCTAAAGCCCGTGATACGACTCGATCGCGGTCCGGTACGCCTCGGGTATCGGCCGCGACGATCCGGCCCCGTCGACGGCCACCTGCACGGACTCCGCCTCGGCGACGACGCCGTCGTCCGTGCGAAGCTCGTAGGTCATCGGCACGCTCGACTCGCCGATCTCGGTGACGTCGATCTCGACATCGACCGAGTCGTCTTCGAGGTGAACCGGTCGGCGGAACGATATCGACAGGGACGCGAGCACCGTCGAGACCGAGGAGAGATCGGCGTCGAGGACGTCACGGAAGTACTCCGTTCGAGCCTGTTCCAGATAGGTGGCGTAGACGGCGTTGTTCACGTGACCCATGGCGTCGACGTCGCGAAACCGGACGGGGACCGTCGTCGTGTACGTGCTCATGGCCGAGTGTCGTCGGGGGGAAGTATGTACGCGTCGGCTTCCGACGGATCCGACGATCCGCCGCGGGTCAGCACGGTCGTTCGTCGTCGTTCTCGACCGTCAGTACAGCAGTTCGTCGTCGTTCTCGATCATGTACAGCGAACGGGCGGCGATGTTGACGGTGTGGTCACCCACTCGCTCGAGGTCACGTACCGTGAGCAACAGGCGGGAGACGTTCTCCATCGTGGCTTCGACGTCATCGTCGTCGCGGAAGCGGTCCTCCTCGATCAGGTCGCGGACGACCAAGTCGCTCGCTGCCTCGCACGCCGCGTCGAGGTCGTCGTCCATCGCGGCGACCTCGTGACACAGCTCCGAGTCGGAGTCGGCGTAGGCGGTCATCGCCGCGTCCAACATCTCCAGGGTCGTATCGCCGATCCGCTGGACGTCGACGTCGGGGAACACTTCCTCCTCAGCTTCGCCGGCGTACCGCCCGAGGTTGGTCGCCAGATCCGCGATCCGCTCGAGATCCGTGATGATCTTGAACGAGGCGGCGATGAACCGGAGGTCGCCCGCGACCGGCTGCTGAAGCGCGATCAGGTCCGTACACTCCCGTTCCAGCTCCAAGTAGAGCTCGTTGACTTCGGCGTCGCCGGTGATGACCTCCTCGCCGAGTTCGCCGTCCTGCCGTTCCAACGCGTCGAGGGCGGTCCGGAGGCGGTCCGCGACGACCTCGCTCATGTAGAGTACGTCCTCGCGGAGCCCTTCCAGTTTCGCTTGGTACTGTTCGCGTGGCATCGTCTCGGTCGTAGACTGACGGCGACGGATAAAAACACGTCGCACGCGGGACGGGTCGCTACCGGGTTCGACGTGACGAAAGGAAGTGGGTTGGGGCGGATTTGAACCGCCGGCCTCCTCCATGTCAAGGAGGTGTCATAACCGGGCTAGACTACCAACCCGCCGGGGCTTACTGACGCATTTTGTGGTTCCCGGGGGACGTAATTGAACCTTTCGGAACGGGGGCCGGCGTGGGGATCCGGCACACGTTCCCCGACTCGCCTACCCCGTTCCGGTTTCCCCGTCCCGTCATCGGTGATCGACCGCTTTTACTGGGTCGCAACGAGTTCTCGGGTATGGTTGATCTCGACGCGCGTGCGGACCGGTTGGACGCGTATCTCGCCGAACGCGGGCTCGAAGCCGTCTGGTTCGCGGCACCGAACGGCTTCGCCTGGCTCGTCGGCGGCGACAACGTCGTCGACGCGGATGCGCCCCACGGCGTCGCCGCCGCCGGCTACGACGGCGACTTCCGCGTGATCACCGACGGGATCGAGGCGGACCGGCTCGCGGCCGAGGAGCTCCCCGACCGGGTCGCCGTCGAGTCGTTCCCTTGGTACACCGACTCGCTCGCCGAGGCCGTCGCCGAACGCTCGCCCGCCCCCGCCGCTGCCGACTTCGACGTGCCCGGCTTCGCCGACCTCGACGCGAGCCGGCTTCGACAGCCCCTCACCAACGGCGACGTCGAACGGTACCGCGAGCTCGGCCGCGAGGTCGCCGCTGCGGTCGAGACGGTCTGTCGGAACCTCGAACCCGAGGACCCCGAGTACGAGGTGGCCGCCGGGGTCGACATCTCGCTGGCCTCCCGGGACGTAAACACCCCCGTCGTGCTCGTGGGCGGGGGCGAGCGCGCCCGGAAGTACCGCCACTTCACGCCGACCGACGCGATGCTGGGCGACTACGCGCTCGTCTCGGTCACGGCCGAACGCGCCGGCCTGTATGCCTCCATCACCCGGACCGTCGCGTTCGACGCCCCCGATTGGCTGGAGGACCGACACCGCGCCGCCGCCCGCGTCGAAGCCACCGCGCTCGCCGCCACCCGCGCGGCCGCGGCCGGCGAACTCGGTGCCGGCGAGGGGCCGGACACCGCCGGCGACGTGTTCGACGCGATCCGCGAGGCGTATGCCGCCGTCGGCTTCGCCGACGAGTGGGAGCGCCACCACCAGGGGGGTGCGGCCGGATTCGCCGGTCGCGAATGGATCGCGACCCCCGACAGCGACGAACCGGTGACTCGACCGATGGGGTACGCTTGGAACCCCACGATCCAGGGGGCGAAAAGCGAGGACACGTATCTGGTCGCGAGCGACCGCTTCGAGACGCTGACGAAGACCGGCCAGTGGCCGACTCACGAGGTGGAGTCGGTCGCTCTCGATAGCCTCCCCTCGGCCTCGTTCGAGCGACACGCACCGGTCATTCGCTGAGAGGGATACCCGCCGGAACCGAACGGGTTCACCGTCCGAAAGCCTATGTTCGGCCCCGTGACCGGATTGGCATGTCCGACACGATCCTCATCGGCGAGAAGCTCGAGCAGGCGGTCGACCTGCTCCGTGAGACCGACACCGACTGCTGGCTCACCGTCGCCCGCGAGACGACCGAGATCGACGAGCCCTGTCTCCCGTTTCTGCTCGGGTTCGACGTCGTTTGGCCGACGTTCGTCGTCGTCACCCCCGAGGACGAGCGACACGTCGTTATCGGTCGTCACGACGCCCCGAACGCCGACGCGCTCGGCGAGTACACGGTACACCCGTACGACGAGTCGTTCGAACCGGCGCTCCGAACGGTGATCGATAACGTCGACCCGACGGAGATCGCGGTCAACTACGCCCGCGACGACGTGGTCGCCGACGGACTCACCCACGGGATGTATCTCCAGCTCACCGACGCGCTCGCCGGAACCGGGTACGAGGACGCGCTCGTGAGCGCCCGTGACGTGGTCGCACGCCTCCGAAGCGAGAAGTCTTCGATGGAGTACGACCGGGTCGCGCGGGCCGCCGATGTCACGATCGAGCTGTTCGACGAGCTCGCGGCGGCTTGGACGCCGACGTGGACCGAGGCGGACGTCTCGGCGTTCTTCCACGACCGGATGCGGACACGCGGTCTTGAGAGCGCCTGGAGCTGGGAGTACTGTCCGACCGTCCACGCCGGCGGAGACGCACCGGTCGGACACACGACCCCCGGCGACCGCACCCTCCCTCCGGGCGAGGTGCTCCACGTCGACTTCGGAGTGAAACACCGCGGCTACGCCGCGGACATCCAGCGACTCTTCTACCGACCCGCGGACGGCGACGCCAACGACGGCAAGAACGCCAATGACGGCAAGAACGCCAACGACGGCAACGGCGGTGACGGCGGCGACAACAGTGAGGAGTATCCGACGACGCCGCCGGTCGACCTCCGCGCCGCATACGACGACGTCCGAGCGGCGATCGACGCCGCCTTCGAGACCGTTGAGCCGGGAGTACAGGGGTTCGAGGTGGACGCCGCCGCCCGGTCGACGATCACCGACCGGGGCTGGCCGGCGTACGAGCACGCCGCGGGACACAACGTCGGGCGGAACGCTCACGACGGCGGGACGCTGCTCGGTCCGCGATGGGACCGGTACGGGGAGTCGCCGGAGGGGATCGTCCGTGAAGGGGAAATATACACCCTCGAGCTCGGCGTCGACACGCAGTGGGGGTATCTCGGACAGGAGGAGATGATAGAGGTGACGGCCGACGGCGCGGCGTACTTCGTCGAGCCGCAGACCGAGTTGTACACGCTCGTGTCAGAGGAGGGTGTCGGATCCGTGGGGAACGGCCAGTGATCTCCGCTCGGGGCCTCAGTAGACGTATTCGTCCTCGCTGATCGTCACGTAGTCGCGTTTCGTCTTCCGCTTGTTCCACTTGTAGCCGAGCAGGAGCTTCAGCGACTCCCAGCCCGAGCGGTACGGCTGTGCCAGCAGCCCATCACCTGTGTCCGCCGCGAGCATCGCGTCCGCCGCCCCGATCACCCGGTCCCAGTCGGCGGGGCCGTACTCGGCGACCATGTCCGCCATCGTCACGTTCCGGACGACCTCGTCGCCGATCGCCTCCTTCCAGCGGCGGTTGTAGGCGGCGAGATCTCCGCTTGCGGCGAGCTCGCCGGCGATGGCACCCGTCCGGACGGCGACGTGGTCTCCACCCTCGTGGAACGCCGACGTCGTCCCCATCGCCCCGCCGACGACCGCGATCCCCGCCTCGGTCGGCGAGTCGATCGGTCGCGTCGAGGAGATCGGGTACGTCTCGGTTCCGCCGCGTTTGCCCGCCTCCTCGACCAGCGGAAACTCCGTTTCGATGTCGTACTCGTCGCCGAACTGCCACTCCAACAGCCGCCGGATGTACTCGCCGCCGCTCGGGATCGACTCGTCGTCCGCGTCGAGCAGCTCGTACTCCGCGGCGTCGAACGCGTCGATGTCCATCCCGATCGGCATCGTCAGCCCGATCCGACAGAGCCGATCCTCGTTCGGGAAGATCCACGGGTACGCCGTTTTGCCGGGGATAACGCCCCACCAGAAGACGATGGCGTCGTCGAACTCCGCGAACACCTCTTCGGGAACTCGCCGGTACTCCTGATAGGCGATGTGGTTGGCCTCTGGCGGCGCGAGCCGGTCGGACCCACCCGCGCCCTCCGGGAGGTACTCGTCGAGCACCCGGTTCGTCACCGTCCGTTGTGGCCCGTCGGCGAGCACCAGGAAGTCGGCCCCGACAGTCCCGCCCGACGCGAGCTGGAGGACGTGTCGCGGGCCGCTGCTCCCCTCCTCGGCCCGTTCGTTTCCTCCTGTCGGCGTTTCGTTCCCGTCCGTCCCCGCCGCCGCATCGAGGTCCGTCTCCACCCCGCGAACCGACTCGCCGACGCGGTACTCGGCGCCGGCGTTCTCGGCACGCTCGCGCATCCAATCGTCGAACCGAGCCCGCTGGAAAGTGTAGCCGAACGTGTCGTATGAGGAGTCGATCCCCGTCGAGTACAGCGTCGCTGACTCGCTCGGCCCGCGGAACTCCGCCCGGTTCAGCTCCCGCTGGACGACGCCCTCGTCGAACTCGTCGGGGTGGATCCCCATAATGTCGACCCAGTAATCGAGGATGCCCGCGGCGTCCGTCGAGTCGGGACCGAGCCCCTCCCGATCCGCCCGCGGGACGCCCTTCTCCAGCAGGAGGGTCTCGGCACCGGCGCTCGCAGCCGCGTGCGCCGCGGCGGAACCGGCGGGGCCGCCACCCACGATAGCGACGTCTACGCGTTCCATGTACCGTGAGGTCGGCTTCCGTCTATTAAATTCACGGTGTTTTCACGGCCCGTGCCCCTCGTCGAGTCCGATGATCGTTCGTTTAATTACATCCGGAATAAGGGGGTTTCGAAAGACATACTTTTGTATCCGCCCCCGAGTTTTCCGACGGTCATGGCACGAGAGACGTGGGCGACACGAGTCGGGTTCATCCTCGCCGCCGTCGGAAGCGCGGTAGGGCTCGGAAACATCTGGCGGTTCCCGTTCATCACTGGTCAGGAAGGCGGATCAGCGTTCCTCCTCGTGTATCTCGCTTTCATTCTCCTCATCGGCTTCCCGGCACTGCTCGTCGAGTTCGTCGTCGGCCGCCGAACGGAGCTCAACCCGGTCGGGGCGATCCGCGAGCTCGGTAGCGGGGCGTGGCAATACGTCGGCTACCTGTTCGTCGTTACCGGCTTCATCATCCTCTCGTACTACAGCGTCGTCGCCGGCTGGTTCCTGCGGTACACCGTCATCGGCGTAACCGACGGCTAAGCGGCCGGTGCCGCCAGCCCGGAGGCCGCCGAGGCGCTGTTCGGGGGCGTCGCGACCGGGCTCGATTCGCTGCTGTTCCACGCGCTCTTTATGTTGTTCGTGATCGCGATCATCGCTGCGGGGATCCGCAGCGGGATCGAGGTCGCGGTGAAAGTGATGGTGCCGGCGATCGTCGTCCTGCTGATCGGCCTCGCCGCCTACGGGTTCACGCTCGACGCCTCCACGGAGGCGTACGCGTACTACCTCTCGCCCGACTTCGGCGTTATCGCCGAGAACTGGACGAGTATCCTGCCCGCCGCGGCCGGACAGGCCTTCTTCACCCTCTCGCTCGGCATGGGCGTGATGATAACGTACGCCTCCTATCTCGGCGAGGACCGGAACCTCGCGGAGGACGCCGGCGTGATCGTCGGGCTCGATACGCTCATCGCCGTGATCGTCGGCTTCGTCGTCTTCCCGTTCCTCTTCGCCGCGGGGCTGACACCCGGCGACGGCGGTCCCGGCGAGATATTCGTGAGCCTGACGAGCGCGTTCGCGGAGATCCCCGCCGGCCGGGTCATCGGCGTGATCTTCTTCGCGATGGTCGGGATCGCGGCGCTCTCCTCGGCGATCAGTATCCTCGAAGTGCTCGCGTCCTACCTGATCGACGAGTTCGGCATCGAGCGGGTTCCCGCCGCGGCCGGGCTCGGCGTCGCGGTGTTCCTCCTCGGCGTGCCCGTCACCGTAGACCTCGTCTTCCTCGACCTGCTCGACCTGTTCGCCGACAGCATCCTGCTGGTGTTGGGCGCGCTACTGCTCGCGCTGTTCGTCGGCTGGGCCGTTCCCGAGGTCGCCCGCGAGGAGCTCGAAAGAGGGATCGGCGACCTCGGCGGGCTCGGCGACCTCTGGATCTGGGTCGTTCGCATCCCAGTCGTGATCGTCGTCTTCGTCTCGCTGTACCTCGGTGTCGTCGAGTACGCCGAGTTCCTCACCGGGGACTTCGCCGAGTGGCTGGCGGCCCGGTAGGCGAAACCGATCGCCAGTCCTCCAGTCCCGCCGTGACCGACCTTTTAAAGACGGACGCGGACTAACCGTCGACAGTGAGCGATCCGATCCGGACCGGGTGTGACCCGGTCGACGAGCTGTTGGGCGGGGGGTTCGAGCGCGGGGTCGTCACACAGGTGTACGGGCCGCCCGCGGCCGGGAAAACCAACCTCGCACTCACGGCGGCAGTCGAGCTCGCGGCCACCGGCAACCGGTCGCTGTTCATCGACACCGAGGGACTCTCCATCGACCGGTTCGAACAGATCGCGAGCGCTCGGGTCGAACGACCGGACGCCGATAGCGACGTCGAGACGTTGGCCGCTCGACTGGTGATCTCGGAGGCGTACGACTTCGATGACCAGCGCGAGGCCGTTCGCGACGCCGAGGAGCTCGCGGCGGAAATCGACCTGATCGTGCTCGACTCCGCGACCGGCTTCTACCGGCTCGAACGCGCCGGCGACACCGAAGGGGGCCAGTCCCTCCGGAAGGTCGCGAAACAGGTGACGCATCTCCTCTCGCTGGCCCGGCGACACGACCTCGCCGTGGTGATCACCAATCAGGTGTTCACCGACCCCGACAGCGACCGAGACCGTGCGCTCGGCGGCAACACCCTCAACCACTGGACCGGGACGATCTTACGCGTCGACCGCTTCCGCGGCGGGAACCGTCGGGTCACGCTGGAGAAACACCGGTCGAAAGCCGCCGGCGACTCCGCCACGTTCCGGATCGTCGAGGAGGGGTTGGCGGCGGGGATGGACGAGTAGCGGCCGCCGAGTCGCCGCGGTGTTGTACGGAGCGTCGAGGCTGGATATGTGCTCGGACGTCGAACCGAAGGGCGTCGAAACGACGGTGAATAACAGGGCCCGAACCGCGGTCGCCTTACAGCTCGCCGAGCTTCCGGAGGAGCTGGCCGCGGTACTCCTCGTCGGCGTTGACGCCTTTGATTTCGAGGACGTTGCGTTCGAGCTTGTCGAGCGCGACGTGGAACGCGTGTTCCGCACCGTATCCCTCTCCGGAGCCACCGACCTGGCCCTGGTTGGTCCGGAGCCGGATCTGACACTGGATGAGCGGCGTGCCGCGGAGCTTCTCCTTGTGCTCGTGGAGCCGGACGTGTGCGTGCATCACCTGCATCTCGGCGTACTTGTCGGCGACGCCCTCGATGGACTCGACGATGTGCTCGCGGGAGACGCGGTCGAGCAAATCGACGTTTGTGATCTGGACGTCCATCGAGTCCTCCTCGGTGAACGTGAGCGCGCGGAGCACGTCGGTTTTCGTCACCATCCCCGCGACGGTGTCTGCGCCCTCAGGGGTGACGACCAGTCCGGAGACGTCGTTGTCGAACATACGGGAGACGACGGCCTTCGCCGTCTCGTCGCCAGTCGCGGTGACGACGGGGCTCGACATGATGTCGTAGACGGGGAGATCGAGCATCCGATCGATGTCGCCTGCGCGGTCGCCGCTTCCCTGTCGCTCATGGTCGCGGACGACGAACTCGACGATGTCGTTCGTGGTGACGACGCCGACGAGGCCACCGTCGTCGTCCAGTACGGGGAGCCGGGAGATCCCGTTCTCGCGGAGCCGGTTGATCGCCTGTCCGACGCTGTCGCCATCGTTGATCCCGATCACGTCGGTCGTGGCGACCTGGTCGACGGTGATGGCGTCGAGGCTGTCGAGGACGGCTTCGAGGATCTGGTCGACCGTGACGATCCCGTAGAGCTTCTCACCCTCGTAGACCGGGGCGATCTTCACGTCACCCTCGACGAGGAGGCGGGCCGTCTCGCGGACGTCTTCGGTCCGCTTGACGGAGGGGGCGGGCTTCATGACGACGGAGACCTTCGTGTCGTCCTCCATGCGCGAGCGCAGGAGCTGCTTCTCGCCGACCACACCGGCGTACTCGCCGTCCTCCGTGACGACGATCCCCTTGGGGTTCTCGCGCTCGAAGATGGACCGGACCTTGGCGAGTCGCTCGTCGGCGGCGACCTCGACGTACTCCGGCACTGCGATATCAGAGATGTTCATGATCCACCCGAAGGTTCGACGCGCCGGGTATTGAAAGTGCGGGAGTCCTCGCGCACCCCCGGAGCGCGGGACAACATCCGCATACTGCGACCCTACGGGAACCCGGTCGCCCGTCGAGAGATCGTGTGCGCGCTTGTCGAGAGGCCGTACGTCACCCACCGTGACCTGTATGCCGGCCCGCTCACGACTCCCGACCGTGTGTGAAACCTTTTTGCCCGCTACCGACCAAGAATAGCGAGTGTACGACGCCGTCGTTCTCGACCACGACGGGGTGATCCTCGGGCGAACCCCGTTCGACACCCTCCGCGAGGCTGCCTGGGAGGCCTTCGAGCGGCAGGGCGTGTCGGACCCGGATCTCGCACACGTCGACGACATCGCCGTCGGCGTCGATCCCGCGACCCTGAGCGACATCTGTGAGCGATACGGTCTCGATCCGGCGGCGTTCTGGCGCGTCCGCGAGGAGCTCGCTACCGACGCACAGGCGACGGCGGCTCGCGCCGGCCGCAAGACCCCCTACGAGGACATCGATGCACTCCGACACGTCGACGCCCCGCTGGCGGTCGTCTCCTCGAACCAACAGGCTACGCTCGACGACCTGCTCGACCACTTCGGGCTCGCCGACCGCTTCGACGTCGTGTACGGTCGCGAGCCCTCGATCGCGAGCCTTTCCCGGAAGAAACCCTCGCCGTACTATCTCGAACGCGTGCTCGAAGACCTCGACGCGACCACCGCGCTGTTCGTCGGCGACAACGAATCCGACATCGAGGCGGCCGACAACGCCGGGATCGACTCGGCGTTCATCCGCCGACCACACCGCCGGTCGTTCGACCTCTCGGTCGAGCCCACGTACGAAATCGACGACCTCCACGATCTGGTCTGTCTGTGCGGCCGACGGCGGACCCCCACCCTCGACGGGTCGTGATCCGTCGGTCGACGGCCCGCGAGTAGCACTTCGATAGGCCGTAGCCGGACTGCGGTCTCCCGTCACTCTCCCGTCGTCCGATGGTATGAAACCTTTAGCGGGTCGCGACCCGACACCCCGACATGCACCTTCCCCCGGTCGGCCTCGGGACGATGGGAATCGACGACCCCGGGCCGGTCACGACCGCGCTCTCGGTCGGCTACCGCCACGTCGACACCGCCCGGATCTACGGCAACGAGACGGTCGTCGGCGAGGGGCTTGCCGCGAGCGAGGTCGACCGCGACGCGGTGACCGTCGCCACCAAGCTCTGGATCGACGACCTCGCGGACGACGCCGTCGAACCGGCAGCCCGCGAGAGCGCCGCCCGACTCGGCGTCGAGACGATCGACCTGCTGTACGTTCACCGCCCGCGCGGCGACTACGACCCGGAGACGACGCTCCCGGCGCTCGATCGGCTGGTGGACGACGGCGTCGTCGACGCGGTCGGCGTCTCCAACTTCGAGCCGGCCGAGCTGGACCGCGCGGCCGATGTACTCGACGCGCCCATCGCCGCCCACCAGACGGAGCTACATCCCCTGTTCCGCCGTCCCGAGCTGGTCGAGCACGCCCGCGAGGGCGGCTACCCGCTCGTCGCCTACTCGCCGCTCGCGGGTGGGCGAGTCCGAGGGGTCGAGCTGGTCGTCGACGTGGCCGCGACGCACGACACGACGCCGGAAGCGGTCGCGCTCGCGTGGGCGCTCTCGAAGGAACCCATCGTGACGATCCCGAAGGCGTCGAGCGAGCCGCATCTCCGGGCGAACCTCGCGGCCGCCGATCTTGTGCTCGATTCGGAGGCGGTCGCCGCGATCGATGCGATCGACCGCGAGCTGGAGCTGTTTCCCGAGTGAGGTGGGTTTACTGATCCACGAATATGGGTATATAAGGGTCCAAAGAACGTTCGTATTGGCACGATCCCGTAGTGTTTATGCCGCTTCCGGCACCCAGCTCGGCTATGACCGAGGTCATCGACGGCGAGGCGGTCGCGGCCGACGTCCGATCGGACGTCGCCGACCGCGTGGAAACGCTCGCGGACGCGGGTGTGGAGCCGGGATTGGCGACCGTGTTGATGAGCGACGACCCTGCGAGCGAGACGTACGTCTCGATGAAACAGCGCGACTGCGAGGAGGTCGGGATTGAGGGGATCCACGTCGACGTCGACGCCGACGCCCCCGCCGAGACCCTGTTCGACACCATCGACGAGCTCAACGGTCGGGAGGACGTCCACGGGATCTTAGTCCAGTTGCCCGTACCTGACCACGTCGACACCCGCAGCGTGCTCCGACGGATCGACCCCATGAAGGACGTCGACGGGTTCCACCCGGAGAACGTCGGCCGCCTCGTCGCCGGTGACGCCCGGTTCAAACCCTGTACCCCCCACGGCGTCCAGCAGCTGCTCGCGGCGTACGACGTCGAGACCGAGGGCGCGGACGCGGTGGTGGTCGGTCGTTCGGACATCGTCGGTAAACCGATGGCGAACCTACTGATCCAGAAGTCACCCACTGGAAACGCGACCACGACGGTGTGTCACTCCCGGACCACGGATCTGGCGGCGAAGCTCGCGGACGCGGACATCGTCGTCGCGGCGGCGGGGATCCCGGAGTTCATCGACGGCTCGATGCTGAAGGCGGGCGCGACCGTGATCGACGTGGGAATAAATCGCGTGGAGGCGGACACCGAGAAGGGGTACGAATTGGTGGGGGACGTAGACTACGAGTCGGCGAGCGAGGTGGCGGGAGCGATTACCCCCGTGCCCGGCGGCGTCGGGCCGATGACGCGCGCGATGCTGCTTTATAATACGGTGAAGGCCGCCGCCCACCAGCGCGACGTCGACGTGTATCTGGACTGAGACCAAGACGCTGCCGGGTTCGTGAGCGCTCGCGGTCTGCGTTTATATATGATCGGGAGGTATTTATACGCAATCAGTTGCGGATCAGCGGCGAACGCCGTTAAATACCTAACTGCTCGGCGATACGTGACTAGCTCTCGAAGCACGGAGATCACTTCGGTCGGTGGGCTTCGTCCTCGCGGCAGCGACGCGCTTCGCGCCTCTGGCAGGCGGCGGCGGCGAGGTCGCCAGCGACTGCCCCGTTGCGTCCCGCCCCGCTGAGTCCCGGCCTGCCCGACACCGCAACCGCCCCGTTCCTCACGCCTCCCCAGCCTCGCAGCGGTCGGTTATAAGCGACCGCTGCGTCCATTGAGGGGCCGAAGGCCACTCTGGCAGTCGGGTGAAGCCCGACGACCTCGCGCGTGCGACTCGCACCCTTCGGGCGCTCGTCGGCACGCGCCGACGCGTTACGTTCACCACGTTACGTTTCGCCGCGTTCGTTTCACCGCACTACGTTTATAAGCAGTCGTCCGTCGCCGAAGTCGCCCCTTCAGTCGCCGTCGGCCGCGGCGGCGCGATTCCGGATCTCGATCCGGCCCTCGATCGATGGATCGATCCCGTGCTCGCGGGCGTAGGCCGCGAGCACCTCGTACTGGATGTCGGCCTCGCCGATCCGGTGGCGCTGTTCGAGCGTCGGGAACTCGTGGTCGGAGTGGAGTAGGTACTCGGAGGTCGCGACCGTGTACGTCGTCTCCGGATCGATCGGTTCCCCGCCGACGCTCGCTTCGACGAGCGCCTCGCGGTCGGCGTCCCACACCACCCGCGCGTTCGAGACGTGGCCGTGCCACCAGTCGTCCTCGCCGAAGTCGACGTCGGGTGCCGCCATCTCCCGGAGCACGCTCCGCAACGCTTCGCCGGTGAGCGAGACGAGCACCACCGGCTCCTCGAACGGGATGAGGCTGATCAGGTCGGCTTTCGTCACGTCGTCGGTCCACGGATCGCCTTGCCGGAGCCCGCCGGCGTTCGAGAGCCCGACGTCGGCGTCGTGCGCCCAGCGGAACGCGTCCGCGACGAAGTTACCGACCCGACACTCGCCGCCGTGGACGACCTCGCCGGTCCGGGGGATCGGGTCCGTCACTTGGCCGACGACCTCGTCGAGGTCGGCTTCGCGCATCCGCGCTTCGAGGGCCGACTGGAGGTCCCCGAGCGGTTCCGCGCCGTCCCGCTCGTGGAGCGTCGCGACCGGGCGAGCGTCGAGCTCGACCTCGACGACGACCTCGCCGTTCACGCCCGGCCGGACGAGCAGGGTCCCGTCGACGTACTCGTTGCGCGGGCTGTGGACGTGCCCGCCGAGCACGGCGTCGACGTCGAGCGCGCGAGCGAGCTCGTCGTCGCCGCTTCCGAGGTGCGAGAGGACGACGCGGTGGTCGACGTTCCCGACCGTGCGGTCGAGGTCGGCGAGTGCCTCCCGTGCGGCCGCCACGGGGTCGTCGAACGAGAGCGGTGCGGCCATGGGATTGAGCGAGTCCGTCGCCGGGTCGGTGACGCCGACGAACCCGACCGTCGCGCCGTCGACCTCGCGCGTCGTCCACGGGACGACTCCCTCTGCCCGGCCGAACGGCTCGCCGTCCTCGTCGCGGACGTTCGCGGAGACGAACTCGGCGGGCGCGTCGGCGACGGTTCCCCGGAGGGCGTCGGGTCCGTAGTCGAACTCGTGGTTCCCGAACGTGTCGAGCGCCGTGTCGGTCGCGGCGTAGAACTCGAGGATCTGCCGTCCGCCCGCGACGAGCGAGAGGACGCCCGGGGCGGTCGTGTCGCCGGTGGCGACGACCGCCGCGTCGGGGCCGTCGAGCGCTCGGATCCGCCCCGCGAGCCGCGCCGCGCGCTCCGGCGCGTCGAAGACGTTCTCGATGTCGGAGTAGTGAACCAGCCTGACCATCTACCGGGGAGGAGTCGACGGAGCCGGTAAAAGGGCTCGGAGTGACCGACCGGCCCCCTCCGCGGGGATCCCATGCGCCCAGCTCGCACGCCCGGGGCGCATTGAAAGCGTTTTTATGACGGCCTAGCCAACCGCAGGGTACAGCCTCTTCGGGGTCGATGATGTGCCGTTCCGATAGGGATCGACCACGGGACGGACACGCGAGCCCACGGGAGGACCATAGGTGAACAACACATGCCAGTTTACGTAGACTACGACACCCCAGCCGACCTCGCCGAGCGATCGCTCGAGGCGTTCGAGGTCGCCCGAGACACAGGAACCGTAAAGAAAGGAACCAACGAGACCACCAAATCCGTCGAGCGCGGCAATGCGAAGCTCGTCCTCGTCGCCGAGGACGTCTCGCCCGAGGAGATCGTGA
>LFFM01000835.1_pt1 | contig 21832 bp, 22 predicted proteins | sample 643131 | NCBI WGS metagenome assembly LFFM01 (sample SAMN03777445, study PRJNA286221) | soda lake metagenome | biome: soda lake; feature: Kulunda steppe; material: water; isolation source: sample Tc-Br brine of Tanatar trona crystallizer | place: Russia: Kulunda steppe | collected 2011-07
GAGACACACCACCGGCGGACGCAGCGGCCCTCAGAGACGCGTCCGCCCACTGCGGACTCGTTTATAAGTGGGTGGTCGCCGATGGGCTTTAGCGTCAGCGGCTCGGCGGCCATCATTTTCATCGGCATCATGGTCGCCGCCGGGGTCGCTATCCCGTCGCTCGTCGGCAGCTTCGGCGCTTTGGCCGGATCCCAGGGCGAGCAGGTCGACCGGGGGATCGACGCGCTGAACACCGATCTCACCTTCGAGTCGGCGACGTACGACGAGGAAAACGACGAACTGACGCTCGAACTCACGAACGCCGGCAGCACGACGCTCGGTGTCGACGAGACCACCGTACTGGTCGTCGGCGTGATCCCCGACGCGGCGGACTTGACGACCGAGGTTGACGCCGACGCCGCGTCCGGACTGTGGCTCCCCGGCCAGCGCCTCACGATCACGGTCGAAACCGTCGACCCCGAGCCCGACCGCGTGAAGGTCGTCGCCGAGAACGGCATCGCCGAGACGGTCAGCGGGGAGGAGATCGAGACAGTATGAGCGGAGTCTCGGCATCGACGCTGGTGATCTTCATCGCGACCATCCTCGTCGCCGCCGGAGTAGCCGGCACGCTCGTGACCACGGTCGGGGATATCTCGACATCGGCGGAGACGCGAGGTGACGCCATCACGGAGTCGATCGACGCCGACATCGAACTGTTGAACGACGGCGGCGGGGCGAACTTCTACGTTGAGGAAGGGGACGGAACCAGCGAAATCACCTTTTATCTCCGAAACACCGGATCGAACGCGCTGTTGAAAGAACCCGGGGACATCGACGTCTTGGTTAACGGGCTGTTCATCGACGATCTCTCGATCGAGTCGAGATCCGGCAACGACGACCCGCGAGTCTGGGAGCGAGGCGAGGTCATCGAAATCGTCGTCACCCTCGAGGAGGAACTCGACGGCAACGGCAACCGCCTCACCGTCTCGACGAAAGGAACCGAGCGGTCCCTCGAATTCGACGCGGACGTATGACAATGAGCCTGACACAGCACCCGGAGAACGGATCGTGGCCGAGAACCGCCCTGAGGAGGGGTGAAAAGCGATGAGCGGCGTCTCAGCGTCACACCTCATCATTTTCATCGCCAGCATCGTGGTCGCGGCGGGAGTCGCCGGCACGCTAGTCACGCAGGTCGATCGGGTCAGCACCTCGATCACGGATCAAAGCGAGGGCGTCGAAGAACGGATCGACACCGACATTCGGATCGTGAGCGACACCGGAACTCCGGACTCGATTTACGACGCCGAGAGCGACGAACTGTCACTCTACGTAAAGAACACCGGCGGGACGGAGCTGAGCGTCAGCGAAGGGGCGGTCGACGTGCTGGTCGAGGGATCGTTCAACAGCCCGGCGTCCGTAGAGCGGGTCGACGATCCCGACTCGGACCGCTGGATGCCCGGATCGACCGTCGAAGTGACGCTAACCGACGTCGACATCGGCGGCGATACCCGCGTGACCGTCTCCGTCCACGAGAACGAAGACACGATCAGATTCAACGCCTGAGATAGCCATGACCGACGACATACCCGACGAACTGAAGCCCGACGACGGCGACGAGGCCCCGGGCGATCCGGAACCGCCGACCGGCCTGGACGCCGAGAAGGGGAAGGTGCTCTCACCCGAGGAGCTCGACCTCTCCGAGAGCGAATACGTGGAGCAGTTGGACGACAACGGCCGATACGTCGTCTCGCCAGGGGCCGGCCCGCCGAACGTCCCCGATTCCGTCCGGGACCGATCTGACGAAAGAACGTCCGGCTCCGAACGACCGGACCCGACGGCGTTCGATCGGGGCGGCTCCGCTGACGCGGCGGCGAGCCCCGAGGCGGCCCGGACATTGCTCGCCGGGGAGCTCTCCAGGTCGAACGCGCGCTACGGTCTCGATATCGTCGCTGACTTCGAGGGCGATACCGCCCGCCATCGAACCGTCTCCGACGACGTGATCGCCACCTTCGAGAACCTCCTGCGGTGGTACGCGGGCAACGTGACCGACGGAACGCCGCCCGACGAGGTGGTCGACATCCTGTTTCGCGAGTCCACGTTCGACACCGCGGAGACGCCTAACCTTGCGAAACTGCTTCGCGATCACGACCTGAACCGGACCGATTCGATCGAGGACCTCGTTTCGGCGATCCGCGACGAGGCCGGCGACGGTTGATCCCACCCTTGCCTGAAAACGGGAGAGGTCGAAGCTCCGGACCCCGGTTTGCGATCGGGGGTGGAACAGGAGGGATCAAAAAACGTCCTGGCCGTCACGCGGCCGAAACCAACGGTTTCGGTCGGTTTCGGCACTCTACCCGTTTCGAACGTTGAGTCCGAATGTGGCTTGATATGCTCGCCGGGCGAACCGTGAATAGAGATGGAAGTCCTGATCGCGGACGATTCAGAGTTCATGCGCAGTCTCCTTCGGGAGATTTTAGAGGAGGAGTACGCCATCGTCGGCGAGGCCGAAAACGGCGTCGAGGCGATCGAACTGTACGACGATCACGACCCGGACCTCGTCATGATGGACATCGTGATGCCGATCCGGGACGGCATCGAGGCGACAAACGAGATCACCCAGACCGACCCGGGCGCGAAGGTGATCATGTGCACCAGCGTCGGCCAAGAAGAGAAAATGAAAAGCGCGATCCAGGCTGGCGCACAGGGGTACATCACGAAGCCGTTCCAGAAGCCGAGTGTCCTCGACGAGATCGAGAACGTGGTGGCCGGGTAGGATGCAGATCGACATCGATTCGCTCGAAACGTACAACGGTCTCGCGAGCGAGGGGGCACAGTCGGCCGCGGACTCGCTGTCGCGGCTGACGGGCATCGATACGCGCGTCGAGGTGACGAACGTGTCGCTCATGCCGCCGTCGGATCTCGAGTACGAGTATCTCGGCGGCGAGTTCGCCGGCGTCCGCATCGAACTGGACGGCGCACTCGACGGGGAGACCGTGCTCACGTTCGATTCGGCGGCGCGGGAGGCGATCGTGGACACGCTCGCGCCGGGAGCGGACGAGGGGATGCGCCGGAGTTCGATCGAGGAGGTCGGAAACATCCTGACGAGCGGGTTCATCGACGGGTGGGCCGACCATCTGAACGCCGTCATCGATATTTCGCCGCCGACCTACGTCGAGGGGTCGGGGACGGACGTGTTACCGGCCGGGACGACCGAAGCCGACGAGCAGGTGTTCGTCTTCCGAAGCCGCGTCCGATCCGCGTCCGGGTCGCTCGATTTCCACATCCTGCTTCTCCCCGATCGGGAGTCCCTCGTCGACGCCTTAGAGCCCGCTTCGGAGGACGGCGTGCCGTTCGAGAAGCTCGAAGTGTTCAACGAGATGACCAAATCCGGGGCCGAGCGCGCGGCCGAGAACGTCACGACGATGACGGGCCTCGAGACCGATGTCGAGATCAACCGGATGCGTTTCGTCCCGATCGAAACCGTCCCGACAGCGGTCGGTGACGATCGCTACATCGGGACCGTAATGGAGTTCACCGGCACGCCGAGCGGGTATCTCGTCATCCTCTTCGATCGTCCGTCGGCCGAGGCCGTCGTCGACGCCCTGCTCCCGACGGAGACGGACGGGTCGTGGTCGGAGATGGAACAGAGCGCGATGAAAGAACTGGGGAACATAATGACCAGCGGGTTCATCGACGGGTGGGCGAACGTCTTGGAGTCGTCTATCGACCACTCTCCACCCACGTTCGTCGCTGACATGGGCTCGTCGGTCATGAGCCCGATCGTCGGCCGGATGGCCCGAACGCAGGACCACGCTTTCCTGCTCGACTCGATGCTCCGGACCGAGGGGGACGGCGTCTTCCGCTGTGAGCTGTTCGCGTTGCCGGATGGGGCCGAACTCCGGGAGGTGTTGGACGATCTCCTCGTCGAACGGGCCGACAGAACCCACGTCGACCCCGGCGAGGTGTTTTGATCCGTGGGTCGGTCCTCCGGTGACGGGGTCCCGTCCCGGCCGGATCGGATCAAAGTCTCCATCGCGGACTACGCCGTTGCCGAGGAAGGGACACTGAGCACCAGCGGGCTCGGATCCTGCCTGGGAATCGCGATCTACGACCCGGATCGTGGCATCGGGTCGCTCCTCCACCCGATGTTACCGCACCGGAACGGCGACGACTCCCGACCGCCGGAACGCTTCGTGGATTCGGGAATCGCGACCGTGGTGGAAGCGCTCGTCGCGGGGGGTGCAGACCGGTCGGCCCTCAGGGCGAAGATGACCGGCGGGGCGGCGGTGATCGAGTTCGACACCGACGACACCGAGTCGATCGGGGACCGAAACATCGCCGCCGCCCGGTCGGTGTTCGCCGATCGGGGAATCGAGATCGTCGGCGAGGAAGTCGGCGGTGACTGCGGGCGAACGATGCGCGTCGACGCCGCGACCGGGGCCGTGGCCGTCAACCGGACGGACGGCGTCGATACGGAGCTGTGAGTTCCGTGGGATCCGCCCGTGGACAGTCCACAACGCCGGCTTCGCCTTCACTTTCACTTTCACTCCGCGCATGGCTGGCCGATTTATGAACACCCTACCTACACGGTAGTATGTCAGTACAACAACGTCCGCCGACCGACGAACCGATGGCGGCCCGCGTCCTCGAAATCAGCGATCTGCCGGTCTCGCGGATCCTGGAGTTCGCCGGCGACACCGGCGACGTGTACTTCGAGCGCCGGGGCGGCCGAACCTTCCTCGTCGCCAATCGGTGATGCGAACTGTCGGAGCCGGTTGACAGTGATCGGCCCGAACGGTTCGATCGGTCGCCAACAGCGCCGTACTCCGGGACACATTTGCGCCTCAAAGCGCTACCGTGAGCCATGCAGGCGCTCGTCCCGGCCGCCGGCCGCGGCTCCAGACTCCGACCGCTGACCGACGACCGACCGAAAGGACTCGTCGAGGTCGCCGGGAGACCACTTCTCGAACACGTGTTCGATGCGTTGTCCGGCCACGCGGACGAGTACGTCGTGGTCATCGGCTACCTCGGCGGTCTGATCGAGGATCGCTTCGGCGAACGCTACCGCGGAACGCCGATCACGTACGTCGAACAGCCCGAGCGACTCGGCCTCGCCGACGCCGTCCGTCGGGCAGAACCGACGCTCAAGGGACCGTTCATCCAACTCAACGGTGACAACCTCCTGACGAACGGCGTCGGACGTGTCCGTAGAACCCACCGCGAACGCGACGCCGACGCCACGATTCTGGTCGAACGCGTGAGTCGCGAGCGCGCGAAACGCGGCGGGGTCGTCGTCGAGGACGACGGCCGCCCGAGGACGCTCGTCGAGAAACCGGACGATCCGCCGTCGCGGCTCGCGGTGACCGGCTGTTTCGCCTTCTCCGAGCGGATCTTCCACGCGATCGAGGCGATCGACCCTTCCGATCGCGGGGAGTACGAACTCCCCGACGCCATCGGGTGGCTGCTCGAGAACGGCGATTCGGTGGAAACGGTTCGGCTCGGGGGCGAGCGCGTCAACGTGAATACGGTGGCCGACGTCGACCGCGCCGAACGCCTGCTCGGCAACGCGTAGCGCCCACAGGTACGGGAGCGCGTCGCTTAAGACGCGTCCGACGAATCCGGTGATATGGAACTCGAAACCATGCGTCCCAATCCTGTGTGGGACCGGGACGCTTACGAGGAGGCGATCGCCGCCTTCGAAGCCGTTGCCGGCGACATCGTCGTAAAAGTTTGGGGCGGCGATTGGTGTGTCGATTGCCGGTCCCAGCTCCCGGATTTCGGCGCCGCGCTCGAAGCCGCCGGCGTCGAACGGGTCGAGCACTACCCTGTGGAAAAAGCCGAAGACGGGTCGAAGACCGGCCCGGATGTCGAGGAGTACGGTATCGAACTGATACCGACGGTAATCGTCGAAGACGAAGACACCGGCGCGGAACTGGCTCGGTTCGTCGAGGACGGCGATGCGCCGATCGTCGTCCGTTTAGCGGAGCAACTCGGGTAAGGGCGTCGCCCTATCTCCCGGGGGCCCCGGTCGCTCTCTCCGCGTGTCGGCCCCGCCTCGAAACCGGGTTCGCACAATATCTGCTCATATCCCTCATTTTTAATCATAACACGACGACCAGTCCGTATGGTCGAGGTAGGTGTAAACGGCTACGGAACGATCGGCAAACGGGTCGCGGACGCTATCGCCGAAATGCCCGACATGTCGCTTGTCGGTATCTCAAAGGCGACTCCGGATCACACGGCTGACGCGGCGTTGCGGCGCGGGTACGATGTGTACGTTCCCGACGGTCGCGACGTCGATTTCGATGCGAAGGGGATGGGGTCGGCCGGATCCGTCGGGGACATGATCGACGAAAGCGACGTCGTCGTCGATACGACGCCCGCGGGCATGGGTGCGGAGTATCGCCCGGTGTACGAGGAACACGACACCCCCGCGATCTTTCAGGGCGGGGAATCCGCCGAGGTGGCCGAACAGAGCTTCACCGCCCGCGCAAACTACTCCGAGGCGGTCGGCGAGGATTACGTCCGGATCGTCTCGTGTAACACCACGGGCCTCAACCGTCTCTTCGCCCCGATTCTCGAGGAGTACGGCATCGAACGGACGCTCGTCACGCTGGTCCGGTGCCGCGGCGAGCACGCGGTCATCTCCGCGGATCCGGTTAAACCACCCTCACACCACGGGCCGGACGCCCTCGAAGTCATCCCCGAACTCGGCGAGGTTCAGACGATGGGGATGAAAGTGCCTACGGTTCGACACCACTTCCATACGGTCAACATCGAGCTCGAATCGACACCGTCGGCGACGGAGGTCACCGAAACGCTCGCCGAGGAGTCACGCATACACCTGATCGACGGCGACCTGGAGATGAACTCCGGGTGGGACCTCCAGGAGTTCGCGCTCGACCGCGGCCGGGACCGGATGAATCTCTATGAAAACCAGGTGTTCGAGGATTCGATCACCGTCGAGGGAGATCAGTTGTACCTCTTCCAGTCGATCCACCGCGAGAGCGACGTCATACCGGAAAACATTGACGCGATCCGGGCGATCGCCGGGAGCACCGACCGTGAAAAAAGCATGAACCGAACCGATGAGGTTCTGGGAATCGGGTCGTACTGATCATGGCCGGATCGAACGCGAACACGAGAGCAAAGTCGGACGACACGGAAAAATCGGAACGGATCTGCAACGGACTGGGAGCGAGCCCCGGATCGGCGACCGGCCCGGCCAGGGTGTTCACCGACCCCGAGGCAGCCGATACGGTCGAAGACGGGGACATCATCGTTACGGAGATGACGATGCCGCAGATGGTCCCGGCGATGAAACGGGCCGCCGGGATCGTCACCAACGAGGGCGGCATCACCTGTCACGCCGCGATCGTCTCGCGGGAACTCGGTGTGCCCTCCGTCGTCGGAACCGACGTCGCGACCGAACTGATCGACGACGGACAGTGGATCGGTATCGACGGTAAAAAGGGAAGCGTCACGACCGCAACCGCCGAGGAACGTCAGTCGCACACGTCACGGGACGAGGTGACAGACGGCGAAGCAGCGGGCTCGGGGGCGGCTACCCCGACGGAGACGAACGGTCACAAACCTCCTGTCTCGACGCCGTCGGCGACCGCGACCGGCGTCAAAGTCAACGTCTCGATTCCCGACGCCGCCGAACGGGCGGCCAATACCGGTGCCGACGGAGTTGGGCTGCTTCGACTCGAACATATCCTGCTGTCGATGCGGAAAACCCCGCGGCGGTACGTCGAGGACCACGGCGAGAAGGCCTTCGTCGACACCGTCGCCGGCGAGATCCAGCGCGTCGCCGACGCCTTTTACCCGCGGCCGGTACGGGCCCGAACGCTTGACGCCCCGACGGACGAACTCGCCGAACTGGAGGGCGGCGAGGACGAGCCTCACGAGCACAACCCCATGCTCGGGTGGCGGGGGATCCGACGCAGCCTCGACGAACCGGAGCTCGCGAAACTCGAGTTGCGGGCGTTCAAACGGCTCCACGAGATGGGGTACGACAACGTCGAGGTCCTCTTTCCGCTGCCGAACGATCCCGAAGAAGTCATAGGCGCCCGCGAGATGATGCGCGACGTCGGGATCGACCCCGACGACCGACGCTGGGGGGCGATGATCGAAACGCCGGCAAGCGTCTACCAGATCGAGGAAATAATCGACACCGGGATCGACTTCGTCGCCCTCGGGACGAACGACCTCGTTCAGTACATCCTCGCCGTCGACCGGAACAACGGTCAGGTCGCCGATCACTTCGACGAGATGCACCCGGCCGTTCTGGACGCGATGGGGCAGGTTATCGACGCGTGTAACGAACGCGACGTCGACACGACGATCACTGGCCAGGCGGGGTCGAAACCGGAGATGGCGCGGTTCCTCGTCAAGAAGGGGATCTCCTCCGTTTCCGCCAACATCGACGCCGTCGACGAAGTCCGGGGGATCGTCGAACGGGCGGAACAGCGCATGCTACTGGAGGCGGCCCGATCAAACCGTCGCGACTGAGAACGGCTGCGGCCGGTGAAACTCCTTTTCGATCACGGACTCGGACCGTGCGGTTCCGTCCTCTTTTTTTGCGGTTTCCTCATACTGTCGGACGTGATTTCGTGAAGATCCGAACCGCCACACTCCCAAAGCTACGCGGTAGCGCTTTTTTCGACCGGGCTGCGATTCACGTAGTTACGTCCGACAGTATCAGGGTCGGGCGGGGTGGTAGTGCATCGCCGCCGATACCATAGCCCTATGAACCCTCGATAGCGTCGAAATTGAACGAGTACCCTCTCAAACGAGTAAGTACACAAAAAGATAATGCAATTTCCAACAGTTTTTGATCCCTACCGATTTCTCGTCCGGAAAACCCCGCACACGTGTCAGATATTTAGTGTTTAAGGTCGGATGGTGTATCTAGTGATTAATCATGCATCTTAATCAAAGTTTTTTATATACGCCCGTGTCCGCGAAAACGTAGATTCGGAACACAGCTACTGAGGCCCCGAATAACTCGCTTTCGTGACCGACGGAGCGGGCGTCCGGGGACGCTCTTTCGAGGCAGTCGATCGCCATCGAAAACGAGACGAAGGACGGAGATATCTATGACGGAAACACGACAGAACGGAAGTTACGAAGACGGAACCGACGCGATGAGGGCGTCGCGACGAGATGTCGGAGGACGGAATCATGAGTGACGAACCCGAGGCCAACGGTGGCGCCCCGAAGATGGACGGCGGGACCGCCGAAGCCGATGGCGGAACCGCGACTGCGACCGCGACCGCGTCCGCGACCGACCTCCTCGATTCGAACGTCACGCCACCGAAGACTGACCCGATATCCCAGTTCAAGCATTTCGGTCCGGGTATCCTCCTGATGATGACCGGTGTTGGGACGAGTCATATCATCACGATCCCGACCGCGGGTGGTCGATTCGGGTGGGCGTTGCTGTGGGCGATCCCCGTCGCGTACGCGTTCAAATGGTATGGGTTCAGAATGGCGTACCGCTTCACCTACGCGACCGGCAAAAGCATCATGGACGCGATGAACACGACGAAACGGAAGTGGGCCCTCTGGTACGTACTTATCGTCTTCGGCGCGCAGATGACGATCGGACAGGCGGGACGGTTGATCGCCGCCGCCGCCGTCCTCTTTTTCGGATTGAACTCGATCACCGGGCTCCTGTCGGTTCCGCTCTGGGGGTATGCGGTCGCGATCGGCGGACTCAGCGTTGCGGTCATTCTGACCGGACGGTACAGAGCCGTCGAGCTCACAGTCAAATCCATCCTCGTGGTCGTCGTTCTCGCCTTCGTCGCGGTGTACTTCGTCAGTCCGCCCGAAGCGAGCGCGTACATCAACTTCTTCGTTATCGACGTCCCACCGGAAGCTTGGCTCGTCTTCGCGGCGAGCATCGGGCTGCTTCCGACTGGGATCGACGTGTCGCTTCAAGCTTCGGAGTGGGGGTTAGCAAAAAAGAAGGGGCTCCCGCGGCTCCGTGATGAGATAGAAGCCGAGGGTGCGGCCAACGAGATCGACAAGTTCGAGGACGATCCGAGCATCGAGGATTTCACGGTCGATTACGATCAGCTCTCGGATCGAACTCGCGAGTACTGCTACCGGTGGTTCCGGATCGGCGTTCGCGACTTCGACTACAGTAACGTCCTCTCGCTCTTGCTCGCGATCATGATTATGTCGCTCGCCGTCGTGTGGATGTTCCCCTCCGACGTCGAGGGCCAGCAGGCTATCGGGGAGATCGCACAGATATTCACCGAATCGGTCGGCCCGTGGATGATGGCCGTTTTCTTGCTCGGGGCGTTCGGCATCGCCTTCTCGACGCAGTTCAACTACTTCGACGGCCGACCCCGCGTCATCTCTGCGGCCTGTCGAAACCTGTTCCGGGGTGTCGATAGCTGGAGCGGCGTCGAGTCCGCACCCGACGGCGCGGGTCGAGTCTGGTACTCGGAGTACAACATCTACCGCGGTTCGATGATCGTTTCGTTCATCGGGGCCGTCGTGATAATCGCGGGCGTGCCGGAACCGGTTTTCGTCGTGCTCGTCGCCTCGGCGCTGGCGGCGGTCATCGCCCCGGTTATTTTCTTCTTCAACTTCTGGTTCTGCCTACGGGCGATCCCCGAGGACAGCGAGTTCTACCCCTCCCGGTGGGAGATCTACTTCACGTGGCTCAGCCTCGGCGTGTTCACGTTCCTCGTCGGGTTGTCGCTGCTCGCGATGTTTGATCTCATCCACATATTCGTCCCGGGCGTCGAGCCGAACTAACCGCCCCTTCGGCCCGCCCCGGAGCTCCCGGCGGCATATATGTTAGCAATATTTATTAACAACCGATCCCGTATTCGAACCACGATCCGTGCGAAACCCCCTGGACTTTCTGAACACCGGGACTGCGATCGGCGCCTTCGTCCTGGCGTTGACGCTTGGCACCGTCGTATTGATCGCGTCGCTTCTCTCGCCGAGCATCGGTGTCTATTACATCGGGGATCTCGTCCAAGAGGAGTCCTACGGCAGCGTCCAGGTCGACGAGAACGACGACGGGCTCGAGATCACCGCGACGAGCCTCCTCAGCGCCGCGGAGATCCAGGTGCGGGCCGACGGCCTCGATCGCTCCGACGACCGGACCCGTCTGACTGCGGACGGGCAGACACTGGTTATTACGGATCGGAGTGATCTCCTGTCGGCGGATCTTACCGCGGGAAGTTCGATCGAACTCGTCATTCTCGTCGAGGAGGACGGCGAGTTACGGGAAGTGCAGACGAGAACGTACGAACTCGAAAACACCTACCTCGCCGGTTGATCGAACGGCCCGCAGATCGGCTCGAGCCCGGCCGTTCGAGGTCATCGGACGACTGTAACGGGCATCGGCGCTCGCCGGACGACCTTCTCCGCGACGCTCCCGAGGACGACGCGGTTTATCCCCTGACGGCCGTGGCTTCCGATGACGATCAGCGTGTGCCCTTCCTCCAGCGCGAAATCGACGATCTCCCGGTCCGGTGTCCCTTCGACGGTTCGAACCGTTACGTCGAAGCCGGCCGCTTCGAGTCGCTCGCCGTACTCCTCCAGTCGCTCCTCCATCTCGTCGCGCTTGGCGGCCTCCTGAAACACGCGGGTATCGGTCATCGGCGATCCGGTCGGAACGACGTGCAGAAGCGTTACCTCCGTATCCGACGACGGAAACCGGTCGCGAACGAACTCTACCGCGCCTTCGGAGGGATCCGAATCGTCGATCGGAACGAGTATCCGCTCGTCATCGTCCATGGTTTGTCCTCCGTTTGAATGCTGTATGTTGATACGGAAATATCTGTCCTGCAGCGCGGCTCTTGAGCACGTTTCCCGACTGTCGGTTCCCTGGATCGGCGCCGTGGGTGCTCTCTCCGCGGTCGCTCAGAACACGTTTATACCCGCCCGTCCCCTCCCTCCCCGTAGTGCAGACCAAGGATGGAGACCCCGTCCGGTTGCTCTCGGTGCCGACAGCCACCGCCCGGAACCTCTCGGACGTTGCGGTCCGCGATGCCGTCTCGTACTTCGCTCCCGACGGCGTTGTTCTCCCGGGCGAACGCGACCCACGGGGACACGCAACGGTTAGAAGCGCTGCTCCCGGGGTTCCGACTATCCATCCCCAGTTGGGTCGAAACGGCGACCGGACGGTCCGTCACCGCTTCGGCTCCGGAGACGCGGATTCAGTGACGTCCGAAGCGCCATCGGCCGCATCGATCGAACTCCTCGCGGTGCAGTCAGGGGAGGTACTGGCCGACCTCCCGGAACTCGCCCCGGCCACTCGGCCTCCGTCAACGTCCACGCCTACGTCCGCGGACGCGGCGACGTATCTCTTCGTTCCGGAACTGTCCGTCGCCGCCGACACGACGGCGCTTTCGGCGACGTTGCCGCACGCCGAGGAGATCGCGACCATCGTGACCGCTGTCCCCGGTGAACTCGTCGTTCTGGCCGGCGGGCAGCCGACCGGCTACCAACACGAGTGGACGCTCACGGACGACTCGGGCGAGCCTACCGAGGTTGTGGTGGTCGGCTTGGGTGGCACGGACGCTGGCGAGGGCCGCATCGCGCGAGTGGCCTGTAGCGCCGACGGGACCGTCGCGGCGGAGACCGTTCCAAGCGACGCGTTCGGTCTCAGAGCGCTCGACGGTGTGGGTCCGAGAATCGAGGACCGCCTCCGCGCGCTCGGTTGCCGGACGCTCGATGACGTGCGTGACACGGCGGTCGCAGAATTGGCCGGTCTCGACGGGCTTGGACGGACACGGGCCGAACGGCTCCACGCACATGCCGACGTGATCGCCTCGGGCGAACCGCTCGTGCTCACGAACGAGACACCGGTCCGGACCCGGGTGGGGCAGCCGCCGCTGTGTCTCGATATCGAGACGGACGGCCTTACGCCGACGATCATCTGGCAGTTCGGTGTTTACGATCCGTCGACGGACACGTACCGGGCGTTCACTGAACGGTCGGATCCGAACGATCCGGTGGGTGTCCTCGGGGAGTTCGTCGAGTGGCTGCTGGGCACTCACGCCGATCGCACGCTGCTCACCTGGAACGGCTCACGCTTCGACTACCCACAGATCGAGCGCTTTCTCCGTCGATACTACCCGGAGTACGTCGACCCGTGGGACGACGTGTGGACGTACGACCTCTATGAGTGGGCCGTCAGGGACGGTAACGCGCTGTTGCCGGGACGCACGAACCGTCTCGACGACGTCGCCCGGGCGCTCGGGTACGAACACGCTGGAACCGGACTTTCGGGGGCGCGGACCGCAGCCGCCTATCGCCGGTTTATGAGTGCCCCCGACGACCCCGAGGCGGAACCCGACTGGGAACGCCACGAACGCTACTGCCGGGACGATTGTGAGGCGCTCTGGCACGTGTACGAATCGATCGAGTCAGCGGACCGCCGGGACGTGACAGACAGCGGTTCGGGCGGTGCGGCCGGCCGACAGAGCGGACTAACGGAGTTTTGAGATGGACGAATCACATCCGATCGACGGCGATCGACCCACGAACGGCGACCGACTCCTGGAGACGTTTCCGCGTTCCGGACTGACGGCCGACTCGGAGTTTGTATCCGTGCTCACCGTACCGGCGCGGCCGGCCGACACCGTGTCGGCCGATTCCGTGCTCCGGTCCGCGCTCGCCGACCGGTATCCGAACGAGCTGTACAGCCACCAAGCCGCCGGTCTCCGGGCGCTGGAAGCCGGCGAGAACGTCTGCGTGTCGACGGCGACGGCGAGCGGGAAAACCCATATATATGGGCTCGATATCGCCCGGCGGCTGCTGGATTCCGGCGTCATCGCCCCCGACGGGACCCGACGCGTCGATCGAAACGACGGCGCGACCGCGCTGTGTCTCTACCCGACCAAGGCGCTGACGAACGACCAGCGGGCGGCCCTCGAAGCGTTGTACGAGGAACTGGGAGTCGACATCCGGGTTCGAACCTACGACGGGGACACACCGACCGGTGATCGGCGGGCGGTCCGCGAGGACGCCGACGTGATCCTCACGAACCCACAGGCGTTGTCGATCTACCTCGAGCACCACGACCGCTGGAGCCGCTTTTTCAGCGCGCTCGATCTCGTCGCGATCGACGAATCCCACACTTACACCGGCGTCCAGGGGATGCACGCGGCGTGGATCCTCCGGCGGCTCGAACGCGTTGTGGCGTACTGGGGCGGCGAGCCGACGTACGCGCTCACCTCCGCGACGATCGGCAACCCGGGGGCCCATTCCGAAGCGCTTCTCGGCGAGGCCGTCACCGTCGTCGACAGTGACGGTTCACCCAGAGGCCCCCGGGATATCGTCCTCTGGAACCCGCCACCGCGTGACCGATCGGCCGACTTCCGGGCCGACGACGTTCCGGCCGACACCCTGGATTCGGACCCCGAAGACGGCGACGGCGTCGCCGAACGGGTGCCGGCGAGCGTCGAGGCCCCGAAAGTGTTCGGGCACCTCGTCGCGAACGGCGTGAAATCGCTGTTGTTCTGTCCGAGCCGGAAGCTTACCGAACTAAGCACCCAGCGTGTGACCGATCACGTCCGCGAGACGCCTCGTCACTACGAGGGAACCGAACGCCCCGCGATCGAACCGTATCACGCCGGTCTCGGAAAGCGCACGAGACACGCGAGGGAAACCGAGTTCAAGATCGATTCCCTGAGGGGACTTTCGACCACCTCGGCGCTGGAACTCGGGGTCGACATCGGGGCCCTCGATGCGACCGTCCTGATGGGGTATCCGGGGCAGCGGCAATCATTTTGGCAGCGCATCGGCCGGGCGGGCCGTGGGACCGATCACAGCCTCGCGGTGTTGGTCGCCGACCACCGAACGCTGGATCAGTACGTCGTCTCGACCCCCGAGTACCTGCTCGAATCCGACGTCGAGGACGCCGTCGTCGACACCTCCAACGACGCCGTCTTCGCCCGCCATCTCCTCTGTGCGGCCGACGACATCGCGCTCGGGACGGACGACATCGGCTCGTTCGCCCCGGCCGATCGCCTCGAGGCCGGAATCGAGATGTGGCGACGCGCCGGGCGACTCGAGGGAACGCTGGAGTCGGCAGTCCACTACACCGGGCCGTCCCGTCCCCAGGCCGACGTCAGCCTCTATGGGGCCGACGGCGACGAGTTCCGGCTGACGCTCACAGAGGACGTCGACCGGGCGCGGTGGGGACTCCCCGATGACCTCGATCTCGAACCGGTCGACAGGAACCGGGCGTACCGCGATTACCACGAGGGTGCGGTCAGACTCCACGACGGCCAGCAGTTCGAGGTGGTCGGCGTCGACGCCGATCGCCCACAGCCGATCGTCGAACTCGCTCCAGTCGACGTCGACTACTACACCCGGACTCGGTCCGACGTGAACGTCGTTGATGCCGTCGCAGAAACCTCCCGGACAATCAACGGGTTCGAGTTGCACTTCGGCCGTGGGACGGTGCTCGTTCATCACGACGCCTACGACCGGGTGTCCGTCGAGAACAGCGAGACCGTCGCGGCGGGAATCCCGACCGACACGGAGCCGATCCGTATGGAGACACAGCTGTGCTGGCTGGAAGTGCCGAAAGAGGTCGAGCGGACGCTGATCGAGACCTACCGCGAGTACGGCGTCGAGACGGGCGTCGATCCCGACGGGGCGGATCCGCCGCATCTCGGCTACGTCGCGGGATTACACGCCGCCGAGCACGCGACTATCGGGACCGCCCCGCTGGAGTTGCGCGTCGACAGGGGTGACCTCGGCGGGTTGGCGACGCTCGTGTTGGACGCACACTACGCAGCCGAGGGCGAGACGTCGGTCTCGGAATCGGTCGGCGACTCGCTCGCAGCCGCCGAGCACGCCATCGAGGAGCGGAGTCGTCGGTTCGATGGACCACCCGCGTCGGGGTGGTTTATTTACGACGGCGTCGAGGGGGGCTTGGGGTTCTCACGCGCGATCTACGGGAACTTCGAGGCGCTCGCGGCACGCGCTCGCGAGCGGCTCGCCGAGTGTGGCTGCGGTCGCCCGAACGGCTGCCCGGCGTGTACGTTCTCGGAGAACTGCGGCAACGACAACCGGCCGCTGCTTCGTGACTCCGCCATCGACGTGTTGGATCTCCTCCTCGACGACGCCGACATCGAGTCTTTCGACGCCTACGACCCCGAACCGGAATCCGGCGTCGACCGCCGCCCCGCGCTGTTCTACTCGTGAGGCCTCGTCTCGGCCCGCTGCACCCTCGCGCGCGATGCCGGGAGCGGACTCGTAGTGATCGCAGTCGGGAACCTCGAACGAGCAGTTAAATAGTGGTCCCACGCTGTCATCGGGTTCAACGAAACGATCCCATTAGCCGAAGCCGATCTCGATATCGTCTGTCTGAGGATCTAAACTCCCGATCCACGCCCTAATCGTCCCCATCGGAACTAAGTAGAGCAACCACACGGCCCGTGAATCTAGATTGATATGCATCGCGAGTGCGATACTCGCAAGCACGACAGTAATCGAAACATTGAGGCCTCGAGAGCGCGGCCCCTTCCATTTCCATCCGATGGTGGTTTTTTCACCGGCTATCGCGTAACTATAGTAGCTACTGGAAGTCAGTACGTGTCCGATCGCACGACAGTAGTGCGATCGGTGTGTACACAGTTTCGATTGTTGGAATAAACGCGACCGGCCACCCTCACGAACGCTTTTGCCACCGGCCGTCCAACCGACGACTGATGAGTCTCGACGACGCTGCCGAGGAACTCGCCTCCACCCTCGGCGTTGACAAAACGGAGGTCAAAGCGGATCTCGAAAAGCTCGTCTCGTACTCGGTGCCGATGGACGAGGCGAAACAGAGCCTGCGGCGGAAGTACGGCGATTCGGGCGGCGGCGGTGGCGGCGACACGCCCGCGGAGACCGATATCGCCGATATCGACACGGACTCGGGCAACGTCACCGTCTCCGCGCGGGTGTTGACGGTCGGCAAGCGCTCGATCCGCTACGAGGGCGAAAACCAGACGATCTTCGAGGGCGAACTCGCCGACGAGACCGGGCTGATCTCCTACACCGCCTGGAACGACTTTTCGCTGTCCCCGGGCGATACGATCACCGCCGGCAACGCGGGCGTTCGCGAGTGGGACGGCAAACCGGAGTTGAACCTCGGGAGCTCGACGACGGTGACGCTCGAGGAAGCGGCGTTGTCGGTCCCCTACGAGGTCGGCGGCGAGCGCGACCTCATCGACCTCGAACCCGGCGACCGCGGCCGGAGCATCGAGGTCCGAGTGCTCGAGGTCGAGCGAAAGATAATCGACGGCCGCGACGGTGAAACCGAAATTCTGAGCGGGGAGTTAGGCGACGAAACGACCAGACTCCCGTTTACCGACTGGGATCCCCACGAGGGGCTCACGGAGGGGGCGTCCGTCCGACTCGAGGACGTGTACGTCGACGAGTTCAGAGGCGTTCCCTCGGTGAACGTCACGGAGTTCTCGACGCTGGAGCCGATCGCGGCCGTCGACGTCAGCGACTCGGCGACCGAGATGTCCGTTCGGGCGGCGGTCGCCTCCGGCGGCGTCTACGACGTCCTCCTGACGGGCAGTATAATCGAGGTCCGTGACGGCTCGGGGCTGATCCAGCGCTGTCCCGAGTGCGGTCGCGTGGTCCAGAACGATCAGTGTCGGACTCACGGGCAGGTCGACCCGGAGGACGACATGCGCGTGAAAGCGATCCTCGATGACGGCACCGACACGGTCACTGTCGTCCTCGATCGGGACTTGACGGCGGCGGTGTACGGCGGCACGCTCGAGGACGCGCTTGAGGACGCCCGCGACGCGATGGACCGGGGCGTCGTCGCCGAGCGGATCGCGGCCGAACTCGAGGGCCGTGAGTTCCGCGTCCGCGGCGCGCTCTCCGTCGACGAGTACGGCGCAAACCTCAACGCGACGGAGTTCGCCGAGAGCGGCGACGACCCCCAGCGCCGTGCGTCGGCGTTCCTCGGGGAGGTCGAGTCATGAGCGGCTCCGAACCCGGCCGCCGGGAGGTCGCCTACCGTCTCTTCGCCGCCGAGTTCGACGACGCGGAGTTCTCCTACCGCGAGAGCGACGAGGAGCGAGCCCCGAACTACGTCGTCACGCCATCGGGTGCGCGCGTCAACCGATTGTTCGCCGTCGGCGTCCTCACCGAAGTGGACGACGTGAACCCCGAGATGGTCCGCGGACGACTCGTCGATCCGACGGGGGCGTTCGTCACCTACGCCGGCCAATATCAACCGGAGGCGCTGGCGGCGCTCGAACGCGCCGATCCACCCGGGTTCTTCGCGCTCACCGGGAAGGCCCGAACGTACGAACCGGAGGACGGCGATCAAATATACAGCTCCGTCCGCCCGGAGTCGGTCGGCGAGGTCGACGGCGAGACCCGGGATCGATGGGTCGTCACCGCGGCCGAGCGAACGATCGAACGGGTCGGCGTGATGGCGTCGGCGATCGAATCCGGACTGGAAGGCGATCAGTTGCGGGCGGCGCTGACCGAGGCCGACGTCGACGAACGCCTCGCGGACGGCGTCGCGCTCGCGCTCGATCACTACGGTACGACGCCGGCGTATCTATCGAAACTCAAGGCCGTCGCCCTCGATGCCGTTCGGGTCGTCGCCGGCGAACGCGACGAGGTCGACCGGCTCGAACTCGCTCCGGGCGAGGGGACCGGCGACGCGGAAGCGCTCGCGACGATCGATCTTTCCGCCGCGTCGACCTCCGAAACTGCGGCCGCCATCGGAGTTTCGGGGGCGAACGAGGACCCCACTCCAGGGGTCGGCGACGCCGACCCCATCGCGGACGAGGAACCGACCCCGCAAACCGAAACGGAACCGGAGCCGGCGCCGGAGGAAACGACGCCGACAGCCGGAACTGAAACCACCGACGCGACGGGGACACCGGAACCGGCCGCCGACAGGGAGCCCTCGACCGAGGCCGAAACCGGCGAGGGACCGACGGGGGATGCGGGCATGCCGGAATCCGACCCCGTCGACGACGGGGCCTCTGACCCGCTTTCGGAAACGGACACCGGTGAGGAAATCGGTGCGTTCGAATCCGGGGGCGATCCCGAGGACTTTGACCCCGGCGAGTTCGAACTCGACGAGGAGGAACGCCGCGAGGTCGAAGACGAGTTCGGAACGGAGTTCTCGACGGCCGACGAGATCGAACCGGCCGACATCGACCCCGAGGGCGCGGCCAGTGAGGACCCCGTGGACACCGAGCCCGATCCGGATTCCGCCGAAGGGACGCCGGCCCCCGAGCCGGACGCCGACGGCACACAGGAGTCGGATCCGCCCGAGGATGACGGCTCCGAGGACGCGGCGCCTGTCGCCCCCGACGAAGACGCCGAGGGGGGTGATCCGACTGGGTCGACCGACGACGCGGTCGACCTCGAGGACGCAGTGATGTCGCTCATGGGCGATCTGGACGACGGGGACGGAGTCGAGCGCGATGTCTTGATCGAGGCAGCCGCCGACGCCCACGGAGCCGATCCGGGGGCTGTCGACGAGGCCATCCAGGACGCGTTGATGAGCGGGCGTTGTTATGAACCGGCCGACGACACGCTGAAACCGATCTGAATGTTCGAACCGGTTCCCGGTGTCCCCGCCGCGGTCGCAGACTGTGGCGACGAACGGGTTCTCGTCGTCGCCGACTACCACGCGGGGCTGGAGGTCGGTCTCCGGCGCGACGGTGTCGAGGTCGATAGTCGGGCGGAACGCAGACGCGAGAAACTACTCTCGCTGTTCGATGGGCGATCGATCGACCGACTCGTCTTGCTCGGCGACCTCGGCGACAGCATCGGGACTCCGAGCCGCGAGGAACGGGTCGAGATCCGCGAACTCCTCGAGGCCGTCGCGGTCGACCGGCCGGTAACCGTGACGAAGGGTAACCACGACGGCGGGATCGGCGCCGTCGCCGGCGGCGTCGACGGCGTCGAGATAACGGACGGCAGCGGGATCCGAGTCGGCTCCGTCGGGTTCTGTCACGGCCACACGTGGCCCGACGAGTCGGTCGTCGCCGCGCCGCTCGTCTGCACCGCCCACGAACACCCCCTCGTTCGGTTGACGGATTCGGTCGGCGGCAGGCGGACCGAGCGAGTCTGGCTCCGGGGAAGGTTGGATTCCACCGGCTTCCCGGAGTATCCGGCCGTCGGCGACCGCCTCGTCGTCTGTCCGGCGTTCAACGACCTCTCGGGGGGGATCGCGGTGAACGAGGACGACGGCTTCCTCTCGCCGTTCCTCCCGGCGGGGCTGGCCGACGGGGAGGCGTATCTGCTCGACGGGACGCGACTCGGCCCCTACCGCCGGGCGTGAGTGCGTGCGCGGCCAGCGGGTCTGTCAGCCGTTTCACTGACAGATGTCTGACGGAGTTTTATGTAACATGCTTCTGTGTGTGACTGTATAGCAATTATGAACGGGACAATCACGGAACGCGTCATCCGAACGGTAGCGGCCGCAAACGGCGTTGAGACGGTCGAGTTGCCGCCACTGTACGACGCCATCGACCCGGATGCGCTGACCGCGGCCGTAACGACGGTGTCGTCCGGCGAAGTCTCGTTCCTATACGCGGGACAGGAGGTCACCGTCACGAGCGACGGGGCGGTCAGTCTGGCCGATCGCCCGGTCGGTCACGCGACCACCGAGGCGGCCGTCAGCGACGACTGAGGCCGTCGGGGCCCCGCTGCGGATCGCTTCAGTGTTCGCGGAACTGGTCGAGACCCACCTGTCGCCGCGTGACTCCGTCCGGATCGGCGACCCACGCGCTTTTTTGTCCCCTGATCGCCTCAGGATCGATCTCAGAGGGGTCCGCGGGATCGTATCCCTGACACTCGGGACCGCACTCGCGGGCCGGATCGACGAACCGTTCTTTCCACGCACAGTACGGCAGCACGTCTTCGGTCCCGAACTCGGGCCCCTGCGGCGTCGCCTCGGCACACGCCGGGAGCGACGACGGCCGCCACCCTTTGCCGTAGGCACGCTCGGCGATCCGACGGCGGAGGCGCGCCTTTCGGCGGGCGGTCACCGGCTCGATATCGACCCGGACGGGCGATTCATCGAGGATGGCGATCCCCGGTTCTTCGGGCGTCAGCGTCGTTGCCTCGCGGACGACGTCGACGGCACCCGAATCGGGGTCGAAACGCCACACGCCGACCGGTTCCGGGATCCGGTTGAGGTGGGCGCCGGTCACGTACGACGCCGTCACGAGAGCGACTTCGTCGAAAAGCGACAGCGACACGTCCTTGCGCAACTGAAGTTCGAGGTCACCCGGACGGCCGAGGTCCGGTTTGTTCTCTATGGCTCGAAGTCCGCCGAACCAGTCGGGGTACTCGACGGCCCGGCGGACGTGGCGGCTACCGTTCCGCAACTCGGCCTCGAAGAACCCGACATCGACCGCCCGATCGGCGATCGCCGTCGCACGCTCGGGCCGGACCTCGAGGGCCTCCTCTGGTCGCCGAGCGGTCCCGATTCCGACGTCGCTTTCGATCGCCGGGCCGGGGATCGCGTGTGGCGTGATCTCCGCCCGTCGGTCGAACTCCGGACCGGGACGCACTTCGACGACGTCGACGATCCGGGTGTGGGTCCCGAGCTGGCGGGCGACGATGCCGTCGCTTTCGGCTTCGAGGGCGGCACACACCGCGAGTTCGAAGGGAAACTCCCGCACGTCCCTATGAACGGGGGATAGAACAAAAAGTGACGCGCTCGGGGACGATCAGGCGAACGCGAGGTCCTGCTCGGCCTCGAGGAGTTCGTGGTATCGGTTTCGGATGGTGACCTCGGAGATGTCGGCGACCTCCGAGACGGCGGCCTGTGTCGTCTTCTCGTTGGTGAGAAGGGAGGCGGCGTAGACGGCGGCGGCGGCCAGCC
>LFFM01000836.1_pt1 | contig 21830 bp, 21 predicted proteins | sample 643131 | NCBI WGS metagenome assembly LFFM01 (sample SAMN03777445, study PRJNA286221) | soda lake metagenome | biome: soda lake; feature: Kulunda steppe; material: water; isolation source: sample Tc-Br brine of Tanatar trona crystallizer | place: Russia: Kulunda steppe | collected 2011-07
CGAGGGACTGGTCGCCCGGGTCTTACACGTCGAGCCGGCGGTTACACCGGGACAGCGCGTCGAGGCAGGGGAGCGTCTGGGCACGCTCGTCCGGGCGGGGTTTTTCGCCCCGTGGGTCGACAACCACCTCCACGTCGGGTTTCGCGAACACGGGGCGAACCCGTACCGTGCCAGCGGGTCGCTTCCGATCGAACTCGCCCTCGAGGTCCGACCGCTCGAGTGGGACGGGACGGGGCGGGTCGTCGAGACGGGGGAATCGTCCGTCGTCCTCGATTCCCCGGCACACCCGAACCCGGGGAAGGGGTTCGCCGGAGTTCGTGCCGACGACGGGGGCGTCCTCGACGGCGGGATCCCACACTACGACGGCGGCGGACTCCTCTCTGGTCCCGACGGCCAGGTCTCGCTCAACGGCGACCGCCTCGGGGTCACACACGGACGGACCACGGCGTGGGACGACGTCGTCGTCCTGGCAAACGACGAACCGGTCACCGGCCTCTCGCTTTTCTCCGCCCGTGACGGGGGGTTCGGGGCGAAACTCGTCTGCCCTGACCGGGAATTCCCACCCGGGGACCGCCTCGAGGTGGCGATACGGCCGGCGGCTGACGTCGCTCGGTAGAAACGACATCTCCCCTTCAGGTAAGGCTCAACTTTTATACCACTGGCTACGTTGAGTTTAGGATATGGTAGATACTGACGAGGAGGGCATCGAGGACCTCCCGCCGAGTGCGAAACTCGTTTTCAAAGTCCTCGAGTACGACGGGCCCCTCACTCAGAAACAGATCGTCGAGGAATCTATGCTCTCTGCACGGACCGTCCGGTACGCCCTAGAGCGCCTCGGGGATATCGGGATCGTCGACGAGGATATATACTTCGCGGACGCACGACAGAGCCTCTATCGTATCGAAGAGCCGATGACCGCCGACGGCGGCGTCGACGATTCGGGTTCCTCCGAGGACGCCTGCTGCGCCGAATAACGCTACCGTTATTTTCCCGCGGCGATCGCTCGGTACCATGGATAAAGACCGATTACCGCGTTGGGGATGGTTGCTCGGTGGGTTGCTCCTGGCCTCGATGGTCGGGACCGTGCTCAACAGCCTCTTGCTTTTCGATCTCGGACTCCCCGAGAGCTACCAGGTCGTCACGGTGATCACCGCCATGGCCCCCGTACTCGTCTACGTCGGCGTCTGGTACGACGAGGACCGTCGCCACTACTGGGAGAACTCCCGGACCTGGATCCTCGGCGACCTCACTTTCGTCCTGCTCGGGGCCTCGCTTGGCTCCTCACTGGCGTTACTGGCGATCGACGACGTGGGGGTCCCACAGCTCGTCGGCGATCTGGTGGGGATGACCGGCGGTTTCATGCTCTCGTGGGGGCTGTTCTGGTGGCGAAACCCGGATGTCTACAGCGAACAGTGAGGGCCCACCCGGCGACCGCGCCTCTCCCCCGTCGCGACCACGGGGTGTGATGTCGACTCCCTCCCTCATGATGAATGATTACGTTTATGTATGTCGTGTTCTTTCGTGAAGGTACGACATGCAGAAGACAGTCATCCTCGGTGTCATCGGATCAGATGCACACGTCGTCGGGATCACGATCCTCGAACAGGCGCTCTCGACGAGCGGCTTCGACGTCGTCAACGTCGGCGTCCAGACCTCCCAGGAGGAGTTCGTCGACGCCGCGAAGGCCCACGACGCCGAGGCTGTACTCGTCTCCTCGCTTTATGGCCACGCCAAACAGGACTGTGAGGGCTTCCACGAGAAGATCGAGGCGGCCGGACTGGACGTGGCCACCTACATCGGCGGCAACCTCGCCGTCGGCCAGGACGACTTCGAGGAAACCCGGGCCCGTTTCGAGGACATGGGGTTCGACCGGGTCTTCGATTCCGAGACCGACCCCGAGGAGGCGATCGCCGCCCTCAACGAGGATCTCGAGGTCGCCGTGGCCGAAGACGGCGAGCACGAACGGCGCCTCGAGGCGTAACTTCGGCCCCCCCGGCCGGCGTCTCGCTCGTTTCCCTCGAGGTCAATCGACCCCCTGCAGGAAGATCCCGAGATAGATCGAGACGACGGCACAGGCGACGCCGATCCAAAAGAGGACGCTGTAGGCCGAGATGGTCACGACGGGGACGGAATCGGTCGAGACCGACCCGAGAAAGCCGACGATCACGAGGGCGATCGCGGCGAGTCGCAGGACGCTCGCGACCCACGTACTCGACGCTCCGACGGGAACCATCTCGAGTGTTAGACGACCGTGATGGGCTGTTTCCGGTCGATCGCCCGTTCGAGTTCCTCGGCGATCGAGCTCCCGCGTGAGACCTGGATCTCCCCGCCACGGCTGACGGTGGCGGTAAAGAGGTACTCGCCGCCGGCCTGGATCTCGACGGTCTCGCCGTGGTTGCCGTCGACGGGGATCACGACGTGTCTCGAGGTGATCTCGGGGGTGACGATCCGGCCGGCCTGTCCGCCGGCGGGGGTGTTCCCTGCCCTATCGCCGGCGGCGCTACTGCTCGCGTGGCCCGGCTTCTCGTCGTGGGTACGGACGTCGATGTCGATCCCGAGCCGGTTCTCGATGTCGGTGATCCGGCCGCCGCCTTTGCCGATCACACTCGAGATGTCGCCCTCGTCGACGTAGACGACCGCCCGATCCTGACTCTTGAGTTCGACGTCGACGTAGCCGTGGGCGATCGAGCGGATCTCGCGTTCGATCTCCTGTTTGGCGATGCGGTCGACGCCGGACTCGCTTTCGGGGCCGTCCTCGTCGGTGAGCGGGACGGTGACGACCTGGCGGTTGAAGGTGTAGATCTCGTAGGCGGGTTCGCCGGTCCGGAAGTCGGTGACGAGGATGACCGGACGGGCCAGGTCCTCCTCGGTGAGCCCCGCGGGCACCTTGACCTCGGTTTTGACGTCGTAGACCGTCGACACCTCGCCGGCCTCGATGTAGACGACGGTGTCGACCACCTGTGGGATCACGCCGAGTTCGACCCGGCCGATCAGCCGCTGGAGGGCGTCGATCGGACGGGTTGCGTGGACGACACCGATCATGCCGACGCCGGCCAGTCGCATGTCCCCGAAGACCTCGAAGTCGTCGGTCTTGCGGACCTCGTCGTAGATGGTGTAGTCCGGTCGGACCATGAGCAAGGCGTCGGCGGTCTTTTCCATCCGCCCGCCGAGTTCGGTGTACTGGGTGATCTCGGGGCCGACCTGGAGGTCCCGCGGTTTCTCCATCGTCTTGACCGCGTAGTCGTTGTCGTTGAGATAGCGGGCGACCGACTGGGCGAACGTGGATTTGCCCGCCCCGGGTGAGCCCGAGATGAGCACGCCACGCTGGGCCTCGAGCAATCGACCTTTGAGCTCGTCGGCGTGTTCGTAGTCCTCGATGTCGGTCTGGGCGATGGGTTTGACGGCGGTGATCTCGATGCCATCGGAGAAGGGCGGACGGGCCATCGCGATCCGGTAGTCCCTGAACTGGACGATCTTCATGCCCGGTTCCGACAGTTCGATAAAGCCATCCGAGGACTCTCGGGCACCGTCTACGACCTCGCGGGCGTAGGTGTCCATCGTCCCCTCGTCGAGGGGTTCCTCGGCGACCGGCTCGTAGTGCATCCCGCCGAGCTCGCCGCGTTTGGCCATCGGGACGGCGTCCGTTTTCAGGTGGACGCTCATCGTCTCCGAATCGAAGTACTCCTCGATCGTGAGCGTCCCGACCTCCCGAACTTCCGGGGAGACGTACTCGACCTCGAGGCCTTTCGCCTTCGCGACTTCGGCCTGGACGACGTCACTCGTGAAGAAGGTGGCCTCGAGGTCCTCGGCCAGATCGCGGATCAGGGCGTCGATCTCGCCCTCGGAGGCGTGGCCGCGCTCGATCGCGGTCGGGCGTTCGCCGACGTACTCGAGGTCGATCGTCCCGTCCTCGGCCAGGGCAGTCAGGGCCTGGAGTTCCTCGAGACCCTCCCAGCCGCCGTCGAGGCCGTCGTTCGCCTGGGCCTCGAGTTCGGCGACGACTGCTTCGGGGACACAGATCGTCGCGTCCTCGAACGACCCGTCTTCGATCGCCAGGGAGACGCGGCCGTCGATGACCACGCTCGTGTCCGGCACGACGTTCATACGGTACTTTGGACTCGTCGTCGTATAAGGGTGCGGGACGGAAGTGGGCCGCAGTCGGAGAATATGTTCGAGTCTACACAGTTAAACTTAACCGAATATGCATATATGCTTCCGTATGGACCCGGAACGGAAGTTCGGTCGTGGGGGATTGAACCGTTTTCTCGACGTCGACGAACTCGTCGAGAACATCGGCCTGGACGAAGAGGAGATCGCCTGGCGAAAGGATTTCATCGGATTCAACGACGAGGACGAGCGACGACTGTCGGATCTCGAGGCGCTCTTGCGCGAGAACCAAGAGGAGATCGCCGAGGACTTCTACGACAACCTGATCCAGTACGAGCAAGCCCGTGAGGTGATCGAGCGGTCGCCGAAAGGCGTAGAGCAGTTAAAACAGACCCAGCGGGCGTACCTGGTCAGCCTCGCTAGTGGCGATTACGACCGGGGGTACTTCGAGAACCGGGCACGGATCGGGAAACTCCACGAGATGATCGACATGCCCCTGAAACAGTACGTCGGCCAGTACGGCGTCTACTACGACCTGATCCTCTCGCGGATGACCGAGCGGGTCAGATCGGACGTCGACGACATCGTCGAAGAGTGTGTCGCCGAACACCTGGAGGACGACTCGGACGAGTCGGGTGGGCTGCTCGCGGCCCTCGGGTTCGGCGGGGAGTCGAGTGACGACGACTACGAGGAGTTCGTGGACGTACTCGAGGGCCGGATCGACGAGGCCGTCGAGGACACGATGCGGGACGTCCTGGCGCTCCTTCGGATCATCAACCTCGACTTGCAGGTCGCCGCCGACACCTACGTCGATTCCTACGCCCAGGACCTAGAGCGGGCGGTCGATCGCCGGGACGAACTCGCCTCCGAGGTCGAACAGGACGTGGAAGCCCCCGTCGAGGAGCTGTACGACGCGAGCGAAGACGTCGCCGAACGCGCAGAACGGATCAGCCAACTGACCGACGAGCAAGCCGACGACGTCGGGCGCGCCGCGACGGAACTCGGCGACGTCAGTGCCGCCGTCGAGGAGGTCGCGGCGGTGACAGACGAGGTGAGTCAGGCGAGCGAACGGACCGAAGCGCTCGCGGCGAGCGGTGCACGGTCGGCCGACGAGGCCCTTTCGGCACTCGAGGAGATCGACGACGCCACAGAACGGGTCAGTTCGGCCGCCGCGGACCTAGAAGAGCGAACCGACGAGATCGACGACGTCGTCGAGCGAATCGACGAACTCGCAAAGCGGACGAAGGTGCTCGCGACGAACGCGAACATCGAGGCCTCACGGGCGGGTGAGTCGACCGGGACGCTGTCGGTCATCGCCGAGGAGGTGATGGAGTTCTCCGAAAACGCCCGCGCCGATCTCGAGGAGATCGAGGCGGTCGTCGAGGAGGTTCGGTCGGGGGCGGTCGGGACCGTCGAGACGATGGACGAGACGGTAGACCGGGTCGAGGAAGGGACCGACCGGGTCCGGGAGACGGTCGACGACCTCGACGAGATCCACGACTCGGCCCGCGAAACCGCAAGCGGGATGGACGACGTCGCACAGGCGGCCGACCAGCAGGCCGAAAGCGTCGAGGTGATCGCCAAGACCGTCGAGGACGTTTCGGATGCCGCAGACCACGTCGCAGGCGAGGCCGAGGCCGTCGCGGCCGCGAGCCAGGAGCAGGCGGCAAACGTCAGGGAGGTCGCCCACTCGGTGAGTCGGCTGACCGACACCGAACCGATAGAACAGGAGCCGGTGTACGAACAGATGTCGGTGAACTAGATCACCGACCGACTTACCCCCCAGGAGATCCCCCTTTTGGATATGGACGTTCTCGAGTTGAGCCGGGAACTCGTCGGGATTCCGAGCCACGACGACGAACGGGTCGCCGGCGACTACATAGCGGAGTGGCTACGCGAGCGGACGGACGCGACGGTTCGCCGAGACGAGGTCGGCAACGTCTTCGCCCGGAAAGGGGCGGGGCCGACGCTCGCTCTCGTCGGCCACCACGACGTCGTCCCACCCGACGAGTCACAGGTCGAGGACGGTGGGTACGTCCTCAAACGCCGTGGCGATCGCCTCTACGGCCGTGGGTCGGCGGACATGAAAGGCGCGGTGGCGGCCGCCGCCCTCGCCTTCCGGGACGCCGAGCCGTCGGGCGAACTCGTCTTCGCGAGTTTCGTCGGCGAGGAAGTCGGCGGCGTCGGAGCCCGCCACGCGATCGACGGGGGCTTTACCCCCGACTACGCCGTCGTCGGCGAGGGATCGACGGGCTACTCGAGTCCCGGAACTACCGACGTCGCCGTCGCCCACAAAGGGAGACGGGGGAGCACGATCACCGCGACCGGGACCACAGCTCACGCGAGCGAGCCGGCTGCGGGAACGAACGCGATCTACCGGGCGACCGAGGCGATCGAGGAGATCAGGGGCCTCCAGACGCCCGTCGTCTCCGTCGCGGGCGAGCGCCTCGAGGGGAAAGTCGCCGTCACGGAGGTCGAGGGCGGATCGGCGATGAACGTCGTTCCCGACCGATGTCGGGTTACGGTCGACGAACGGACGGTTCCCGGCGAGCGCGTACCTCTGGAGCGCGTCGAACGGGAGGGCGTCGAGTGGACGGTCGACCAGGACCTGCCGCCGATGGAGTGTACCGACGAGGCGTTTTCCGAGAGCGTCCTCGAGGCAGCCCGACTCGCCGGGGAGGGGACGCCCGAACACGTCACGAAACCCCACGCGACCGACGCCGGCTGGCTCTCGCAGGCGGGGACCGAATGTGTGATCTGTGGGCCCGCCGAACCCGGTGAGGCACACACGGCCGACGAGAGCGTCTCCCTCGAGGTACTGAGGCGGTGTCGGGAGATCTACCGACACGTCGCCGAGAGTTGGCCGTAGGTCAGCGCGTCATAGAACGAGGGAAAGGCCGTGAGTCGAACGGGCCGACACTCCGGTTTCAGTACTATTCTTTCTCGTCTTCGGTTAGCCGCCGTTTGAGCAGATAGCCAATTCCGCCGAAAGCGGAGAGTGTTCCCATGATTCCAAACCCGGGCAGGTCGTCGGAACTGTCGTCACCCGTCGATTCCTCGCTCTCGGGATCGTCGTCGGCCGTTGTTTCTTCGTTTCCGGGGTCGTCGTCGGCCGTCGATTCCTCGTCTTCAGGATCGATCGACAGGGTATAGCTCCGAGACTCGTCGTCGGAGGTCGCGATGAACCAGTCGTACTCGCCGTCGGCGGTCGGGGCGGTAGCGCCGAGTGTGACTCCAGTGCTCTCGGCCACGTCGAGGTCGACTGTTTCACTGGACGGCACGTCGGGGTCGCTGTTGTCATCGCTTTTCAGCGTCCCGTCGGCAGTCTTTTCGGCAGTTTCGACGGTCCAGCTAATCGGGAGGTCACTGACATCTAACTCGTAGGATTCCCCCCACGTCTCGCCGCTCTCCAGAGAGACCGAATCGTCGAATTCGGTCGTGCCATCGATGGTGGCGGTGACGGTCTCGGTCGACTCTTCGTCTTCTCCCCAGTACCCGACGGTTACGTCGAGTATGGCACTCTCGGCGTCTTTCGCCACCGCGGCGTCGACGTCGATCGCGAAATCTTTCCGTCGTCGCTCGCGGTAGTCGACCAGCGCCGGCTCGAGTTCGTCAAGCGTGACGATGTCATCCTCGCTGACGTCCTCGTAGTAGTCGATATCGTTGGCTTCGAGCCAGCCCACCGCGTCGTCCCGGCTCGAGAAGGCGAGCGGACTCCCGTTGCCCATCGGCATCCCGTAGTAGCTGTGACCAGAGGGTACCAACAGGAAGTAGCCCTCGTCCATGTCGATCAGTTCTTTGTAATCCCCGTCGCGAGTCCACTGACCGTCGTCCTCGTAGACGTCTTCGAAGTCCACAGCCAGAACGTCGTCGATACCGGAGTCGGATGTAGCGTAGAAGTCGGAGTAGACGACGTATTCGACCATGCAGCCGGTCGAACAGAACTCGTTCCGGGTGCCGTCGGCGTGGACGACCTGTCCGTGCCAGGCTTCGTATGTCTCGCCGTCCGGGGTCATGTTACACACCGCACAGCCGACGTCGGCGTCGAACGGTTCGGGACCGCTGCTTGTCTCCGCGCTGACGTCCCACGAATCGGTGGCGGACACGAACGTCACGTCGTCGGTTCCCGCGACGGTTCCGGTATTCTCGACGGTGACGGCCACGTTCACTGGTTCTCCGGGTCCCGTCTCGACCTCGTCGGCCGAATCGACGTCGGTGATCGTAAACTCGGCAGCCGGCGTCGCGTCAGCGGCACGTTTTGCCCACACGTGATGGTGTCCGAGCGTCCCCAGGTTCACGCGCGAACCCCGACTCGATCCGGTGACGCCCGCGTTCAGCGCGTAGATGTTGTGATCCCAGCTCCCGACGAACACCGTTCCGCTCACCACCGTCGGCGATGATTTCACTTTGCCACCGGTTTCGAACTGCCACTGCTTCTCACCGGACTCCGCCTCGAGTGCGTACACGTGGTGGTCGCCACTCCCGACGATCACCGCTCCGTCGGCGACCGTCGGCGACGAGTGTACTTCGCCGCCGGTCTCGAACTGCCACCGCAGGTCGCCGGTTCCTGCGTCTAACGCATATACGTTCTCGTCGTCGTTTCCGACGAATACTGTTCCATCGGCTACCGTCGGCGACGATGCATGGACCGCACCTCCGGTTTCGAACTGCCACTGCTTCTCGCCAGTGTCTACGTCCAGGGCATAGAGGTTGTGATCGTCGCTCCCGACGAACACCGTCCCGTCGGCGACCGTCGGCGACGATCGCAGTCGATCCGAGGCTTCGAACTGCCACCGTTCGTCGCCGGTCTCCGCGTCCAGTGCGTACAGGTTCTGGTCGTCACTCCCGACGAACACCGTCCCGTCGGCGACCGTCGGCGACTTTACCCGATCGGTAGCTTCGAACTGCCACCGTTCGTCGCCGGTCTCCGCGTTCAGCGCGTAGACGTTGTGATTGTCGCTCCCGACGAACACCGTCCCGTCGGCGACCGTCGGCGAGTGCTTCACTGCACCGCCGCGAGTTTCGAACTGCCACCGTTTGTCTCCGGTCTCCGCGTCCAGAGCGTACAGATTCTGGTCGTGGCTCCCGACGAACACCGTCCCGTCGGCGACCATCGGCGGCGATCGCACCCGATCGTTGGCTTCGAACTGCCACTGCTTGTCGCCGGTCGTCGCGTCGAGCGCGTAGACGTTGTGGTCGTGACTCCCGACGAACACCGTTCCGTCAACGACCGTCGGCGACGACCATTTTACTTCAGCATCGGTTTCGAATTCCCACAGCAGATCGGCCCCGGTAGTCCCCTCTGCAGCCGTTAGGCCAGCGGCCCCGATGCCACCAACGGACGCCATACCCACCGCTGCCGCCCCCATCAGATATGTCCGCCGACCGAGTTCGGTAACGTCCAGTCGTTTACTCTCCTTGTTCAGTTCACTATCCGGCAACGTCGGTTTCGCGTTTGCTCGGATACTGGTCCCCGAGTCCGCAGTGTCGCTGGGATCGGATCGATCGTTTGGATTCATACGCCTCTACCGTCCGCTAAAGATCGCAGCCGTATTTTTTTCGTGGCCTGAAACTCGAAAACACCAATCACATAGATAACTAGTACAATCATCCAACGGGTCGAACAAACACGGCGTCGATGCTCTGTGTCTTGCACGACACTTTTGATGGATTTTAAGATTAGATAGATCGTACTCGCCCACCGTCTGTATTGCTCTTTTCGAAGTCTGTGGTTCTATGGCACGCACCGTGGTCACTACCCCGAGTCCTCCTCGAGGGACACGCCGGGCGGGTCCTCGAGTGAGAGTTTGAGAACGGCGGGGATCGCGACGAGGGCGATGGCGATCTCGAGGCCGCCGACGACGAGGAAGGCCGTCCAGAAGCCGTAGGCGTCGGCGACGACGCCGCCGACGAGGAATCCTCCGAGAAAGCCGAGACTGCCGGCGAGGTTGAACCCGGCCATCGCGACCCCGCGGTCGCCCTCACCGGCGATGTCGGTGACAAGGGCCATGGTGGCGGGGGCGACGAGTGCGCCGAGCACGCCGACGGCGATCATCGCGCCCGCGGCGACGGCGACGGTGGGGGATGCCCCGACGGCGAGGATGCCGGCCCCGTAGAACATCGAGCCGACGACGATCGGGATCGTGCGGCCGATCCGATCGGAGAGGACGCCCATGGGGTACTGCAACAGGGCGAACGGGGCGAAAAAACAGGCAAGCATCAGCCCGGTTTCGGCGGGACCGAGTCCGAACGTCTCCTGGAAGTAGAGGGTGCCGACGAGGGCGAAAAAGCCCGCAGTCAGCCGGTCGACGAAGCCGAAGGCGTAGGGGATCGTCACGCTCGGGCGCTCGCGGACGCTCGCTACGACCGCCCGGGCGGTGCGACGGCTGGTCGGGGCGCGGTCCTCGACGACGGTCACGGTCAGGCCGACGGTGACGAGCAAGCCGGCGGCGGCGAACAGGGGGGTGAGTGGGTGGAGTTCGGTGAGCTGGCCGCCGACGGGGGCACCCAGGGCAGCCCCGAGACCGATGGCGATCCCCGCTGCGCCCATGTTCTTCCCGTGGCCGCCCTCGAGGTCCATGAGCATCGTCATGGTCAACGAGAAGGCACCGATAGTCATCGCCCCCTGGAACACTCGCAAGAGGAGCACGCCCTCGAAGGGGAGCGAGCCGACCGCAGGCGAGAGGGCCAGGGCGGCGTAGCCGACCGAGCCGGCCAGTGCTCCGGCGACGATAAACGGCGTCCGCCTCCCGGTCACGTCGCTCGTGACCCCCCAGACGCCGACGAAGGCGACGTAGGCGGCGAACTCGGCGACGAGAAACCACATGCTCGCGGAGACGTCGGTCGCGGCAAACGCCGACTCGGTAGCGTCGGCCCCGAGGGTCTCGACGAGCGTCGTCACCCCCGGGTACAACAGGAGCTGGGAGAACAACACCGTGAAGACGACGGTCGCGAGCACGACCCGGTCCCGACGGCTCGAGGTCACGGCCGGCGGTTGGGGCCAGGGGAGTATGAAACCGGCCGTTTCACTCGAGTCGACGGACTACCCGTCGGGGACCAGCCGAACGATGGGTGCGTCCCCGTCGTCTACGGCGACGTAGAGAGAGCCGGTGTCAGGGGCAACCGCGACGTCGCGGATCCGCCACCCCTGGCCGTCGAGGAGTTCCTCGGCGAGGGAGACGTCGCGGCCGTCGACGGTAAAGCGAGCGAGCGACCGCGAGGCCAGCCCGCCGACGAAGAGGTCTCCCTGCCAGTCGGGGAACGCCTCGCCGTCGTAGAACGTCGTGCCGGCAGGCGGAAATCCACCGGTGTTACACTCCCAGTAGTACAGCGGATCGACCACGTCCTCGAGGTCGAAGGGATCGTCGCCGACGGGGTCGTCGGTGCCGTACTCACAGCCGGTGTGGGCGATCGGCCAGCCGTAGTCGCCCCCTTCCTCCAAGACGTTTATCTCGTCGCCGTCCTCCTCGCCGTGTTCGCTCTGCCAGATCTCGCCGGTCTCGGGGTGGACGGCCATCCCCTGAGAGTTGCGGTGGCCGTAGGTGTAGACGGCGTCGGCCACGTCCTCGTCGTCGACAAAGGGATTGTCATCGGGAATCGAGCCGTCCGCCTCGAGGCGAACGGTTGCGCCGAGTTCGTTGTCCGTGACCCGCGAGTAGTGCTCGCTTGCGTGCTCGCCGAAACGCTTGTCGCCGCGGTCGCCGACGGTCACGTAGACCATCCCCTCCTGGCCGACGACGACCCGCGAGCCGTAGTGGACGGTCGAGTCGACGAACGGCTCGGCGACGAACAGTTCCTCGAAGTCCTCGAGACGGGGGCTCTCGGGGTCGACTCTCCCCCGCCCGAGGTGGGTGGTCGATTCGCCGGCGTCGTTTTCGGCCGCGTAGGTCAGGTACGCCCACGGTTCGTCGGGGAAGTCGGGGTGGAGTTCGACGTCGAGCAAGCCACCCTGGCCGGCGGCGGAGACCTCGGGGGTTCCATCGAGTACCTCGCGGTCGCCGTCCTCACGATCGAGGAGGGAGAGTCGGCCCTCGAGTTCGGTGACCAGCAGCCGGGAGTCCTCGGGGAGGAAGGCCATCGCCCACGGCTGTGCGAGGCCGTCGGCGACCACCTCGAGGTCGAAGCCCTCGACGTCGTCCTCGCCGAAGCCGAGACAGCCGCCGACCGAGAGGGCGACGGTGGCTCCCAGGACCGTTCGTCGGCCGACGCGTGGGGGCGTCGCTGTCATGGGGGTTTCTGATTTCTGTAACGGTTTGGCCAACCGTCAAACCACGGGTGTGTGTGTGTGTGTGCGAGAGAGTCACGCATGGAAAGCGGTTTTTGCCGTTACTGACATGCATAAGAGTCTCCCAGAGTATGCATACTAAACATGAGCGACGACGAGAGCGCACAGTCGCCGGAGCTCCGAGGGTTCGGAACGAGAAGCGTCCACGCCGGGCAATCGCCCGATCCGGCGACGGGGGCGATGGCCCCGCCGATCTACCAGACCTCCTCGTACGTCTTCGAGAGCGCGGACGACGCCGCCGCCCGCTATGCCTTAGAGAGCGAGGAGTACATCTACTCGCGGATCGGAAACCCGACGACGGAGGTCCTAGAGGACCGCCTGGCCGCCCTCGAGGGCGGGGTGGGTGCGGTGGCGACGGGCAGCGGGATGGCCGCGCTGGATTCGGCGACGCTGATTCTGGCGAAAGCCGGCGAGAACGTCGTCTGTTCGACGGACACCTACGGCGGGACGACCGCCTATCTCGCCAGGACCGCCTCCCGGCGGGGGGTGGAGACGCGGTTCGTGCCGACCCTCGAGTACGACGCCTACGAGGATGCGATCGACGAGGACACCGCGTACGTCCACCTCGAGACGATCGGCAACCCCTCGCTCGTCACCCCCGACTTCGAACGGGTCGCCGGGATCGCCCACGACAACGGGGTGCCACTCGTCGTCGACAACACGTTCGCGACGCCGTACCTGTGTACCCCGATCGACCACGGCGCGGACGTCGTCTGGAACTCCACGACGAAGTGGATCCACGGCTCCGGGACCACGGTGGGCGGAATTTTGGTCGACGGCGGCACCTTCCCCTGGGGCGACCACGGCTACGAGGAGATCGCCGGGACGAACGACGCCTACCACGACGTCGACTTCTCGCGGGACTTCCCGGATGCGCCCTTCGCCGCCGCCGCCCGCTTTCGCTCGCTTCGCAGCCTCGGCAACCAGCAGTCACCCTTCGACGCCTGGGGGACCCTCCAGGGGATCGAGAGCCTGCCACTGCGGATGGACCGCCACTGTGAGAACGCCGCGATCGTCGCCGACTACCTCGACGACCACGATGACGTCGCCTGGGTCACCTATCCCGGCCTCGAGAGCCACCCCACCCACGACAACGCCACGCGCTACCTCGACGACTACGGCGGGATGATCGCCTTCGGCCTCGAGAACGGCTATTCGGCCGGCAAACGCCTCTGTGAGGAAGTCGAAGTCGCCCAGTTCCTCGCGAACATCGGCGACGCGAAGACGCTCGTGATCCACCCCGCGAGCACCACCCACGGCCAGCTCACCCCCGAGGAACGCGAGGAGGCGGGGGTCACCGAGGACCTCATCCGGCTGTCGGTCGGCATCGAGGATCCGGAAGATATACTCGGGGACCTCGAGAACGCGATCCGAACGGCGACGCGGGAGACACACCCATGACGACGAAAGATACGGTCGATCTCGGGGAGTTTCAGTTCCTGTGTGGGGAGTCGATCCCCTCCCTCGAGGTCGCATACGAGACTTACGGCGAGTTCGACGGGACGAACGCAGTGGTGGTCTGTCACGCCCTGACGGGCAGTGCCCACGTCGCCCGCCGACCCGACGCGGGCGACCGGACGGCCGGACAGGCACGGGCCTGGTGGGGGGACGTCGTCGGCCCCGGGAAGGCCGTCGACACGACCGAGTACTACGTGATCTGTGCGAACGTTCCGGGCTCGTGTTACGGGACGACGGGGCCCTCGAGTACGAACCCCGAAACCGGCGAACCGTACGGAACGGAGTTCCCGCCGGTGACGGTGGGCGACTGGACCCGCGCCCAGCGGGCGTTACTCGACGAACTCGGCGTCGGCCGTCTGCACGCCGTCGTCGGCGGGAGCGTCGGCGGGATGAACGTCTTAGACTGGCTGCGCCGGTATCCCGACGACGTCGAACGTGCCGCAGCCGTCGCCGCTGCGCCCCGGCTCGACGCCCAATGTCTCGCCCTCGATACCGTCGCCCGGCGGGCGATCACGAGCGATCCCAACTGGAACGGGGGCCACTACTACCACGGTCCGGATCCAAAGGAGGGACTGGCCAGGGCGCGCCAGATCGGCCACATCATGTACCTCTCGAAGTCCTCGATGGGCCGGAAGTTCGGCCGTCGTTCGGCCGGCAGGGAGACCGTCCGCGAGGAGCCTCCGGACCCCGCTGCGGCGTTTTTCGCCTACCGTGAGGTCGAGTCCTACCTCGATTACCAGGCCGAGAAGTTCGTCGATCGCTTCGACGCCAACAGCTACCTCTACCTGACCCGGGCGATGGACGACTTCGACCTCGCGGCCGGCTACGAGTCCGACGCGGACGCGCTGGCTGCGTTCGAGGGAGAACTCCTCGTGCTCTCGTTTACCGGCGACTGGCACTTCACGGTCGACCAGTCCGACGCCCTGTCCGATCAGTGTCGCGAGGCCGGCGTCGACGTCGCTCACCACGTCGTCGAATCCGACCACGGTCACGACGCGTTCCTCGTCGAACCCGAAAAGGTCGGACCACCACTGTCCGGCCTCCTCGCCGAGGGACTGTCCGCTCGAGCGATCACCGATACGGAAGACCCCGAGGTAGACGACTTCGCGCCCGTTCACGCGAGCCTCTTTTCGGAATGAACTGCCGGTCAACTAACAGAGCGTGCAAGGGGTCAGAGGCCGTCCGGTGACGAGCGGCCCGGACACATCGGTCCGAATATGCGGCGAAAACCCGTCAGGATTTTGCTCCGTCAGTATCAGTCGTCGGTCGCGTGAACGTTCGCCCCGGCGGCCCGGGCGGTGCTCTCGACGCCGTCGGGCGTGAGGTTGCGGACGGTCCAGGCGCCACCGGCGGCGACGACGGCCGAGGCGATCCCGGCGACGATCGCGCTCACGATGAGGCCGCCGAAGTCGACGCTGACGTCGAACGGGACCGAGCCGAGAAACGCCCCGAGGAGCCAGAACGCGGCCGTTCCGGCCAGCGTACTGATACCCGCTGTCAGGAACGTCGTCTTCTCGTCCCGGTCGAGTCCCCAGCCGAGAAGCGCACCCACGATAACCGAGGCGACGACGGCGAAGTACGGTACCGCGAAGAACGTCATCGTAATCGTCGGGTCGAGCGCCTCGAACCCGGCGGTGTCGTCGATCAGCGCCTGGCCGGCGGCGTCGAGGAGGATCGCCACGAGGCCAAAGCCGACGCCGACCAGCGCGAAAAGCGCCGCGACGAACTTCGTCCACTCGACGACGACCGGTTGCTGGACGAGGTCCACGATGGAATCGTCGTCGGGCTGGTCAACCGACGGATCCCTACGGTCGGGTCCGTTCTCCCCGTCGGGAGCGTCGCTGCGTTGGTGTGCTGTGGTCTCTTCTTTACCAGTCTGGCCGTTCGTACCCATACCGGACCATCCGTCTAACCTATCTTATTATTTTTGCTAGGATACGTACAGTACTGTCGGACCGTCACCGGCGCAGACGGATGGGACGTACTCTTTTGTCGTCCCTGTCTGAACGTACTGACACGGATGCCCATCGAACGCGAGCGGACGGTCGAGGAGGCACGGTTTTACAATCCACTCGAGGACTTTACCCAGGACGCAGTCGAGATCGAGATCCGCGAGGATCCGCTGACGGGCGAACAGGTGCGTATCGTCCCCGACGTGTTCCCGCGACCCGAGGACGGAGAACGGCCCGACATCTCGGCGTTCGTCGAGGACGACGAGGGCTGTTTTTTCTGCCCGGACGTGGTCGAGGAGGCGACCCCGGAGTATCCCGACTTCGTCGGCGTCGATCGGGGGTCGGTCGGCGAGGCCACCTCGTTCCCGAACCTCTTTCCCTACGGGAAACACTCGAACGTCGTCGTCCTCACCGAGGACCACTTCACCCCGGTCGGGGAGTTCACCACGGACCTGCTCGCCGACGGCCTCGCCTGCGCCCTCGAGTACGTCCACGCGGTCAGAGACCACGAGGAGGCGTCCGTTGGCTCGATCAACATGAACCTCCTCCCCTCTGCCGGGAGCAGCGTCGTCCACCCACACCTCCAGACGATCGTCGACGACCATGGGACGAACGAGACGCGCCGCCGGGTCGACGAGGAGCGGGCGTACCACGACGAACACGGCCGGACCTACTGGGCGGCTCTCCTCGAGGACGAACGCGACGGGGATCGGTACGTCGGCTCGACGGGTGACGTCGAGTGGCTCGCGCCGTTCGCCCCGATCGGCCAGTGGCACCTGCGGGGGGTCACCGACGTGATCGAGGTACCGGAGCCCGACGACGACGTCGTCGAGGACATCGCGGCGGGCCTCGAGACCGTCTTCACCTACTACGACTCACTCTCTCTCAACGCACAGAACTTCTCCGTACACGTAAACGAGGGGGCGGCCTCGCCTCTCGTCGTCGACGTCGTCGCACGGCCGGCGTTCGACGATCAGTACGTCACCGACGCCTTCTTCATGCAGACGATCCACGACGAACGGGTCGTCGACGCCATACCCGAGGAGTACGCCCTCGAGGCGGGCGAGTTCTTCTGATTCGCTCGTCGATCAGTCGGCCGTCCGGCCACCGATCGCCATCGACGGGGGACTCGTCGCCAGGGGAACAGGGGAAGCTGCGTCCCGGAGAAAACACTCCGTCACTCTTCGAGTACGCCTTCCTCGACCAGAACCCCCTCGAGTTCGTCCATGGCGGTCACGACGACCTCACAGCTCGGGGCGACGGCGGGTTTCGGGTCGAAGCCGACCGCGAGGCCGGCGACCTCGAGCATCGGTAGGTCGTTCGCACCGTCACCGACGGCGACCGTTTCGTCGATCCCGACGTCCCGGTCGGCGGCGAGGTCCTCGAGGGCGTCGTCTTTTGTCCCCTCGATCAGTGGGCCCTCGACCTCGCCAGTAAGTTCACTACCCACAACGGGCAGGCGATTCGAGACGATGTGATCGACCGAAACGCCCTCCCTGTCCAGGGCGGCGGCGACGCCACGTTCGAAGCCACCGGTGAGGATGGCGGTCGTCACGCCGGCGGCGTTGAGCGCCTCGAGCAGGTCGGCCGCGCCCGGGCGGAGCTCGACTTCGTCGTAGGCCGCTTGGGCGTCGTCCTCCGGGAGGCCCTCGAGTAAGGCCGCCCGCGAGCGTAGGCTCTCGGCGTAGCCGATTTCGTCGTTCATCGCACGTTCCGTGATCGCTGCCATATCGTCGGCGACGTCGATCCGGTCGCCGAGCAGGACGGTCATCTCGGAATCGGAGAGCGTCCCGTCGAAGTCGAAGGCGACGAGTGTCATCGCCTCCGGATTGCGCCCGGGGGGATAAACCAGTTCAGGTTTTCACTCGTCCTCGACCGGCGTCTTGACGATCGTCACCGGCGTCGAGGAGAGACGGACGACCCGTTCGGTGACGCTGCCCAACAATCGACGATACTCCCCGGGGCGGTCTTTCGACCCCATCACCAGCAAGTCGACGTCTTCCTCGTCGGCGTACGCGAGAATCCGTTCGTGGGGACTGCCGCGGCGGACGGCCGTCTCCGGCTCGAGGCCGGCCTCCCGGACCCGGTCGGCGATCTCCGCTATAGCCTCCTCGCCTTCCTGTTCGAGGGCGGTCTCGAGGCCCTCGAACTCGTGGACGTATTCGTCGCCTGTGTAGGAGCTGTAGACGTCGCTGTCGACGACGTACAGCACGTGCAGATCGGCGTCGTGGCTCTCGGCGACGGTGATCGCGTGCTCGATCGCCAGTTCGGTCCCTTCGCCAGCGTCGGTCGGGAGCAAGACGGTGTCGTACATCACACGGTGTTACCACACGACCCGAGATAATACTCGGGGCTGTAACGTGGCTACCGCGTCGGCTCGCGGCTACTTCCCGTCGGTCGGCGGTCGTTCGGTCGCTGGTTCCTCGGCCGCCAGCCGCTCGTCGAAGTCGTGGGCCGTTGCCTCCTCTAGAAAGCTCAGTTCCCGCTGTGGGAACGGGATCGTGATCCCGGCGTCCTCGAAGGCGTCGTAGACCCCGCGGTTGACCCGATCGATCGCGCGCTTTTCGACCAGCGGGTGGCTGATGTACGCACGGAGTTCGAAGACCAGTGCGGAGTCGCCGAACTCGCTGAAAAGCACCTGTGGCGCCGGTCGTTCCCGGACGAGCGGACACTCCGAACAGACCTCGAGGACGAGTTCTTCGACCAGTTCGTAGTCCGTGCCGTAAGCGGCCGTGATCGGGATCCGCAGGCGCATGTGCCGTTGGGGAGCGCTCTCGTTTACCACCTGTGTGGAGTTCAACACGGCGTTTGGCACGGTCACGAGCAAGTTGTCCTCGGTGAGCACTGTCGTACTCCGGATGCCGACGTCGGTGACCGTCCCGCGCATGTCGTCGTCGACCCGGATCACGTCGCCGACCTTGTACGTGTTGTCGAAATACAGCGCGATGCCGCCGATCAGGTTCCCGATGGCGTCCTGGGCGGCGAAGCCGATGACGATGCCGAGGATCCCCGCGGAGGCGAGAAACGGGGTCACCTCGAGGTCCCACACCGAGACGAGAAGCAAGAGCGTCACGAGGACCACCGAGACCGTCCAGAGGTTCTTGAACATCGGTGCGAACTCGTAGGTCGTCTCACCCTCACGGACGTACTCGAGCCAGCGCCCGCCGATCCGGATCGACGCCCGCGCCCACAGGACGATCAGGGCCGTCGTCACGACCCCGACGACGACGTAACTGGACTCGAGGAGATCGAGCACGAGCAAGCTGAGATAGACGCCGAGCAACCCGATCGTGATCGCGATCGGCGTGTGGACCTCCTCGAAGGTCGCCCGGCCGAAGGAGGTCCCCGCACTCGAGCGGGCGAGGTGACGACGGCTTATGGTGTAGACCAGTCGGGCCAGCAGATACGAGGCGGCCAGAATCACCGGGACGGAAAGCCACGTTCGCCCGCCGGCGAGGCTCTCGAGCCAGGTGGTTCCGGGGACCGACAGCGCGGAGAGGACGGCGAGACTCATCAGACGTGGTGACGATATCGATCGGCGACGGGTATAACTGTCGACGTTCACGTATGGGTAGAACGTCTCCGACAGGGTGCCAGCGGCCGGACGCGAGCGCAGGCCTTAACCATCGCGCGACCGAACTCACGACCCAATGACCGACCGAGCGGGAGACCGAAAGGACGGACACCGGTTCTCCGAAGGCGGTGGCTTCGACGACCCCTACGACGAGTTCGACCTCGATCCGCCGGAACTGGACGTCGACCCCTCGAAGGTCGACCCCGTCGATTCGCGGGTCCTCGCGGACGTCCTCGACGAGCGCCAGCGTTCGGACCTGGCGGTCGACGCCGGCGAGTTGCTCGACGTGGGCTTAAACTACATGCAAATAAACCGCTTCGAACAGGCCACCGAGACCTTCGAACGGGCCGCCCAGTTCGCCGAGGACGACCACCGCAAGCAGGAAGCGTGGGTGAACAAGGGCGTCGCCCACGCCGAACTCGAAGAGTGGGACGAGGCCATCGGCGCACACCGGGAGGCTCTGGCCATCGACGACTCGAGTGAACACGCCGCGACCGCCGAAACCAACCTCGCGTACGCCCTCTGGGAGTTCGGCGAGACCGCACAGGCTCTGGAACACGCCGAACGGGCCGTCGGGATCGACGAACGGTTCCCCCAGGCGTGGTACAACCGGGCCTTTTTCCTCCACGAGCGTGGCTTAAACGAGGACGCCTTGCAGTGTATCGACAACGCGATCCGGCTCGGAATGCGAAACGAGGGCGTCCTGGAGGAGAAAGTACGCATCCTCGAGGAACTGGGCGAGTACGAGGAGGCAGAGGAGATCGCCGAAGAAGCAGAAGAGATGCGCGAACGGACCGAACAGCGCATCGTCGAGGAGGAACGAAAACAGCTAGGCGAATGATCGTCAACGAACGCCGGACGCCGGACGGGTTGCTCGTCGCCGTCTGTGACCCGGAGGTCTTAGGCGAAACCTTCGAGGAAGGCGAGATCACGCTGACCGTGACAGAGGAGTTCTACGGCGGCGAGGCGGTCGAGGAGAGCGCCGTCGTCGACAGTCTGGCACGGGCGACGGTCGCGAACATCGTCGGCACCCGTGCGGTGGAACTGGCTATCGAGGAGGGATTTATCGAGGAGGCGAACGTTCTGGAGGTCGACTCGACGCGACACGCCCAGCTGTTGCGAATGTATTAATACTCCAAAGTGGGCGTGCCCCCGTCGATCGGAAGGCGCTTGGACTCGACCAGCGTCGCCGCGGGGGCGATCGGTCCCTCGAACAGTATCAGAACGACATCGGTTCGGGCCCGTGTGGGCTGCCCGGCGGGGTCGGGTCGCGGTCGCTGTAGCCGACGCGGCCGACCGCCTTGTCGCTGACCGCCGAGTAGACCGCAAACCGGGCGTCCTCGGGCGAGTAGAACGTCTCGGATTCGAGCCGTTCGAGCACCTCCTCGACCGTCTCGGTCCCGTTCGGGAGTTCGAGACAGTTCTCGCCACACTCGTCGATCAGTTCCTCGGTGGTCGCGGGATACTCGTAGTCGTCGATGAACTCGCCGGTGCCGTTGAGTAGCATTACGAACGAACACACGTGATCGATTATTATAAACATTGTCCATGTACCTCTCTAGAGACTCCCGAGAGCCTAGAGTTCCTAGAATGACCGACGGTGACATCCGTAGGGGTAACCACTTTGCTCCGTCCACCACAGATGGGAGTATGCCCTACGCCGACCTTCACGTCCACACGACCCGTTCCGACGGCACCCTCGAGTTCGAGGAGGTTCCCGCGGCCGCGAGGCGGGCGGGCCTCGAGGTCGTCGCGTTGACCGACCACGATCGGCTCCAGCCGTTCGAGGGTGCGGTCGTCGAGCGTGAGGGGGTCCGGATCGTCCACGGGATCGAACTCCGGGTCGAGGCCGCCGACGGGCTCCGTGTCGACTTGCTCGGCTACGGGGTCGAACCGACCGACGACCTCGAGGCCGTCGTCGACGCGGTCCAGGGAAACCGCCGGGAGCGCGGCCGGGCGATCGTCGACTGCGTCGAAGACCGACTGGGGATCGACCTCGCCGTCGACGTCGAGGACGGCTTTGGCCGCCCACACATCGCGCGGGCGATCGACGACCATCCGGATGCCGACTACGACTACGGGGAGGCGTTCTCCCACCTCATCGGCTTCGACTGTCCCTGTTACGTCCCCCGGGAGATCCCGAGTTTCGAACGGGGTCTGTTGACCCTCGAGTCGGCGTGTTCGGTCGTCTCACTCGCCCATCCGCTTCGCTATCGCGATCCCGAACGGGCACTCGAACTCGCCACGGAACTCGACGCCCTCGAGGTCCACTACCCCTACGGCCGGGAGGTCGACAGGGGTCCGGTCGAGAACGCCGTCGAGGCCCACGGGCTGTCGGTCACAGGGGGCAGTGACGCCCACGACCACCTGCTCGGGCGTGCCGGGATCTCCGAGAGCGAATACCGGGCGCTCGGCCTTCGTTAACGGCACGTTCGAACGGTAGCGGAGGGTTCAA
>LFFM01000837.1_pt1 | contig 21822 bp, 15 predicted proteins | sample 643131 | NCBI WGS metagenome assembly LFFM01 (sample SAMN03777445, study PRJNA286221) | soda lake metagenome | biome: soda lake; feature: Kulunda steppe; material: water; isolation source: sample Tc-Br brine of Tanatar trona crystallizer | place: Russia: Kulunda steppe | collected 2011-07
GACTTCTTTCGCGCATGGACCAGTCAACAGAACGTGCTCTATGGCACGGAATCCTTATCGGTCTCTTGCGCCCCATATCTTGGTTCACGTTCTCTAGGGATAGCAGCGTTTCCATCGAGTCAACAGAACCTCGTTGCGGGTCTGTTGTGTGGCCGAGTGGCGGGGATTAGCGCAATAATCACGAGCAATATCATAACCAGTGTTAAGTGCTGAAAGAACTGCTCTGAATAGCGTTCACTGAGCGAACATATCATTCGCCCTCATCTGAAGCTACTATCAGCAGCAGTAGAGGATAACCAAACCGTTATTTCCCATGGGTACACGTAAGATTAGTAATGACTGTTAGCTATGACCTTGCCGACCTTCCGGCTGAGACAATCAAAACGAAAGGTCATGTCTGGACGCGGAATAAATACGACACTGACGCGTACCAGTGGATGCGTGAGCTGGATGAAGATGAGTTCAACTGGGACGCCAGCGAGGTCAATATTGTTGGTGCTGACGCACCGATGAGAATTGTTTCGCTACAGTTGCACAACGACGAGTGGCACGTTGAGGGAGCTGAGACAGGTGGACCAAACTATCATCGTCCCGGATTCACTGAACTCATCAGTAGCGAATTTGCCGACACGTTCTCCGACGCAGACAACGCGTTCAACGCCGTGCACGATTATATCGAACGGCTCTCCTGACATTCTCAGGACCGCGTACTAATACAACGATGAGCACTCGGGTGGTCAAAAGTATCAATTCATGCATAAAAGATGGACCTCAGCAGCATTAGAAGGTGGAAAGAATTGTACATTCCTTTTGAGTTCCGTGAGCTCCGGATGGAGGGGTTTGTAGGAACGCCACGAGAAGGGATCTACGGAAAGTATTCTGATCGGTGAACCGCGAACGCTACAAGGGAAGACTGACTTTCCTTGCTGAGTCGAATACTGCATTGAATACGTCGATCGCGTCGTCAACCACTTCTCCCCACAGAAGCACCCCCATCTCGAAATTGTTCGAGAGATTCATCTCTGTCAGGTTCGCACTACCGACGTAACAGGGGGAGTCGTCTGCGATCGCGATCTTCGCGTGTGTGGCGTACGACTGACGCCCGGTTCGATCGTTCTCCTGATACAGGTCGCGTACTTCTAGAAAGTGTCTCTTGTCCGGAGATATTTTCTTGTGTATTGTATTGAGTGTGGAGGTTAGTTTCGGATCGTTGGACGAAGTTTCTCTCGTCAATATCTTCGTCGTGACCCCTCTGTCCGCGAGACTCGCGATGTCACCGATCACTGTGGGGCTTGCGTCAAAGTAGGGATTCGCGATTCTGACGACGGAGTCCGCATCAAAAAACAGCTGGCGGATGTCACTTGATAGTGGCCGCAGGTTCGTATCACTGTCCACACGAATGGCTGGGGGGAGAGTTGCAGTCAAGATCGTTCTACTCTCCTTCTGTTCAGCTAACACCTGTTCCATCGCTTTTCTCCCGATTCTTTGCCCTTCTAACACCTTCGAGGAGGGCCCGCACTCCACTCGGAACGTGTAGTCGGCGAAGGTGGATCCTCCACCTCGTTCCTCTGCGACCCCGGCGATCACTAAGCCAGTGAACAGTGATTCTGCCTCGCTCTTGGAGAGTGTAGCCCATTCCTCAAGGACGTCGTTGAGCGCTGTTCGTTTCGTATTGACGACCGCCGTACGCCTGCTCGCGAAATAGTCCCGGAGCTCCTTAATCTTCTCAGCGTCGTGGATTCCCCGGGCGATGGTGAAGTCCGGATCGGAGTCAAGCCAGTCGTCGTCCATTCTCAAACGTCCCAAAATGGAGTGTGGTCTCCCCCGCCTATGAGGAGTTCTCTGTTGAGGGCTCCGTTGTAATATTCACACGTGAACTCGCTGATGTGGAGACACGCGTGGCACGCAGCGCCTTCGTCATCATCTATACAGGCAGGGTCGTAGATACATCTTGAGGCGTGATCGACTGCATCGTCAATCCAAGGGTGAATCCTTGATTTGAATAGCGTGAACATGCCACCGAGTGCGAAGTGTTCCATACTCTGAGCGTAGAGGACGATAGCCGGTACACTCGGAAGTAGTAGCTCAGAGATACTGTCAGCACCGAGACCACACTGCTCACTTGCCGTCTTCATGAGCGAGTGACTGCTCGAGTGGATGAGCCTGTATACGACATCAGTAATCTCATTCTCGATCGGTGTGAAGGGATTCTGAGTCTCGGTGTTGTCGAAGTTGTTCAGGAACCACCGTTTCAATTCGGTATCGTCATTGATGTCGGGTGCGGTACTCTCGTCAAGATAATTGTTTTCGACGAGCCAATCGACGATGGCTGCTCTGTCGAGTTCTAAGATGATCGCCTCGGAAGGGGATCGATCTCCCCACACCGTGAGTGCGTCCAGATTGTAGGGATGCTCGAAAGCACGGAGTGTGGTCTCACTTGCGTCGGGCGAGTCTCGTGTATACCCGAATACCGTGTTCAGAAGCGGAAAGTTGTCCACTACCCATGCGTTAGAGACGTTGATTCGATCCAATTTCTCCCGGTAAAGCTTGGCCTGTGGGTACTTCTCAACGAACTCGTCGTTATCGGCAAACTCGGACAACGACCTCGGTGTGGGGTGACGTTCCTGTACCTCCTCACGCATCGACGAACCCTCATATCCCCTCGTGGCTCTGAGGAAGGTGAAGAGTTCGTGTGCAACTGCTGTATACGCCGCCCCGATATCGTCCGTCCCCTCGGCGGGAAGTTCGACCCGATCGCAGTTCTGGGCTACAACAGTACCTCTGCTGGGGGAGTTGCCCATCGCGATTTGCAGGGCTTGTTCTTTGTTCTCCTCAACCCACTCTTCACCGAACTGGTCGTACAGGTCTTCTAGAACCTCTTCCTCTGTCTCGTCGTTGATGGCGATATCCTCAAGCGTTACGTCCTTCTCTGTGAGATCGATGTCACCGAGGTGGGCTGCCATCAGAATCCTCGTCCACTCCTCCCCGTAGGGTATCTCGTTCTCTTTCACCCCTACGTGTGGGATATCGACGATAACCTCACGTTGGGGGTAGAAAACGCTGCCCGCGTTAGTCGGCTGAGCCGACCTGACCCGTTCGTCGCACCGCTCACAGTACGCGGTCAGATCTCCGGTCCGTTGGTGACAGATTCCACACTCAAACGACCAAGTACGCATATCTTCCGGTACCCCACGGTTGAGTCGAATATCGTCGAATCCATGAGCGTCACAACCAGAAGGAGTTAGGGTGAAAATTTCCCCGCAATCGTGTGTGGCAACAAATGAGAGTTGTTGGAGCTGACCGTTGCAGGATCCTCTGGTGCAGTATCCGTTCGTATATTGAAAACTCTTCGCTGAGTCACGATACTCAACGTGGTCGCACCGCTTACACACCATTGTGGTCGGGAAGATCTCCCCATAGACCTGTTGTGGTCTGAATACGTCTATTCTGGCGTCGTCAAGCTCTGACCACGGTGCACGGTTCCCGTTTCGAAAACTCGTGACACGACCTTCAATGTGATTAGCGACTCGTCTTGAATCAACGTCCATCTCTTGGTGGTGCCACTCATCCACCATCATGGTGATCCCGTACCGACCATAGTCAAACAGGTCTCCGGGGACGAAGTTTGCCAGAACCTGTGCGACGCCGCGTTCCATCTCCGCGTTTTCGTGACTCATCGGTGTCTCTATATTATCTGTCTGTCAGCATCCCGAGGACGGCAGCCGACCCGGGAGTCGGGTATATCGGGATCTGTTCGTCGATATCTCGGAGACTTCGCATCGGTCCCCTATGATCTTCTTCCCTATCGAGTAGGAACCCGATCCAATTCTTTTTTGGGTTCATCGGCTTCTTCATCGCTCGGGTCCATAATTCGTCGAAGTAGGTCTCTAGCTTCTCTCGGTACAGTCTCATTCCGGCCGTATCCGCCCAGTCCTTTTCGTGGTCTTCGGTGACGGCGTAGCACCGCTTCACCATCTCCAACATTTCGTCACGGTCGATATCACCGTTCCGCGCCGCCTCCTGAAGACCTTCGTGGAGGTACACTCTGTCGTCGTACTTGTCCTCCAAGAGTTCGTCGTAGTACTGGATGATCAGCCCCGAAAATATGCCCGGGAGCGTACACTCTACCGCGAACTCCGCCCACCGCTCCAAGGGCGTCGCTTCGACGAGCAGGTCCTGATATCGGTGATAGTGATCGAACCGAGTGTAGTGGCTCCGATCACGAGCACGCATTGAGTCGAACAGGAGGAATACACTCCCTGTGTGTTTTCTACCGACGCGGGAGTAGGCTTGGATGTACTCGGCCGTGTTTCGGGGCATCCCGAAGAACGAGATGAAATTGAATTTGTCGACGTCTACGCCGTGCGAGATCATTGATGTCGCGATAACGATATCGATCGGACGGTCGGGGTCATCCGACTCAAGTCGAGCGAGGGCGTCCCTGACCTCACTCATCGGCGTTTCGCCCGTAAGAGAGACGGGAGTAAGGGACCTGTACGGGTCCCCGTGAGACTCCAGCTGCCAATTGATCATCGTCTTCACAGACCGTTGGAGCATGTCGCTGTTGCTCTTCGAGATGTTGTACGAGATCTGCGTCTCGTACTCTTTTATTAGATCTTCCAGTAGTTCGTCTCGTTCGTCTTGCTCGTCCGGAAGTTCTAGTGGGCCGTCCGTCGCGTCGGCGGCCAATAACGCCTCCTCAAACGAATCCAAGTCTGCTCGGAACTCCTGAGTGATCCGTGCGTACTCCTTGATCACGGTATTGATGGCGAAGGTACGGGAGACGCTTCGGGGAACGGCTCCGACCATTTGACGTCCGAGCTGGTGTGGATCCTCGTATGCGTAGAACGACTGTTTCAGCCGGGGTCCTTGTGACGGGAAGATTCGAGCGTCTCTCCAGTAGAGTGACTGTACCTGCTCTTGTGCACCCGCGATCGTCGCGGTCGCAGCCACGTACTTCGGGGTCCAACCACCTTCGTTCACCTCGTCCATCCACTCCTGCAAGAACGTCTCGTAGTGGGAGTCGAATGCTCCGAACTCTTCACGAAGGAGGTGCAGCTCGTCCTGAATGAACAGAGATGGTGGGTCTACCGGATCGAGACTCTCAAGTGAACTACTGTCGCACTTGACGTTGTCCGGGTAATTGAACGCGTCACACAGGCAACTGCCCTCCCCGGTGAACCCGTGGTCGGGGCACCTGTTCTTCACACGGCCGAACAGGGTCCGTGCCCTGCGTTGCATCCCCATTATCGCGATCTTGTCGATCGTGCTGACGACGAAGGTTGGGGCGTATCGATATACTTCTTCGTCTGTCACGTAGATAGGGAGTTCTGCAGTTTCACCCCCTTGTCTCTGAACTTCGGGACAGTCAACGTTCGTACACTGGTGGATGATTCGCAGACGTGTCTCGTCACCCGTTACCTCCACCGAGTCTTCACCACAGTACGGACATTCGGAGACGATGAGCCAGTCTTCCTGTTTCTCCGGATCGTCACGGGCTTTCTTGGCGTTGTTCGCCCCATCACCGTCCCCTTCGACGACTTTGTTCGGCGTGTTCTTTTTTCCGACGAAGTATCCGACGCTGAACTCGTCTCCTCCGAACCCGTCGTCGCGACGGACGACTTCCGCCTGACAGAGTACGTTCGCGATACGTTGTAGTTGTTGAAGGGAGAGTAGGCGTAGCGGGAATTTTGTCCACGCAGTCGTTCCGAACTCTTTCCCTCGAAGCCGGTCGTAGAATGCAGTGAAGACGACGAGCCCCAAGTACGCCTCCGTCTTTCCTCCACCAGTAGGGAAGTATATCACGTCCCCCACGTCAAGGAAATCTTCCACGTCCCGTTCCGGGTCGGCCTGAGCGACGACGTCAGGGATACTCATCACGATGAATATTATCTGGAAGATTCGCCACTCGGTGAACTCCTCCCCCATGCGAGAGAACGTCCGGTTCAGAGCCCTGAATGCACGCTCAACGTCGTCGTCTTCACGGATGAGGCTACGTCCTCGCTCAAAGCGCTCACGTTCTTCTACGAAAGCTTCGATGGCCTCGTTGAACTCCTCTTCCGCTTCCTCCGACTTTCCTGCCAACACTTCTTCCCGGATATCGTCGTATTGTTCCGCTGCGCGCTCCATCTCAGTCGAGATTGCGCCTAGAACTGCGTCTATGTCTCCGTCGGAGAGTTCTGAGAACGATGCGGGAACAGCCTCTCTGGAATGATACTTCGGCTGCTCGTGGAAGGGAACGGTGCTCGTTTCGGCGTGCTTCTCGTCCCCGCCATCCGAAGAGTCGATAGCGCAGTTCTCACCGACGGCGTATATAGTCCCGTCGTACTGGTACTCGTCACGTATCTCGTGGGACTCGAACGGCAGCAATGACGCTCTTGAGACATCGACGGACAACCCGACGTCGAAGAGATAGCTTTGCCAATCTGCATCCGGCTCCTCCGCGTTCTCGAAGTTTTCCCCGTGGGTATTGATGAGTTGTGCAGAGACGGCGATTACGCCCTCGTCGGGGCGATGGTTACACGAGACTCTCACCGCGGCTTCCCAATACGTTGAGACGGTCTCGTCAGAGTATACCCTCTCCAGATGCTTCTCTAGCCCCTTCTCGTCGGCCATGACTTCTGGAGGGACATCTTGCCTCTCGCGGTACGTGGAGTCGGGATCAGGCTCGCAGAACGCCCTCTCGTCCTCGTTGAACTCCTTACGCGCCTCCGATAGTGCGTCGTCAAGCGACTTCACGATGGTGCCTCCATCGCTCGCTGCGTTCTTGAGATCGGCTCCCCTCAATCCGATCGTCGGGAGGGACGGGTGAACACGCTCGTATACCCCGACCAAGCTCTGTGTTCTCCCCTCTTCTGACTGGCTCCCTCCGTCGGCTCTCGCATCGGTTTCCCACGCCTCTTCCACCTCAATATCCTCTGCGGTATTCGCGAACTCACCGTGTTGTTTCTGTTCTTTTTGTTCTGGGAACCGTCTGTAGAATACTTTCGCGTCAGGAGAGATTTCTACGGTCGCATCGTCGTCGATATCGTCGTCGACTCGGAACTTCAGCCCGATCGTGAACGGGGCAACCTTGGTAGCGAAGTTCTGGAACGCGTCGTCTTCCGCCTGTGCTTTCCGATATTGGTACTGACTCGCGAGAACACCGGCGAAGAACTGCTCTTGAGGATCGATTCCGTAGACTGTTCCTTGGTTCTCGCCGCGACCAGTGAGCCGGTTCGCTAGGCGGCGTGTAACGACCTTGTTGACGGTTTGGTGACGCCGGTACGACGGGTCGTCCGAGATCTCGTACGAACCGTCTGGAGGACGGACGTACTCCGGATCATCCCGAGGGGGGATCGAGTCAAATCTGGGTGACATGACTTACGCATCCATTCGCGGGTTCTTAAAATTCTGCCAGAGATTTCGGTCTAGAACTCCCCGGGGACGACTCCGAGAGGATGAGCCGTAAGCCGTCAGTCGCTTTCCGACTCATCGACTCGTTCTTCTATCTGCACGACTTCGTAGTGGCTTGCAGCTTCCGATACACGAGTCGATCGGTGTGAGTTCATTTGGTCCCGGAGTTCGTCGTAGAATTCTCGTCCTTGCCGTCGGTTTATTGTCCTGAGCCCTTCCATCGCTGCTTCGATATCTTCTGCGTCACGGGTCAACAGGTCGTACTCAAACGCACGCCCGATGGCCTCGATGTCTTTGTACGACCGTGGCCCGATCCTCAACGAGGGGTCCTCCACGAGGTCCATCGGCGCGTCCGCCTCCAAGACGGAGTCGAACCAATGCCTCACCGTCGCACGGTTGCGGTCGAACTCTAGGTTACTCCGGACTATCGTCTCGTATATCCTTCCGTGAACTGCCGTCTCTGAATATTGGCCGTCGGCCTCGGCTTCGTCCGAAACGTGCTTCCAGATCTTCTCAAGTGCCTCACACCACTGGCCGAGGCGTTCGAGTGCTTCATCCGCGTCGATCTCCGACTCGTAGACTCGTCTCAGTTGCTCTTCCCATATCTCGGATTTGATCTCCGATGGGAACGTAACGAACGTGTCGCCTACGGTGAGTGTGTTGGGACTGATCCAATGGAACTCCTCCTCACTACTCGTCTCCCGATACCGGAGGACTCTATCGTGATTGGTCAGGTTGAGGATTTCCCCACTGGTTGTCTCAATCGTATAGTGTCTCGTCTCCCTCTCGTATCGTCCAGATTCTTCTCGGTACTCTCGTGACGAAACCGATCTCATGGCATCGGTGAGGATCTCTGCTTTCGACTTTCGATCGCTCTCTCGGGAGACCTCTGCGTCCGGACTATCGGACGTGAGGTCTTCTCTCTCGTCGCTCTCTGGAGCAACTGGTTCGTCGGCTTCGACTTTCTCCACCGGTAAGTCTCCGGTCACTTCGGGATACGCGTACGGAGCGTAATCGAGCTCTCCGACGGTTGCGTTGAGTAGATCGACGAACTCGCACGCGTGGCTCTCGATCATCGACGCCCACTCTCGATCGTAGGTGAGGACGACCGTTTCAGCTATCCTCGGGTGGACGTAGAACCCGGCATTCTCGTGGTGGAGAGCACCGGGAACGACGAGACGGTCGTGAACACCTATAGATCTCGCGTCGTCCGGGGAGACAACGCTGATCGAACCACGGTCAAGTTGAGTCTGGGTCACGACGTCGTGTTTTTTCAACGAATATTCGAGGATCTGTGCGTGTTTGGTACTACCGCTGAAGATTGCGAGCCGTTCGTCGCTTTCTCGTGCAACGGCGATCTGTTCTTTCAGCTCCTCGAACATCGGATTTTGACTTTCGAGCCGCTTCGCAATCTGTTGGAGGAGCTGTTCCGCTTTGTTCAGTGGTTGGACCGCTTCGAGAGTCTCGACCGTATTTGCTTTCTGTTTCACGTCCTCTACTCGCTCCTCGATTAGTGGGGGTAGGAAGCGTTCTCCAGCGTAGTACCGCTCCCGGACCCACTCGTCGAAGTCTTCACCAGCCACCGGAAGGCGCTCGAAGAAGAGTTGGCGGGAGAAGATCAGACTGCCAGCTCCGTAGTCATCCACGCCTCGCAAACTAGCCGACAACTCGAACACCTGATCGAGCAGGCTCGAGACGTCGCCTGATTTGACGTGCTGTACTCGTAACGTTGAGGCGTTCGCGAGCGACCGGACGTCGTCGTCACCTAGGATCCACGTCCCCACAGACGTCTCGTAGGAGTCGGAGAGGCTGTCCTTGTTCGCCGCGTAGGGTGCCTGTTCGGTGAGGTGATAACCCCAATCGAATTGCCCCTCGGAGAGTACGGTGTCTATCGTGTTCACACCCGGTAGCGTTGAGGCAGTGTCGAGCCCGTGGGGAGGGCCGTACCGTGGGCGGCCGTCTCGCTCGTTCTTCGCGTAGTAACTGTACGCGCTGACGAGTGTGGCTTCGGGATGAATCGATTCAGCTTCTTGAATCCTCTTTTCAGTTCCCGCTGTAATTCTCGAACTGAGATTCAACAGAATGATTTCCAGATCGCCGGTGTGTTCCAGATCGTCCAACTTCTTGCAGAGGATGAATCGTCCAGACGCCTCTCCCGAAGAGTCTTTCTTCACTTCCTCGTCCCATACGTACGCGTGTGGAATCACGTCGGGGATCGGAGTCGCGTCCGAGACCCGTCCAGATTCGTCCGACAGACCGAACTCTCTTAGCTCACTGCGAACTTCCCCCTTCATCCCCCAGTGTGACTGTGATCCCGGAGAATATATTCCGATTCGAGGGCCAGAACTCGCCGAATTGAGAGCGAGAGCGACTCCGACGAGTATCACGTCTCTCGGTTCATAATGGGGTAGTACGAGAGGGGAGTCGTCTCCTCGATTAACCGCCGCTAGCGTTTCCTTCACCATCTGCTTGCGAATCGTGCCAACGTCAACGTCCCCCCACAGACTGGACTCTGTCCGCTGCTTGAGGTACAAGTCTCCACTATCTCCCGCGAACAAACTTACCTCTTCGCCACCGGACTCTAGACTGCGAACGTACGACGACGCTCTCCCTTCTCGACCTTGTTTGAGATTTCGGACCGCTGATTCCGCTGATTTGGCTACTTCTCCATCCTCTTTCGACAGGCGAACTAGGCCTTCTGGTGGAGGATAGAAGCCAGCGTTCTCTACGGCGTCGATCGACTCCATAACGACACGTCTGTCGTCGGCATTAAGTCCCCGGACCACCACTTCCGCGAGTTCAGTCGGGAACGAGCGCTTTCTCTCTGCGAGTGTAGCGAGTACCTGAAACACCTGTACCCGCCCTGCGGAATCGTCGACATCCACCCCGACCAAAAGCGCCTTCGCCTCGTCGATCACGGAATCTGGTCGCCAGTTGGATACCTCTTTGAGGATGCCCCACAAGGCTTGTTCATATTCGGGATCATCCTCCAGTCTCTGTACTGCTTCTATGACTACCGATCGTGCGAACGTAACGTCCGTTCTCGCAAGACGCCCCGTCGATCGAAGGAGTTCGCTCGAGTCGATTCCGTTCTGATCTACTAGGTCGAAGAGAGTCTCTTGTGCCACCTCCAACACACCCTCATCTACCTCAACGAAGCCGGACGCGTACAGCATGGAGAGGGAGTTGTACGCCTTATCTGGTGTGAGCTTACCGCCGCCACGCAGTGACTGTTCTACGATGTAAAGAGCGTCATTGACTGCATCTGTGCGGGCTTGTTTGACGCTCTCCACCTCATGCTCGATATCTTCGGTCAGCGCATGACTCGCGTCTGGCGTCGCGATGGTGCCCAACAATCGATATCCGAGTTTTCGCTGGGCAGTTCCACCATGTTCCAGAAACTCGTCTACGTCGGTATGGGACAGTGGTAATTCGTGATCCCTCGCGTCCACACCTGACAGGACTTCCTCAAGCACTTCTGTGCCGCAATCAACGACTGTACTACTGCTTATATCACTGTGTGACAAGTCGTGGAGTCCTTCACTAACCACTCGAACAACGGATTGCGTGGTATCAGCCGCCTCCTCGGGAGAGCTCGCCGCTACTTTTTTCAGCTGTCTGAGGATTCGGGTCTGGGTGTAAGGGACGTTTTCCTCTTCAAGAGCAAAGGCTAGGTCGTCACCCCACGTGTCGGCTAAAGACTCGGGTAACGTCTCGATCTTGTCGATAAGTTCGATCGCTTTCTGCCTGCTACCTTCGGTACGCAGGGCTTTCCCGATCGCTTGGATTTTCTCTTCGTCCATCTCAGATCCAGACCCGGTCACTCCGCTACAATAACGGGGTGTCGTAGTCGTGTTAATGGAAGATAATGTCGTCGAATAAATGTTTGGGGTGGTGTTGAAGCCTAGCGGTACAGTCTCGCTCTACTGGATTTCGGTGCACTCGTCTGCAGGAAGTTGAACCTACGATGTACAGCCTGCTTCGCTTTGGATTACTGTGAGTACTACGCTGATCCGCATGTCGAAGGAAGAAGGGACGATGAGTGACTACTTTAGGTCCTCAACGATCTCCCGGATCATCTCCTCCGCCTCGTCTTCGTTGAGGCCTTCCAGTTGGACACTGGACAGGGCGTGGTTGAACTGGTTCGTCGCTTCGTCAACGACACCCGAGTCCGCGACCGCGCGCACAACGGCGACCGCTGCTGGTTCGTATCGTGCGAACCAGCGGTCAAACACCTTGTTCACGATTGTCTGATTTTCGAAGACGCTCTTCGTGATTTCGTAGTCCTGTGTCTCCTCGTCGTGCGTCAACTCTGCAATCCACCAGAGACGGTGGATCGCGTTGGAGTAGAGGTCGGAGCCGGCCCCGAGAAATTTCTCGCGCATGGCTGTCTCCGAGCGGTACTTCCACCGGTGCCGGACGAAGTGTGGATATCGCTCTACTGCGAGCCAGTGCCAGAGTCCGGGGTCGCCAGCGACCCGACGACTTACATTAAGCTGACGGTGGACGTCAATGGCGAGCGCGCCGTCCATAGCCGTCTCGTACCGCGAGTGGTTCGCGACGACTCGGTCAACGGCGGCGTCTAACGCTTCCAGATCCGCGGTCGGCTCTCCCGGCATGGGTTCAACGAACTCGGCGAGGTCGTCGGGGTCGATCTCTGCGTCCCCCTTCAGGAACGGATCGCTGACCAGTCGTTGACCATCCTCGGTCAGTCTGTGGAGTGTGCTCTGTTCGGTCACGTTAGATCTGGAGTCCTTCCTCCATGAGGTTGATCAGCTGCGATCGTGGATCAAGGTAGTCCTGCAGTTCAACGTCAATGCGACTCATCAACTCTGGGAGTGTCTCGGGATCACGCACGTCCCGGCGGAGCGCGAGTGCGGCCTCCTCGGGGCCGTCAACGTCGTATATCTCACGAGCGAACGCTTCTATCACCGTCTGCTGCCACTGATGTTCGACTTCTCCATCGTCGTTGACGGCAGTACCCGCGCGCACGATGAGCTGCTGCCAGACCGAGTAGGATATCTGGTCAAGGATCACGTCTCGCATTCGCGGTTCGGCTCCCACTGAACCGTCGGACTGGAGTACATCCGTGATCCGTGGATGATCCGCGTTGATCCACAGTTTGGGTCTCGCCTCGTTGCGGAGGTCAAGGTAGTACAGTTTGTCCCCATCTGGCAGGTGGGTAGATTGTGAGAAGCTGACTTCCTCGCCGTCAATCTGTGCGCGTCCATCTTCCTCTACCGGATCGATCACCGCAGTGTAGATCTGCCCACTGGCGACACGAACGTTCGGCTCTGAGGCATGAGGTCCGTCCGAATCGTTCGAGTCAGTTCGAACGAGGTACGGCCGTAGTTCCACCTCGTCACGGAAATCCTCGCGATCAAGTTGGATGTCGACATCGTATTCATCTGTAGTTGTCGGTGCGTCTTGTATGGAGACCCGATTCCGGTAGATGGTCTGATGACACTGTACGGTGACGTAGAGCTTGCCCGGTGGCTCTGCGCGCTCCTCTGCGGGAAAGACCGCTTTCACGGTCTTCTCTGGCAGACGTGCTGTGCCAGACAGTACGACCGTTTCCCACTCTTCTTTGTCTCCCGGTGGTATCTCGATTCGAGTTTGGCCTGCTTTGAGGTCAAGTTCCTGCGAGTCACAGCCGTCTACGGAGTACCTGTCAAGTTCAAAGTCGATCCCCTCGTTCCTGTACGCATATGGGAGGGAAGTGGATCGATAACGCTGAGACTGCCGCTCCACAGTCAGTCACCTCCGCTGGTACGCAGTTCGGCTTGAATCTCCAGACGGATCTCTCCGACGGTAACCGGTGAGGTACTCCCGTCTTCAACCGGTCGGGATTCTCCCTCAAACTGGAGTAACGACTCGCCGTTCTCGGCGATGACGCGAGCCACCCCGCCCTCGTAGTTGACGGTAACGCCGTCCGAGGAGACTTGGACCGTGTCGATCGGCACCTGTTCGGAAGTCCCTCCGTCTTCACCGATCCCCTGCATGGAGATCTCGGCGGTCCATCCCTTGAACTCCTCTTCGAGAGGTTCGATCTGCCCATTGAAGCACCATCGGTCGTCGTCGTACTCGGAGTTGCTGTCGATCTCGAACACCGAGGAGGGGTTCGGTGTAGACCGGCTGCGCATACGTTCTTCGTGAATCGGGAATCGTTTCAGCACCTTGCCCGAGAGCGCGTCTGCGCTCCCGTCGTTCCGCGAGATCAGGTGTCGGAGTCCGTCGCGAGTAGTCTCGAACATGTTGTCTAGCGCGGTCCGGAACCCTCGCTTGTACTGCTCTCGGAGGTTCTCTGTTGATGTCCACTCGTCGTGCTCTGGGGGCTCGGAGAACCGCAAGAACCGATCGACTTCAAAATCTGCCTCCGTCGGACAGTCGTCAGATCTCGCTTCTCCAGCGGCTAGCACGCCGTGGAAGTTCCGATCGCCGAACGCGACACGACTCTGGTCGTAGTACTTCACGACCATACCGGCTCCCCTGAACAAAGCGATGTTGTTGAGGTAGGTATCGTTGTCCGCGGGTGACGCGAGCCGAGCTGCGAGACGAACAGATCCGTCCGGCGTCTCAGTACCGTCCGCTCGCGGTGGGACGTCCATCGGGATGTCCAGACCGGCCACGTCCCCCGGTTCACTCAGCGCGTTCCCTTCTTTGTGCCGCCGCTTGAAGCACTCGACGAACGGCCGTATCTCTGGGACACTTTCGACGTCCGATTCGCGTTCTTCGTCGTCCGTCTCAACGACGACGCGAAGGTCCTCTCGGTATATGGCCGGCCAGAAGTACTTGACCGCTGCCTCCTCAAACTGGTCTGCCAATTCTTCGACGTCCGGGCGAGCATCCCGTGTCGGGTCCCGATATCCGACCACCATAGCACTAGTACCGCTCACGTCCGGACGCGAGAGTTCGAGTCGCTCGGCGAGTTCTTCGGCGTCTTCGTCCCATAGCGATTTTGGGCGGGACCCTTCGCTAGTCTCGTGTGGCTCGCAAAGCCAACCTGCACCTTGGTACGTAACGCCTCCGAGCTCGTGGGTCGGCAGCTTCGTCCGGCCGATACATCGTGGCGGAGTGACGTCTTCTAGTGTGTCGATCGGATGGGAGTTGAACAGCACCGTTGACGCTCCCGAGAATGTCCACAGCACGGACTTTCCCAGTCCGTACGATCCGCCTGCAGTGTCGTCCTGTTTGCTGCTGTACAGTTCGTCACGGACGAGTGCTGCGTAATTCGAGTCCTCGTCCCACTGCCCGGTTAGCCCCGTCGTGTTGCGGTCTTCGACCACGAGAAGGCGAAGCTCCGCGTCGGGATCTTCGATCCGATCTAAGAACCGATCGTATCCGCGTCCCGTATCGTGCTCTGCGACCTGTTGAATCTGATCGCGTAAACGCGACTCCCAGCCGAGCGCCCTGAGGAACTCGTCACGCTCGTCTCCGGTTAGCGTGACGAATCGGAACCGGACCTCCACCGGATCGCCATTGTCGAGTCGCTGGTCGTTGGCGTTCTGGACGACCTCTCTCACGAAGCTCTCGGTGTCGTGATCGACCGCGTGCTTCGTCGGGTCGTCGCCGTACCGCGGCGCTCCCGGACCCCCACTGAAAAAGAACCAATCTCCGGGAGTTCCGATGACTTCCTTACTCGCCGTCATGTTTGGTCTCTATTCTCGCCCATTTACCTTCGTCTTGACTATTGGATACTCGAGAAACATGACTGTTCTCAATCTCTGGGTGCGGCCCGCGCACTCTCCCGATAGTCAGACCTCACTGCTGTCCGTGGCGTCCTCTCGCCCAAATTAATATACCCTCTGCCTCAAGGGAAGTCCATGCAAGTCTCTGCGGTGGATCTGTTCTGTGGGGCTGGCGGCTTGACCTACGGACTGGAGCAGGCGGGAATATCTGTAAAGACGGGATTCGACAACAACCCCGACTGTAGATATCCGTACGAAGCTAATTCAGACTCCGATTTCAGGGCCACGAACGTGGAGACATTGTCTCGTGATCCAGAAGGGATCGAGAGGCAGTATCCGTGGACCTCCGATCTCAAGGTACTGGCGGCGTGTGCTCCGTGCCAACCTTATTCTACTCTCAGTCACGCGAAGGACAAGAGTCGCGAAGAGCACGACAAGTGGGGGCTCCTAGACGAGGTGAGAAAGATAATTGAAGCGACTGAGCCCGACGTCCTCGCGATGGAGAACGTACTCCAAGTTAGGAACGACGACATCTACCACCGGCTCATTGAGACCCTTGAAGACTTGGGCTACTTCATCAACCCGGACGAGGACAAGAACGTGTACGCTCCCGAGTACGGAATCCCACAGAAGCGCAAGCGTTGGGTGCTCCTCGCATCCAAGGAGGGGCCGATCAAACTCGGCGACCCGCCGCACCCCGACGAGGCGGAGTATCCGACCGTTCAAGAGACGATCGGCCACTTACCTGCAATTGAGCACGGTGAGACACATCCGGACAATTCGCTCCACCAGTCGCGATCGTTGTCGGACCTCAACGAGGAGCGAATATCGAACATGAAGCCCGGGGAAGACTGGACTGTTTGGGAGGAGACGGGTAACGAGCACCTCCTCCTTGACTGTCACAAGAAGGAGAGCGGCCGGTCGTACAAAGCACCGTACGGGAGAATGTCCCCGAATGAACCGGCCCCAACCATCACGACGCAGTTCTACAACTACGGCAGTGGCCGGTTCGGACACTACGACACCGACCAGAACCGGGCTGTCTCGCTTCTGGAGGGCGCGATGCTCCAGACTTTCCCCGAAGACTACGAGTTCGTCGAAGACTGGGACGAAGCGACGATAACACAGCTCGGCCGTTGGATCGGCAACGCCGTGCCTCCACTATTAGCTCGTCGAATCGGGGAGGCAATCTTGAACCACGTTGACGCCGAGAGCGCGGCGCAAGCTCCCGCAGACGACTAGGGGAGGAGCGGTCGTCCCCTCATTGAGTGGTAACAGGAAGCCTTTATCCAGCCCGACGCATCGGTCTACTAATGAGCGATTCCTCGCCGCGTCTTGAGACGTGCTGTCATTTCGGCGCGTTCAAAGAGACTCCTGCCGTCGCATCCACCGATATTAGGGAGGTGATCTCCGGTGAGTAGGGAGTACGGCGATCCTGATCGACCGTATATCCTCCACTGCTTCGCCGACTCCGGAACCGAATCCGAGATACTCGCTGAGTTCGGGGACGTGATTCGTGTGAGTATCGACCCGAAAGACACGAACGAGAGTGACCCAGTCAAGGCAGATGCCCATCTCTACCCCGAAGATGGGGAGAAAGATTGGGGGTTCCCTATCCAAGAAGATTTCACCTTCGATTTGGGGCTCTTCCACCCGGTCTGCTCAAAGTGGGCAGCGACGACGAGTATTTCCGGCGACCCGGACTCCCACGAGAACATGATACCAAGTGCTCGGAGGATTGCTGAACAGTACTGTGACCATCACATCATTGAGAACGTTCCGAAAGCACCTCTCCGGAATCCAACGAAACTGAACGGTCGGATGTTCGGACTACCTATCGAGTACAAGAGAGGATTCGAGACGTCTTTTCGGGTCCCCGAGCCACCCCGCCACGGGTCTTTGTTGACTAGCACTGGCGCATCCGACACAGCTGAAACGTCGTCTTTCTACTTCTCAGAGCGTTCCAAGGAGTGGTGGGCTGCCACGAAAGCTTACGACCCTTGTCCCTATACGAAGCAGCACTTGGCGAAGAACGCAATCCCCGGTCCGTATATTCATTATCTCCTCCGTGCGTGGATCGGTGTCTACGAAGAAGAAAAGGGTATCTCAGAAGGCCGGGTCAACTACTCCAATTACGATTCCGAAATGGAGGAGAAGCGCCGTCGAACCCAAAATGTCGGGTTGGACGAGTTCGGAAACGGAGATACGTAGACACGTCCCTCATCCTTGGTGGCGGACACGATTGTTAACTATTCATTAACGTGTGCTATTTTATATCTCCGGCTTTGAATGTCGGATATATCATGGGATCGTTGGATGTGACGAAAGTTGCCGATACTAAAAATCACGAGATCTCTCTTCGGTGTGGTGCGGGTGATCAGTGGCGATGAGCGGCCGAGACGTCCTCACAACTGACGATTACGGCTGGGTCTTCCCCGACCTGAACCCGAGAGGTGCCGGTCAGGGAGGCGACCTCACCCAGTTCGCGATCAGAGGTGATCTTGAGACGTTTGTTCGGGAAGTCCTCCAGAACTCGAACGACGCGGCATACGAGGGGAGCGACGAGCCTGTAGAGGTTGTGTTCAAACTACAAGATCTCGTCAACGACGATCTTGAGAGATTCCAAGAGGCGTTCCGATGGGACGAATGGAAGGCACAGATTGACGCAGCCGCTGACCGCGACAACCAAATCGCACGTCGGATCAAGCGCTACGCCGACAACGTTGAAGAGTCCGGTTCACTAAGGGCTCTCATCGTTGAGGACCGGCACACGGAGGGGCTCGTTGGTGCCGACAGTGATGGCCCTGATGTCGGTACGACGAACTTCTCGGCGCTCGTTCGCGACAGTCTGGAGTCGAACAAGAGTACGGAATCTGCTGGTGGGAAGTTCGGGCTCGGGAAGGCCGTCCTGAGGATCTTCTCCGGTGTTTCCACGGTCTTTTTCAACTCGGTGCTCAGTGAACCGATCCCACGTGCGGATAATCCGCGGCTGATCGGGCGTTCGCGACTTCCACAGCACTACCGCGGAGAGACTCGCCACAACGGGCAGGGATTCTACGGAGACAGGCGTGCTGGCGAAGGTGAACACGTACCCCCCGTGTCGATCTGGGATGAGCACGCGTCGACGCTTGCCGATGCCCTCTCTATTGAGCGACGCGATTACTCTACTCCCGGAACCAGCATCATGGTCGTCGGCTTCCGTGACCCCGAGAGAGAAGCACAGCCCGACGTACAGACGTTGGCCGAGGAGATCCGAGACGAGGCAGTCAAGTGGTTCTGGCCCGCGATCTGGCGAGACCAGCTTCAAGTCTCGGTGGAGACCCCGGAGGAGACGTTTGACGCCGATCCCGAGTCGGTCGCAGAGATTGAACCTTTCGTTGACTGTCTTGAGAGAGACGAACCCGTAGAGGAACTTAGAGACGAGGATGATGTCAAGGCCGACGACGTGCCGATATCGATCCCGGAGCGCGTCGGTGATGTTGACGACCCGTCGATGCCCGATGATGGTCAGGTTGAACTCGCAACACGGCTCACCCACCGAGACAACCTGAACCGCACTAATCACGTTGCCTTCATCCGCGGATCGGGCATGGTAGTCCGGTACTGGGACCGGAACAAGCTGGTCCACGGGAACCGAAACTTCCACGCCGTCGCACTCGGTGGGCGCGCGCGATCGTGGACGGGAGACGACGAAACTAGTGAGGACGACAATAAGGTGGAACAGTTCTTGAAGGATGCCGAACCACCCACCCACGATGACTGGATGCAGACTGATGCTACGCGCGAGGACTACAAGCAAGGTACCAAGCGGGCTATCGATGATCTAAAAGTGGAGATCCAAGAGAGAATCTCCGACTGGATCGGACCCAATTTGGAGCGCGGCGCGAAAGGCCCGAAACTACTGGGTAACCGGTTCCCGATCTCTAATGATGGGTCGCAGGAGCCGTCCGGGGGCCCATCCAACGTCACTGGAAACGTCCACATCACCCGCGTCCCAGAGGAGGGTTACTGGAAGTTCAAGGCTGACGTTAAGGCCGCGAACCCCGACGACGTGATAACCGAGTTACAGCTGAGTCTGCCGCGAATGGGAGAGGACAAGCAACAGAACGACTATTTGACGATCGAGAGTGTTAGAGAGCTTCCTTCGGGCTGGATGACTAGCAATACAGGAAATGGAGTGGAGGTCTCCGGATCGGACGGGAGGCGAGAAGCTCAAGTGAGTGGTGTCTCCGCGATGGATGACGCGAACGTCGAAACGCGATTCAACGTTGAGGCAACCGTAGAACGAGTCGGTGAGGAGACGGAGGGTGACGACTGATGTCCGACGGAAAGAGAACTGGGAAACTGTCCAAGGACGGATTTCCCCACAACTATCTCAAAGACGCTCTCAGCCTGTCGATCGTCGGCGCTGACGTGGAGACTGGAGACGACACCGATCTCCCGGACGGGTCGATCGAAGTCGTGGAGAGTGATCGGCGGCTCTCCCTCGAAGCGATCCCCAACTGGAGCACCGTCACCATCTCTGCGGTCGTCGACATTCCCGAAAAGGTCTACAATACCCTCCCTGCCGAGGAGAGGGGTGACTACGCTCCGACCGAAGTTGACGCCGAGGAGCCACCGATTCGGTTCGTACTGGCCGTCCGAAGTAGTAGGACAATCCTCCGGAAGCGGTTGACGCATGAGGATCTCTCAATAGACGTCACGGAAGCTGGTGAGACCGACGTTGAGTTGGAACTTCAGTCCCACGAGGTGGCTGGTGACGTTGAAGTCAAACCGTTCATCGTCCGAGCAGAGGACCAGTCCAAAGACGACGGGTACGCGTCCTCTGTCGGTGACCGGCTCGCTTCGGATGATAAGTGGACAGTCCGGGTCGATCGTCCCGACGAGGATGGTGGGTTCCTCAACCCAATTATAGAGGACTTCGATATGCCCGGATTCCCCAGAGATGAGCATCTCCACTACCTGAAGTTCGAGAGTCCGTCAACGCCGAAGCTCTAGTTGAACGCGAACCACTCCCAGCTGGTGGACGTACTCAACAAGGAGGGTTCGTGGGGCGCAGACGCTCGGTTCCGGGACGTTCTCTTCGACTACATCGAACAGTCTGTCTGGAATCAACTTCTCTTACGAACAGCGAACGACACCGACGTCGAAACGGGGGAACAGCGCCACCCGTGGCAGGAGGACGTCGTCTCGCTCTTCGCAGATGACCTGTTCAAGCCTGAAGACGACGAGGTGGAGGTTGCTATCAAGATGGCGGAGTACGCTGACTCGGAAGACTTGGACGTGCTTGTCAACGAAATCGAGAGAGCTGTCCAAAAGAGAGTGAACCATCCCGACGCGGCCCTATCTCTACTACAGGAAGGCATCGACAATGACTGAACTCAAAGAACTGACCGATACTTCGCTCGTGAGTGAGGAGTTTCTCCGGGGAGAAGAAGAACTCACATGCGAGGAACTCGAACCGTATCTGGAGAATACAGGCATCGAAGTCAACCTGAGCCCAATCAGGAAAAAGATACAGAACGACATCTACGACTCCGATGAACACAAACAAGGGGACTCTACCATCGATGGTGAAGTTGCGGAGACTGTCCACAGGACGATAGACCTGACTCGTAGGAAAGCGGCTACTGACGGCATCTGGCACTACCTCACGGTCGTTGAGTTCCCCGACTTCGTCCGATATCGGTGGGAAGGAGACGATATGCGTGGCAAGTTCCTCGATGGTGGCGAAGACATCTACTCAAACGCGCTTCATCGGCTCTGGTGGATCGCAGAGATTACGCGAGATGGGGACGACTACAGCCGTACCTCGGAGATATTCGAGATACAGGAGTTGACAAACGACGTCGCCGACCGGTGGTTCGCGCGCTACAAACCGGTGACTTGGGCGTGTGTGGACGAACTCAAACCCTCCGCAGTAGAAGACTTCGGCCCTGCTAATTCGGATATCATCGCTAAAACAACGACGCGCCTCAACGAGAAGTTGACTGTTGCGCTTGTTGAGGGACTCACGTATGAGGAGGCCGTTGACCTCGTCATAAATATCAGGTCAGAGGCGATTAAGGAACTATCATAGTCAGACCTACAGCACAGCGATCTGTTGAAATCCTTAATTTGTGATATATTCTCAGCGTTCTGCTGAATACAGGGTGCAAATCGGTCACTACAGGTGGGGCACCGACTATTTGACGCTACTGATGGAACCGTGTGAACACTTATTTTCCAATAACTCACAGGTGATACATATGGCCCTCAGTGTTTGGGAGGTGTTCCTCGACTTATTCAGAGGAGGTGAGAAATCCAACGAGGAATCAGGTAATGAACGGGGTGAGGAGGAAGACGAAGATCGCTTTGTTCCGTCCTCGTTGGACTTGTCCGTCTGAATGGGTCACGGTGGGTCGGACAGCCAGCGAGTCCGCGAACTCGCCAAAATAAACAAACAAGCAGAAGAAATCGAGGAAGAGCGACGCGGTAACTAAGCAGGCCAGTTCTAACGGTTGATTCAGCAAACTACGGCGGAATAAATGTAATCACCGTGCTGCACTCACTCTCTGTATCGGTCACGTCGGTTCTGACAGATAAGAGGGAGTTCGTTCGAGAGCTGCTGAATACAGGGTAATCACGAATCGTTCAGTACAGGGTAATCACGAATCGTTCAGTACAGGGTAATCACGAATCGTTCAGTACAGGGTAATCACGAATCGTTCAGTACAGGGTAATCACGAATCGTTCAGTA
>LFFM01000838.1_pt1 | contig 21816 bp, 19 predicted proteins | sample 643131 | NCBI WGS metagenome assembly LFFM01 (sample SAMN03777445, study PRJNA286221) | soda lake metagenome | biome: soda lake; feature: Kulunda steppe; material: water; isolation source: sample Tc-Br brine of Tanatar trona crystallizer | place: Russia: Kulunda steppe | collected 2011-07
AATAAAGAAAGAGGCTGCACCAACTACGCTCATATAAAATGGCCCATATACTCGCCGTATCTGACTGGCGTTCCCAACCTATTGACGATCTCTACACCATTCTGTAGAACCAACTCCAGATCTATTACTGTATGCCGGCGACGACCTCTCGCGTTTCAAAAACGCCGATACTGACACAGATCATCTTGCAGAACTTGCTCGTCTCACGAAGCACCAACAATCACTCTATGTCCGAGGAAACGACGATGTCCCCCCGCCAATCGGTCCGCAATTCGATACAGAACTCACCACCGATCTCCATAAGACACCATACACCCACGAGAACCTCGTGTTCATTGGTCAGGAAGGATCGACTTAGGGTCCGGGTCTAATCACCTATACCGAGGACGAGGTCCAACGGCACCTTTCCGAACAACGCACTGTATGTGAAGACAGAACCCCTATTCTCGTCACTCATACCCCACCCTTCGGCATTCTCGATATCGGCAAACGATTGGGGCAACAACATGTTGGTTCGACAGCGGTCAAAAATTTCTTAGATGAGATCCAGCCCCCAGTCACCGTCTGCGGCCACTGTCATCAATTCGGAGGCAGAGCAGAATCTCTCGAACACGGCACGGTGATCAATATTGCGTCACACGACGGATCGGACGACCCAGGAAGATACGCACTGATCACCATCGACGCATCGAACGAATCTATCGACTACGAATTCTACGACACACACCATCTGGTAGGGAGCCGACTGACTGATCTCGTTCAGGTTGGGCGAAATAGAGTGGAACAGTTCAATGAGTTAGGGATCACTAGCCCAGATGAGATTACAGTAGAACGGCGTGCCGAACTCGAAGTCCTTCCTGGAGCCTCCTCATGGCACGTGGACCGCTGGATTGCTCATCGACAGGCCTCGAAAACGATGAAGTCGTGATTCTAAACGAGTCCGCTTTCGACATCCTTCACGATACGAGCCCTCTCATCTTAGACATTGAGACTGACCTTGAGCAGGATAGGATCTGGCTGGTTGGTACCTACAGCTACCAGAACAATGTTTACCGACAATTCTTCGATCCGGACGACGACTCAGCACTACTTCAGGAGCTGTCTGAGTACCTTGATGATCATAGCTCCGAGCCAATTATTTACTACGGGGGGAACTACTTCGACGAACAGTGTCTACGTCGAAGATTCGACGAACACGGCATTACTGAGGGGATCGAGCATCTGGAGCGGGCACGCGACCTCGGGATAACGGCCCAACAGGAACTCTTCGGGCCCTTCAATCGGCATAAATTGGACGTCGTAGCGAGCGCACTCGGCTTTGAATATCAAGACCCGGCCGTCGATGGATTTGTGGTCGGGAGCAAGTACACGCGATATCTCCTCGACGGCGAAGAACCAGACTGGGATCGACTCAAACAGTACAACAACGACGATGTAACCGCACTGAGAATAATCGTCGATCAGATCAGATCGTAGGCTCGAGGGATATGCGGGGGCCGTCAGCAGAATTACGTGAGGGCGATATCACCATAGGTTCAGAGAATCTTAACCAACAGTTGAGCTGTGATCCCCCAGACTGTTGGTTAATCCGACACTGCTGTCCGCCTTCCTCTTTGGAAACGTTCTAGAAAACGATCGAACGATAGCAGAAATCCGTTGCCTGAGCCCGGTTCTACATACCTTCCAGCCCTCCCCTGAAACGCGGAAGCGCCACGCCGCGGTTTATCGGGAACGTAGACAACTAGTCGAGTGTGGGATAACACTCAACGTCGAACCGATTGGCGGTGGACCAGCCAACTCGGGACGCAGACCGCAATCGGTCCCTCGCTGACCAAGGCGATCCGGCTACGGACGAGATGCTGCTGCCACAGCTCGACGACGGCATCACGCTGCTCGACGTCGAGGGAGGCCGCGGCGTCCCGATCCTGCAATCGCTCGTACTCGACCACCTCCTGCACGATGGGGCCGCCTTCTGGGTCGACGCAAACGGCCATGCGACGACGACACTCGCCCAGATCGCGCCCAGCCAATGATTGCTCAATCGAATCCAGGAGAGCAGACAATCCATAACTCCCTCCCCCCGTCATCGATGTGTAAAACCACGAGAGCAGGGTGGGGGATGGGTGGGTGAAACAGCGTGATAAACGGTATCGGTGGTTAAGATAGCCGATGACCTCTCAGCCGGTAGTATACAACACAATCTAAAAAGGAACTATTGTCTGACGAAGCTTTATGTAGAAAGCCTTTGAACAATAACCGTAATAGATCTAGTTACAGGTGAATAGAGAGATACTCTCGAGATGAGCGTGTAACTGTGTTGGCAGTACATCACTCGACGTATTATTTCTCACACGGTGGTTTCCCACTCAAGATACCCTTGAGCAGTCTGTTCTCGACAATTGAACCGCTAGCTTCCAGTTCAACTCCCGCCGCTTCTTTGCTGTTTACACATCGATGACGGGGGGAGGGGGTCGTCGATAGTTGCTTCCTGTTGTAGCACTGATAACTTCACTGTAGCATCGGAGCTGTTTACACTTCGATGACGGGGGGTGTGTGGGTACGAATGATTCGATCTCAGTTCCGTTTACACATCGATGACGGAGGGGTGTCCCCACGACATCATCTGAATTGTGCCCGTAAACTATACCTAAGCCTCGGGTCTCGACCCCGAGGCGGTTCCCTCTCGAATTACTGCTCGTGGAAATCCCGCAGCTGGGTGTTGACCACTGTGCGAAGGAGTTCTTCCTTTTCGGCGATCGCCTCTAGTCGGGTATCGTCGACGATGCGCTTCATCATGCTCTCGGGATCACCGGTGAACGTGAATTCCATAAACATGCCACCGCCCCGGCCGCGGCTCTTTCGAGAAGTCGAGATCAGTCCGTACGTCGAGAGCTCTTTGACGTACTTGACGTAGGTCTCGCGGGTCATCTGGTCAGCATCGAGTTCGTCGGTAACCCACTGGTAGATTTTGAAGCCGACCGGACTCGGGACAGAGCTTCGTGGTGGGTTCGAGTAGGATGCAACGGCGGCAGTGGCGTACAGCGAGACTTTCTTTTGCATCGTCAGTCCCTCGACGAGTTTGAGAGAGCGGTCTTTGTCGATTTCCTCTTGGGATTCTCGGACGTGATCCTCGGTCACCTCGCCGTCACCACGTTCGTCGGCAAGGTCGCCAGCACCACGGAAGAGGTCGATCGCCTTTCGAGCATCGCCGTGGCTCTGTGCGGCAAACGCGGCGACAAGTGGGATCACGCCGTCCTCAAGGGCGTCCTCGCGAAACGCGTCCCGCCGGTTATCGAGGATTTCGCGCAGTTGTGTCGCATCGTAATCAGGGAAATAGACGTCACGGGGGTTGAACGAACTCTCGGCACGACCGTCGATATCCTGCATGAACTTCGGATCGTTCGTTAGTGCTGCGACTGAAACGCGGCCTTCGATCTCGTTCGTGTTGCTGGCACGCGATAACTGATACAATAACTTCGAATGGGCGGGTTCGTCGTTGGCACGGCGGCCGACCAGGAGGTCGATTTCGTCGAGGATGAATATGACAGAGTCGTAGTGATTATTGATGAGTTCGTACAGGCGGCGGTATTTCCGTTTCGTCGACACACCGGTCTCGGGGACACCGACTGGCGCACCGACATCGCTCGCGACGGTTTGGACGAGTTCGTAGACGGCCTGATCGAGTGTGTTGATCGGCTGGCAGTTGATATCGACGACGCCGAAGCGTTCTCCCTTCGATTCACAGAGATCGATAATCTGTTGGGTCACTGCTCCTATGATGAGCGATTTGCCGGTGCCAGCCGGTCCGTATAGCAGCATATTCGGGGGACGGTTCCCTTGTAAGGTTGGTTTCAAGAACGAGACCACGGATTCGAGTTGATCGTCTCGACCGACGATCCGCTCCTCGTCGATGATCGTATCGGGCTCGACGAGGTCGCGATTGACGAAGACAGACTCCGCCCCCTCGTCGTCGAGCATCTCTCTGATCGATCGCTGGTTTCCCTCCTCAGTAGCCACCTCCTCCGTTTCGGGATCGATATCTTCGTTGGGTGTCTCAGAAACGTCTACATCCTCATTCAGATCGGAACGGATCTGGTTATCAGGGGGTGGGTGAGCAGCCTCATCCTGATTGTTGCCGGCCATACGCTTTCTGTACGTTGGAGGGTTAAAAAGATTGACCTCCGTCGATGTTTATACGGCTGGTACACTTGGTTTATCATCCGTATTCGAAGGTTTCGAATGGAACTCGTTCAAACCGACGCCGAAGTATATCCGGAGGGAGATTCCCCCCGTTATCGATGTGTAAATTCGGACGATCCTTTGCTTTTGAAAGTAAACCATAATCTATCTGTAGGTTTGATCACTCTCCTCGTTGTCGAGGGCATGCTGTGCGTCAGACACCCCGTCATCGATGTGTAACTAACGGCCACCCACTGCCATCGATGTGAAAACGGCACTCTCTTCAGTACAGTGTTATGCCGCTTGACCTGGCGGCAGTTACATTCGACCTCGACGGGTATGACTGGGACTTTTACCGACCGTCAGTAACAGCTATGACAATGAAAATCTGGGGCTAATTATCCGGAGTGACGGGACCTTTGTACTTCGATTTTACCCTATCCCCGTCTCGCCACTGCCAGTAGTAGTAGCGGTTGTCGTTGATTTCCTTGATCGTGATCGTCGCTTTCACTGGCACGTCATCTGGGAGATTCTCGAGGCGTTCTTCGATGTCGGCGTCGTTCGGCTCCTCCTTGAGACGACCTTCCCGCTCTTTGTGTTCGGCCAACGCCTCTGCGTAGCTGGCAACGTCCCGAAGTTGCTCCGGTGTGGCTTCGTTGAGGACGTCGACGATCTCCGTCGGGAGGTTTGCCTGTGAAGTCGGGTGTTCGTAGGACATTGGCTGCTCTCGTGTTAACCAACACAGACTCTCATTCCATAGTTTTGTTGGTTAGGAAATTCGTTGACTCGTTGACCTTCATGTAACATCGGTTGTGTTCAATCAAGCTGGTTCTATAAATGGCAAATGATCTAAACCAGTCGCCGGCCGTTTCGGATTCGGCGTGACTAAAGACATCAATGAACGAATATTTTAGACATCTTATCGATTTAACGACGCTTTCAATACTGTTGCGATTTCCGCGTTTTTCGTATCTAAAACCGAGTCCGTGTCGTGAACAAGCTGTTCGGTGTGTGGTTACACAATAGACGGGAAGTAGTGTATCGTCAACGTCATGTTTCTCCCGCAGGCGGGCAAGAAATTACTAAGCGGGATCGGTTGTAGTGGTTGGTTCAAGCTGTGCATGGGGTACTCGTTCGTTTTTGGGTCAGCGGTAGTGTACAGCCTGTTCTGCTGTCCATTGAGTCAAACCACGGGTTTACCGGACGCAATATAATTCGGGCTCTACCCATCTTCGAGCTGTAGATCGGTCTTGTGAACTCAGTTATGAACGGTTGACAAAGCCCGTTTGATACTAAATAATAGATAGTATTTAAATTGATAGTTCAGCAGAGTGGAGCGGGATACCGAGCTTCATCAGCAGCTCCGGTCTCGTCTCTCTTACTAGAAATATCTAACTCAATCTAGTCAGTACTATCATTGAGCCAGGTGTTGGCATGCTAGACTACTTAGAAAACGTGACGCCTAATCCTCCAATCTGTATCTTAATACCGTCGTCGACGCATTAGTAACTTTTTTACATCTGCCTCGATATCCATTGTCATGATTGTAGAGCGTGTTGTCTTACACGAGTACGAACTATCCCTATCAGCACCATTCTCAACGTCAGTGAGAACGATCGAATCTCTGCCTAGAATCATTGTTGAGATCCACACTGATGAGGGGATTATCGGGATCGGAGAGTCGGCACCAAACTACGAGGTAACTGGTGAAAGCGGTGCTGGAACAGTTGAACTGTTAGAGGAAGTAATGGCTCCACTGGTCGTCGGAGAGAATCCTCTCCATATGGAGCAATTACATAGCCAATTAGCAGAAGTACATGGGGCGCCAGCAGCACACGCCGGAATCGATATTGCGCTATGTGATCTCCGTGCAAAATACGCTGACCTACCGTTGTACCAGTACCTCGGTGGGTCAGAAGATGGGCCAACTGTGATGGTTCCGGAGGTAATCAGTATGGGGACACCGGAGGCGATGGCGCATAAAGCTCAGCAAGGGGTTGATTCAGGCCATCGACAGATCAAAATCAAAGTCGGAGACGATCCGACGGCTGATAAAGAACGAATCGAAGTAGTCAAAGACGCTATTCCTGACGACGTGAGTCTCAAAGCCGATGTCAATCAGGGGTGGGGCGACGCAAAAACGACAGTACAGGTGTTGTCAGATGTCGGAGATTGCTTAGACGTTATCGAACAACCCGTTCACGAGGATGCTATTAGTGACATGCAAATGGTCCGTGATCGCACTACGGTGCCGCTGATGGCTGACGAACCAGTTAGATCGCCACGTGATGCGATGAATCTGATCAAGCGCGGGGCGGCAGACATGCTGAATGTGAAATTGATGAAATCGGGCGGTATCACACCAGCGGTTCGATTAAATGCGGTGGCGGAAGCCGATGGCCGGCCTGTGCAACTCGGGTCGATGATTGAAGGAGAGATCGGCACGGCTGCAGGAGTCCATTATGTCGCAGCATTCGAGAACGTGATCTGGAATGAGCTTGTCGGGCCGTTTATGGCAGAAAACCACTTTACTGATCTCCAGTTAGATGACTTCACGATAGCGACGGAAGGTCCAGGACTTGGTGTGACGATCGACCATGATGAGTTAGCACGTGAACGCAAGACGCGGCGGGTTATCGACTGACCGAAGGACAGACAAGAAGGATGCTACGGTGGTGTGTATCCGATACGGAGCCAGAGAAGTTGCAAGCAGACCAAAAGTACGACCGCGACGAATCCTAGGTCTGTCCCTTCCAAATTAATTATATCCCGATCAGCTGCTCGTTTTAGGATCGGTAATAGGGCTAGCCACACACCGAGTGCAACGAAATCCCAAATACCTACCATTGAATTTCACCACTATTCATGATTTTGTGTCCGTCTTTGATTATCATATCTGGTCGTTGTGTAACCGTAATATCTGACAGTGGATTGTCTGGGAGGACGACAAGGTCAGCCACCTTCCCTAATTCGATTGTTCCCACCTCGTCCGCAAGGCCTAATTTTTTTGCTGGTTCGATTGTCGCAGCTTTCAATGCGTCTGCCTCACTGAAGCCATTCTCGACGAACTGTTCGAATTCCCGAGCACCTGTTCCGTGCGGATTTCGAGGTGTGCCAGCGTCAGTCCCCAACAGAATTGGTATATCTCGATCCTGAGCCGCTCGAAACGTCTCGAGCTGAGCTTCGAGTGCCTCGGTAGCCTTTTCCGTCACGTATGGACGAATACCATCCGAAATTGCTTCTTCAGTTGTTTGTACGACAGTCGAAATGATGGTCGAAACGTACCCTGCAGAGCTCGCTTCAAATTGATCAAGTGTTTCGTTCGTTGCATAAGTGCAGTGCTCGACGGTGTCGACACCCATCTCAAGTGCGACTTCGATACCCTCTGCACCATGGGCGTGGACAGCGACTTGGCAGTCGGCACGATGAGCTTCGTCAATGACAGCTGCCAATTCGTCTCTAGTCACTGCTCTTGCACCGGGTTCGCTGCCTTCAGTCAGGACACCGCCAGTCGCGATGACTTTGATGAAATCAACACCATCGCGGATGTTGGCCCGTGCAGCGTGGCGAAACTCGTTAGCACCATCTAACTCCCAGCCACCAAGAAATGAGCCATGGCCACCAGTTACTGCCAGCGTCTTCCCCCCTGCGATTATTCGGGGCCCTGACATACCAGATTGCTCAATGATATTTCGGATTCCAACGTCGATATTGGCACGACTTCCACAGTCCCTTACAGTGGTAAACCCTGCTTGAAGCTGTTGATGAGCATTCTTCAATGCAATCACAGTTAGTTCTGGAACCGTGTAGTCTTCGTGGTCGTATGGATCTATAAGCCCGTCCAACGTCAGGTGAACGTGTGCGTCGACGAACCCTGGAGTAACCCATTTGCCACTCAGGTCCACAATGCGCTCGTCTTCATTTGGCTGAACGCCAATCCCAACAATCCGTCCTTCCTCTATACGGATGGAGGTATCATGCCGTATCGGTTCTGGGGTCGCCGTAAACACGTTGGCGTTGGAGAGGATCATCGGTTATCCCCCGTAATCCACTCGTTTTCTGGACCTTCTGGATCGTGAGATGGGACAATAACGTCTGATACCCGGTCGAGCTTCTGCGCCGATTCCCACCAGTCAAGTGTATTCATTGTCCCCGGTGGATGGAAGTCTCCTTCTGCATTCGCGTAGTTCGGGAAGACGTCAATTGCCAATCCATACGTCGTTGAACCGTTTTCGACGAGGAGCGAGACATGGCCGGGGGTGTGGCCTGGTGTGTGGATAGCTTGAAGTCCAGGTGCTATTTCCATGTCACCCTCGAAAAAAGTAAACTCTACATCTGACCACGAGGGGTCGTATCCATGTGTTGGTGAAAGAAATGCACCACCGAATGGTGCCGGGGGCGCATACGCTACTGCTGCGGCTTCACGGTTGATCATAATATCGGTACTTTGGTTGTCGAATAAATTGACATTGCCTGCATGATCCCAGTGAAGATGTGTCATTATGAGTGTGTCAATTTCTGCCGGGGGGACGGCCTCTCGTTCCAACAGAGATGACAACGACTCATCAGCCCGTAACTCGAACAGAGGCTGTTTTGCGGCTGTTTCTTCCGGATTGCCAAACCCAGTGTCGACCAACACATTTTGCTCACCATCAGTGAGATAGTACACTGTACTTGGGTGCCAGTGTTTTTCACCCATTCCAGTGTACTGCATATTGATCGAACGGTCTCCATAAATCTCACCACGGATTAACGCTTTAATTTGCCAGTTGGTCATTGTTCCTCACCTACTGTGAAGGGTTCAACTTTCACGGGTTGATCACGATGGAGAGCTTCACGGCAAGCACGAGCGATCGCACCGGCCCGGAGACCGTCGTCAAGTGTCGAAACCGGTTGTTCGACATTGCGAACCACGCGACTAAAGTGATCTATTTCCTCTCGAATAGCACCTGTGATTCTACCATTCACCTCTGGGAAAATCGTCGTATCTGCAAACCGCGGCTGATCGGTACACAGTTCGAGGCCGTTCCCTGGCGTAGCGAGCTCAGCCGTCCCTTCAGTACCTTTCACAGCGAACCGAGCTCGGTTGGGTGCTGGTGACATTTCTGGGAGAATACTTGCTGTTTCGATACTCGCGACTGTCCCGTCGGCAAACGACAACGTCGAGAATGTAACGTCGTACTCCTCGCCTTCGAACACCCTCTGTGCTCCTACTGAGTAAACTTCATCTACCTCGCTGCCTGTGACCCAGCGAGTCATGTCCATATCGTGAATCGTCTGGTAGAGCAATGGGTCGGAGCGACTCATGCGGTGTGCCTCACTCTTTACGACACTACGTTCCGCACGAATGGAAGCTATTTCACCGAACTCGCCCTGATGGGCTTTTGAAATAAGCGTGCCGTATTTCGCATCGAATCGAAGCGTAAACCCGATGAGTATCGATATCCCAGCCTCGTTTACCGCTAAAGCGATCGCTTCGGCGTTCTCCCTATCCTGTGCAACGGGCTTTTCGAGTAGGATATCGTATCCATATCTAGCGGCTGAGACGACGGGATCTCGATGGGCCATCTCTGGTGTTGCTACAACTACTGCATCCAACGGCTCCTCGTACAATGTCTCATAGGATGTGAATGCGGTAGATCCAGTCTCTTCAGCCACTTTGTGGGCGATAGCGTCGTTGATGTCTGCCACCCCTGCAAGGGTGAGGACGGGGTGTTCAGAGATGGCTCGCGCATGCTGCTGGCCCATCACTCCTGCCCCGACGACACCGATAGTTGTAGATTTAGTCATCGTATATTTCTTGTGTCCCCTCTGTTTGAGGAATCCATGGCCCTCCTTCAGTCATGCGGTCAATTATTTGTCCGCCCTCCCCAAAGAAGTGAACACGTTCAGTGAACTGAACCGAGACTTTGTCCCCAATTGCGATATCCCTTGTTGGATCTATTTTTGCGGCGTAACTGAGATTGTCAGCAACTAGATGGAGAATGATTCCATCGCCAATCTTCTCGATGGCAGTTACTTCAGATTCTAAGCCTTCATCAGACAAGACCATATTCTCAGGTCGAACTCCCACAGTTACTGCGGAGCCATGGGGTGGGAGGTCAATTTCGTCTTCACACGCAAGGGTAAACGCATCACCGATCGCGACGCCGCCATTTGTAGTCGTGGCCTCAAAAAACGACATTCCTGGCTCACCCATAAAGTCACCTACCCAGACACTGTCTGGCTCATTGTAGACGTCCAACGGGGCACCCACTTGCTCAATGTGACCATCGCGCAGGAGTGCGATACGATCCGCCATGGTCATCGCTTCGATCTGGTCGTGAGTGACGTACACGACAGTCGTTCCTAGATCGTCTTGTAGCTCAGTGATCTCGACACGCATGTGCCGGCGGAGCTTCGCGTCTAGATCAGAGAGTGGTTCATCCATCAGGAATGCACGTGGTGAACGAATCATTGCGCGACCGAGAGCGACGCGTTGTTGCTGGCCACCCGATAGTTCCCCGGGAGAGCTGTCAAGCTTCTGGGCAATGTCGAGCACTTCAGCTACTTCGTGAACCTTTTCATCGATTACCTTGTCGTCATAATTCCGAGCCCGTAGGGGGAATGCAAGATTCTCGAAGACATTGAGGTGGGGATAGACGGCGTTACTCTGGAACACCATCGCGAGATCGCGTTCCATTGGTCGTTTATCGTTGACAATGTCACCATCGATAATTACATCGCCACCGGTCTGTTGCTCAAGGCCACCAATCATTCGCAGCGTGGTCGTCTTACCACACCCACTAGGGCCAAGGAGACAGAAGAATTCTCCATCTTTGATCTCCAAGTCGATTCCGTCGACTGCTTTGACATCGCCGAACCGCTTTTCTACGTTTTGAAGTTGAATGTTTGTCATGGTGTAATCAGTACTCCGCTACTGGGGGGTGATCACTTTCGTCTCGAATGCTATACGTTGGGCGGATACCGAAGAGCCTTGTAGTCCGATTCATTGATTTTCTGTGGTTTTTGAACATATTCAAGGTTATGGCCTTTATTTAATTGTCCCGAATGTAAGTCCCCGTGCGAGCCTTTTTCTAGCTATCACTGCGAAGACTATTGGTGGGAGGCTGGCAACGCTAGCGGCTGCGAATAGTTCTCCCCACTGCACGTCGTACGAGCCCTGGAAGGCAAGCAGTTGAACAGTATATGTTTTAGCATCCGTGTTCGTGAGGAACAATGCGTAGAAGAATTCGTTCCAAGTAAAGATGAACACGAAAATTGCGGTTGCAACCAGTCCAGGCTTCACCAGTGGGAGCGCAACTTTGTAGAACGCACTGAACCGTGAATAGCCGTCCATCTGTGCTGCTTCTTCCAATTCAACCGGAACCTCATCGAAGAAACCTTTCATCATCCAGATAGCGAATGCAAGGTTAAACAACAGATAGATGATCACCATCCCGAGGTACGTGTCGAGGATATTGCCACGGCTAAAGAGGATGTACATCGGCAGACCAAAGGCAACTGGTGGTCCCATTCGCGTTGTCAGTGCGAAGAAATGGGCATCTCCCTTTAGTGAGGATTCCGTTCGGGAAAGCGCATATCCTGCTGCGGTTCCCAAGGTTAGTGTAACAATCAGAGTCAGCGTGACAATGATGGCACTGTTGAGTAGGAATTGTGGAAATGTGCCGTGGATAAACACGTCAATGTAGTTTTCCAAGGTGTAACCACTCGTGAAGTCTGGTGGCATCTCTGTCACGTCAGCAGATGGCTTAAAGCTTGCAAACAATATCCAGATGGGTGGAATCAGAATCAAGAGTGTGTAAAACACTAGTCCTCCGAACACCGCTTTCTGGAAGAGATCATTTCGTTCCATATCAGTCATCACCTATTACTCCGGTAAAGTTGACAAACAACCACGATGCTACAATGATTACAAAGAGCATGAACAGACTGATAGCTGTCGCGTAACCGAAATCGAAGTTTGTAAACCCGATTCGGTAGGCATAGAGGCTCAATACCTCGGATGATGTACCGGGTCCACCTCCGGTCATGATGTAGAACTTGTCGAATGCTCGGAACGCGTCCATGCCTCGAATGAGCACCGCAATTGCGATCACAGGCTTCAACAGCGGTAGTGTCACCCATTTAAATCGCTGCCATGCACTGGCTCCGTCAATCTTAGCGGCCTCGAAAGGTTCGCGTGGGAGTGCCTCAAGTCCCGCATAAATGATAAGGAACATAAAGGGCGTATACTGCCACACGTCAACAAGGATAAGAGATGGTAACGCGTAACTGCTCGTCCCCAAGAACGGAATTGGTCCGACTCCAACCAATGAAAGCATGTAATTGATGCCTCCAAATTGTGGATTCATTAAGAACAAAAAGGCATACGCAACTGCTGCCGGAGCGACGACGAACGGCACCAAAAAGATGCTCAGAAAGGTATTCTTGTGCCGCGTGATTCTGGAGAGACCCAGCGCTAACAGTAAGCCGAACAGTAATTCGATACTAATGGCGACAACTGTGAACAAAATTGTTCGGCCAAAGGCCAGCAAGAATCGATAGTCGTGGACCATCTGATAGTAATTTGCCATGCGAATAAACTCGCCTTGTTCTCCGATAAGATTCCATACTGTGGTACTCACGTAGAGTGCATATGCAGTTGGAAAGAGGACCACACCAAGTAGGAACAGTAGCCCTGGAAGGAGGAATATATACACTAGGTGATCGTTGAGAACCCTTGATCTAGTGATACTTTGTGTAGCTTTACTCGATTGATCTACCGTACTCATTTTGGATCGTAAGAAGACATGTTGTAGTTCATTGTGTGCTTGAGTGGTTATACATCTGCTCTCAAGTGAGGGATTGTCACTCGAGAATCTCTTCTATATTTGCGTGTGCGTTTTCGACTGCCTCAGCAGGGGTCTGCTGTTCGTCTATTGCGTTGCTCATTTCTTGCATAAATGCATTTCCTATCTCCGCAAACTCTGGTACGTACGGCCAGTACTCGTCGTTTAGGACCTCGAAGCTCTCCTGCAGAACCTCAACGTGGTCAGTCATATCTCGTTCTGCAGCGAGTTGGCGATACTCGTCCGACTCCATAATACCTTGGTGAGGGATGTCGAATCGATTTTGTGTTTCGATTTCGTGGAGCAGTACATCCTCGGACATACGCCATTGGGTCAATTGCCAAGCTGCACCACGGCTTCCATCACTAATCCAGCTAGGAATACCAAGTCCCTCAGCGTACAACCACTGTGTGTAGTTGTCTGCTGGCCCAGTGATTAGTGTTTCGGCGATGTCGTCACGTTCCTCGTGGAACACGCCACCCCAACCAGTGGTACCGAACAGCATCGCAACATCCCCGCTTAGAATGTACGAGGGAAGATCGGTCCACTGAATACTGGCCGCCCCCTCGGGGCCGTAATCACGCATCAGTGTCACGTAGTCCTCCACAGCTTCGTGCATTTCTGGAGTATCGATCGTGACTTCACCATTATCATTTAGAACACGTGCACCGTAGCCCCAAGCCCACCCAGCCCACGTACCAAAGCTATCAAACGTAGATGCAGTTCGACCTACGTTCGGGACGATATCGAGGTCCGAATCAGCGATCTCTTCTGATGCTTGAAGAACGTCTGCCGTCGTCTCTGGTTCGTCCAACCCTAGCTCGTCGAAGACATCCTCTCGATAATAGAACATCCCCGAAATCAAACTATGCGGAATCGCGTGGGGGTTGCCATCGGTCTCGAACGGTTGCTTCACCGAATCAAACAGACCATCGTAAGCGATATCCACCCAGTCAGCACGGTGATTCTGGAGGAGTTCATCCATCGGTGTGAGCCAATCATTCTGGTCCATCTGGGGATAGTACCAGTGCTGAACTGTATTGACGGCGTATGCGTCGGAGTCGTTGTTGGCAGCCAATACAAAATTTTGGTGTGCTTCTTCCTCTGTATACCGTTCTAGTTCGACTGTTGTACCAGTCGACTCCTCGAAGTCACTGATGTGATCGACGATCACGTCAGACTCGTAGCCTTCCTTTAGCAGTCCACCGATCGTTTGTCCCTCATACGCATCCGCACTGGTGGCAATTTCACCAGGGTCATCGTCACCGCCGAGACATCCAGCGAGTGCCGCAGCCATACCTGCGCCCGTTAGCGAAAGTATTGAGCGACGGTTGATATCCATATGTCTGCTCTTGCTTCCACGGTTGTCACTTCCAACCATAGAGAATCCGAGAATACGGACTAACTTATACTTTACTATGAGAAACAATCATGTCCAATAGTTTCACACGATTATTCCGTGATGAATAGTGCCTCGATCATGGGCGGTATTGGTCCCCGGTCATCTCATCATCAGAAATGTGGACAACTAACGATCAGTCACAGGTCAATCGACAGCAATTTCTCGACGAAGTGAATCCGTATCAACTGGAATTTGTTTACGTTCTTCCGATTGAGCAGCAAGTTTTTCAATCTCGTTCATTCCGTGGCCAGTAATGATGCCGACCACCGTGTCGCCCCGGTCGATTGTTCCTCTTTGCGCTAGTTCTTGAAGTGCTACTAGCGGTGTCGCTGATGCAGTTTCGGCAAGTATTCCTTCTGTTATTGCAGTTTGTTTAGTTGCGTTTCTGATCCGCTCATCATCACATGCAACAGCAACACCGCCAGACTCTTCGATGATTTGCAGGGTATACGTTCCATCCTTCGCGTAGCCGCGAAGCGGATCCTCAATACTTGTGGCAATCGTATTCATCACATTATGCCACTCTTCGACTGTCGTAACGCCTTGTTCATAGGCAGTAGCGATCGGACTACAACCGCTAGCCTGGACACCAACCATCGAAGGGAGTGTATCGACAACACCCAGTGATTGGAGTTCTTCGAATCCACGATACGTCTGGGTCAACAATGGGCCAGCACTAATCGGAATAAGTATCCAATCTGGCACAGATCCGAGCTGGGAATACAGCTCGTACGCCATGGTCCGATTCCCTTGGTTTGCTAGCGGGACCTGATGAGTTGTCGTCCCATTGTACCAGCCGAAAGACTCGGCAGCATCTCGCGCGAGGGCATACGTATCGCTGATATCTCCGCTGACGGGTACCGTTTTCGGATGATACGATTTGACCTTTGGCAAGCCTGCTGTGGATCCTTCTGGAACCAGTACAATTGGATCAATCTCGTTTCGATGAGCATAGGCTGCAAACGATGCCCCCGCGTTTCCATGCGAAGAAATAACTGCAGTATTCGTTTTGGACGTTTCACTCACATACGCTAACCCCAGGGCGTTGGGCCTATCTTTGAACGAACACGTCGGGTTTATTCCTTCGTTTTTTAAATATAGATCGAGATTTAAATCGTTGTCTCTAGCTTTAGATGCAGAGGTAAGGGGTGTTCCGCCTTCCCCGAGGGTCATCGGGTCGTCGACTGGAAGGATAGACTCGTATTCCCACATTGACGTTGGAGTCTGGTTGAATAGAGACGGATCAATAGACGATAGGTCTGCTTTGACGTCCAGAATGCCACCACATTCGGGGCATTCATAGAGGAGATCTGTCTCAAACCGTTCGGCACAGGACACACATTGATAGGTGACTGACATTGGTATTTCAGGGAGTGGGTTTAGAGGGATGATTTCGCACCGTCGATGTCGACATACACAGTCTTGAGTTGGGTCATCTCCTCAAGGGTATGGCGACCTCCTTCACGACCATGGCCGCTATCTTTCCCTGTATAGCCACCGAGTGGAGTATGAATCTCCCAGAACACGTTCGCTTCGTTGATCAGCGTAGTTCCAGTCTCGATGCGTTCAGCAAAGTAGTACATCGATTTGATGTTACTTGTAAAGACGGCAGAATTCAGTCCAAATCGACTCTCATTCGCTAGCTCAATAGCTTCATCGTAGTCGGAGAAGGTGATGATAGGAGCCACTGGTCCAAACGTTTCCTTCGTATTCAGGTCCATGCCTTTTGTCACCCCGTCGACAACAGTCGGTGCATAATGGAGCCGTGATCCAGCACCTTGTAGCCGATTGCCGCCAGTTCGGACCTTTGCCCCCTGGTCGACAGCATCTTCGAGGTGCTGGTCGACCTTTGTAGCTACCTCCTCGTTATTCAGCGGCCCCATTTCGGTCGAACTTTCGGTTGGGGAACCAGTCGTAATGCTGTCAGCTGCATCAGTTAGTCGTTCGACGAACTCGTCATGGACGTCGTCATGGACAATTATCCTCTCCGTGGCAGTGCATGTCTGACCAGCATTCAAAAAGCAACCAAGAGAGGCTGCTTCGACAGCTCTGTCAATATCTGCATCGTCCAAAACAATCATCGGACCGTTGCCACCCAGTTCGAGCAATACCGGTTTACTACCAGCTCGCTCCGCGACGATTTCGCCAGTTTCTGCACTTCCTGTAAAGGCTATGGCATCAGTCCCCTCGTTCGCAACTAGTTCGTCGCCGACGACTTCTCCTTTACCAGTCACCAGATTGATGGCACCATCCGGGAGGCTCGTGTCGTCGAGGATCTCAACAAGTTTTGTGGCGACGGCTGAGGTCGTCGGGGCGGGTACCCATACTAGGGCATTACCACCGGCTAACCCAGGGGCAAGATATTCACATGGAATCCCGATAGGGAAATTCCAGGGGGTGATCGCTCCATAAACACCGTGAGGCTTTCGCATCGTGAAGATACGTTTATTGGGATCTTCGGATGGAATAGTTGGTGGTTCCATCCGTTTGACCTCTTCGGCAGCATCACGGAACTTGCGGACGATCTGATCCACCTCGGGCAAGGCCTCAGATTCCAACGGTTTTCCTTGATCGCGCGCAACCCACTCACCCAACCACTCACGTTGGCTTTCAATGGCATCGGCAATCTCGTGACAAAGGTCTGCACGCTCGAATTCGCTCATGAACTCGAGATCTTTCTGCACACCTTGTGCTGCGTCGATAGCCCGTTGCACATCGTCTCTTGTCCCTTCTGGAACAGTGCCAAGTTCTTCACCTGTACTGGGATCAATAGTGGTAAAAGTCTCGTTAGACGAGCTATCGACCCATTCTCCATCGATATACATCTGAAAGCTAGAATCACTTCCAGGCTTCGCGTGACTGTCGTTACCTTTCATAGGAGTCTCTGACATAGGTGCTTCCATATAGCGTCTAGTTGACGGCTGATTTAAATATAATGGTTGTTATTTGACATAAGTGCGCTAGATTTCTCTCAAAGTGTGTATCTAAGAGGGTCTTTGAGGACGAGCTAACTGATCACCATCCAGCAATGCTGCCATCTGGATGCCGGAACAACGGACCTGTCCAGTCGATATCTGTTTCAGCCATCTCACGTACATTGTCTTCTTGGATAGTGATACCCAACCCTGGAGAGTCTAAGGGTTCGATATATCCATCTTCAATATCGAACACCGTTGAGTCACGCAAGTAGGTATATGGGGGTGGACCCTGGTCCACTTGGATGTTGAAGCCGTGATCCTGCAAGTATAGGTTCGGAATCCGAGCGCATACTTGTAGTGAGGCAGCAACTGCAATCGGGCCTAGTGGACAGTTCGGTGCGACTGCCACATCATATGTTTCTGCAAGATTTGCGATTCTGAAAACCTCTGAGATGCCTCCTGCATGCGAGATGACTGGCTGAATGATATCAACTGCCCCCTGTTCGAAGAGTTCACGGTAATCCCAACGAGTGTACAGACGCTCACCTGTTGCGATAGGAGTAGTCGTCTGTGTTTCGATCATCGGAATCAGGCTGTCGTGTTCGGGTGAGGTTGGCTCTTCAATAAACGACGGCTCATATTGATCAAGTTTGCCCATTAGTCGTTTTGCCATTGGTTTGGAGACACGTCCACGAAAGTCGATACCGATATCCACGTCACCGCCGATGGCTTCACGAACGCTTTTTACACGATCCACGACCATGCCGACCTCATCAGGAGTTGCAACGTATTCCATCCGTTCAGTGGCATCCATCTTTATGGCTGTATAGCCTCTATTAACCAGATCATCTGCTTCACTTGCAACATCCGATGGTTGATCACCTCCGGCCCATTGATACACTCGGATGCGTTCTCTCGTCCGACCACCAAGTAACTCGTAAACCGGCGCATTGTAGTATTTTCCTTTGATATCCCAGAGGGCCTGATCAATCCCCGCGATCGCGCTCATCAAGATTGGCCCCCCTCGGTGGAACCCTCCGTGATACATCGCTTGCCAATGATCTTCGATCTGTAGTGGATCGTTATCAAGGAGATAATTCTCCATGAGCTCGCTGACAGCCGCACGAACAGTCTTCACTCTCCCTTCCACCACTGGCTCCCCCCACCCCACGATACCTTCATCGGTATCTATCTTTAAAAATAACCAACGAGGTGGGACTTCGAACAATTCATAGCTTTCTATTTTCATGGAGACAGTACATTGCCACGCATGATAAATTTGTCTCTCGCTGAGCGGACGTTTATGATGGGGAAACAGATAATAATTATAATTGGTGATGGATTGGATGTTGGGACCTTGTTACACGTAGAGGATGTCATGTATAAATATTATAAACGATTGAACCGGTATGGCCCTGCGAATTCGGCAACCATTCTATTGGGAGTATAAATGATGGTGTTTCCCCATCGTAAACATTAACACTTCGAGGAGAGATGTGTCACTATGGATCGAAAGTCTGGTACGCCGTCCGTACAGGCCACAATCACTTCCATGCGTGTCATCGATGCGATGCGAGATGGGGGGGTTGGTGTGACAGAGTTAGCCAATAAGTTAGACATCCACAAAAGTACAGCATACAAACATCTATCTACTCTTGAGGATCTCGATTGTGTCAAAAAAATAGATGAGCAGTACCATCTGGGCCCGAAACTAATTCAATTAGGTGAAACAACAAAGCATCAACATGGAATATACACGCGTGCTCAGAGTGTGATCGATCAACTTGCAGAAACCACCGAGGAGTATGTCGGTTTCTCACTTGAACATCATCATCGATGTTATAATATCTACACAGCGCGAGGTCGGTTAGCTCTACAGAATTTTACCGGAACACCACATGCGACAGAGCTATACAGTACTGCAGCAGGTAAAGCTATTTTAGCTCAGTTCACACAAGACCAATTAGACCAGTATATCACAGCCACAGATTTCACAGCTGAGACCGAGCGGACAATTACTGATCCTGATGAGCTCCAAGATGCAATTGTCCGCGTCCAAGAACGTAATATAGCGTTTTCGCGTGAAGAACACGAGGTTGGGATTCGGAGTGTTGCAGTACCGTATCAAAATGAATCGCTCAATTTGTATGGTGCCATCTATGTGCAGGCTCCTGCTGATCGAATGACTGGAAAACGATTCAACGAGGACATTCCAGGCATGGTCAATAGTGCAATTGAAAAATGGCTAAGGACGGGTACTGATTACTATCGCACAGCATAGTTGGGGTTATTGTTATGGGTGTTTCTCTACCATAAACGAAAGCCCACTAAATACGCATTGCCCCATACCAAGCTAATTTACAATAGTACGCTTGTAAATCATATGTTGAGAAACCAATTATGCCACCTCACATACCACCCTAGCCAACTGTCGACTTCTATCAATTCACAGAGCCAGTCAAGATGCACCAGCTATTTTATTGCGATTAGCGTATGTATTATACTTTGAGTATGAGATCTTAATAACGATCTTTCTCAGAACCCCCACTACCAAGAAAGGGTAGCCGAGCAAAACATTCCTCACTTATTCAACTAGAAGTTGGAATGCGTTGTATTTTCTCTGAGGCGAACAACGAACTAATATTAATGTTGTTAATACACAGGTTGGGGCCGGGTAACATGGACGCCATCAATTAAAACTGCAACTATTGATGCCGGTGTTCAAATGCAATTAAAAAACAGAGTGATTTATTTTTTGAGTATTTTCTACCCGGGAACAATTGTCACAATGACATTCTTGACCAGATCATGTTTGCTTTTGTCGAACGAGAGGCGAAACCGAAGCTGCTGATGAAGCTCGACATTCAACCTATTTGTCTAAATAATCAATTTTTAATACTATCTGATCAGTTGAACTTTTAGCTTTACTATTATCAGAATAACTGTGGCTAATTGAGTTTAGAAGACAGATTTATGGCCAAAAGATGACAAGATCTCGGATCACGTTGTGGTTAAAAAATCGAAATCCAACCCAATGCACATCTGTACTGACTGTACGCTACTGTTGATCCGGGAACAAACGAATTACTTTATGCACAACTTGAACCGTTCCCTACAACCGTTCTCGTTGATTCGGTTCTTGCCACGTTGCGGGAGAAAAAAGACGTCAACGACGCCCTGTTTCTCGTAGATGGCGCAACCTCATTCCACACAGCTTGCTCACGACACGGCCTCGATTTCAGATACGAAAAAGGCCGAGTTCGGAATATTATTGGATGTATCTTTTGAGAAGTAAAACACCGAACTTTCTCTTTTGGTGATATTTATATATCATCTGCCTTCGGATGGAATCAGTATTTCTGAACACGGCCATGTTACACTTACTGGCACTTCTTGGTTTTTTTTGCTGTTCAAACCACTTCATGATCGGAGTTACTGTTCCGATGTTACTCATCGGACTGCTCGGTGAGTACAGGGCGAGAGGATCAGTTCTCGAGGATTTCGATAAGGTCCTCTGCCGTCCGACTGATCCGTCCAAGCCGCTCGCGAACAACCTCGGAATCGTCTGACTCCCAGGCAGCGAGGTAGAACGCCGAGCCGCTCGTGTCGATTTCACAGTACCGACCGACCACGTACGCGACGGCTTCGGCCTCAACTTCGCGTTTCGACCGCTCGGTGTCGTCGTCGACATCGAAGTGGAGCAAGGCGTGCGCGTACTCGTGGATCAGCGTCCGGACGAGGTCGGCGTCGTTCTCCCGGTCGCGGACCTCAACGAGCGGCTGCATGTCGATGAGGCTACGTTGCTCGCAGATGCCCTTCGCCTCACCGTGGGTCCACTTTGCTTCTGGAACGATCTGAACCGTCACGCCGATCTCATCAGCGGCGACAGTCAGCTGGGAAACCAGATCTCCGGCGTCCCCGGTTGCTTCCGTGTCGAGGTCGGGAAGCGGCTCACCCTCGGTCTGGGAGACGTCGAACACAGGTGCGGGCCTGAACCCAACGAGCCCCTTCGACCACTCTTCAGGCGGCGTCTCGTCATACTCACAGTCGCTGTTCTTGTGGCAACTCGGCGAGTTCTCACACTCCGGACACTGCTTTGCGATAATCGGCGCCCAGATCCAGATGGCCGACTCGCCCTCCTCGACATGGCGGTCGAATTCCTCTTGCCATGTCCGGTAGCCCGCCACCCGAGATGCCTCGGGACACTGGTGCTTGATGAGAAGCGTGTTCCGGTAGGAGTAGTCGTGGAAGCGACTCTGGATGTCGAGCCACTCCTGGAACTCCGCGCTGGCCTGCGCGTCGTCGACGTCTGCGACGAGGTCGTCGATCCACTGTTCGATGGTGCTGTTCATCTCGTCTGATCGCGTGTCGGTCTGGTCGAAGGAGACCGACGAGTCACTGGTCGTGGACATCGTGTTCACCAAATGGAATTCACGGCGACTGCGTCTGTTCAGACCGCGCCGCACCCCTCGGGGGCGCAGAAAAA
>LFFM01000839.1_pt1 | contig 21782 bp, 20 predicted proteins | sample 643131 | NCBI WGS metagenome assembly LFFM01 (sample SAMN03777445, study PRJNA286221) | soda lake metagenome | biome: soda lake; feature: Kulunda steppe; material: water; isolation source: sample Tc-Br brine of Tanatar trona crystallizer | place: Russia: Kulunda steppe | collected 2011-07
CCGACGAGCGGATCGAACCGCGTTCCCTCCTCCTCGGTGAAGGAGACGACCTCGATCGGGCGGTCGGGCTCGATATCGGATTCCTGTATCGCCCGTACGGCTTCGAGCGCCGCGTAGACGCCGAGTGGACCGTCGAAGATCCCACCTTCGGGCACCGAGTCGAGATGGCTTCCCGCCGCGACGGGGGCGGCGTCGGGATCGGCGCTCTCCGGCGTCCACCGGCCGGCGATGTTTCCGACGCCGTCCACGCGAACCGTCAGTCCGGCGTCCTCCAGGCGGTCGACGAGATGCTCTCTGGCGGCCCTGTCGGCTTCCGTCCCGACGAGGACGGATCGGCCCCGTCCGTCCTCGGCGTCTATGGCCCCGAACTCGGCGTTGGCTTCGATTTCCGCCCGCAGCCGAGTGCCGTTTACTGATATCACGTCCCGAGAATGTTCTCTCGGCGACTAAACGGTTGTGTTCGCCGCAACCGAGGGCGCTGAATCCGCCCGTCCGGTAGCGACACACGGAGCGATCAACTCATAAACAGCCGCCTGTCGGCCCGTTCGTGGGCCATACCCATCGTTTCGGCCAGCGGGGCGAAGGAGGCCAACGAACCGAGATCCGCGCCCCGATACTCCGCACAGACCGACTCGATGACAGGAAGCAACTCCGCGAGCTGCGTCTGTATTTCGGTGTGTCCGAAGCGTCCGAGCCGCTGGGCCGCCCCCAGAAGCTCCGTCACGAACGAGTACGCACCGACGAGACACGCCGTTTCCCGATCGATCCCGACGCGCCGTGTGAGGACGCCGAGAACGACCGGATACATCCCGGGACTCTCGTCGGCGTCGACCCGTGCGGCGTGGTCGGCGGCGACACCGCCGTCGAACAGTTCCGGATCGGTCTCCCCGAACAGTTCGAGAAGCGTGTGTCCCGCCTTCGTCGAACTCGTCCGGAACTCCGCCGGGAGCGTGGCCGCGTACAGCCGTTCGTCGGCCGCCAACACCCCGTCGAGATCGTCTTCGGCAGCCGACCTGTGGGCGTTCGCCAGCGCGACGGTTTCGGCGGGGCCGACGATCCGGCGGAGATACGCCTCGATCAGTTCGCCGAGTTCCTCGCCGCCCTCGATCCGGCCCTCGTTGATGTACTGCTCGATACCGTAGGAGGCCGTGTAGGTACCGACCGGCAGAAACGAGTCCGCAAAGCGCATCGCCGCGAGTACGGACGCGTCACTCATGGGCGTGGTCCGCGTCGCCGCGATCGTGACGTCCCGTCCCGTGACCCGCCGACGGTCCGTCGACGAACAGCTCCGCGTCGACCGTCTCGTACCCCGTCGCCGATCCCTCGGGGAGGTACGGTCCGAGGACGTCCTCGAGGATCCGCTTTTCCGCCTCGAGCGGGACGTAAACGCTCCCGCCCTCGACCGCGACATCCCAGTGTTGGTTGCCGATCCGGTGGCCGAGTTCGACCGCAGCGGCGGACATCCCCGTCCCCGAGTCCGGGAGTTCGATCACGTACGCGTCCCGTTTCTCGAACGTGACGACGGCCGCCCCCTCCTCGTCGACGAAGAGAACGTCACCCGAGCGGAGTTCGGGACGGTCGACGACGATCCCGAGGTCCGTGCCGGCGTCGGTCTCGACGCGCAGGCGCGATTTCTTTCGCTCCTCGGCGTCGATGACGACACGCTCTAGGGCCCCCTCGCGTTCGTGGGCCGAGATCCGTTCGTCGAGTTCGGGGTCCTCGCGGCGGTTGCCGACGACGCCGTCGATCCGTCTCATCAGTACCTCCTGTCGGCGGGGGCGCCGACACCGAACGCCGCCAGCCGGGTCTCGTCCCAGGCGGTCCTGGTCGTCGCGGTCACGTCCGCCCCGCGATCGCCGAGAACGCGAACGACGACCCCGGTCTCGTACGGTAGCGTCGAGACGCCGGCTTTCGTTCCCGGCGTCCCGTCCAGCCGGTCGTGAATCCGCTCGGAAAGCGCCCCGGCGTCGGAGGAGGGCGCGAGCACGTACAGCGATCCGACGACGCCGTACTCGCCGACCGTCGCCCGATCCCGTGGGTCCCGGTCGCTCGGCCGGAGGTCGACGGTGTCGACACAACGGAGCCGTCCATCACAGCGCGCCTCGACGCGGCTGTGGTAATGATCGAAGCCGAACGGCTCCTGTCCCGTGAGCCCGTCGGGGACGAGCACGTCGGCGACGATCGCACGCGCCGTCGGGTCGAGTTCGACGGAGACCGTCTGGAGACAGCGCGAGTCCTCGTTGAGGATCGTCGGTCCGGGGACGTACTCCAGGTGCGCGTTCGCGTCGGCCCGAAGCGTCGTCTCGAGATGAGCGTAGTTCGCCCGCATGCTGTGAACTTTGGTCGCACTCTGGGTCGTGACGTGCGCACGGGCACGCTCTCGGGCGTCGATGTCGAGGCGGTGGCGATCGCCCTGGGCGACGCCGCCGGTCGGCTCCTGCAGACACAGCGTTGTCATTCCGGGTACCGGATCGGTATCGAGCGTTCCGGCCAGGTGATACGGGACCTTCACGCGCTCGGAGAGGAGCCGCGTCTCCCCGTCCGGTCGTCTCGCGAGCGTCGCCTCGAGGACACCGTCCTTTCCCGTCCCGAACGCGGGCGCCTGCGGGAGGGGATCCTCGCCGTATCCCTCGAAAGCCTCCGGAACGGCGCTCATGCGAACAACACTCGGCTTTCGATGTGGTCGAGGACCTCGTCGATCCCCTCATCTGCTTTGCAGTCGGTGAAACAGGTCGGCGCGTCGCCTCGAACCGTCTCCGTGTCCTGCCGCATGACGTCGAGATCGGCGTCGACGTGGGGAGCGAGATCGGTCTTGTTGACGACGAGGAGATCGGCCTGTGTCACGCCGGGGCCACGCTTTCTCGGGATGTCGTCGCCCTCGGCGACGCTTATGACGAAGACGAAGTAATCGGCCAGTTCCGGGTTGAACGTCGCCGCGAGGTTGTCGCCGCCGCTCTCCAGTAAGACGACGTCCAACTCGGGATGGGATTCGGCGAAGTCCTCGATCGCGGCGAGGTTCATCGAGGGGTCCTCACGGATCCCGGTGTGCGGACAGGCACCCGTCTCGACGCCCTCGACGAGATCAGGCGGGATCAACCCCTCGAAGGATTCTCGGAGCCGATCGGCGTCCTCCTGTGTCATGATGTCGTTGGCGATCACGCCGACGTCGTACCCCGCCTCGTCGAGTCGCGGGACGAGCCGCTGGACCAGCGCCGTCTTGCCGGATCCGACCGGCCCGCCCAGCCCGACCGTCGCGACGTCCCTGTGGCTCATCGTTCCTCCAGTTGCTCGGGCGAGTCGGCTCTGATCGGGTCGTGGACCGTCACGAGCTTCGTTCCGTCGGGGAACATCGGCTCGACCTGTATCATGTCGATCATCTCCGGAACGCCGTCCATCACGTCCTCGCGCGTCAGAAGCGCCGTCGCCCCCTCGCGTATCTCCGAGACGGACATCCCTTCGCGGGCCCGTTCGCAGGCCCAATCGGAGATGTACGCGACCGTTTCGGGGTGGTTCAACACGACGCCGCGCTCCCGGCGGCGGCGGGCGAGTTCCGCGACCGTGAACACCGTCAGTCGCTCTTTTTCTTTGGGTGAGAGGTTCATATTTGGCAGCTGCGTGTCCGATTCATATGTGATACCGCTGTGCGAGTGCGATCTCCTCGGCCGGCTCACACGTGACGTGTTCGCCGTCGATCGATACTTCGAACGTCTGGGCGTCGATGTCGATGTTCTCGGGACAGTAGTCGTTGTACACCATGTCGGATTTCCGTACGGACCGGGTACCACGGACGGGTCGGACGGGCGTCTCGAGACCGTACGCCTCGCCGACGCCGTTCCCGTAGGCCGCCTCGCTGACGAACGACACCGACAGCGCGTTTTTGGCCTTTCCCATCGCGCCCGCACGGGGGCGCATCTCGACCGGCTCACAGGTCATGAGAGAGCCGTTGGCCTCGCCCATCTGGCTGTACACCGGGAACCCGCCTTTGATGACGTACTTCGGCTTGACGCCGAAGAAGTCGGGCTCCCACAGCACGATATCGGCCATCTTCCCGGCCTCGAGCGAGCCGACGTACTCGTCGATCCCGGCGACCTTCGCGGGGTTGATCGTGTACTTCGCGACGTAGCGTTTGATCCGCCGGTTGTCGGCGTCGGTCCCCTCGTCTTCGGGCAGCGGGCCACGCTGTTTTTTCATCTTGTCCGCCGTCTGCCACGTTCGGGCGATGACCTCGGCCATCCGCCCCATCGCCTGCGAGTCCGAGGTCATCATGCTGATCGCGCCCCGATCGTGGAGGACGTCCTCTGCGGCGATCGTCTCCGCGCGGATGCGCGATTCGGCGAAGGCGACGTCCTCCGGGACGTCGGGGTTGAGGTGATGACAGACCATCACCATATCGAGATGTTCGTCGAACGTGTTCACCGTGTAGGGCATCGACGGGTTCGTCGACGAGGGGAGCATGTGGTCGTGCCCGACCAACTCCAGGACGTCCGGCGCGTGGCCGCCGCCGGCGCCCTCGATGTGGAACGTGTGGATCGCCCTCCCATCGATCGCGTCGAACGTCTCCTCGACGAACCCCGATTCGTTCAGCGTGTCCGTGTGGATACACACCTGGACGTCCGCCTCGTCGGCGTAGGCGAGACAGGAATCGATCGCGGCCGGCGTCGAGCCCCAGTCCTCGTGGAGTTTGAGCCCGCAGGCGCCGGCTTCGACCTGTTCGCGCAGCGCCTCCGGCCGGCTGCTGTTGCCCTTCCCGTAGAACCCGACGTTCATCGGCCACTCCTCGGCGGCCTGCAGGAAGCGTTTGACGTTCTCGGGACCGGGCGTACACGTCGTCGCGCCGCCGCCGTAGCCGCCGCCGAACATCGTCGTGATCCCGCTGGCGAGGGCGTGCTCGAACAGCCCTGGGCTGTTGAAGTGGACGTGGATGTCCAACCCGCCGGGCGTCGCGATGAGGCCGTCTGCCGGCGCCGTGTCGGTGCTCGGACCGACGACGAGTTCCTCGTCGACGCCGTCCATCGTGTCCGGATTGCCGGCTTTTCCGATCCCGGCGATACGGCCGTTCCGGACGCCGATGTCGCCCTTTTCGATCCCGCGGATCGGGTCGATGACGACGACGTTCGAGAACACCCAATCGAGCGCCCCTTCGGCCTGCGTGACGCCGGACTGCATCCCCATCCCGTCCCGCATCGTCTTGCCGCCGCCGAAGACCGCCTCGTCGCCGTAGGTCGCGTGATCGCGTTCGATCTCGGCCAGAAGCGACGTATCGCCGAGCCGGAGCCGGTCACCTTCGGTCGCACCGAAGAGATCGGTGTACTCCCGTCGGGAGAGTTCCCTCGTCATCGACCGATCCCTCGGTATCCCCGCGTTTCGGCGCGATCGAAGGCACGCTCGCGAACGGCCTCGTCGTCGAGTTCACCGTTGACGAGGCCGCCCGCTCCGTGAACGATCCGACGTCCCCCGATCGCGACGAGATCGACGTCCCGTTCGATGCCCGGTTCGAACCGGACCGCCGTCCCGGCGGGGATATCGAGCCGGGTCCCGTAGGCCGTCTCGCGATCGAACTCCAGCGCCGGGTTCGACTCGAAGAAATGGAAATGCGATCCGACCTGTACCGGCCGATCGCCCGTGTTCTCGACGGTCACCGTCGCCGTTTCCCGACCGGCGTTGATTTCGATCGGCTCGTCGGACGCCAGTAGTTCGCCGGGGATCGGATCGCTCACGGATCCGACCTCCCCGTCGGACGATCCGACCCGGCCTCCCGTTTCAGGTTCGACAGTTTCGGTTCCATATTCGGATCGACCGATTACTCCCCGGACCCCTCGGTGCGCGTCCGAACGAACTCCCGGAACCGATCGGAGTACGTTCCGAGCCCGATCCCCAAAACGAACGAGAGGAGACTCGAGAGGACGATCCAACTCAGGTTCGGGTGTTCCGCGCCGGCGTGCAGCGGTATTTCGAGCATACCGACACGCCGTTCGGGATCGGTAATAAGCTATCCGTTCACGCGATATTATCACCAAGCGCCCGGTTTTTATACACTCAATTGGTCATACACTGAGAGAGGAGTTCATCAGGTGTATATACAATCCAGATCGGGCGTATCCTCACGGGATCGCCGGCGGAACTCAGTAGTACCGTCCGAGGATTTCCAGTCCGTCCGCCTCCAGTATCGGCCCCTCGACCGTCGTCGTTCCCTCGCCGCGTTCGATCACCTCCGCACACGGGATGTCGATCCCGCGGTCCTCGCGAACGCGCGGAAGCGAACTTCCGGCGACGCTGTAGACGACCCGCCCCAGCCCGCAGTAATAGATCGCGCCGGCGCACATCGCACACGGCTCGGTGCTCGTGTACATCGTACACGCGGCCCGTTCGTCCTCGGAGAGTTCCCGGGCGGCGTACCGGGCCAGCTTCAACTCCGGGTGAGCCGTGATATCCGTTTCCGTCGCCGTCGTGTTCGTGCTCGTCTCGACGACGGATCCCTCGAGAACCAGTAACGATCCGAACGGGGGATTGCCCGCCGCGAGCGCCTCTTCTGCCAGCTCGTGAGCCGTTCTGATGTACGCTTTGTCGGTGTTCGTGGACACGTGTTCTCGCCTGGCTCTACGTACTGACCGGAGGTTTATAAGAGATGGTGTCGGGGTTGACCGTCCGATCCTCCCTCCCCGACCGTTCACCGTTATATGGTTCTGTCGCGCACGCTGGATGTGGTTTTGGCCGTCGGAACTCAGGGAGTCGACAGCGACGCCTGAAGCGCGGACGGGCGACGGACGAGAACCGCTTTCGGCCCGGGGCGTAACGCCGTTATCGTTGTTATTTATCGGGGGGAGTTCGGCCGAACTATCCGTGACCGAACTCGAACCCGGTTTCGATACGGGGAGGGCGACGAACCGCCGGTGTATGCCGTGTGCGACAACCGGATCGGGCGATCCGTCCATGCTGGCGTTGTTTCACCGGCCGATCCCGCGTTTCGCTCTCCAGATATCGGAACCGACGTTCCGGACCCCCACGTCTTCCGTCCAGTTCTGCCCCCGTTTCCGCCCAATATATTACCGATCGTTCGCTCGCGGTTTCGATCGCTCCGCCCATTCCCCCAGTGAGCGACCGTTAGCTATTTGTTCACAATCGACTATTCCAGTATATGGAAACGCCGGCCTCCGAACGCGGTTCCGACGACGCCGATCGGACGCTGTCGACGCTGGCGAGGGCGACCGAGATCGTCGAGGTTCTGATGGGCTCGGGCGGTGCGACCGTCGCGGAACTCGCCGAAGAACTGGATACCTCGAAGAGTACGGTCTACAACTACGTTTCCACGCTTCAGGCCGATAACTGGCTCGTCAAGCAGGGATCCGAATACCACCTCAGTCTCCGATTCTTCCGGGTCGGTGCCTTCGTCCGAACGTCCGGGACGCTTTTCGGGCCCGCGCGGCCGAAGATCGAGGGGCTCGCCGAAGAGACCGGCGAGACCGTCCATCTGTCCACCGAGCAACACGACCGGCAGATCCACCTCTATAAGGCCCACGGGCCGGAGTCCGTGGGCAGCGAGTACCACCAACAGAAGCTTCATACGTCAGCACACCTCCACGACACCGCGACCGGGAAGGCGATCCTGGCGGCGCTTCCGCGCGAACGCGTCGAGACGATCGTCGAGACGCACGGTCTTCCGGCGACGACCGATCGGACGATCACCGATCGCGGAGAACTCTTCGAGACACTCGAAGCCATCCGCGAGCGCGGGTACGCCTGCAACGACGAGGAGGAGATCCGGGGGATCCGTGCGGTCGGCGCGCCCTTGCGAAACCAGGCCGGCGACGTGCTCGGATCGATCAGCGTGTCGGGCCCGACCAGCCGGCTCCGCGGCGACCGGTTCCACGAGGAACTCCCGGAACTCGTCGTTCGGACGGCGAACGTCATCGAGGTGAACATCGACATGGGGACACGCCTCTCGGAAGGGGAAACGTAGTCTCTCGAGACGGAACGAGGGAAGCGTTTAAGAAGGGAGATACTGTTACGGGACCTATGGCGTCGGAACTCCGGCGGCCCTCCGGACCGTCAACGTCGAAAGCTCGGATCGACCTGTGTTCGACACGGCGGGTCCCCGGTCGCCGGGAACCGACAACCGAGTGATCCCGAGATGAGCAAACAAAAACCCAGTGTTCCGAACAGAGAGGAGACAGCCAGCGATCGAACGGAAGACACCGGTGTGGGCCATTCGATCCCGGGCGCTGACGAACGGACGAAGGTGCGCGGCGAGCCGATCTACGCCGACGACTTCGACAAAGACGAGATGCTCCACGGGGCGGTCGTCCGCAGTAGCGAGCCCTCCGCGAAACTGATCGACGTCGATACGTCGGCCGCGGAGGCGATGGAGGGCGTCGCCGCGGTGTTGACCGCCGCGGACGTCCCGAACAACGAATCGATCACGAACATCGTCGGCCAGCCGGCCGACGTCGGACTGTTGGAGGCGAATCACGTCGTGCTGGCCGACGACGTCGCCCGGTATTTCGGGGAACCGATCGCGCTCGTGGCCGCCGAAACCCGACGGCTCGCAAAGGAGGCGACGAACCGGGTCGACGTCACCTACGATCCGACCGAGGGCGTCTACGATCCCGAGACGGCGATGGACGAGGACGCCCCTGAGGTCCACGGCGAGAACAACGTCATCGCGAGATGGAAGCTTCGGGACGGCGACGTCGAGGCGGGCTTCGAGGAGGCCGACGTCGTCGTCGAAAACGAGTTCGAGACCCAGTTTCAGGAACACGCCCACCTCGAGCCCGAATCCGGCGTCGGCTGGTTCGAGGACGGCGTGCTCAACCTCCGGGTCGCGACGCAGGTCATAGAGCAGTACCGCGAGATCGCCGAGATGCTCGACGTTCCCGAAAGCAAAGTCCGGATCCGCGGCACCATCATGGGCGGCGGCTTCGGCGGCAAGGAGGACCTGAACGTCGAACCGTTCATCGCGCTGTTGGTCGACGCGACCGAACGACCCGTGAAACTGACATACGACCGCGACGAGATGTTCTTCGGCCGCCACAAGCGCTCGCCGTTCACGCTGCAGTTCAAACACGGCGCCACCGCCGACGGGAAACTGACCGCGATGGAGGCCGAGATCGTCTCCGATTCGGGAGCGTACGTCTATCTCAGCCCGTGGATCCTGCTGTACGCCTGTTATCATTCGACCGGCCCCTACGGGATCCCGAACGTATCCGTCGACGCCTACTCGGCGCTGACGAACAACACGCCCGGCAGCGCCTTCCGGTCGTTCGGCTCGATGGAGGTGACCGTCGGCGTCGAACAGCAGATGGACGACCTCGCCCGCGAACTCGGGATGGACCCGCTCGAGTTCCGCGCGAAGAACTACCTCTCGCAGGGCGATTCGACGGCCACCGGCAGGGAGATCGAGTCGGTCGTCGCCTTAGAGGAAACCCAACAGAAAGCGATGGAAGCCCTCGGGGAGGCGGCCGAGCGTGACGAGGGGACGCTCGTCGGTCGCGGCTTCGCGAGCAGCTGGCAGTCCTACGGCCGGATGTGTTACCTTCACGATATGTCCTCGGCGTGGATCAGCCTCGAGAAGGACGGCAGCGCCGTCGTCCGGTCCGGAATACCGGATCTCGGCGGCGGGCAGCGCGAGTCGCTCAAACAGATCACGGCCGAGGAGCTCGGGATCCCGGTCGAGGACATCCACGTCAACAACAGCGACACCCAATCGACGCCGCTCGGCGGGACGGTGACGGCGACGCGGGGGCTGTATATGTCCGGCAACGCCACGAAAAAGGCGGCCGCGAGCGTCCGCGACGACGTCCTCGAGCGGGCGGCGGAGATGCTCTCGGTGGATGCCGACCGACTCACGATCGAGGACCGAACCGTTCGAACGGCGAACGGCGAACAGTCCGTTGCGCTTCCCGAAGTCGTTCAGGCGTGTCACGCCGAGGGAAACCCGTTGCAGAGCTTCCATACGTTCCGTGCCCCGACGGCCGACCCCGTCACCGACGAGGTTCTCGACGGGAAAATCTTCCCGGATTTCACGTTCAGCACCCAGGCGGCCGAGGTCGAGATCGACGCCGACACCGGGAAGGTCACCGTCACGAAGCTCGCCTGTGCCCACGACGTCGGCAAGGCGATCAACCCGGCCCGCGTCGAGGGACAGATCGAGGGGGGCGCGGTGCAGGGGCTCGGCTACACGCTCATGGAGGATTACGAACTCGAGGAGGGAGTCCCGCTGACGCGGAACCTGGCGGATTATCAGCTCCCGAGCTCCGACGACATGCCCGAGCTCACCTCGATCCCCCTCGAGAAGGGAACTGGGGTCGGCCCCTACGACGCGAAGGGTATCGGGGAGCCGGCCATTACGGCGACGCCCGCGGCGATCCTGAACGCGATCCGTGACGCCGTCGGAAACCGCGTGACCGAGTTGCCCGCCGCTCCAGAGACCGTCTACGGAACGTTGAACCGCTCCAAGGAGTGAACCGTCGCCCCGCATCGAAGCCCGGTTGATGCGAACATTTATCAACCACCTCTCACATCTATCCCACATCGCCCATGATCGCAGAAGCAGAGTACCATACACCGACAGACGTCGAATCGGCGTGTCGCCTCCTCGCCGACAACGACGAGGCGGTCGTCGTCGCCGGCGGACAGTCGCTTTCGCTCCTGACGAAGGAGGGGATCCTCTCGCCGGACGTCCTCGTCGACATCAAGGGGATCGAACAGCTCGAAGGGATCGAGGCGGACGACGGCGGGCTCCGGATCGGCGCGACGACCACTCACCGGGACATCGAGACCTCGGAGACCGTCGCCGGGGCGCTGCCTGCGCTTTCGGAATCGGCGAGCCGGATCGCCGACGTCCAGATCCGAAACGCCGGGACGATCGGCGGCGTGGCCGCCTACGCCGACCCGACCGCCGATTACCCACCGGTGTTTCTCGTCTCCGAGGCGACGATCGCCGCCGAAACCGTCGACGGACGGACCGAGTACGACGCCGAGGACTTCTTCGTCGGTTACTACCGCAGCGCCCTCGACGAGCAGGCGCTCGTCACGGAAATTCGGCTACCAGTTCTCGACGCCGACGAGGCGATCGCCTACGAACGGCTGGCGTTCCGGGAGAACGACCGCGCGATCGTGAACGCCGCCGCCTATCTCGCCGCGGAGGACGGAACGTGTACCGACGCCCGGATCGCGGTCGGTGCGACGACGAACAGACCGTTGCTGCTCGAGGAGCCAGTCGCCGAACTCGTCGACTCCGATCTCGCCGCGTCGACGCTGGAATCGGCCGCCGAAGCCGCCAGGGCGGAGACGCCGGTCGCTTCGGACCCGAGCATCGACGAGGCCTACCGCGAGGAGATGGTCGAGAACCTGGTCGAGAACGCGCTCGAAACCGCCGCAGAGCGGCTCGGAGGGACCCGATGACCGAACTCACGCTCACGGTGAACGGGACCGACCACGAGGTCGACGTCGACCCAGCCAGACCGCTCTCGGAAGTGCTCAGAGAGGAACTCGACCTGAAAGGGACGAAACAGGGCTGTTCGACCGGCGTCTGTGGCGCCTGCACCGTCCGGATCGACGGCGAGGCCCGGAAAGCCTGCATGCAGATGGTCGGCGGGGCCACCGAGACCGAGATCCAGACCGTCGAAGGGCTGGCCGACGGCGACGAACTGCACCCCGTCCAGGAGGGGTTCGTCGAGGAGTTCGGCCTCCAGTGTGGGTTCTGCACGCCCGGATTCATCATGTCCGCCGTCTCCTTGCTCGAGGAGAACCCGGATCCGACCGACGAAGAGATCAAGACCGCCATCCACGGCAACACCTGTCGGTGTACCGGCTACACCAAGATCGTCGACAGCATCCGGTACGCGGCCGAACAGCTCAACTCGGGGGAGACGAGCGAACTCACCTCCCCCTCGGACTGATGACCGACGACACCGAACCGCACGCGATCGGCAAGGACACGCCCCGAAAGGACGCCGTCGGGAAAGTGACCGGCAAGACGACGTACACGTCCGATCTGGATCTCCCCGGGATGTGGCACGCCGCGGTCGTCCGGAGCCCGCACGCCCACGCGAGGGTGCGGGATATCGACACCAGTGAGGCCGAGGAGATGGGAGCGGTCTGTATCACCAGCGAGGACGTCCCGGATCTGCGGTACAACGAACGGACAATCAGCCTCCCGGAGGCGACGTTCAAGGACAAGACGGTCCTCACCGATCATCCCAGACAGGTCGGGGAGGCGGTCGCCGCGGTCGCCGCCCCGAGCAAGGAGCTCGCCGAGGCCGCCAAAGCGGCGATCGACGTCTCCTATGAGGCGCTCGAACACGTCACCGATCCCGGGGCGGCGATGGCTGAAGGGGCGCCGACGTTACACGGGACGGTCGTCCTCGACGGCGAGGAACTCGAGATCGAGAACAACGTCGCGACCGAACGCGAGATCGACGTCGGGGACGCCGAGGCGGGCTTCGAGAAAGCGGACGTCGTCCTCGAGGAGTCCTTCGAGACCGGCCGGGCGTATCACGCCCAACTAGAGACCAAATCGTCCGTCTGTCGGCCCGAGCCGAACGGCGGGATCACCGTCTGGCCGACGACCCAGACGATCCACAACACGCGACAGCTCCTCGGGGAGATCTTCGATCTCAAGCTCTCGGATATCAACGTCAAGAAGATGCCGCTCGGGGGCTCGTTCGGGTCGAGCATCCAGATGAACTCCGTCGTCCCCATCTCGGTCGCGCTGGCGCTCGCGGCCGATCGCCCCGTCAAACTGGTTTCGAGCCGCGACGTCGATATGTACGATCACTGTCGGTACCCTACGGAGATCGATCTCAAGATCGGCGCGACGGAGGACGGCGAACTCGTCGCCGCCGAGATGGACACGCTGACCGACGTCGGCTCGCATAACATCCAGGCGTACCCGTTCCTCGGCGTGATGGGCGGGTTCGTCGCGTCGCTGTATAACTTCGATCACGTCCGGTTTACCGGGCGTGCCGTCTACACGAACAAGGCGCCGGCGTGTGCGATGCAGGGCTTTGCGAACCCCCAGACGACCTTCGCCGTCGAGTCGCTAGTCGACGCGATCGCCGAGGAGCTCGGCGTCGATCCGGTCGAGCTCATCCGCGAGAACTACGTCGGCGAGGGGGACACGTTCTGGGGACAGGGCCCCTCGATCAAATCGATCGTCAAAAGCGACGGCGTCGAGGAGTTACTCGACGAAGGCGCCGAGCGGATCGGCTGGGATTCGCGTCGTCACCCCGAAGAGAAGGAGGGCCGGTTCCGGCGCGGGATCGGCATGGCTCGCGGCCTGCACACCTCCGGCACGGGCGGTCCGGTCCCCGGCGAGGCGGTCGATTACTCCGGCGCGCTCGTCAAGATCAACGAGGACGGCTCTATCGATCTCGTCACCGCGCTGCAGGATCACGGCGGCGGGACGCTCGATGCGGGGGCGAAGATGGTCGCCGAGGAGCTAGACGTACCGATCGACAGCGTGAGCGTCTCCCCGACCGACACGAAAAACACCGTCTACGACGTCTGTACCCACGCGACTCGCGGTGTCTACGCCGGCGGAGCGGCGATCCACAAGGCCGCGAAACAGGCCAGAGAACAGCTCCTGGAGTTCGGCTCCCGGATCCTCGAGGTGCCCCCGGACGCGATCCGGATCGAGCCGGACTTCGAGGAGGGCGACGGCTGTCTCTACGTCGAGGGGATTCCCGAAAAGCGCATCACGATCGGGGAGGTCACAAAGATCGCCGAGCACAAGAACTGGGGCACCGTCGCCGCGGTGGTCAGCAACCGGCAGACGTCGTGTCCGCCCGCCTACTCGGCGCAGTTCGTCGAACTCGAGGTCGACACCCGGACGGGCGAGATCGAGCTGTTGAACGTCGTGTTGGGCAACGACTCCGGGACGATCATCAACCCGACGCCGGCGAAGGGCCAGCAGGTCGGCGGCTTTCACCGCGGCGCCGGCTATGCGCTCTCGGAGACGACCACCTACGACGAGGACTCCGGCCGGATGATAAACGCCAATCTCGCGGATTACAAGACGCTTTCCGGCTCGGGAATGCCCGAAAACGACGCCGTAGAGACGTTCTTCGTCGAGACCGACGAGCCGAGCGGCCCCTTCGGAGCCAAGGGGATCGCCGAACCCTGCATCAACCCCACCGCGGCCGCGATCGCGAACGCCGTCTACAACGCGACCGGGGTCCGCTTTACCGAGATCCCGATGACCCCGGATCACGTTCTCGAACGGCTTCCGGAGGGAGCGGCGAAGGCCGATACGCCGCCGGCCGCGGCCGAAGACGACTGAGCCGACGTTCGGGTTCCGGCAACCACCATCAAGATTTATATAATTGGTGTTTAATCTCCCTGTATGGAGCTCTCAGAGGAGCGCATACTGGTGGCTGTCCCGCGCGAAACCGTCATCGAGGAGATGCAGAGACCGGAGACCCTCGAGCACACCATCCCGAACTGCAGTCACGTCGAGCAGACGGCCGAACGCGAGTATCGGGCCGAGGTGAGCGAGCGGATCTCGATGATGTCGCTCGATCTGGAGCTCGATATCGAGGTCGTCCGGTTCAACCCGCCGGACGACTTCGCGGTCGCCGTCTCCGGACACGGTGACGGCTCCGACACCCGCGTGAGTGCGGAGGCGGACTTCGATCTCTCCGAGACCGACGACGGCAGAACGGCGATCGATTTCGAGATGAACATCGACGTCAGCGGCAAACTCGCATCGCTCGGCTTCCGGATGATCCGTAGCACGGTCGAGGAGCGGACCGACCAGATGATCGAAAACATCGAGGAGACGTTCGCCGAACAGTCGACCTCCTCGGCGTGATCCGGCGGCGAGATCGATTACTCTATCGGCTCTTCGAGTGCTTTCTCGAGACGTGCCTCGAGCAGTCCGGATCGGACGAGCGTTTCGACGCGCTCGATCTCGTCGTGAAGCGGTCGGTCGTCCTCGAGCGGCTCGACGAGTTCCCGAACCGTCTCGTAGACGGCTCCCGTTCCGGCTCCGTGTTCGCCGAGGTCGTCGTCGAGGAACTCGGCGGCCTGTGCACCGCAGAGTAGCTCGATCGCGACGACGGTGGCGAGACAGTCGAGCGCCCGTCGCGCGTTGAGCGCGCTCTGGGTACTCATGCTGACGTGGTCCTCCTGGTTTCCGCTAACTGGCGTCGTATCGATCGACGCGCGACCGATCGATCGGAGCTCGTTGACCATCGCCGCCGCGGTGTACTGGGCGATCATGTAACCGGAGCCAAGCCCGCTCTGTGGCGTCAGAAACGGCGGGAGATGGGACTCCTGGACGTTCGGGTTGAGCAACCTGTCGACCCGTCGCTCGCCGATGGCGGCCAGTTCGGTCACCGCGCCGAGCGCGTAATCGAGCCGCAGCGCCAGCGGCTCGCCGTGGAAGTTTCCACCGGAGACGACCCGGGCGTTCTCGGTGCCGCTCGCCCGGTCGTCGATCCGGCTCCCGTCGAACAGAAGCGGGTTGTCCGTCGCGCTGTTGAGTTCGGTTTCGACCGCCTCCCGGAGATGCGACAGCGCGTCCCGGACCGCCCCGTGGACCTGCGGGATACACCGCACGGAGTAGGGGTCCTGGACGCGATCGCAGTCGCGATGCGACATGACGATCTCGGAATCGGCCGTCAGCCGCTTGACGTTTCTGGCCGTCGCCAGCTGTCCGGGGTGCGGCCGGGCCTCGTGGATCGCCGCCTCGGCGATCGTGTCCGTCCCCATCGACACCTCGAGCGAGAGCGAGCCAGCGGCGTCGGCCGCACGCAGCGCCCGCTCGGCGTCGACGAGAAACAGCGAGGCTAGACCGGCCGTCAACTGTGTACCGTTGATCAACGCCAGCCCCTCCTTTGCGGTGAGCGTCACCGGATCGAGTCCGACCCGATCCAGCGCCTCCCCGCCCGAACACCGGGCCGAATCCTCGCTCGGCTGGGGCTTTCGGCCGTCGGTATCGACGACCGCCCGCCCTTCGCCGATCAACACGAGCGAGGCGTGCGCAAGCGGTGCGAGATCGCCGCTCGCCCCGAGGCTACCGCGGGATCTGACGTACGGGTGAACGCCCCGGTTGAGCATCCCGACGAGGCGATCGACGACGCGTTCGCGGATGCCGGAGTGGCCGACCGCCAAAGCGTTGATCCGCGTGAGCAACAGCGCACGGACCTCGGCGCGGGTCAGTGGCCGCCCCGCCCCCGAAGCGTGGCTCCGGAGGAGGTTCACCTGTAGCTGTCCGATGTCTTCGGGCGGGATCCGCTCGTCGACCAGTTCCCCGAACCCGGTGTTGATCCCGTAGGCGATCGTCCCGTCCTCGACGATCTCGTCGACCCGCGCTCTGGCCGTCCGGATATCGGCTCTGGCCTCTTCAGAGACTGTTACGCGGGCGTTCTCCCGTGCGACCGCGACGACTTCCTCGGGGGTCAGCGTGGAGCCGTCACAGACGACCTCATCGGGCATGGACGACCTCCCCGCCTTTGAGGACAGTCTCGACGCGGTTTACGCCGAAGTTATACGGGACGTGAACGAACGAGGGCGCGTCGAGGACGCAGATATCCGCCGGCGTCCCCGCCTCCAGCAGTCCGCCCGCCGGGCGATCGATCGAACGCGCCGCGTTGTGCGTCGCGGCGACGAGCGACTGGGCCGGCGTCATCCGCATGCCGACACAGCCGAGCGTCATCGCATAGCCCATACTGTGAGCGTAACAGTTCGGGTTGAAATCGGTCGCCAGCGCCACCGGCGCGTCCTCCGCCAACATTCCTTGCGCGTCGGCGTATTCCGCTCCCAGTCCGAAAGCCGTACCGGGCAACAACACCGGCACCGTCCCGGCGTCGTTTAGCGCCCGGACGTCCCCGGTCGTCGCGTGCAGGAGGTGATCGGCGCTCGTCGCACCGAGGTCGGCGGCGAGTGCTGCTCCGCCGAGCCGGACGAACTCCTCGGCGTGGACTTTCGGCTTGAGCCCGTGCTCTAGCCCGGCCTCGAGGACTCGCCGGGACTGTTCGACGTCGAAGACGCCCTCCTCACAGAAGACGTCGCAGAACTCCGCGATCCCCTGGGATTCGACGGCCGGCAGCTGTTCGTCGACCACGTCATCGACGTACCGATCCGCCCCCGTCCCCTCGGGGACGGCGTGGGCACCCATATACGTCGGCACGAGGTCGATCGGATGGCGCTCGTCGGCCCGCTCGATCGTTTCGAGCATCCGCAGTTCGGTCTCCGTATCGAGGCCGTACCCCGATTTCACCTCGACCGTCGTCGATCCGTGTGCGAGCATGACATCGAGGTGTTCGAGGAGGTCCTCGAGCAACGTCTCGTCGTCGGCTTCGCGCGTCGCCCGGACCGTCCGGAGGATCCCTCCGCCCTCCGCGAGGATCTCCTGATATCTCTTCCCGCGGAGTTTCGCCTCGAACTCGTCGGATCGGTCCCCGGCGAAGACGGCGTGGGTGTGCGGATCGACGAAGCCGGGGGTGACCGTCTTTCCGGTCGCGTCGATCGCCACCTCGGCGTTCTCGGGCGGATGTTCGGCGACGATCGTCCCCGTGTCACCGACGGCCTCGATCTCGCCGTCGCGTACCGCCACCGCGCCGTTTTCGATCGTTTCGAGTTCCCCGCCCGACCGAACGGCCGCGATCTCGGCCGCGCCGTGGATCACCGCGTCGAGGTCGCTCATTGCTCGCGCATCGGGATCTCGACGTTCGATCGTTCGGCCTCGTCGATGGCGTCCCCGTAGCCGGCGTCCGCGTGTCGGATCACGCCCATCCCGGGATCGGTCGTGAAGACCCGGCGGGCGTTCTCGGCGGCGAGTTCGGTCCCATCGAGGACGACGTGGTTGTTCGTGTGCAGCGAGTTCCCGATCCCGACGCCGCCGCCGTCGTGGACGGAGACGATGTCGGCCCCCGCCGCGCAGTTGAGGAGGGCGTTCAGGATCGGCCAATCGGCCACCGCGTCGGTGCCGTCCTTCATGTCCTCGGTTTCCCGGAAGGGGCTGGCGACGCTGCCCGCATCGAGGTGGTCACGGGTGACCACGACCGGCGCCGAGATCTCTCCCTCGGCGACGAGTTCGTTGATCCGCAACGCGAAACGGGCCCGTTCGGTCAGTCGCTCGTCGCCCGCCTCGCTTTCGGTGTTGTAACCGAGCCAACAGACCCGGCTCGGAAGCCCCTGGAACTGGACCTGCTCCTGTGCGAGTTCGATCCACCGCTCGAGGTGGTCCTTCTCGGGGAACAACTCGAGGATCGCCTCGTCGGTCCGGTAGATGTCGTCGGGGTCACCCGACAGCGCCGCCCAGCGGAACGGCCCCTTCCCGCGACAGAACTGGGGGCGGATGTACGCCGGCACGAAGCCGGGAAAGTCGAATGCGTTCCCGTGGTCGCGGTTCTCCTGAACCTGACCCCGGATGTTGTTGCCGTACTCGAAGGCGACCGCGCCCCGATCCTGCATCTCGAGGATCGCGTCGAGATGTCGCTCCATGGTGTCGAGACTCGCCTCGCGGTAGCGCTCGGGGTCGGTCTCGCGGAGTTCCTCGGCCTCATCGACCGTATAGCCGGCGGGGTAATACCCCTCCATCACGTCGTGGGCGCTCGTCTGGTCCGTGACGACGTCGGGGACGAACCCCCGATCGAGCATCGCTTCGAGCATGTCGGCGGCGTTCATGTGGACGCCGACGCTGTAGGGCTCGCCGGCAGCGGCGGCCCCCTTCGCCCGTTCGAGTGCGTCGTCGAGATCGTCGGCTTTCTCCATGCAGTAGCCGGTTTCGATCCGCCGGTCGATGCGTTTCTCGTCGACTTCGGCGACGACACAGACGCCGTAGTTCATCGTCGCGGCGAGCGGCTGTGCGCCGCTCATCCCGCCCAACCCGGCGGTGACGACCGTGTTCCCCCGGAGGTCACCGTCGTACTCCTGGCGGGCGAGTTCGGCGAGCGTCTCGTAGGTTCCCTGGATGATCCCCTGCGTGCCGATGTAGGCCCACGAACCGGCGGTCATCTGGCCGTACATGATCTTGCCCTCCGCTTCCAGTTCGTGGAAGTGCTCCCAGTTGTCCCACTTGCCGACGAGGTTCGAGTTCGCGATCAGCACGCGCGGCGACCGTTCGTGGGTCCGGAACACGCCCACCGGTTTGCCAGACTGGACGAGCAGTGTCTCGTCGTCCTCGAGCTCCCGGAGCTCCGAGAGGATCGCGTCGTAGGCGCCCCAGCTCCGGGCCGCCCGGCCCGCACCGCCGTAGACGACGAGGTTTTCGGGATCCTCCGCGACCTCCGGATCGAGGTTGTTGTTGAGCATCCGGAGGGCCGCCTCCTGTCGCCACCCCTTACATTCGATGTCGGTGCCGGTCGGGGCCCCCTGGTACTCGAGCCACTGTTCGCTCGGGTTTCCGTGGTCGGCGTCGATCAGTTTTCCGTTACCGGGCATACATAGGGAATCGTTCTCAAGGTGGTTCAACGATATCCCTCCTAGCGGCGGGTTTTAAATATATACGGCCGAACTACGCCGTATGTGCCTGTACGAAGCGACGTTCCGGGTCGCACACGACAGCGCCTACGCCGAACTGACACGCGGCCGAGATCTGCGGCTCGAGATGTGGTGCAACGATCACTGCGACATGATACGGGCGACCGGAAACGACCGAGACGTTCTGACGGATCGGGTCGGGTCGACCGTGGGGATCCGGGACACGTACCGAACTGACGGTACGCTGCTTTTGGTTACCGACGACTGTTTGCGGACCCATCAGGAACCGTTGATCGAGGCGTATCTCGCCGACCACGGCTGTCTGTCATGGCCGCCACAGCGGTACGAACACGGACAGCTCCTCGTGCAGGTACTCGCACTTTCCGAGGACAACCTCACCGAACTCTATCAACAGCTCGTCGAGAACTTCCCGGTCACCGTCGAATCGAAACACCGGCAAACCCACGATGTTCTCGACGATACCGTCGGTCGATCCCGTTCGGTGACGTCGGAACTGACCGATCGGCAGGCCGAAGCGCTACACGCTGCCTACGAGTGTGGGTTCTACGAGATTCCGCGGGAGCACACGTCGGCAGAGATCGCCGAGACGCTCGATCTGGGGCGGCGGACGTTCGAAGAACACCTCCGCCGGGCCGAAGGGAAAATCGTCGGCGGTGTGGTCACCGAGCTCGACGAACCGGGGTGATCGCCGCCGGTGTGAGACACACCCTTTTCGGGACGACGCGGATACCGCCGTCGGCCCAAACTATATATATCGTCTGCAGGTGACAGTTGATATGGCTCTAGATCAGGACGACGCTCTTTCGGCGGGACCCGGGTCGGAGGACCTGGACGACAGGGACGTCGCCGTCCGTATCGAGAACGTGACGAAGGCGTTCGACGACGTCGTCGCCGTCGACGACGTCTCGCTCGCCGTTCGCGATCAGGAGTTCCTCACGCTGCTCGGCCCCAGCGGCGCGGGAAAGACCACGCTATTGCATATGATCGCCGGGTTCACGAAACCGACGTCGGGCGACATTCACATCGACGGCGAGGTCGTCACACAGAAGCCCCCCTACGAGCGAAACATCGGGATGGTCTTTCAGAGCATGGCGCTGTTTCCCCACATGACCGTCGCCGAGAACATCGCCTTCCCGCTCAAGATGCGTCGGGTCGACAAGTTCGACCGCGAAGCTCGCGTCCAAGAAATGCTCGATCTCATCCGTCTGCCCGACATCGCCGACCGGCGGGTTTCGGAGCTTTCGGGCGGCCAACAACAGCGGGTCGCGATCGCCCGTGCGCTGGCGTTCGAGCCCTCGCTGATGTTGCTCGACGAACCACTGAGTTCGCTCGACAAGAAACTCCGAGAGGAGATGCGCCACGAACTCCTCCGTATCCACCGCGAGACGAACGTGACGACCGTACACGTCACTCACAACCAAGAAGAGGCGCTCACGATGGCCGATCGAGTCGCCGTCATCCAGGACGGCGAGATCGCCCAACACTCCCCAACGCAGGATCTCTACGCCCGCCCGCGGACGGCCTTCGTCGCGGACTTCGTCGGCAACACCAACATGGTCGAGGGACGGGTCGAGCGGGTCGATCCGCCGAACTGCACCGTCGAACTCGCCGGCACCGATCACGCGATCGAATGCCGGGCGGACCTCGTCGAGGGGTCGATCGAGGTTGGCGACGACGTCTCGGTCGGAGTCCGTTTCGAGGAGATCGATATCGGCGAATCCGTTTCGGCCGACAACGTCTTCGATGGGACGGTTACGGACGTCGTTTTTAAAGGTAACTTCGTCGATACGACCGTACAGATCGACGGCATCGAGACGCCGTTTCAGGTCTCCGATATCAACTCGGAGGACACCCGTGTCTTCGCCCGCGGTGACGACGTCCGGATCGGCTGGGACGCGACCGACTGCCTGGTGTACACGGTCTGATACGACCGAACAAACCGTCCGACTCACCGGGTTCCTCGGGGTCGGTTCCGAGGGGTTCCGGCACGCCCGAGTTGCCGCATCGAACAACGTATTCACTCTACTGGAGCGGTTTGTCGGCTTTTAATCAATATATATGCATGTATGTATAATGAGCGCCCCGGGGAAAAATATATATACAAGGATCCGAATTGAAAACACGTATCATGGGACGAAAGCGCACGTCCGAAGACACCGGTGACCGAAACGAAGCGGCAAACAGCACGTATCGGCCCTCGAGGCGGGCCATGCTCAGTGCCGGCTCCGCCGCCCTGGTGAGCGGCGTCGCCGGGTGTCTGGGTGGGAACGGAAACGGCAACGGTAATGGGAACGGAAACGGAAACGGAAACGGCAATGGAAACGGCAACGGCAACG
>LFFM01000841.1_pt1 | contig 21752 bp, 19 predicted proteins | sample 643131 | NCBI WGS metagenome assembly LFFM01 (sample SAMN03777445, study PRJNA286221) | soda lake metagenome | biome: soda lake; feature: Kulunda steppe; material: water; isolation source: sample Tc-Br brine of Tanatar trona crystallizer | place: Russia: Kulunda steppe | collected 2011-07
CGTAGCCCTTGGCCGCGCCGACCATCGCGATCCCGATTCCCGTGTTGCCACTTGTCGGCTCGACGATTGTGTCGCCCTCGCGCAGTTCGCCGTCGCGTTCGGCGGCAGCGATCATCCAGAGCGCCGCGCGATCCTTTGCCGAGCCGCCGGGGTTGCGCGATTCGAGTTTGGCCGCGATCGTCGCGCCCGACGGTGCGTCGACGCTGACCAGCGGCGAGCCGATGGTGTCGAGAATGCTGTCGTCCATTTGGCTGTGCTTCGACCTCCGGGGGTAAACGCGTGGCGGACTGCGGCAAGATGGTGATGACTGAGTTCGTAAAAATCCAGCACAGCCACCACCCACCCCGCACAGAATCGGTCCACACAGGTTTTAGCCACCGCGCGCAAACGGTGGACTATGGAAACGCTTCAGACGATGCAGCCCGACGCCGACTGGGAGAGCGACGATGCGATGGTCCTCGAAACGCTCGCGGACGACTACGTGTTTCACGTCTTCGGCGGCGACTGGTGTGGCGACTGCCAGCGCCAACTGCCGGCGTTCGGCGCTGCGTTGGCGGCCGCCGGCGTCAACGCCGACCGAATCCATCACTACCCGGTCGAAAAGCGCGCTGACGGCTCAAAAACTGGCCCCGGCGTCGACGAGTACGGAATCGAGTACATTCCGACGGTCGTTGTCGAACGCGACGGCGAGGAAGTGGCGCGGTTCGTCGAGGACGCCGACGAATCGATTGCGACCTATCTCGCGACGCGACTCTGAGCGATTGTGTAGCCGTTGTTATCGGAAAGAATCGCTTATTGACCAGGCCCCGTCCTGTGCGTTATTACGGCCAAGTACCGCCCTGTGTGTAGGCGTCGGCAACCCGTTCGATGGCGACGACATAGGCCGCTGTCCGGAGGGTCGACGCCTCGGTCGACTCGTAGCGCTCGATCAGCCCCTCGAACGCCTCGACGATCACGCGTTCGAGTTCCTCGTTGACGCGCTGTTCGGTCCACGAAAACCGCTGGCGGTTCTGCACCCACTCGAAGTACGAGACCGTCACCCCGCCCGCGTTGGCCAGAATGTCGGGAACGACCCGGACGTCTCTGTCGGCTAACACCCGGTCGGCGGCGGGCGTCGTCGGCCCGTTTGCAGCCTCGACGATCACGTCGGCCGCAACGTCGTGAGCCAGTTCCTCGTTGATGGCGTTTTCGAGCGCCGCCGGGATCACGAGATCGACATCAAGCGTCAGCAACTCGTCGTTCGAGAGCGACTGGGTGTCGCCAAAGCCGTCGACGGCTCCGGTTTCCTGTTTGTGTTCGACGACCGCGTCGGTCGCGAGGCCATCTGGATCGTAGATCGCACCGCTCGAATCCGAGACGGCGACGACGCTCGCACCAAACTCCTCGATGAGCCGAGCGGCCGTTGCGCCCGCGTTGCCGTAGCCCTGCACCGCAACCGTGGCGTCGGCGAGGTCGCGGTCGAGCCACGTGAACACCTCGCGGGCGGCGAGCATAACCGACCGGCCGGTCGCCTCGGCGCGGCCCGCAGAGCCGCCTGAGTCGATCGCTTTGCCCGTGATCACGCCGGGCGCGGTCGTGTTTTCGAGCGTCTCGTAGGTGTCTTTGATCCAGTTCATCTCGCGCTGGCCGGTGTTGACATCGGGTGCGGGAATGTCGCGATCCTCGCCGATAAACGGCCGAAGTTCGACCGCAAACGCGCGGGTGAGCCGTTCGAGTTCGCGCTCGCTGTACTCGCGTGGATTGACGACGACACCGCCCTTGCCGCCGCCGTAGGGAACGTCGACGACGGCGCATTTGTACGTCATCCAGCCCGCCAGTGCCTTGACCTCGTCGCGGGTGACACCGGGGTGGTACCGAATGCCGCCTTTGTACGGCCCCCGGTCGCCATTGAACTGCGCGCGAAACGCCTGGACGACATCGAGCGAGCCGTCGTCGCGTTCGACGGTCAGATTTGTTTCGAGCACCCGTTGAGGGTGTTTGAGCCGTTCGATCACGTCCGCATCGATCACGAGGGAGGCTGCGGCCTCGTCGATCTGCTGTTGCAGACTCTCGAACGGATTGATCTGGTCGGACATACCCTACCCACGGACCGTACCGTGGTTAATCCTGTTGCCCCCATGGGCGGGTCTCCAATTCGAAGTCACTCGCGTGGTCAGGTGACAACCACCCTGGCCAGTAGAGTCGCCGACGGTGATTGGTAGTCATCGACGACGACCATGATTTGTTAGTCGGTGTTGGCTGCAGCCTGCGAAACGGCCGCTGAAACGGTCTCGGCCGTCAGCGCAGACAGCGACACTGTCCGGCCGTCGGTTTCGTCGGCTATCGTTCCGACCAGCCCGCCTCGCTGGTCGGCTCCGGTGTCGACGATGACGACCTGCGCCCCACTCGCCGCCAGCCGTCGAGCGGCCCGTCTGGTCGCCTGTGTTGGGCTGCCGTCGGCGACGTTCGCTCGGCCGTCGGTCACGAGAACGACGATGCCGAGCGACGAGTCCGCGCTGTCGACGACCTGTCGCGCCGCATCGAGGCCGGCCGGCAGTGGGGTTCGGTCACCCGTCGGGAGTTCTTTGAGATGTCGCGCCGCAAGCGAAAGGCTCCGGGTTGGCGGCAGCAGTACCTCCGCGTCGTCGCCGCCGAAGGCGACGAAGGCGACCGCGTCGCGCTGTTGGTAGGCATCCCGGAGCAGTTCGAGCACAACGCCTTTTGCCGCCCGCATTGCCGGTCGCATCGAGGCGCTGGCGTCGACCGCAAAAACGATTGTTGCCGCCGTGTCTCGCTCGCGGATCGACTGGCGCAGGTCGTCGCGCTCGACTCGGCTGTGGCCCTGCGAGGCGGCCGCCCGCACCGACGCGGCGGCGTCGATCGCGTCGTCGTCGGCTGCCCGCTCGGTTCGGATTCGTGTTCCGCGGCCCCCGACGCGTTGGTCGCGACCGTGGGAACCCGGGAGTTGGGTGGTGGTTTCGGCTGAGCCGTTGCCGGTCGGTGGCTCTCTGCTGTCGAGATCCGGCGCGGCCGCTTCGCCGATCGCCGCGCGCGTTTCGCCGGGGAGAAGTGGCGTTGCGTCCGTGTTGTCATCAGCGTCGTCATCAGCGTCAGAGTCGTCGTGTTCGACGTTCTCGTCACCACCGTCTTTGGTCGGTTCGTCCTCTCCCTGCTCGGTATACTGCGGTGGCTGCTCACCATCACCGTCTGCTCCATCACCAGCCGAAGACCCGCCGGAAGCGTCCGGTTTGCCGTCGGTGTCGCCATTGGCAGGTGCAGGGTGTTCATCGGCCCCTCCGGAACCGTCCGAGTCGTCCCCGCCATCCCCGTTGTCGTCGGTGTCGCTTTCGGCCGTCTCATCGATTTCGTCGCCCGCGTCGGAGTCGGTATCGGGTTCGTTCGGGGGAGCCGACCCGTCGTCGCCAAAATGATCCGCCAACAGCTCTTCCGGATCCGGTGGCTCCCCGAACGGCTGGCTCTGCAATCGATGGGGAAGCGTGTATTGTGCGGCTTCGCGAACGTCGGAACCGATGACTTTTGGCCGACCGTTAAGCGCGGCGAGTGCGATCGCCGCTCTCGCGGTTGCGATGTCGGCGCGGTGGCCGTCGACGCCGGCGTCGACACAGAGTTCCGCGATCGACTGCTTGAACTCGGTCGGGAGCGACACGGAGCCGACCGACTCGCGAGCGACACGGAGTGACTTGCGGAGGTCTGCGACGGTTTGTGCGGTGTCGTCGTCGGTGGCGTTTGCGGCGTTTGCGGCGTCTGTAGCCTCCGTGTCGTAGCTAATCGTCGTCTCCGCATCGCCGGCGAGCACACGGTCAATGATTTCGACCCGGTCGTCGAGATCCTGACAGCCCGTGACGGTCGCCTGCAGATCGAACCGGTCGCGAAGCTGTGGGCGCAGGTCGCCTTCTTCGGGATTCATCGTCCCGATCAGCGTGAACGCTGCGGGATGTGAGACGCTCATGCCGTCGCGCTCGACCGTGTTGACGCCGCTTGCGGCGGCGTCAAGCAGCACGTCGACGAGGTGGTCATCGAGCAGGTTGATCTCGTCGACGTAGAGAATCCCGCGGTTGGCTCGCGCCAGCAGGCCGGGGTCGAACGCGCTTTCACCGGCCATCGCATCCTCGATCGAGAGCGTCCCGACGACGCGGTCGCGGGTCGCGCCCAGCGGAAGGGTCACGAGCGGGACGGGCCGCGTCTCCACCGGGAGTTCCTCGTGTGGGCGGGAGCGACAGTGCTCGCACTGGCTCGCGGGGTCGTTCGGCGCACAGCCGTAGGGGCAGTCGGCGACGACCCGCTGCTCACCGAGAAGGTCGGCGAGTCCGCGAACGGCGGTCGATTTCGCGGTTCCCTTCTCGCCGGTGATCAGCGCACCACCCAGCCCGCCATGGACGACCGAAAGCAAAAGCACCCGCTTGAGATCGTGCTGTCCGACGATGGCCGGAAAGGCGACGGTCGATGGCTTTTTCTTCGCCGGATCTGCAACCATACTTGCGCTACTACAACGCAGATTTATAAAGATGACACGGATCGGCCTCTACACAGCAACTGAAAACGAACTCGGCTCCGTCCAGCGGGCGGCGGGCCGACTCGATGGAATCGACCTCGTGGTTCGCTCCGAAAGCGACCTCGACGAACAGCCCGACGTCGAGGCCTTTGTCGACGACCTCGAAGACACCGCTGCCGTCATTTTCTGGCTCCACGGCGGCCAAGACAGCATGCCCGGCTACGAGTACGCCGTCGAGCGACTCCGCGAGGCGGGAATCCCGTTGATCGTCAAAGCCACGGGCGACGCCTTTGCCCTCGAAGACACCTCCGTCTCCGACGCCGACCGCGACCTCGTCTACGAGTATCTCGACCGCGGCGGAACGGTCAATATCGAGAACTGCTGTCGGTTTCTCGCCGTCGAGTACGGCGGCGACACCGACGGCCTTGACACGGTCGTCTACGACACGCCGACAGAACTGCCGACCGAAGGCGTCTATCACCCCGACTATCCCGGAATCGAGTACGGGGAACTACGCGAGACGTTCGACCCTGACGCGCCGACCGTCGCCGTCTGGTTTTACGAGTCCCACTGGACGCACGAAAACACCCGCTACGTCGACGCGCAGGTTCGCGCGCTCGAAGCACAGGGCGCAAACGCCCTCCCGATTTTCTGTAATCCCGCGACCGACGCCGACGGCCAGGAGAACGCCGAATGGGTGACTGACAACTGGCTCATCGATGATGGCGAGCCGATCGTCGATGCCGTCATGTCCTCGTTCATGTTCTCGCTCTCGATGGACGAACGCGGCCGTTCTGCCAGCGACGAAGGCGACAACGCCGAAGATGTCTTTCTCGACCGTCTCGGCGTGCCCGTCTTGCAGACGATTACGACCATGCGCTCGCGCTCGCGCTACGAATCGAGCGACACTGGCGTCATGGGCTTCGAACTCGCGCTGTCGGTTGCGCTGCCCGAGTTCGACGGCAACGTCATTACCCACCCGATTTCCGGGAAGGAACGAATGGACGACGATGCGGGAATCGGCAGCGCGCCTAAACAGCACTTTCCCATTGCGGACCGCGTCGACCACGCGGCTCGGCTGGCGGTCAACTGGGCGCGACTCAGCCATCTCGACAACGATAAAAAGAACGTCGCGGTCGTCCTGCACAACTATCCGCCGAGCGACGACGGAATCGGAACCGCCTTCGGCCTCGACTCGCCCGAAAGCACGATCAACCTGCTCAACGCGCTCGACAGCCGGGGCTATGACCTCGGCGATTCGGTCCCCGATTCAGGCCAGACACTCATCGAAACGCTGACCTCGCAACTGACGCTCGACAACCGGTGGGTCGCACCCGAGGACGTGAGAGAACGGTCGGTCGATGTCGTTTCGACCGACCAGTACGCCAACTGGTTCAAATCGACGGATGAGCGGTTTCAACAGGCGCTCACTAAGGAGTGGGGCGACCCTCCTGAGCGGCCGTTTGCGATTCCGGGAGCCCTGTTTAGCAATGTCCTCGTCACCGTCCAACCGCCCCGTGGCTTTGGCATGGATCCGGCGAAAGTGTATCACGATTCGGATCTCCAACCGCCCCATGACTATCTCGCCTTCTACGCGTGGCTCCGAAACACGTTCGAGGCCGACGCCGTCGTCCATCTCGGCACCCACGGCTCGCTGGAGTGGCTGCCGGGCAAAACCGTCGGACTCAACGGCGAAAGCGCGCCCGATCAGCTGATCGGTGACCTCCCCAACATCTATCCTTATATTGTCAACAACCCCGGCGAGGGAACGCAGGCAAAACGACGATCCTACGCTGCGATTGTCGACTATCTCACGCCTGTCATGGCGAACGCCGGAACCTACGACGAACTGGCCGAACTCGAAGAACTCGCCGACCAGTACCGCGAGGCCGGGATGGAAGACGCTCGCGCCGACGACGGCGCACACCTCGAAGAGCTCATTCGAGCCCGCGTTGACGACCTCGATCTCGCCGTTGAACTCGGCATTGCGGGCACAATCAGCGAGAAAGTCGACGTTCGCGGCCCCGAAGAATCGGGATCGACGTTGGCCGAGGGTGACGTCGACGGCGATGACCTCCCGATTGACGCGTTGGTCGAGCGGATTCACGAGTATCTGACTGACGTCAAAACGACCCAGATTCGACTCGGGTTGCACACGATGAGCGAACCACCCGCAGGCGACCGTCTGGTCGAGTATCTGGTCGCGCTCACGCGGCTCGAAAACGGCGATGCCCCCAGCCTGCGCGAAAGCGTTGCGGGCGTGCTCGGCATCGACTACGACGCCCTGCGCAATGCGCCCGGCGCGTACGACGAGCAGCTGGGAATGACCTATGCTGCCGCGTCCGACCACGTCCATGAGACGAGTCTCGACCTGATCGAGACACTGGCTGAGCACGAGTTCGATGTACCAGACTCGGAACGCACTGCTGGCCCCGACGACGAGGTCAACATCAATCTACTCGTCGTCGACATCGACACACTCGGCGACGGCCGCGCGAAATCCGGCGCACACAACGAGTTGCGAGAGGCACTGGCGTTCATTTGCGAGGAAGCCGCTCCACGTGTCCAGGGTGCTGAAGACGAAATTCCACGGACAGCCGACGCACTTGATGGCGCGTACGTCCCACCCGGCGGCTCGGGCGCACCGACCCGCGGCGGGGTCGATCTGTTGCCGACGGCACGGAACTTCTACACGCTCGATCCGCGGAAAATCCCGGCCAAATACGCGTGGCAGGTCGGCCGCAACATCGCCGAGGGCGTTCTTGAACGCCATCAGAATGAACACGACGAGTATCCCGAAGAGATTGGCGTTGTCGCCTGGGGAACACCCACCGTGCGAACGAAGGGAGAGACCATCGGTCAGGTGTTAGCGATGATGGGCGTCAAACCCGTCTGGACCGACGCCGGCCGCGTTGACGACGTCGAGCCAATCGATCTCGATGAACTGGGTCGCCCCCGAATCGACGTGACGACCCGCGTTTCGGGGCTGTTCCGCGACGCCTTCCCCGCGGCCGCGGGCGTCATCCACGACGCCGTATCGGCCGTCGTTAATCTCGACGAACCACACGAAATGAACTACATCAAAAAACACGTTGAGGAGGAAGCCGAGAAGCTAGAGAACGATGGATTCGACGCCAAAGAGGCCAAGAGAGCCGCGACGAACCGCGTCTTCACCACCAAGCCCGGCGGCTACGGCGCGGGAACCAACAAGGCCGTCGACGAGGGCAACTGGGAGGACCGCTCGGATCTCGCCGACGTGTACGTCCAGTGGGGTGGCTACGCGATGGGCAAACGCGGAAAAGTGAGCGCGGCTCACGACAGCTTCAAGCGCCGCTTGTCGAACGTCGACGCGACGGTCAAAATCGAGGATACGATGGAGCAAGACGAGTTCGACTCCTCAGACTGGTACGCCTTCCATGGCGGCTTTATTTCGGCCGTCGCGGAGGTCTCGGGCAGCGAACCCGCCTCCTACGTCGGCGACTCCTCCGATCCCGAAAACGTCTCTGTCTACACCAACGAGGAGAAAGTTCGAAAGGCAATGCGCGCTCGCGTGCTCAACCCCAACTGGCTTGAATCGATGGAAGATCACGGCTACAAGGGCGCGGGCGACCTCTCGACGACAGTCGATGTCGTTCTCGGCTGGGACGCGACGACGGGCGTCGTCAGCGACACGCTCTGGGCGGATGTCGCCGAAAAGTTCGCCTTCGACGAGGAGCGACAGGAGTGGATGGGCGAGGTCAACCCGTGGGCGCTTGAATCGATTTCTGACACCCTCTTGGAGGCCATCGAGCGAGGACTGTGGGACGCCGACCAACAGACAACCGACCGGCTCCGCGACATCAATCTCTCAGTCGAAGGCGACCTCGAAGCGCGTGCGAGCGCGTCGGCTGTGGAGGCATCGGATGACTGAACAAAACAGCGAGACCGACGAGGTCGACGAGGAGTACGCCGATCTGGGTGCGACAACCCAGGAAGCGATGGAGATCGCCGAGACGAGCATGGACATCGTCCGGCAGTTCGTTCCCGATGAGACGCTCGCGGATCGCTTTCGACAGAAGGCAGTACACTCGATGGGAGACATCGAGTTCCAACACCTCCTCCGATTTACCGGCACCGACCCCGACGGCAACCCGGATGACGAGGCCCCGATTCGTGCCGGCGCTGCGGCGGTGCTTCGGGAGTCCACGATCGTCACCGACATTACGATGTCAAAGGCCGGTATCACGGGCCGCGGACACAACTGTGAGAAGCGCAAGGCCATCGGCAACGGCGCGGAACTCGCCAAACGGACGGGGATGACGCGAACCGCGGCCTCGGTGCTTGAACTCGACAAGCAGGGCGTCTATGACGGCGCGATCGCGGTGGTTGGCAACGCCCCGACCGCCGCCTTCGCGTTGGCCGACTGTATCGAAAACGGCACTCGCCCAGCAGTGATCGTCGCCACCCCGGTCGGCTTCGTCAGGGCCGTTGAGAGCCGCGAACGGATCCGCGAGGTCGCCACCGCGTTCGACGTGCCGGCGATTACGAACGTGGGTCGGCGCGGTGGCAGCGGACTGGCCGCCGCACTCACCAACGAGTTGATTCACGTTGCCAAAGACGTGCGGACCGGCGAGTTGGCTCTCGATCGACAACTCGACACAGGAGTCGACAAGTGAGCGACGACTACAATCTGGACGCGGGTTCGGATCCGGCGACCGTTGCGGCGGCCGCAGCCGAAGCCGACATCGACGAAGTGAGCGACACCCCGGTCTATGCGGTCGGCATCGGCCCCGGAAACCTTGAATACCTGACGCCGCGTGGCCGTCGAGCCATCGAAGAAGCCGATGTCGTCGTCGGGTTTTCCACCGTCATCGACTTTATTGCCGAGCTAACGGAGGCCGAGTTACTCACCTGCGGCTACAAGGACGAGCGTGAGGCGCTGACGACGTTTGCCGATCGGGTTGCTGCCGGCGACCGCGGAACGGCCGTCCTCATGGGCGATCCGAACCATTCGGGCTACCAGTTCGTCGGCAAAGTCCAGCAGGTTGTCGACGCACCCGTTCGGGTGATTCCGGGAATTTCGTCGCTTCAGATGGCAGCAAGTCGGGTTCGAACCCCGATGGAGGACACCGAGTTCGTCACGCTGCACAAAAGCGGCGACATCACGGCTGGATTGGATCGACTGGCGCGGGAGGTTGGATCACGCCATCTACTCGTTCTTCCGCGCCCGTTCGATTGGATGCCCGGCGATATCGCCGCCCATCTGCTCGACAACGGTGCCGACCCATCGTTGGAGACGCTCGTCTGCGAACACCTGACTCATGACAACGAGGCCGTCTCCCGATTCACGCTGGCGGAACTGTCGGAACACGCTGGCGGGTCGGGTGTCGACGACACGCCGTTTTCGGATCTGTCGGTGTTGGCGGTTCGGCGGGGTGAACCACAGCCGGGGTCAGCGGAGGAACAATGAAGGGACTCGTTGTCGGCGGCGTCAGTTCTGGCGTCGGCAAAACCGTCGCCACGCTCACGATCATCCGCGCACTCGATCAAGCGGGGTACGACGTACAACCCGCCAAAGCCGGGCCCGATTTCATCGACCCAAGTCACCACGAAGCAGTCGCCGGCCGGCCCTCTCGAACCCTCGACCTGTGGCTCGAAACCGAAGACGGCATGGCCCGAAACTACGCCCGCGGCGAAGGAGACATCTGCGTCGTCGAAGGCGTGATGGGGCTGTACGATGGCGACGGCTCAAGCACCGCGATGGTCGCTGAAGCGCTCGACCTCCCTGTGGTTCTCGTCGTCGACGCGAAAGCCGGTATGGAGAGCGTGGCCGCGACCGCCTACGGCTTTCGTGAGTACGCAAAGGCGATTGGCCGCGACGTTGACGTGGCGGGCATCATCGCCCAGCGCGCTCATGGCGGTCGACACCAGCAGGGGATCCGTGATGCGCTGCCCGAAAGCATGGAATACTTCGGGCGAATACCACCATCTGACGACCTCGAAATTCCCGATCGACACCTCGGCTTGCACATGGGCGAGGAGGCGGCGCTGCCATACGAGGCGCTCGCAGAGGCTGCCGAATTTCTCGACACCGAACGGCTGGTCGACGTGGCACGCGAACCGCCACGGGTCGATCCCGCGTCGCTATCGACGGGCGAGCCAACCGACGCGACAATCGCGGTCGCCAGCGACGCGGCCTTCTGTTTCCGGTATCCGGCGACCATCGAACGCTTCCGCGAGCGAGCGACGCTCCGCACCTTTTCACCCATCGCTGGCGACGCGGTTCCAGACTGCGACGCCGTGTATCTGCCCGGCGGCTATCCCGAACTCCACGCCGCGGAGTTGGCCGCGTCGTCGACGCTGTCGGAACTCGGCGAGCGCGCCGTCGATGGCCTCCCGGTTTTCGGCGAGTGCGGCGGTCTGATGGCGATGAGTCAGTCGTTGACGACCGTCGAGGGCGATTCCTACGAGATGGCCGAGATTCTCCCGGCCGATGTAACGATGTGTGACCGGTATCAGGCGCTCAACCACATCGAAATGCGTGGGATGCGTGACGAGCTGACCGTCTCTGCGGGCGAAACGCTCCGTGGCCACGAGTTCCACTACTCGAAAGCCGCGGTCGACGACGACGCCCGATTTGGCTTCGAGATGGTTCGTGGCGACGGCATCGACGGCGACCACGACGGCCTACTCGAATACGAGTCGATGGGCACCTACGCACACGTCCATCCCGAAAGCGGCGCGTTCGATCGGTTTGTCGACCGACTTGACTGAGTCGTCGTCGCGGTCGGTGTGGGGCAAAACGTTACGGTAGCACCGGGAGATCAATAGACCCCAAGATGTTTTTCAGCGACGACGACAGGCTGGCTGCGAGCGCCAGAGCCCGACTGCTCGCGACGCTTCGAATCCAGTACCCCGACGCGCTTGCGCCGATCGGCTACCGACTGTTGCATCCCGAAACGGGCGAGTCGTACTCGGGGCGGAGCCGGCATCTCGTCGCCACCGCTAGGGGAGTTGCGGTCAACGCACTCGGGGTGCTTGTCGACGGCCCCTCTTGGTGTCGCGAGGCGGCAACACACGGGCTCGACTGTCTTCGTGAGGCTCACCACGACCCAGCGAACGGTGGCTACGCGCTGGTGATCGAAACCGGCGGTGCGGACAGAAAGGCAGAATCGGTTCGGACGATCGACCCAACGCGGTCGGCGTACGCCCACGCGTTCGTTCTTCTGGCGTTTGCCCGGGCAACCGAGGCCGGGATTGACGGCGCAGCCGCAGGGGTTCAGTCTGCCGCACAACTGCTCGCCGATCGGTTCATCGATCCAAACGGGTTGCTGGCGAGCGACCGAACGGCCGAGTGGGAAGAAATCGAACCGTACCGTGGGCAAAACGCGAACATGCACGGCTGTGAGGGATTTCTCGCGGCCTACCGTGCGACCGGCGGGCGGGCGTATCTCGACCGCGCGAGCACGATTGCACGGGAGCTCACAGTTGAGCTGGCCGCCGAAACGGACGGACTGATCTGGGAGCATTACACGACCGAATGGGAGGCCGATTTCGGGTACAACGCGGGATCGCCACGCCACCAGTTTCGGCCGCCGGGCTACCAGCCGGGCCATCACGTCGAGTGGGCGAAACTGCTCGCGCTGTTGGACCGATACGACGACGCAGCAACAGCGGACTGGTACGAGCGGGCCGTTGAACTGTTCGATACGGCGATCGATCTCGGCTGGACCGACGAGGGGTTCGTCTACACCGTCGACCGCGATGGCGACGTCATGGTCGCCGATCGTTATGGCTGGGCTGGCGCGGAGGCGGTCGCGGCGGCGGCCGCGCTGGTCGAACGAGCCGAGGCCCGCGGCGAATCGGCCGCAGCCGATCGGTTCCGCGAGTGCCATCAGCGACTTGTCGAGACGCTCGATGCGTTTCGGGGGCCAGCGGGAACGTTCCACGAGAAGCGGCTTGTCAAACCCAGCGGCGACACATTGGTTGCCCCGGAGCCACCAGGCGTCGAACCCGACTATCATCCCGCGGGCGCGGCATTCGAGACATGGCGGTCATTTCGGTAGGAAAGTCTCCGCTATCGGATGCAGATCGGAGCCGACGCCGACCCAGTAAACAAGCGGAGTTTCGCTACACCAAGCAAAATTGTTTTAATGACGCGGTTAGTCAACAGTGCCAATGCCTCTTGTGCTTCCACACGATGCCAAGGCGGGACCGACCAAGCCGGAGGTTCGATCCGTACTGCTTGGCAAACTCGACCTCGGCGAGACAGACCACTTTGCGGAGGTCGGTTCCTGTACCGGCGCGGTAACCATCGAGGCCGCGCGGCGCGCTGGCCGTGTGACGGCACTCGAACGCAAAGCCAAACGCCTGGAGGTAACGAGAAAAAATCTCGCAGCCAACGAGGAGCTGGTTTCGGCCACGGTTGCCCTCCGCAACACCGAGGCCCCCGAAGGACTCCCCGACGACGCCGACGCACTGTTTCTGGGTGGCAGTCGGAACTTCGAGGCGGTGCTCGATCACGCCGTCGACACCGAAGTCGACCGGATCGTGATGAACGTCTCGCGGCTGGAGGTTGCCGGACGGGCCACCCAGGCGTTCCGCGACCGCGACATCTTGGAGGAAGTCGTTCAGTTTCAGGTGAGCCACGGCTACGAATTGGCCGGCGCGACGAGTTTCAACTCCGACAACCCGGTGTATATGCTGGTCGGCAGTGCGACCGACGACACCGGCAATGAGGCCGACGGCGTCGAAAAAATGGAGGCGACAACGTGACACTGTACGGTATCGGTCTCGGGCCCGGCGAGGCTGACCTCGTGACCGTTCGCGGAAAGGAAATCCTCCAGTCGGTCGACATCGTCTACTCGCCCGGCCGACTCTCGCGGACGGTTGCGCTGAACCACGTCGACGACTCGAAAATCGGCGATCTCGACTTTCCGATGACCCGCGACGAAGAGAAGCTCCGTACCGCGTGGAAAGCCGCCGCCGAAGAGATCGCCCCGGAGGCACGAGAGGGCGACGTGGCCTTCGTCACCCTTGGCGATCCCAATGTCTACTCGACGTTTGGACACCTCCGGCGAACGCTGGATGCCTTCCACCCGGCTGTCGACGTCGAAATCGTCCCCGGCGTCAGCGCGATGACTGCCTTCGCCACCGCTCTCGACGTCGAGATCGAAGCCGGTGCGGGCCTCTCCTTGCGAGAGGCCGCCAACGGCCACGCGCCAGTTGGCCCGGATCGGATGATCCTCTTCAAGGTGACTGACGCGCCCGCAACCCACGAGAAACTCGTCGAGGCGGGCTACGACGTGACGTTCGGCCGGCGGCTCTACATGGAACAGGGCGAGACCATCGTCACCGACGACCCTTCCGAGCTCGACGAGCGAGATTACTACACACTCGCGTATGCGGTCAGACGGGATCTGCACATCGACTCTGCGACCGCGAAGTTCGCTGTCGACGCTGACGGCGAGGAGGGCGAAGCATGAGCGACACTAGCACCGAAACCGACCCACAGTCTGCAATCGATGCGCAGGGCGAGATTCGACGCGCCGAACTCGACGACCGAATCTTCGAGCACAGCGCGGGCGACCAACAGGAGGGGATTCCCTTCGTCGGTGCGGGCCCTGGCAATCCGCGCCTGCTGACGGTCGCCGGCAGGGAGCTCCTCGAAACCGCCGATCTGGTCGTCCACGCCGGCTCGCTCGTCAACAGCGAGGTGCTCGATGCGTACTGCGACCATGCCGAGACGGTCAATTCGATCGGGAAGGATCTCGAGGAGCTCATTCCACTCATGCGGGACGCCTACAAGGAGGGCCGAAACGTCGTTCGGCTCCATAGCGGCGATCCGGCAATTTACGGGGCGGCAATCGAACAAATGGATGCGCTCGAACACGAGGGCGTCCCGACCTACTTCGTGCCGGGCGTCACTTCGGCGTTCGCAGCGAGCGCAACCTTGCGGACCCAACTCACGCTCAACGAGGTCTCGAACCACGTTGCGTTCACCCGTCCCCAAGGCAAAACCCTGACTCCTGAAGAAGACCACATCAGCGACTTTGTCGAGATGGGCGATGTGACGACCTGTATCTATCTCGGCACCCACGCCGTGGCCGACACGATGAACCGACTCATCGAGGATGGTCACGACGAGGACATCCCAGTCGCCGTGGTGTATCACGCCTCGTGGCCGGATGAGGACGTGATGATCGGCACGGTTGGGACGATTGGCGAGATTCTCGAAGAAGCGGGCCACCGCGCCTCGGCCATGGTTATCATCGGTGATGCCGTGACCGGTGCGGGCTACGAGCGCTCGTTCCTCTACGATGGCTGGGCGAATCGTGGCTCGGACAGTGGCGCTCACGCTGATACCGACGAAACGGACGAACAACCGGAGACGGACCAGGAGACGACAACACAATGAGTACCGACAACGACACCGACAGTTCCGACAGTGGTGGCCACTGTAGCGTCGCCGACAGCGATGGCGAAGTCGCCGAAGAGATCGCAATCATCAGCTTCGGCCGCAAGATGGAGACCGCCGAAGAGATCAGATCAGGACTCGCCGACCGCTACGAGACGATCGACATTATCGAGTACCACGGCACGGTGTTCGACGAGCACTGGGGCGAGTACGACTGTTTTATCGGGTTGATGGCAAGCGGCATCGCCATGCGCAAAACCGCCCACCTGCTCGACGACAAATGGGACGACCCCGCGATCTGCGTCGTCGACGAGGAACTCACCTGGGCGATTCCGATTACCGGTGGTCACCACGGCGCGAACCAAGTCGCCCAGGATCTCGCAACCATGGGTGCGATTCCGGCGATGACGACGGCGAGCGAGGCCGCCGGCAAGCAAGGTGTCGAGGCTCGCGCGAAGGCGATGGATTCGCACGTCGTCAACGGGCGGTCGACAATCAAGACGAATCTCGCTGTTCTCGACGACAATCTCGGCCCCGTCGCTCGACTCGACGGTCCCAAAGCCGTTCTCGTCGGCGACGACGTGACCGTTCTGAAGCGAAACAAGGACGAGGGAATCGTCATCGGGACGGGCAGTGTTTCAGGTGCGTCGGCAGAGTCGTTCATTGCGGCCTGGGAGACTGCGCTTGACGAAACAGCGTACGGCTTCGAGGATGTCGACTTCATTGCCACCGCAACCCGAAAGGAAGACGAAGAAGGGCTGCTTGCGGCCGCCGAAGAACTCGGCATTGGCGTCGTTGCCTTTGATAAGGAGACGCTCTTGGAGCACGAGGGGCCGACTCCCTCCCGGTCGAAGGAACTCATCGGCTGGCCGGGCGTCTCGGAGGCCTCGGCGATTGCTGGCGGTCGGGAACAGGAACTCCTGCTCAAAAAAATCGGCTACGAAAACGAGGTAACGGTGGCGATTGGGCGATGAGCGGCGAATTAAACACGGAGGCGAAAGAGGAGCGGCCTGCTGGCCTCGGCACGCTCTCGGTCGTCGGCATCGGCCCCGGACTTCCTGGCGATATGACCCAACGCGCCAAACAGGTTATCGAGACCGCCGACTGCGTGATCGTCTCGGACCTCTACCAGGCGTTCCTCCGCGACGACGGGACGCTCCCGCCCAAGGATCAGGTCGATGACGATGGCTTCGTATTTCGCGACAACGGCCACGAACAGGAGATTATCCGGTCGACGATGGGTCGGCAGATCGAACTCGCCAGACTCGCCTTCGAGCGCGTGCGGGCGGGCGACGATGTGGCTCACGTCTCGGGCGGTGATCCCTCGGTGTACGGCAAATCCGACCTGATCTTCAAAATGGCCGACGAGGAAGGGGCGACCGACATCCCAATCGAGATCGTTCCCGGCGTCACCGCCGCACTCGGTGGCGGGGCGATGGTCGGCGCGCCGCTGTGTAACGACTTTTGTACGATTTCGCTGTCGGACAAATGGCGCGGCTGGGAGGAGATCGAGGGGAAACTCCGCGCCGCCGCGATCAGCGATTTCGTCATCGTCCTGTATAACTGCTGGCGCAACTACGAGCGCGCCGTCGACATCGTCCGCGAGGAGCGCGTCGACGACGCTCTCGTGGCGATCGTCAACGACGCGGGTCGAGCGGACGCCGGCCGAAATGGCGAGGGCCATTTCATTACGACGCTCGGCGAGGCCGCCGACCACGACGACAAAGTGTCAGGAATGGGCACCTCGTTAATCATCGGCAACCACGAAACCGAGACCTGGCACAACGACTACCGAACGTTCCTCGTCACCCCGCGCGGCGGGCGTGATGTGGAGGATTTCTAACCATGAGCACCGACACAAACACAAATCAGACGGACGAATCGACAACCGAATCAGGCGGCTCGGCCGGCGGCTGTACCGCCAAATCAGGCGCGACAAAGAAACAATCCGTCGACGAAAAAATCGGCTCGACGGTCGACGATTTCGACGCCGACCCCGGCCAACTGACGGCGGTGGGGCTCGGCCCTGGCCACCCCGAAGGGATGACGAAGCGTGCTCGTGCCGCACTCCTGGATGCCGACCACATCGTTGGCTACACGACGTATATCGAACTGCTGCCCGACGAAATCACGGAGGAAGCGGACGAGTTATACGATACGCCGATGTGCGGTGAAGTCTCCCGGACTGAGGAAGCGATCGACCGGACGCTGGCTGGGCACAACGTGGCCATCATCGGCAGCGGCGACCCCAACGTCTATGCGCTGTCGGGGCTCGCACTCGAAATTCTGGAATCGAAAGGCGCGACCGCCTCGATGGTCGATTTCGAGGTCGTTCCGGGCGTTCCGGCAGCCCAATCCTGCGGGGCCCTGCTCGGCGCGCCGTTGGTCAACGACACGGTGTCGATCTCGCTGTCGGATCATCTCGTCCCCATGCCGGAGATCGAATCCCGACTCCACGCGACCGCAGGCGAGAGCTTCACCATCGTGATCTACAACCCGTGGAGCCGAAAACGACGCGACAACTACAACAAGTGCTGTGAGATCCTGTTGGCCCACCGCGATCCCGATACGCCGGTCGGCATCGTCCACGGCGCGGGACGCGAGGATGAGGAGGTTATGATTACGACGCTTGATCAACTCGAGGAACTCGGCGAAACCGATATCGTCGACATGACGACCACCATCCTGGTCGGCAACGAGGAAACCTACGTCTGGGACGACCGAATGGTCACCCCGCGCGGCTACGAAACGAAATACGACTACTAATATGACTGCCTACGAAGTAACCCTCAAAAAGGAGCCCTGCGACGGCATCTTCGCCTGTCTGACCCGCGATCCGCGCTTTGTCGAGGACGACGACGGCCTCGCGACTATCGACCCGGATGGCGATCCGATCTACGACGGCGGCGGCGAAGTCCGAGAGGTCGACGACAACGTGATCGCCCGATTTGATGACGACCGGATCGAAGAGGCTCGACAGGCCGCCGCGGCTTGTCCAACGAATGCAATCATTGTCGAGGAGGTCGACGAATGAGTATTGTTGCACCCGAAGACCTGCTGGCTGGCCATCCGGCGACCGCCTACTTTTGGGGCCGCGTCGCCGGCGCTGGCGAGGTCGAGCAAGATCGGCTCACGGTACGAACCAACGACGAAGCCGCCGCCCAAACAATCAGCCAGATCGTCGGCAGCGAGGTCGACCACGACCGAAAAACACGCGAGTACGCCCACAATACCGCGATCAACAAAACCGAAGACGAGTACACCGTCGAGGTGACGAGCGACGATCTGTTCGGAATGAGTGGCTCGCTCGGGCTGCCGGTCGACGGCCGCGGCAACTACCGGTTTGGCGCGTTTTCCGACTATCGCCGCGAGCTGCTTCGCGGCCTGCTGGAGGGCTGTGGGACGATCTGTTTCAAGTCCTCAAGTGGGACGGTTGGCGTCTCGTTTGTCCACGACAACGCCGAGCTGCTCGAACTGATTCAGCAACTCATCGACGACTGTCCGGTCGAGACGCCCTACGGCGACCTCGCGGAAACCTCGTCGGGTGGCTACTGGTTCGGCGTCGACGACGATGTGGCCGCCGAGTTCGGCATGTGGCTCTACGACGACACCGGCGAGACGGGGTTGTTCGCGCCGAGCCGCCGCCACAAACTGATCCAGAGTCTCGATCAGGCGGTCGATGTCGACTTCAATCGCTCGCAGTTCGAACAGACCGGTTCCATCTAGCCTATGAGCAACGTTCGAAACCACCTCCCGTCGGTCGACAACGAGGCCGTCCTGCTGGTGGGCCACGGCTCGCGCCGCGAGAAATCCAACGACCAGGTTCGCGAGTTGGCGGCGATGCTCGAATCGCGACTCAGTATTCCGGTCGACGCCGCCTTTCTCGAACTGGCCGAGCCGGCGATTCCGGACGCCATCGAAGGGCTCGCCTCGACTGTTGCGTCGATCACGGTCGTCCAGCTCTCGTTGTTTGCGGCGAGCCACGTCAAAAACGACGTGCCGGTGGCGATCCAGCAGGCGCGGTCGGCTCACGACACCGAGATCAAAAACGGCGCACATCTCGGCATCCATCCGGCGATTGTCGATCTGCTCGATGATCGCGCGCGAGCCGTCGAGGAGTCGCTGGGACTCGACCGCACGGCCGATGATGTCGCCGTCGTCGTCTGCGGTCGCGGCTCCAGCGATCCGGACGCCAACGCCGACCTCCACAAGCTCTCGCGGCTCCTCCACGAGGGCCGAGCGTTCAGCACGGTCGAGGCCTCGTTTATCGGGATTACCGAACCAGTGCTCGACGACTCGCTGGCGACGCTCGCCAAACAACGACCCGACGGGATCGTCGTCGTACCCTACATGCTCGGTGACGGCGTACTGACCGGCCGGATTCGTGAGTGGACCGATGAGTTCGACGACGAGTATCCCTACGTCCAAGCGGCGGCTGGCGCTCCCCTCGGCACCGATTCGCGGCTGCTCGACGTGTTGGGCGACCGCTGGCAGGAAGCCCGCACGGATAGTGTCAAGATGTCGTGTGACACCTGCAAATACAAGGTCGACCTCACCGGTTACGAGGAAGACACCGGGGGCGCGCGGGCGATGTTGCGCGCGTTGACTCACCAGGAAACCCACGCCGACCGCAGCGACGTCGACGACGAGCCCCACACTCACGACGCCCCGGCCCACCACGTTGCAGTCTGTACGAACCAGACCTGTGCCGCAGACGGCGCGCCAGAAGTGCTCGAACGGCTCCGGCAGGCCGCTCGTGACTCCGACGAGTGCGACGTCCAAATCACGCGGTCGTCCTGTTTGAACCGCTGTGGGGAGGGGCCGATGGTCGCCGTCTACCCCGACAACGTCTGGTACGGTGGCGTCGACGGCGACGGTGCCGAAACGATCGTTTCCTCGCATCTCGACCGCGGTCGCATCGTGAGCGACCTGGTCGACCAGACCCTCTAATAACTCAATCAAAACTATGAGCTGTTATGAAATCGAAGCACTCCGACTGGGACTCCTGAACGTCCTTGGAACCGAAGACGCCGCCGCGCGCAAACACGCCGAATCCGAACTGGAGGGCCATCTCACCGGCCCAATCGGCGCGCTTGCCGAGGCGAAAACACTGGCCGCTATCGAACGCCACCTCGACGCCGCCCTCGTCGACCTCGAAGCGGAGGTCGCAACGACACCCAGCGACGACCCCGAGTACAACTATCTCCGAGGTCGGCTCGTCGCCGTTAGAGACGCCGAGCGCGCGGTTCGCCGCGTTACGGCCCAAGGCGAAAGCGTTCTTGCGGGAATCGGCGAGGCCCACCACATGCTCCACGAAACCTTTCCGGTCGAAGACGAATAAGCAGCCATGACCGCATCGCAGTCACCCCGGACGGTTGACCTCGGCGGGATCGACCCCGCCCGGAGTCGACACATGTGGACCCGGTCGAGCGTCGTCCTCACTGACTCACTCGTCGCGGTCGGCCAGTGGAACGGGACGATCACGGCGTTCGACCGAGAGTCACTCGACACTGCATGGGAAGTCGACCACGTCGACAGCCCAGCCAGCTTGGTCGAATTCGGCGACTCGATTGTCGCGGCTGGTCGCGGCGAATCCGGCCGAATTGCAGCGTACGACCCCGCCGCTGGCAACCAACAGTGGTCGTCTACAACCGCCGGCGATATCGGCAACCCCTCGTCGGATCGGGTGTTCGAACAGCCGTACGTCGTCGACTGCATCGCTGGCGACGACCGGCTGTTTGCGGCCGCCCGCCGCTACGAACGCGACGGCGAGCGTCGGCGCTGGCACAGCGCGGTCTACGCCATCGATCCTGACGGAACCATCGACTGGACGTATTCGGTCGACGCCTCACCCATCGCACTCGATTGTGACGCTACGGGCGACCGTCTTGCGGTCGGCTACAATCGCTGTATGGGCGACCATGATCACGGCCTCGTCGTCCTCAATGCCGCCACCGGCGAACCTGCGTGGATGTGGGATCCCGGCACCGAGGGCGACCGCCGGGTTGGGGATGTGTCGTTCGACCGCGACACGCTGGCAGTCACGAGCCACGGCGACAAGCGCGGCTATCTTCTCGGGTCGGGCGGCCGCCAGCAGTGGCGCGTCGACCTCGCCGTCCCAACCGAGATCGACGGCGAGACGCTGTACGCCTACCCAAATCACGTCCACGCCCACGGCGGCCGCGTAGCATTTGTGACTGGGAACACCTATCCAGCGGAGGGCCGCGAGACGGCGGGCCGACATCCCAACGAACACCGGCTCGTCGTGGTCGACAGCAGCGGTCGAGAACGGTTCGAAAGCGACCTCGGCGGCTTTGTTCACGGCACCGCGGTCGACGGCAGTCGGCTTGTCGTTCCGTGTGCACAGAACTTTCGGGTTCGTGATCCCGAAACGCACGCCCTCCGTGCGTTCGATCTCGGAGAAGGAACGGCGGATGCAACATCGACCGATGGAATCCCGACCGCTGCGGCTGTCGACGGCGAAGCGGTCGCAATGGTCGAAGAGCCGATTGTCTACCACGACGAGGGTAGAGAACGCGGGTCGTACGCGCTGCATGTCCGTACCGATTAGTTCGGGCGAGTCGTTCCCGAGGCGTCGTCGACGTGAACCACTGGGAGGTCGGTGCCAACGTTCGCGGGCTTCGACAAGCGATCCGTGTCGAGCCATTCGCCGTCGACGAACGCACGAATCGCCTCGTCGTCGTGGGTGCCGTGAGCGAGATACCACGAACCGACCTGCAGGTGAACGAGCACGTCACAGTCGGTGCAGTAGCGGTAGCCCGTCGAGCCGGTCGATCCGTGAGCCGCCTGGCGAACGCTTGGACAGAGCCGGTGGCGACCCCACCAGTCGCCGCAGGCGGGACA
>LFFM01000843.1_pt1 | contig 21745 bp, 21 predicted proteins | sample 643131 | NCBI WGS metagenome assembly LFFM01 (sample SAMN03777445, study PRJNA286221) | soda lake metagenome | biome: soda lake; feature: Kulunda steppe; material: water; isolation source: sample Tc-Br brine of Tanatar trona crystallizer | place: Russia: Kulunda steppe | collected 2011-07
CCGGTCCCCTCAGTCATCGTCCGGTCCCCTCAGTCATCGTCCGGTCCCCTCAGTCATCGTCCGGTCCCCTCAGTCATCGTCGGGCGACCATCGTACGTCCGAGAGCGTTCGTTGGACGGCCTCCTCGCCGACCGCCGCGGCGAGATGCTCGAATCCGCCGCGTACGCCGCGGTCGGTCGCGTTCGCGACGAGCCGAGAGACGATGAACTCCGGCGTCGACTTTCCGACGGTGCCGTACCGCGGCTGGTAGTCCACGCGCAACTGCAGGTCGTTCGTCAGCCCCTCCGCGAAGATGCCGTCGATCCGGGCGGCGTCGGGCAGCGGGCTCAGGTCGTCGGCGAGGTGGGTGACGTAGACGCCGAGCGCGTCGCGCTCGACGGTCAGATCGACGAGGCCGTTGAGCAGGTCCGCCGCCCGCCCCGGCTCCGTGATCGCCTCGAACTCGTCGACGAGCATCAGCGTCCGTCCCTCCTCGACGAGCGGGGGAACGACCGACTTCAGCGTCGATTCGAGCACCCCGGCGTTGAACGAGGCGTGCCGCCGATGGAAGACCACCCGATCGAAGGTGCCGACCTCGGCCTCCTCGGCGGGAACGGGCAGCCCCATCGACGCGAGCAGGGCGACCGCACAGAGGGTCTCCAGCAGCGTCGTCTTCCCGCCGGAGTTCGCCCCGGTAAGCACGCTCACCCGATCGCCGGACGGTGGCCACGCGGCCGCCACGTCCGTCGGTTCTCCGTCCAAGTCATCGCGATCCCGACCGTCGCCCAGCCCGTGCGATCCGACCGCGTACGAGACGGGTTGGACGTCACCCGAGACGAAGAGGCTCCGCGCCCCGTGGACCGCGATGCCGTCGGCGACGAGGGTCGGCCGCGTCAGGTCGTGTTCGGCCGCGAACCGACCGAGCGAGAGCCGAAAGGCGACCTTGGAGACCGCGTCGACCGCGCGGTCGACGTCCTCGCCGGCCTCGTCGAGCCGCCCCCTGAGGTCGGCCGCAACCGTCGCCTCCCGCTCCGCGACGTCGGCCTCCAGCTCCGCGACGAGCTCGCGGAGCGTGCCCGAGACGAAATCCGCCGCGTCGACCGCCTCCTCCGGCGCCGCCGACCGGATCGTGGCCGGGTCGATCCCCGTCTCCGACGCGAGGTGTTCGACGACGCCCGCACGGAACGCCTCGAAGTCGCGCACGGAGCCGTCACGAACCGACTCGATCACGTCGAAGGCGGCGTTCTGCAGGTCACGAGCCGCGGCGAGCCGTTCACGGCGCCGGTCGAGTTCCTCGTCGGCACCCTCGGCGATGACCGGCCCTTCGGGGTCGGTCGCGTCGGTGGCCGACCCCCCGGCCTCGCTCGCGGCGCTGGACGATCCGTCGTCGACGTCCCGGGCGCCGAGAGAGCCGCCCACGTCGTCGAGCGATCCGCGGACGTATCCGAGCGCGCCGACCGCGTCGCGAAGCGCGTCATCGTCGAGGCCGCCGAGCACGTCGAAGGTCCCGCCCGAGAGCCCGACCGCACGCAGCGCGAGCGCCGCCTCAACTGCGGCACGGTCGGTGCCCCCTGCCTCGTCGTACACGGTGAACGCCTCGACGACGCGCTCACGGTCCGCATCCGGGAGTCGCTCCCACGCGTCGCGGGCCGCGACCACGTCGTCCAGTCGCGATTCGATCGCCTCCCGGTCGGTGAGCGGCGTGAGCACGCGGATACGGTCGCCGGCGTGGGCCGTCAGCGCGTACCGGGCGGCCAGCGAGAGCAGGTCGTCGTAGACGGACCGCGTGTCGCCGGTGGCGAGCACGTCCATGCCGGCCTCGCCGTTGGCCCGTCGGAGAATACGGGTCGCCCGGCCGCGGTGGAGCCCCGCGTCCACCAGCGCCCGGACGTCCGCCGACTCGATCGCCTCGACGGCCCGTTCGGTGCCGAGCGCCCCGGCGAGCGTCTCGCTCGTCTTGGGCCCGATCCCCCAGTAGTCCTCCAGTCGCATACGTCCGCGTGTCGGCGAGCGACCTTGGCGTTTTCGTCACCCGAGTCGGCATCCGGTTCGAGGGTCCGGAGTCAATAGAGTTTCAATCAGGTGTCGATCGAGCCTCAATCGGCCAGCGAGGGCGACGTGGCGTCCGTACGCGACTCCCGAAGGTAGCCCTGCAGGTACGCACCGACGAACATGCCGAGCACGCCGTAGAGGATGACGACGTTGCCGATCCCGAGGCTCGCGTAGGCGGCGCCCGGACAGATCCCCGACAGCCCCCAGCCGACGCCGAAGACGCCGCCGCCGACGACGACGTCCCGGTCCATCGACTTCAGCCGGCGGGTGAACCGCTTCCCCGTCAACGGCGCCGATCGCCCCGAGAGCGTCAGTCCCCAGAAGGCGAGGCCGACGACGACGCTCGCGCCGCCCATCACGAAGATCAGCCCGAAGTCGCGAAACTGCAGGAACTCCAGGACGATCTCCGGACGAGCCATTTGGCTCATGGCGAGCCCGACCCCGAAGACGGCGCCGCCCAGGAAGATCAGCGGCATGAAGAGCGGATGGCTCTCGTGTTCGGCGACGACGCCGGCGCCGCTCATGGCCGGCCCCCCGTGCCGGCTCCGACTCCCATCGTGTCGCTCATGGCTGCACCCCCAGTGCCATCACCAGCTGTGCAACGCCGATCGCGACGAGCATGAAGATCCCCACGTTGAGGATCGACGTCCGGGAGCCGGAGCCGACGCCACAGACGCCGTGTCCGGAGGTGCAGCCCTTGCCGAGCCGCGTGCCGATCCCGATGAGGATCCCGCCGAGGAAGAGCCGCCAGGGTTGTACCTCGGTGGTCCACCCGAACTCGCCGGTCGCGAGCGAGTAGCCGGCGGCGCCGGCGACGATCCCGAGCGTGAAGACGACCCGCCAGTCGCGGGAGGCGACGAACCGGGGTTGTTGGAAGCGGCGAAGCTTCGAGCCGTACGACAGCGTCGATTCGAGGAAGGTGCTCGCGCCCGCGTGGATCCCGGTACCGACGTAGATCAGCGCGGTCCCGAGCCCGATGAGCAGTCCGCCGAGCAGGTAGTGTTCCCACCCGCGCGGGAACAACGCGTCGACGAGCAGGACGGCCTCGTTCATGTCACTATGGAGGGGGCGAGCGGTGGAAAGCGCTACGTTCGGCGACCGGTATTGCCGGCCTCGGGGACGAGATCGGTGCTCCTCACGAGTCGACCGACGCTCCGTTCATCCGCCGAACTCGGACTCGCTCACGCGGACGACGACGGTCTCGTCGACGTCGCGGAGGTCGTACTCGGGGACCTCGCCCTGCGTCCGCCGGACGAACAGCGGCTCCACGAGTTCGCCGTCGACGAGGCCGAACACCTTGAGCCGCTGATCCGTCTCCTCCGGCGGGATGTCGCCATCGCGGACCTCCCGGGCGAGCCCCCGCGAGAGCCACTCGGTCCCGGAGACGGACGGCTCCAAGACGAGCGCCTCGTCGACGAAGCGGACGCAGTACCAGTTGAGATCGTTGAGCAGCGCCACCGCCGCGCCGAGGCTCACGGTGTCGACGGCGAGGCTGTTCGCGAACGGCTCCCCGATCTCGTAGGTCGCCAGCGCGTCACGCGCGGTCTCGCGTGAGAGCAGCTCGTAGGTGAGGTTCACGTCCGGATCCCCGACGAGACACACCCGCGTCATGGGCGTACCGAGTCGCGGGGCCCGCAAAGCGGTTGTGGTCGAACGGTGCGGGAGGCGGTCGCTTTCGCGGCTCACTCGAATCGTCCTCACCTCGGCTCGGCGTGATCCGGCTGGCGGGCCGGTGGATCATCCGCCCGAGGGGGTTGCGAACTGAGCGGTCCGGTGCCCGTCGTATTTATAAGGCTTGTCGGGGGATCGCGTGGTCTTTTATAAGCAGCTACGACGGTCAAGAAGATTCGGCCGAGTGACGAGCAAAGATCGACCACCGCCGCCGCACCGCCGCCGCACCGCACCCGCACCGTCGCCGCACCGCACCCGCACCGCCGCCGCACCCGCACCCGCACCGCCGCCGCACCCGCACCCGCACCGCAGCCTCACGCCTCCCCAGCCTCGGCGGACGGGCGGCCGCGGGACCGCCGGGAGACGGTCCGGGCTGCCTGCAGTGGCGGGCTGCCGGGCTACGACTCCCGAGGTCCCACTCGCACGGCTCGCGGGACCGCTCCGCGGCCGCCCGCCACCTTCCCCGCGCGCGTCGGAGTCGCGCGCGCCGACCGCCATCGGCCGTTTATAAGTAGTGTGTACACCCGATCGGGGACAGTTATAAACAAACGACCGTTCTCCGGATCGCTCGCTGTGTCGCCTGTACTGACCGATCCGGGGCCTCTCGCACGACCCGGTCGGAGTCGGCGGTGAACTGCGGGAACCCGTCCACGAGTGCCCTTAAAAGGTCGAGACGTCGCCCTCGATCACCTTGCGGGTGATCTCGGAGACGTCGGCGAGTTCGCGGTCGACGATCGCGACGACCTCCTCCTCGATGTCGCCGAGCTCGACGTGATCGTCGGTGACGATCTGCGCGTCGGCAACGTGGGGCTCGTCGATCGGGCGGCCGATCTGCGAGAGCAGCCGGATCTGTAGGTCGCGGATGCCGTCCACCTCCTCGGTGACCGATTCGGCGATGGAGGTCGACAGGAGGTTGTAGATCTTCCCGATGTGGTTGACGGGGTTCTTTCCGGAGGTCGCCTCCATCGACATCGGGCGGTTCGGCGTGATGAGCCCGTTGGCGCGGTTGCCGCGCCCGACGGAGCCGTCGTCGCCGTGTTCGGCGGAGGTGCCGGTGACGGTGAGGTAGATCGAACCCTCCTCGTAGTCGTCGGCGGTGTTGACGTCGACGTGGACCTCGCGGTCGGTGTGTCCCTCGGCGAGGTCGGTCACGAACTCGCGGACGTCGCCCACGGCCGCGTCGTAGGCGTCGAGGTCCTCGACGTAGGCGTCAACCATCGCGGCCGCGACCGTGATGTCGATGCGGTCCTCCTCGCGTTTGCCCATGATCTTCACGTCGGGGCCGAGCTCGGGGTGGTCCTCGTAGTAGGTCGTGTTGAGCTCGCGTTCGGCCTCGTGGACGATCGTCTCCGTCTCGGTGAGCGGCGCGTGGCCGACGCCGAAGGAGGTGTCGTTGGCCATCGGCACCTCCTGGGTCTCCTCGCCGAAGACGTCCTGGAGGTCGCCGGAGCCCTCGCCGAGCTTCACGTCGACGACGACCTCGGTGCCGTACTCCAGCTCCGGCACCGCCTCGTCGAGGTAGTCGCGGGCGGCCGCGAGCGCCGTCGAGTCGACGGGGAGCTGCTGGCCCTCGTAGGACTTGGTCGCGCGGCCGACGATGAGGACGTAGATCGGCTCGACGACCTCGCCGCCGCCGAACGCGGGTGCCGCGCGCCCGGCGACGAGCTGCGTCTCGTCGGTGTTGTAGTGGAGGACCTTCCCCACGCGGTCGAGGTAGAGCTTCGAGAGCGCGCGCGAGACGGACTCGGCGATCCCGTCGCTGATCGAGTCCGGATGCCCGACGCCCTTCCGCTCGACGATCTCGACCTCCTGATCCTCGACCGCCTGCCGGTCGAGGCGGCTAACCTGAATGTTCCGACTCATTGCCTTGCAGTATCCGCCGCCCCACGGTATAACTTGCGGAAACCTCCTAACCGATATTCATGCGTTATGGTTATTTATTGGCAATTATTGCTCGCGACGAGGGTCGACGGCGGTCGTCACCCGTGCTCGAGCGAGCGGTGCCGAAGGACGTTGACGAGCGCGAACAGCACCATCGTCGCCGGCACCGCGACGGAGACGCCGAGCACGACGGCGGTGCCGGGCAGAAGCGTCGTCTCGATGAGAAAGAAGGCGGTCGTGCCCGCGGTCGCGACGATGAGCACGAGCACCCACAGCGACTGCCGGGTGAGCAGATCCTGCGGGTCGCGCTCGAAGAGGAGCCGGTCGGCGACGACGGCGACCAGCGCGATCCCCGTGACGACGGCGCCGAGCCCGAACGAGAGCGTCGGCAGCCCCGTCGTTGCGGGCAGCGCGTCGACGAGTCGGAAGAGGACGTACAGCCCCGAGGAGACCCCGAGGTAGAGCCCCAGCCAGAGGGCTGCCGCCATCCGCAGCGACCGCGGATCGTCGACGTCGGTCATCGTTCGGGCGGAACTGGCACCGAGGGCGGGTTAGGTGTTTCCCTCGCCCGCTCCGATTGCGGGTTTCATCGCGTCCGAGCCGTCGAGCGTGGCGGTGACGTCAACGGGGAGCGTCACCGAACCGCGTCGTACGCCTCGGCCATGACGTCGATGGCCTCACGGAGGTCCTCCGTCGCGGTCGCATACGAGATCCGTGCCGAGCCGGCCCCTCGCTCGCCGAAGGCCTCGCCGGGCACGACGATGACGCCGCGATCGAGACACTCCTCGACGAACCCCTCGGGGACCTTCGGCATCGCGTAGAAGGCGCCACGCGGCGTGGGACACTCGATGCCGGCGTCCGCGAGCCCGTCGAGGAGGAGGTCTCGGCGGCGCTCGAAGGAGTCGGTCATCTCCGCGACGACGTCGCGGTCGCCCCGCAATGCCGCCTCCGCGGCGTACTGGGCCGGGGCCGACGCACAGGCCTGTGCGTACTGGTGGACGCGAACCATCCGGTCCACGCGGTCCGGCGACCCGTACACCCAGCCGAGCCGCCAGCCCGTCATCGAGAAGAGCTTCGAGGCCGAGTTGACGACGACGACGTTGTCGCTCTCGGCGAACTCGACCGGCGAGTAGTGTTCGCCCTCGAAGACCGTGTACTCGTAGACCTCATCGGAGATGCAGAGGACGTCGTGTTCGTCGGCGATCCGGGCGAACTCGCGAACGTCCGCCTCGGAGGAGACCGCTCCCGTGGGGTTGCCGGGCGAGTTGACGATGAACGCAGCGGTGTCCTCGGTGATCGCCGCCTCGATCGCGGCCGGGTCGATCGTGAGGTCGTCGCGGAGGCCGACGGGCACGGGCTCCCCGTCCGCAAGCTTCGTCAGCGCGTCGTAGGAGACGAAGCCGGGGTCGGGGATGATCACCTCCTCGCCCGCGCTCACGTGGGCCTCGATGGCGACGTGGAGCGCCTCGCTGCCGCCCGCGGTCGCGACGACGTTCGCGGGATCGAGGTCGATTCCCTGGTCCTCGCGGTGTTTTGCGGCGATCGCTTCGCGGAGACCGGCGATCCCCTTGTTCTCGGTGTACGCATCCGCCTTCCCGCTCCGGATCGCCTCGATCGCGGCCTCACGTGCGTGTGCCGGCGTCGGGAAGTCGGGCTGTCCGATCCCGAGGTTGATCGCGTCGTCGCCGGCCGCCTCGAACACCTCGCGGATCCCGCTTATCGCGATCCGCTCGACCCTGTCGGAGAACTTCGACATGTTCGCGAGAGGGCGCCGCCCGGAGTTAGTTCTTGTCACGCGGCTCGCGGCGCGATTCGAGACGCGGTACGACTCGTGTGCCCCCGACGGCGCCGGTAGTTCCTTTGAGGACGGGCGAGAGGGGATCGCATGGACACCCTCGTCACCGACACGCTGCTGGTTACGATGGACCCGGAGGCGACCGGCGCGACCGGCGACCTCGGGATCGTCGATCGCGGCGCGGTCGGCTGGACGGACGGAGAGATCACCCACGTCGGACCGGCCGACGCGGTCGATCCGGGCGACGCCGCGCGGACGATCGACGGCGACGGTTGCATCACGCTTCCGGGCTTCGTGAACGCACACGTCCACGGCCGCTACTCGATCGTCCGCGGCGCGGCACAGGACGTCCCCGAGATCGAGTGGATGGATCGCGCGCTCGACCCGATCGGCCGCCACGTCACGGGCGAGGACGGCGTCGTCGGCGCGCGGCTCACCGCGCTCGAGGCGATCACGTCCGGCACGACCACCCTCGGCGAGTACGCGTCGGACGTCACCGAGCTGGTGGAGCGGGTCTACCGCCCGCTCGGACTGCGCGTCGTCGCCACCGAGACCATAAACGAGGTCCCGGGCGGCCGCGACGACCTCGATCCCGACGAACCGTTCGCGTTCGACCGCGGCGCGGGCCGCGAGGCGCTCGACAGAGCCGAGACTCTGTGTGATGGATACGAGACGGATCCGCTCGTCGAGCCCGCCTACGGACCGCAGGCGCTCGACATGGTCTCGATGGAGACGCTCACGACGATCGTCGACCGTGCCCGTGACGACGGGCGGACCGTCCACGTCCACGTCGCACAGGGCGAGCGGGAGCGCCGCGGGGTCGCCGCCCGGTACGGCGACGGTGCCACGACCGTCGGCGTCCTCGATCGCGAGGGACTGCTCGGCGACCACCTCCTTGCCGCCCACCTACACGGCGCGACGCCGACGGAACGCGAACGCCTCGCGGACGCGGGCGTTCGGATGGTCGGCTGTCCCTCCTCGATCGCCGCGATCGACGGGATCGTTCCGCCGATCGTCGAGTATCGCGAGCACGGCGGTGCCGTCGGGATCGGGACCGACCAGGCACCGGGGCCGGGCGGGCACAACGCGTTGCGCGAGCTTCGGACGGCCGCGTTGCTCGCGAAGGTCGACCGGGCGGACCCGACCGCGCTCGACGCGCCGGACGCGCTGGCGCTGTCGACGATCGGCGGCGCGCGGGCGCTCGGGATCGACGACCGCGTCGGGTCGCTCTCGCCGGGCAAGCGCGCGGACGTCGTCGTCTGTGATCTGGACGCCGTCGGCATCGCGCCGACCGTTTCGCGGCCCTTCCACACCGCGATCCCGAATCTCGTCTACGGGACCGCGGGCGCCGAGGTTCGGGACGTCTTCGTCGACGGCGTCCAGCTCGTCTCCGCCGGCGGGATCGTCGGCGTCGACGTCGATGCGGTCGTGACGGAGGCCCGGAAGCGTGCCGAGCGGATCTTCATCGACGCCGAGGCGGACTGGCGTGCGGCCGGCTCCACCCTCGTCGACGACGTGGACGCGGGCCGGCTGTGAGTTCCCGTCGTGGCTTCCCGTGACGTGAACTCCCGGCGGATCCTCCTCGTGCTCGCGATCACGATCGTCGGTCCCAGACGGGCCGATCGTCGTCCGGTCGGTGGACCTCGTCGCCTCCGCCAAGATCGTCGACGTCGACGCCGTCCAATCGGTCACGGAGGAAGGCGACGATCCCCTCGGCCGGCACGCGCAGCAGTCGGTCATCGACGGCGCGCAGCCGATAGTTCGGATGGCCGACCCCGAGCGGCACCTTCACCGCCTCGATCGCGCCGCACGCGACGAGCGCCCGTCGATCGGCCGTGAACGCCTGTCGGGGGGCGATCCCCATGGACTCCGCCCAGGTCCGCACGTCGTGAAAGAGGTGGTCGTGGCGGGCGCCGAGCGCGACGAGAACGGTCAGATCCGTCACCTGCTGCGAGCGGTCGAGTGCGTCCGATTCGAGCCCGTCGAGCACGCTCTCGAGGTCCGCGGCGAACCGCTCACCGAGCCGTTCCCGTGCAGTACGGTACATCCGGTCGCGAGCCGGCATGTCGACGTCGGACGGTCGGGCGGCGTCGAACCTCGCCGTCGCCGCTGCTCGGAGTCCATCGACCGTCCCGGCCTCGGCGGTCGTCACGATCGACCGGTCGACCGCGGGGCCGACGATGGCATGTACTCGGTCGTCAGCGACGAAGTAGGTTCGGTCCGTGACGGCCCTACTCTCGTGCCCGTGAGCGACGTGGTCGTCGTCCCGTGCGGCGGACGCGCCATCTCCGGCCGTCGAGCCGGGGCCGTCCGCAGTCGTCGAGCCGGAATCCTCCGCAGACGGCGAGCCGGGCTTCGGAGTCCGGATCGCGATCCCCCCCGCCTCGATCGACGTCGCGGCCGCGGTTCCGAGCACGAACGATCGACCGAGCGACTCGACGACGCCTCCCGGACTGCACAGTAGCCACGTCCCGCCATCCGATCGCCGTCGAGCTGCCAGGACCGACGGAAGTAGTTCCTCCTCGATGCCCACGCCGACGACCGAAGTACTCCCGGAAAGGGCCCTCTCTAGGGCGTCGGCAAGGTCGGCGTCGTCGGGATCGGACCGCATCGGGTCGTGGTCGTCGACGTCGACCGATGAACGTTCCGATGGATCCCGGTCGGCGGCCCACGCTCACTCCGGGACGGGCTCGAAGCGTGCCTCGCCGCCCTCGAAGGTCAGTCGTTCCCGTGCCAGTTCGGTCGTCGACGCGTCGGCGTCGAGCTCCGCGGCGACCGCGGACGACACACGAAGCGTCTCCAGTTCCGCGGTGTTCTCTATCCACGCGATCCGTACCGTTTCCGGATCGTACGCGCCGAGTGCGCCCGTCGCGGCATGTATGGCGGTCTCGTCGTCCGGCGCGACGAGCGGCAGCGCCGCCCGCGTGAGCGACCCGCTGGTGATCGCGTTCGCGTACACCGCGTGGAGGTCGAGCTCGTCGACGGCCGCTCGGCGGGTGACGTCCGCGAGCCCGATCCCGTTTCCGTTCCCCTTCGTCGCCGCCGTGAGCCCGCGGACGTAGATCAGATCGATGGACGGGCTCTCCGGATCCGGCGCGTTGAGCACCCGATACCGGCCGATCACGTTCGTGTCCATCCCCGTTCCGGAGACGTCCTTGCCGATCTCGTCGACGACGAGCAGATCGAGGTCCTCGACCGGAAGCGTCGCCAGCTCCTCGCGGGCGCGATCGAGGAGTTTCGGCTCCCGCTCGAACAGTGCATCGTCGCGTACGGCCTCGACCATCGCCACCGCCTCGTGGGCGTTCTCGACGATCGCGACCCCGCCGAGCAGCGGCGCCTCCTCCCGTATCGCCGCCACGAACGCCTCGATCGTCTCGACGTACCCGCGATCGATGGCGGTCGAGTGGAACGCGTTCGCGCCCGGCTGCTTGCCGAGCCCGACCGCGACCATCTTACAGAGGCCGCTTTCGATCCGGCCGGTGAAGTTGGTGTGTGGCTTGACGCGGTTGATCACGACGAGCCCGTCCGCTTCAAGCGCCGCGTCGGCGACGTACACTGGCGTTTCGACGCCACCGACGTCGACGGTGGCGATCCGCTCGACGTCCATTCGGGCGTCGATGGGCGCCCCCGCACGCTCCTCGTCGATCCCGAGCGCCTCCAGCACCGACCGCTGCCCCTCGGCGCTCGCGCCGCCGTGACTGCCCATCGCGGGGACGAGAATCGGGTTGAACCCGCGATCGGCGAACTCGTCGACGACTGCGCCGACGATCCCGTCTATCGACGCGATGCCCCGGCTGCCGACGCCCACGGCGACCGTGTCGCCCGCGTCCAGTCGGTCGAGCGGGAGCCGTCCGAGTTCGCGGCGGGCGACCGTGGCCGGTTCCGCGAGCGTCACGGCGTCCGGCCGGCTCTCGATCCGGTGGAACGCCGGCAGGGGCTGCGGATCGAGGAGCCCCTCCACGAAGGCGCGGTCGGGGAAGTCCATGCGGGTCGCTATGGAGAGGCGCGTGTTGTAGGTACCGGCTGGAGTCGTCAGTGATGTCGACGCTGCTTCGAACGGGCTTCGCGAAAGGAACGAGCGGGGTCAGCGCGCCCGCGCGAAGACGAGGTAGCCCGTGTGTCCGACGCCCGCGGTCGACGGACGCGACCCGCGCGCGGAGAAGTCCATCTCGCGCTGGATCGTCTCCAGCGTCTCGATCCCGACGAGCTCCGCCTCACGTGCCGCCTCCACGGCCGCACGCGTCCCCTCGACGAACGGGGAGTAGACGGCGAGGTAGCCGCCGGAGACGAGCAGGTCGTCCGCGCGGGCGACGACGTCCGGCGCGTCGCCCGTGTCGAGGGTGAGGACGTCGAAGGGATCCTCCTCGTCGATCACGGCGTCGAGTTCGGCGGCGAGGTCGCCGGTCCTGACGTCGACGCGGTCCGTCACGCCCGCCGTCTCCATGTTCCTCCGGGCGACGTCCGCGAACTCGGCGTCCACCTCGTAGGTCGTCACGTTCGCGCCCGCGCGGCCGAGGTACGCGGAGAGAATGCCCGTGCCGGTGCCCGCGTCGAGCACGCGGTCGCCGCCGCCGATCCCCGTGTGGCCGATCACGAGGCCGACGTCACGGGGCATCATCGGCGCGCCGGTGCGTTCGAGGTGATCGAAGAGATCGGGGCCGCGAAGCCGGCGAACGTCGAAGACTGTCCCGAGATGCGTCTCGACGGAATCGCCGGCGGCGACGTCCTCGGGCACCTCGATGACGCCGAGGTCGGTGCCGAACTCCTCGCCGGGACGCAGGAGATACTCGCGGTCCTCGTGGACGAGGAGATAGGCCGCGTCGGTCACTCCAGGTTCGCGATCGCGGCCGCGAGGTCGCCGTCGGTCGCCTCCAACGCTTCGCGGGCTTCCGACTCGGGGACGCCCGCGCGCTCCGCGACGATGGCAACGTCGTCCGCGGGGATGGCGCCCGCGGCGTCGTCCGAGTCACCCGCGTCGCCGGCGGCCGATCCGGCACCCGCGTCGACGACCTCGTCGGGCTCGCCGACGATCTGGTAGGTCTGTTGGCCCTGCGCGTCCATGCGCGTGACCTGGGGGTCCTCGAAGACGAGGTCGCCGTCGGCCGTCTCGATGACGACGCGGTCGGCGTCGAGCTCGTCGACGTCGATCCCCATCTGTTTCATCATCTGTTGCATCTTGCGCGGGTTCATCCCGCCTCCTCCAAACATGGTCGAGGGTTCGGCCGCACGATACAAAAAGGGTGACGAAGCCCGTCGGCGACGCGACCGGGTCCGTCCTTCGACGTCGTCCGACTTCCCGCCTCGTCCGGCCTTCGACGTCGTCCGACTTCCCGCCTCGTCCGGTCTTCGACTTCGTCCGACTTCCCGCCTCGTCCGGCCTGCCGCGACGCCGGGTTTCATGCGGACGGCCGCCGTGGCGGGAATATGGACGTCGCAGCTCAGACCTGGCCGGAACTCGGCGAGTACGTCGCGAACGAGTCGGTCGCCGTCGTGCCGCTCGGCTCGACCGAACAGCACGGACCACACCTCCCGCTCGCGACCGACCACCTGATCGCGGAGGCGCTCGCGAGCGAGGCGGCCGACCGAACCGGCTTCCTGTGTACCCCGACGGTCGACGTCGGCGTCAGCCCCCACCACCGACAGTTCCACGGGACGCTGTGGGTCGATGCACCCGTCTTTCGCGACTACGTCGAGAGCCTCACCCGCAACCTGGCGTACCACGGGATCGACCGGGTCGTCTACGTCAACGCCCACGGCGGCAATGTCCCGCATCTCCGTGAGGTCGGCCGCCGACTCCACGAGGACGGCGAGATCTATGCGATAGAATGGATGTGGGACGAGTCGATCCCGGAGCTCGTCGACGAGCTCTTCGAGCGGAACGGGCCCCACGCCGGTCCCAAGGAGACCGCGATGATCACCCACATCGCGCCCGAACTCGTCAACGAGGCGGAGTTCGAGAACGCCCGCGACGGCGGGCTCGTCGACGTGAACGACTCCGACGCGTACGTTCACGGCGCCCGAACATTCTACGACGCCGTCGACAACTCCGGCAACGGTGCCTTCGGCGATCCGACGGACGTGACCCCTGAAAAGGCCGAGGAGCTGTTCGAGGCGGCCGTCGACCAGCTCGTCCGGCTGTTGGAGTGGCTCGACGCACGGGACGTCGCGGAGCTCATGCCCGCACCCCACGTCGATCCACAGCCCGGCAGCGGTCGGTAGCTCCCTCCCCGACCGCGAACGACGGGGGATCCACTGCCCGTCTTCCCCTTCTTAAGTGGAGCTGCGTTTAAGTTGGAGCTGTTTTTAAACTGGAGATGTACTTAACAGGAGCCGCGCTCAAACGGGAGCGATATATACCATACGACCGGCGCTTGGCGGACGGTCGCCACCAGAGTCAATAGCCGTGGCCACGAGTGACGAACGATGGAAGAGATCGTCGCGGACGACGTTCCGGAGAGCCTCGGGCCGTACTCGGACGCGATCCGATCCGGTGATCGGATATACGTCTCCGGAAAGGGACCACAGGACCCCGAGACGGGAGAGATTCCGAACGACGTCGGCAACCAAACGACCAGCACGCTCGAAAACGTCGAGACGATCCTCGAGAGCGCCGGCACGTCGACCGACGCGATCGTCAACGCGACCGTCTATCTGACCGACATGGACGACTACGAGGCGGTCAACGACGCCTACCGGTCGTTTTTAAGTGAGCCGTATCCCGCCAGAACCTGCGTCGAGGTGTCGCGGCTTCCCGCCCCGATCGACGTGGAGATCACGGTGATCGCCGAGGCCGGCGAGGAGTAACGACAACCGGCTCCCTGCGCCCCGCGGCCTGCCCCCGGCGACACGCTTTCACGCCGTGGTCACCTCCCTCGCACATGGGTCGGAAGCTGCTGTACCGGTGTGGAAACTGTTTCGACGGCACGCTGGAGCGGTCGTTCGACACCTCACACGTGATGAGTCGGTGTGCCGACTGTGGGACGTTCAGTCGGTTCATCAACCAAGCCGTCGTCGACCAGGTCGAGGCGTACGACGCGTCACCGCCCGAGTCGCTCGACTGGGCGAGACTCGACGAACTGGAGAAACTGTTCGTCGCCGAGCGGATCACGCGGACGGATCGGACGATCGAGGACTTCACGATCGCCGAGCTGCAGGATGACGTCGTCGAGGAGTGAGGCGAGTCGTCCCCGTCGCTCTCGGGATCGCGATCCGGCATGGTCGTGTCCGATCGGGTGGCTGCGTCCGACCGGGGAGCCGCATCCGAATGGATCGCCACCTCCTCGCGACCCGCCGTGTCGGGTCTGCCCGTCGTGTTCGGTCCGGTCGGCTCCCCGTCCGCGTCGATCAGCTTCCGATAGAGGACGACCGTGAACGCGACGAAGCCGGTCATGAACAGGGTCGTTGCGACGATCGAGAGGCCGGAGCCGAGCAGGGCCGGGACGAGGTCCGGCGTCGGCGCGGGCTCCCCGGGCTCCTGCGGGCCTGGAAAGACGAACGTGTTAAGCAGCCCGAACAGCCCGCCGAACAGTCCTCCGACCACGAGCGAGAGCAGACCGTAGCCGACCATCGTCCGCAGGTTGTGCCGGACCACGTGCACGCTTCGGGAAAGTCCCCCGACGGGACCCGTCCCCTCGATGACGATCGCGTGGGCATAGAGGTGGACGGCGAACAACACGACCAGGAACGCGAGGACGAGCAGCGCGATCACGGCGCCGATGCCGATCAGGGGTCCGAGCCCTCCACCGCCCGCCCCGACGCCGACGATCGCGACGATCGCGGCGATCGAGATCACGATGCCGAATCCGAACGCCACGGCCGTGAGAAACAGATACGCGAGCAGCACGGGGACGTAGTGTTCCCTCGCATGGCTCCAGAAGCGGCCGAGCGAGGTCGACACGCCGGTCGCGGCATCGTTCGCCATGCCGATCGTTCCGGCATAGAAAACGGGCGTCACGAAGACGACCACCCCCGTCACGACGAGGGACCCAACGATCGAAGCGACGGGATCGAGCGTGTCCAAGAACAGCTGTGGGGCCTGCAGGACCGCGAAGATCGCCATCGGGACGAACAGTATCGGTTGCTCACGCAGGTGACGCAGGGCTTCTCGGAGGGAGCTGACGAGGACCATACGGCACATACTCGCGCGAACTGCATATAAAACGGCGGGCCACACGTCGAGGCGTCGAGCACGCTCCGAGATGAGACGGCGTCGATCGTGATCGGAGACGAGCCTGAAACTATCGCGTGGAGACGCGCCAGGTCGTCGCGCCGGTGTACGACCACTTCTCGATCTCGAGATCCTGCACGGAGTCCTGCAGCTGGACGATGAGCGCGCCGATCTCCTTCGGGGAGAGGTCGACGTCGTCGGCGATGAACTTCGCTTTGAAGTAGGTCTCGCCGTCGGCGGCCTCCGAGCGGAGGAACGCCGCGAGGCGCTCGGCCTTCGAGAGGTCGTCGGATTCGGCGGTCGTCTCGTCGCTCGCTTCGATCGTCGCGTCGGTGGGGGAGCTCGTGGTGCTCATGGGGTACTCCGTTCGGGGTGGTTGTGTTCGTGGCCGAGGACGACGCATGCGATGTGGAGGGCGAGCAGCGCGAGGAGCGCGCCGGAGCCCTCCGTGACGTACGCCGCGGGGACGTACGCCAGCGGGAGAAGGACGGCCGCCCAGAACGCGGTGGCGCGAACGCCACCGACGGTCAGACGGCGGAACTGGGTGGAGAGCGCTGCGCCGATCCGCCGTGGCGCGCGGACGGTCGAGGGGGACGTTTCATTTGACATCGTGTTCACCTGCTTCAGTTCCCCCATGGAACGGTGACCCCATATAAGGGCCAGAGCGTTGCGGCGTCTTCGCGTCGATTTAACGATCCCCGCCGACGTTTTTCGACCGTTTATTCCCCCATTAGAACCTTTTAAAACGCTCTCAAAAGAGTGTAGATGTTTCATACTGGTTTCTGAGGGCGTTTCGTGTCGTGTACGCGAACCCCGATCGAGAGCCCGATCATCCCGCGTTAAGGCGATCGTTCGTCCGCGATCGAGGGTGGGTCGGAGGCGGCCCGCGCCCGACCACGGAGCGATCGGCGGCGACTTCCGGGCGTCACGGCGGCGACTTCCGGGCGTCACGGCGCCGACTCCCGGACGTCAGTCGTGAATACCCGACGAGGACCTCGTTATGAGGGCTGCGGCGCGATCGACGTCCGCGGATGTGTTCACGTTGACGCGCTCGCCGAGTGACACGGTTTCGAACGCGTGCCCGGCGTGAATCAACAGTCCGACCGCCTCGCTCAGCTGATACTCCCCCTCCGCCGAGGGCTGAACGAGCGCACACGCACGGAACGTCTCGGATGGCAGCACGTAACAGCCGGTCGTGACGAGCGTCGAGGGCGGATCGGCCGGCTTCTCGACGATCCGTCTCACCGCACCCGACGAGTCCGTCCCGATGACGCCCGTCGTGCGTGCGACGTCCATCGAGACCTCCTCGACCGCGAGGACGCCGTCGACGTCGGGGTCGGCGGCCGCCTCGACCGCCGGCGTCACGCCCTCGAGAAACACGTTGTCGCCGTTCACGAGGAGAAACGTGCCGTCGACCACCGATTCGGCCTCCCGAACCGCGTGTGCGAGCCCCAGCCGCTCGCGTTGGTGGACGTAGGTGACCGGCACGCCGCGATGGGCGTCGCCGATCGCCTCGACGAGCTGCCCGCCCTCGTAGCCGATGACGAGGACGAGTTCGTCGACTCCCGCCTCGATCGCGGCGTCGAGCGCGTAGGTGATCAGCGGCCGCCCAGCGACCTCGACGAGCCCCTTCGGACGGTCGTCGGTCAGCTCGCCGAGTCGACTCCCGCGTCCCGCCGCCGGCACGATCGCCTGCATGCCCGATGGATGCGACGGGTGGTGCCTCAATCCTCCGGTCGGCCGTGCTCATCACTCGATTTAACCGATCGCCTGATTTTCCGACCGGCGTGCGGCAAAACTCACAAAGTTAACGTGGATCGCTCTCGGAGTTTCCTCCGATCGATGGCAACGCTGATAACTGGCGGCGGGGGTTTCATCGGATCTCATCTCGTCGACCGCCTCCTCGAACGAACCGACCGCCGGGTGATCGTCCTCGACGACTTTTCGACGGGCACCGCCGAGAACCTCGCTCACGTCGAATCCGATCGGCTCGAAACCGTCCACGGGGACGTATGTGACGTCGACCTCGTCGCCGACCTCGTTGCTGATGTCGACGCCGTCTACCACCTGGCCGCCGCGGTCGGCGTCCGGCGAATCATCGACGACCCGCTTTCCTCGATGCGGACCAACCTCCACGGCACGGAAGCGGTCCTCGAGGCGGCCGCCGCCGACGGAACGCCGACCTTCGTCGCCTCCTCCTCCGAGGTGTACGGCAAGAGCGAGTCCGTCCCCTTCGAGGAGGACGACGACCGCGTGTACGGATCGGTCACGTCGCCCCGTTGGAGCTACGCGACCGCGAAGGCCGCGGACGAATTTCTCGCACTCGGCTACCACGCCGAACACGACCTTCCCGTCGTCGTCGGCCGGTATTTCAACATCGTCGGCCCGCGACAGACCGGCCAGTACGGCATGGTGATCCCGACGTTCGTCGAGCAAGCGCTTGCGGGCGAGAACCTCACCGTCTACGGCGATGGAACCCAGACTCGAAGCTTCACCCACGTCGCCGACGCCGTCGCGGTCACCCACGACCTGTTGACGACGTCCGACGCGCACGGTGAGGTGTTCAACGTCGGCGCACCGAATCCGATCTCGATTAACGACCTCGCCGAGCGCGTATGCCACCTCGTCGATACCGACTCCGAGATCACTCACGTGCCCTTCGAAGTCGCCTACGACGAGGACTTCGAGGAGCCCGACCGCCGCGAACCGGACGTCACGAAGCTCCGTGAGACGCTTGGACGCGCCCCGAAGGCCGACCTCGATCGGATCCTTCGGGACGTGATCGTCGAACGTCGAGACGGCGACGATGCGAACGATGAATCCGCACGCGTGAGTAGCGAACGGAGGACGTCCCAATGAGCGATCTGCAGGGAACGGCGGACGTTCCGATGAGCGACCTACAGGAGCGACTCGCCGGCCGAAACGCGACGGTGGGCGTGATCGGACTTGGCTACGTTGGGCTCCCGTTGAGCCTCGCGTTCACGGAGGCGGGCTACGACGTCGCCGGATTCGACATCGACGCCGACCGGGTAGCCCGCTTACACCAGGGTGACAGTTACGTCGACGACGTGGACGACGCGGCCCTCGAGACGGCGCTCGCGAACGGATTCACTCCGGGTGCCACGCCGGACGTCGTCGCCCGGTGTGACGCGTACGTGATCGCGGTCCCGACGGGGATCGCGGACGGCGAGCCGACGATGGGTGCGGTCGAGGCAGCCGCGCGGACGGTCACGGAGCAGGCGGGCATCAAGGAGACGCTCGTCGTCGTCTCGAGTACGGTGTATCCGGGCGCGACGAGTGGACTGGTCGCACCCATCGTCGCCGCCGATCGGCCGCCCGGACGGACGCGGCTCGCGATGGTTCCCGAACGGCTCAATCCCGGCGGCGAGCACGCGCTCCACGATATCCCGCTCGTCATAGGGGCGGATGACGACATCGACCGCGCGGCCGCCAGGACGCTGTTTGACGCGATCGTCAATGCAACGGTGCCGGTCGGCTCGACGGAGACTGCGGAGCTGACGAAGACGCTCGAGAACACCTATCGAATGGTGAACATCGCGCTGGTCAACCAGCTCGTCGCGCTCGCCGAGCGGCTCGATGCGGACGTATGGGAGGCGATCGAGGCCGCGGGAACCAAGCCGTTCGGCTTTCAGGCGTTCGAGCCCGGCCCCGGCGTCGGCGGTCACTGCATCCCGATCGATCCGCAGTTTCTCACCTGGCGGGCCGAGCAGGTCGGCACCCAGCTTCCGTTCATCGAACACGCACACCGCGTCAACGAATCGATGCCCGATCGTGTCGTCGACGGCGTGACGGACGCGCTGCGCGCTCGCGGCGTGGACCCTGCGGACGCGACGATCCTGATATTCGGGGCCGCATACAAGCCGAACGTTGCGGACCCGCGGAACGCCCCTGCAATAGCGGTCTTCGAGTCGCTGCGCTCGACGGCCGACGTCACCCTCGTCGACCCACACGTCGATCCGCTGGAGGCCGGCGCGCCGATCGTGGCCGACGTGAGCGAGGAACGGCTCGCCACCGCCGACGCCGCCGTCCTGCTAGTTGAACACGACGCGTTCGATCTCGACCGGATCGGTCGACATGCCCGGTTCGTCTTCGACGCGCGGAACGCGATGCCGGATGATGCGTCCGCAACCGTGGTTACGCTCGGCGAAACCGCTCACGGTCGGGCGGTCCCTCCGATCGAGTAACGCTTGGTCGGATCGGTTCCTCCGTCACTCCGACGTCCCATCGGACAGCGACCGGACGTCCCGAACCACCTGCCACAGTTGGCGGACGACGATCTTCACGTCGAAGGTGAACGACTGCCGGCGGATGTACTCGACGTCGTAATCGATCTTTTCGGCCGGCTCCTGGCTCGTCGCGTCGTTGATCTGTGCAAGCCCCGTCAGGCCGGGCTTGACGAACCAGCGCCGTTTCCACGTCGACGCCTCGACCTCGAACTCCGTCTCGAGGTCCGTCTGTGCCGGACGGGGACCAACGACGCTCATGTCGCCGACGAGGATCGACCAAAGCTGCGGCATCTCATCGAGATGCGTCGTCCGTAGGAAGTCGCCGAGCGGCGTGCGACGGTCGTCATCGAAGGCGGTCCCCACCTCCCCTTCGGGCTCCGGCTTCAACGTTCGAAACTTGTAGACGGTGAAGGTGTCCCCGAAGCGGTAGGTCCGTCTCTGGCTGAAGAACACGGGGCCGTGTCCCTCGATCCGGATCGCGGCGGCGATGACCAGGATGACTGGAGCGAGCACCAGGAGGGCCGCGCCCGCAAAGACGAGATCGAACAGCCGCTTCACCAGACGATCCTGTACGTCCCACGGATCGACGTCGACGTCGACGATCGGCCCGTCGTCGCCGACGGCGTCGACGAGGAGGCTGTCGGCGTGGTCGACGTGCGTCTTCACGTCGATCCCGTGTTCGTGACAGGTGTGGAGGGTACCGAAGAACTCCGCGCGGTCCGCTCGCTCGAACGCGAGGATCGCCGAGTCGACGTTGTGTTCGCGTATCGCGTCGTCGAGCCGCGAGAGGCCGCCGACGTAGCCGTGTTCGAAGTCCGCCCTTCCGCCGTCCGTGACGCCCTCGTTGGCCTCCTCGCCCGGTACCCGATACGGCGTCGGCGGCGCGACGTACCCAAGTATCGGACCGTCGTAGGCGTCGACGACGCGTTCGAGTCCGGCGGGGTCATCGCCGACGACGATCGGTCGCTCGGCACGCCTCGCGGGTGACTGCGTGATCGCGACGAAAAACAGCGGGAGGGCCACACCGAGGACCATCGTCGTCATGATGACCGTCTGTCGCGGGAGCTGGTGTGACCACTTAAAAAATCCCAACGTCGCGATCGCACAGACCGCGAAGATCACGCGTTTTTGAACCGCGAGGACGACGTCGAGGATCCGGCGCGGCTCCGGACGGTAGAGCCGCGTGAACGAGGCGAGCACGATGAGCGCGGAGATGAGAAGCGCCTGCACCAGCCCCTCGCCGGTCAACACGATCGGATCCAGTCGATTGACCAGGGGAACGTAGGTCGTCAGGAGGTGCTGGGAGACGGGGAGGTTCGCGACGAACACGGCGCTCACGGCGATGGAGAGCACGCCGACGACGCTCGCCGCTCGGTAGCGCCAGCCAGTTAACATCGTCCGTATTCGCGACTGCGTGACATATAAATCAATCCATTAGCCGGTGAAATCGACGCCCAACGCTGCCGGATCGCCTCGTGGGCGTGCGGATCCACGACTACGGGTACGGACGTCACGACCCGACCTCGACCGCGTTCCCCTCCAGCACGTCCGCTTCGCTGACGGTGACCTCCTCGTCGTTGATCTCGTAGGTGCCCGGCTGGGCGACGGTTACCGCAAACGCCCCCTCGTCGTCGGGCTCGACGTGTCGTCTGTAGGTGAACGCGACGTCACCCGCCTCGACGTCCGTCTCGATCGTGAGGCGCTCGTCGACGAGTTCCCCGTCGCCGTCGACGGTTCCCTCGATCGTCGCGCCGGGGACGGGCGTGATCACGACGTACTCGCGATCCGTGGAGACGAACTCCACGCGGTAGTGGCCGACGCCGTCGACGTCGCCGTCGGCGGCGCCGTAGTTCTCGACGAGTCGGACGTAGCCGCTCCGTGATCCTGCACCGAAGTCGTCGATCTCTTCCAGGACGAGATAGCCCATCCCGGAATCGAAGCGTTCGTACTCCC
>LFFM01000844.1_pt1 | contig 21735 bp, 22 predicted proteins | sample 643131 | NCBI WGS metagenome assembly LFFM01 (sample SAMN03777445, study PRJNA286221) | soda lake metagenome | biome: soda lake; feature: Kulunda steppe; material: water; isolation source: sample Tc-Br brine of Tanatar trona crystallizer | place: Russia: Kulunda steppe | collected 2011-07
CCTGTCGATAACCCGATCAGAGTGAGATAGCCAACTGACCGAATCCACCCACACAACCAGTTACGATAGATGGTCCGCCCCCGGTATCCGGGCGTTTTTGTACTTATCGTTCTCGGAGTGGCCACGCTCTCGGGCGGGTTAGTGTATCTCAGTGTCACGATCGACGACGAGGCGACGACAGCGAACGATTCCCTCGAGTCGGCCAATTATACGGCCGAGGACGCGATCGACGAACTACACGAAGCCGGGATCACCGGCGAGAACGTCTCGGTGGGCGTACTCGATGTGACCGGATTCGACACGGACAGAGCCGCGCTCTCGTCCCGCGTGAACGATTCGAGAGAGTTCGGCGAAGACGCACGTCCCGTCGAGGCCGGAGACAGTCACGGGACCGCGACTGCGGACACCGTCGCCCGGATCGCCCCGGACGCGGAGATGTATCTCGGGACCTTCGAAACGGCTGACGGCTACGCTTCGGGTCTCGAGTGGATGCGTGAACGGGGCGTCGACGTGGTCGTCGCTCCCGTGGCCTACGCCGGAACGCTGGGGGATGGGAACTCACGGATGGCGAACGCGACGACCGAGGCAACGGATCGAGGACTCGTCGTGGTCGCACCGGCGGGAAACCTCGGCTCCGGACACTGGAGTGGGCAGTACGCTCCGACCGACCGCGAGAGACACGCGTTCGAAAACGGACCGGTAAACGAAATCGACGGGTCTTCGGGCCGGGCCAGTTTCTGGCTCACGTGGGACGATCCATCGGAACAGTATCGGATGGAGCTCCATCGGTTCACGTCCACGAACGAGACCGAACTGATCGCACGCTCGGTCCCCTACGACGAAGACGGGATACCGAACCAGCAGTTGACCGTCGAACTCGACGGTGACCGGTACGGTATCGCGGTCGGCGGCCCCGAAAACGCGACCGGAACCACGATCCGGGTGGCGTCCCCGACACATCCGCTGTCGGACGCTCGACCCGCCGGGAGCGTCGCCGCGCCCGCGACCGCCCCGGGCGCGATTTCGGTCGGCGCGTTCGATCCGACTGAGGAGACGATCGAGCCGTTCAGTTCCCGCGGACCGACACCGGACGGCCGCCTCGGCGTCACCGTCGTCGCTTCGAGCAGCCAGCCTTCCGGCGGCGATCCCTTCGTCGGGACGTCCGCTTCGGCAGCGTTCGTCGGTGGCGTCACGGCACTCACCGTTGCGGCCGGACCCGGACTCGACCCCGACGAGGTTCGCTGGAGTATCGCCGCGAGCGCCGATCCGTTGAACGGGACCGATACGAAAAGCGGACACGGAGCGATCGATCCACAGGGTGCCGTTATCGAGGCGGCCGAGCGTGACGGCGAAGCGTCCCCCGAGTTGCGACCGTCAGAATGACCGTTTCGGTGGTGACCACTCAACGCATCGTTTTAGCTATGAAAAGCTATGAACCGATCGGCACCGAACCGGGAGATAATGTCGACACTCACCGATATCCTGCCGACCGGCCCCGCGACGCCCGACGCGAGCCCACGGGTCGTCGATGTCGACGACGAGGAGGCCGACGAGGTGTTCGACGTGCTATCGAGCCAAACGCGTCGAAACGTCTATCGGCACGTCTTCGATGCCCCGGCGACGGTTTCGGGGCTCTCCGAACAGCTCGATACATCGCTGCAGAACGTCTCACATCACGTCACGGTCCTCGAGGAAGCCGAGCTTATAGAGCCGGTCGGACGACGCTATTCCGAGAAGGGAAACGAGATGGTCGTCTACGGCCCGGCGAGCGATCCGCTCGTCTTCGTCGGCGAATCGGACCTCCGACCGCGGATCGACCGGTCGATCTCGGAGATCGTTACCGGGCTGGGACTTCTCGCTGGCGCAGCGCTGCTCACTCAGTGGGGCGTCTATCAGCTGTTCTCTCCGGAGTCGGCCCGATCGACCGCCATCGATCCGGCGAGCTACGCGAGTGCGCCGGACGGGACGCAGGGACTTCTCGTCTGGCTCGTTTTCGAAGCCGGCGAGCCGGGGGTGTTTTTCTTCTTCGCGTGTCTCCTGTTGGCGGGGATTATTTCAGTGATATCACGACGGTGACGAGCTCGACGGTAAGAGAGAAAATCGATCGTCGATTGGCCCAGGGACTTTCGATGCGGTCGTCGTTGGATCCTCGATTCACGTCGAAAGCGTCATTCGATCGTCCGTGAACTCATCCCGGAATCATCTCGAAATTCGTCTGCGTAGTCTTTGACGAACGCTCGCATCCCCCGTGGGCGGCGTCCGAGGAGCCCTCGGGTGTCTTCGGTGACGCGGGCAGCTAATCCAAGACGCGCAATAGTGTAAATGACGCACATGATAGCGACGAACCCGAGTGGTTCCCCTCGGCGTCGCATTCGTGCCGCGAACGTCAATAGCGATGGTCGTGGGTACGTGATGGACCGATCCAAGACGTCGCTGAAGATGGTGGCGACCTCCCCATAGTTCAGCGCTTCGGAGCCAGTGAGGTCGTAGGCCCGATTCGCGTGGCCGGACTCTGTCAGTACAACTGCTGCAACCCCACCGATATCCCGCGCGTCGACGAAACTGGTCTTCCCGTTCCCGGCTGGGACGAAAATCTCGTCGTGATCGACGATATCTCGCCGATGGACTTCGAGGAGGTTCTGCATGAAAAACGACGCTCTCAGCAGCGTGTAATCCATATCCGTCGCCATGATTCGCTTTTCGATCCTGTGGTGAGGGACGAGCACGTTCTTCTCCGCACCGAGCGTCGAGAGATAGCCGACGTGACCCACACCGACACGCTCGGCGGCCTCGACGAACGATCCAATATCCGATTTGTCCACCACCGGAGGTCGAACGAGGAAGATGGAATCGACGTCTGTCAGTGCATTTCCCCATGTCTCGGGCTTCGTGAAGTCGAACGTCACTACTTCCCCGGCATCCGCAACCTCGTTCGAGACCGTTTCGGGGTCACGAACCCCGATCCTGACGGTGACGTCGCGGTCTGAAAGGGCGGCGACCACGTGCCGACCGACCGTTCCGGTCGCTCCAGTGACGAATATCAACCCCGTCATCGGTCGGCCCTCCAGTAGACGAGCAGCCCGACCGACACGGCGGCGACGACCGCGTGCATCGCCATGAGGACGACGACGGCAAGCGGGGTCGCAGCCGGATCGATTGCGAGCAACGCAAGGTCGGGAATGAACGACAGGAGCAACACGCCAGCGGCCACCCGCACGAACGTCCGATCGGCAGTACTGGCGTATCGACGGAGAAGCCAGTAGACGACAGCCGCTCCACCTGCCCCGAGCGCCGACAGGAACGCGACGGGCGGGATGGTCAACGCGCCGAAGTCGGGGGCGATGCCGAGAGCGTCCACGCCAAGCACGAGTATCACGTTTGCGAGGACGGCGAACACGACTGCAAGCACGCCCCGCACAGGTACGGAAGGCGATTTAGGAGGTGTATTTTCGGATCTCATCATGCGTTTGCGATCTCCGGCATCCCGTGGACGTACAGGTCGTCTTCGAGACAGTCGAGAATGACCTCGGCGACGTTCGTCCGCACAGCGGTGTCGCGCATGCCGAGTGTGAGGTCCGTCCCGTGTCGGAACTCGCCACTGTGGGCGCCTTCGGTGAGTCGCGGACCGCGAACGACCGTCCAACGGGTGTCGCTGGCTCTGAGTAGTTCGACCTGATCGCGGGCGTCTTCGAGCACTGACCGTGCCAGCAACTTCGATAAGACACCTATCACCTGTCCGCCGAGGTTTACCGACTCATCCTCCTCGCGGACACCCACACCGACCAACGTCACGAACCGTTCGGCACCGTGTTGGTCCATCGCCACGAGCATGCGTCGGCCAGCTTCCGTCAGTAGGTCGTTTGGGCCCTCTGAGGTCTGCGCAAGAACGCCGACGACGGCATCGACGGGATCTCCGTCGCCGGCGATAGCGCGTTCGACACCTTCACCGATGTAGGCGTCGCCCTCGACTACACTGATTCGGTCGTCATTTCGAATCGTCGATGAGAGGCCGGTTGCGTCCCGTGCGAAGGCAACCACCTCGTGTCCGCGTTCGACTGCCTGTTCGACGAGTGGGTGGCCGGTTCGCCCGGTCCCACCGAACACTGCGATTCGCATACGCGAAATAGCATCTCGGTGAGTATATACTTGCGACTTCGAAGTTTCGAAGTATTGGCCTCTGAATCGTCTCGAAACCAAAGATACGACTCCACAAGTAAGGAAATTCGAACACCGATGACTGGACCGAGAGATCCGCCGGACGTTCCCGATTTGAGCGCGGAGTTATCAGCGGACAAGGCGAATACCCCGAGGTCGACAGCTCGTAACACAAACCATTAGTTAACATATCTATAATCAAAAGACAGCGATGGAACACAGTCACCGCTACCACGCCCACCTGACACGAGAGGTAGCGGAGCGACTGGAACACCATCTCGACGTTCATCGCCAGCTCTACAACCACATTCGGTGGGACTACGAACAAGCCCCAGAGGACGACAAGCCGAGTGAGTACGACCAAAACAATAAACTCCCCGAGTGGAAGCGGAAGTGGCCGGTGTTCAGTGAACTGCACTCGAAGGCCGCGCAAGCCACTGTCGCACGCTACCACCGCAACCTCTCGAACCTTCGCAAGAAGAAAGAGAAGGGATACACCGTCGGTCGTCTCACACGGCAAGCACCCAGCGAGTACCGAAGCGTCACGTACAACCAGTCTGGTTTCGACCTCGATGAAAAGAGGGGCCGCGACAGGTATGCTCACGTTCGCTTCAGCAAAATCGGCTGGGTGAAAATCCGTTACCACCGCCCGATTCCCGACCGCGCTTCCATCAAGGAAGTCACGTTCAAGAAGGAGACGACCGGCGAGTGGTTCGTCTCCTTCGGCCTCGAAACCGACGACTCAGACCTGCCCGAGAAACCCGACGTGGAGTCGCTCAACGCGAGCAACAGCGTCGGGATCGATCTCGGCATCCAGAATTACATCCACACGTCGGATGGGAAGATTGTGGACTGGCTCGGCCTCGAAGACGAGTACGAACGGCTTCGCCGTGAACAGCGCAAGTTGTCGCGGAAGGAGAGGGGGTCGAGTAACTACGAGAAGCACCGTCTGAAGGTCGCCAAGGTCAAGCGTCACATTCGTCGGAAGGTGCTGGACTACCAGCACAAGATCACGACGTGGCTCGTCCGTGAGTACGACGCTGTGTTCGTTGAAGACCTCAACGTGAAGGGGATGCTCGAACAATCGCAAAACGCCCGTAACAAGCAGAACGCGGCGTGGCGACAGTTCATCACCCTCCTCGAATACAAGGCCGACCTGTACGGGTGCCACGTCGTTCAAGTCGAAGCCAGAGGCACGACGAAAGAGTGTGCATCGTGCGGTGTGGAGACGGCAAAACCCATCTGGGTCCGCGAACACTCCTGTCCGAGTTGTGGGTTCGAGTGTGATCGGGATGCGAATGCGGCGATGAATGTTCTTCAACGCGGCTTTCAGGAGTTAGGGCTGGGATGGCCCGAAGACACGCCCGTGGAGACTGTGACCGCTACGGATACGACTCATTTCGAGTCCGTGTCTGCAAGTCACGTCGTAGAAACGGGAAGCCTCGGGGTCGTTCGAGAGAGCGGCGCTCTCTCGTGATGACGAGAATCTTCGATTCTCGAACCACTTGACCCCGAGGCGATTCACCGGTGCGTGGATTTCTACTGTGTGCTCGAAAGTGGGCATTGCGGGTTATGATACGTGACCGAGCGTTATGGACTGGTGACAATTTCATCCCGCAGCGGTGTGAGGAGGGACCGAGTGATTCCCGATGTTTGGGTGAGCTCTAGAGCCGATATAGATGATCCGGGTAACGCCATCTACCTGATAGACTCTTTTGAACGGAGTCACAATGAATGATCACTACGAGACGTACGGTCCGCTCAAACGCTCGGTGTGCTTCGCGGCCACTTCCACGCATACCAGATGACGAGGCCGAGTAGCACGACTTCTACGATCACCGCATACATGTGATCAAATGGCGTACAGGAAACGATGTTTTTTAATTATTCGGGTGAAATACGATATCTCTTTTACTATTCCAGTACTGTACCCTACCGTGGAATACGAGATCGGTACGGACGAATCGGTGAGTATGGCCGTGGTGCGAGCAGTTAGCGCCGTAGAAAACCGAGAACCACTCTCCCTCCCACCGCTAGCCAACGCCGTCGATACCGATGCGTTGGATGCCCTCTTCGACGCCCGGTCTGACGGCACGCCACGAACTGGTGGGCGGCTCTCGTTCGTATACAGCAACTATCGGCTTACAATCGACAACGGGGAGTATCTCACACTCCAACCGCTCGAAACCGGACTCCGTGAGACGAGTACCCGAGACGTGGACGACCGGAACTCCCCGTAACGCAGTATCCGACCCGCCGTACAGACGCTCAGGAGGCCGGGTCACGAACAGGTATGAGACCCTGAGTCATGAGTCGGCGCGCGATCACGACGAGCCCGTTCCCGAACCCCTCACCGAAGATCGCCTGCTCCTCTTTCGAGTCAGGCATGATCGAACTCACCAGAATCGTCGAGCGGTCGATCGAAAGGAGCCGACCGATCCACGGTCGGAGATCTCGATCTGGGGCGAGGGGGACACGAACAGTCTCGTCGTGGTCCTGAAAGCGATCTTCACCTGGCGACTCGATGCAGTTGATGAAGAGTAGGGATCCACATCAATAGAAATAATTCGGGGCCTTAGTCGCTGAAACGGCCGGTGGGAAGCTGGTGCGAATGTATCGACGGAGTTTCTGTCCGTCACAGATGAAGTTTGGAACGTCGTGTAAGAGACACAGCGCGTATGCAGTATCGAAAACTGAGCCCGCTGAGTGACCGAACCAATTTATACAGAATCGAGGAGAATACCTGACCCTTTAGGGTCAGGATGAATCCGACAACTCCTCCACAACCCACCGTCGATGGCAAGGCCGGATATTCCACCGTTCTCAATCCAAATCTTTACAAGAGACGCACGTATAAGTGCTTATACAGGCGTTTAGAATGCTGGAAGTCCATCGCACCCACCGAGCGAAAATCCTCAACCACGTACAGGTAGAGGACTCGCTCGACCGGCACGGGTGGAGTGCCAGCAAACTCTGGAACGTCGCCAACTACCACTCCCAGCAAGTCTGGGAGGAAACCGGGGAGATACCCGACCACGGCGACCTCAAAGACAAGTTGAAGGCCCATCCAAAATACAAGGGACTGCACTCGCAGTCCAGTCAGCGCGTTCTGGAGGAACTCGCTGAAGCCTTCAACTCATGGTACGGCAAGAGAGTGTCCGACAGTCGAGCGAATCCGCCCGGCTACCGCAAGAAAAACTATTACGACCAACAGGGCCGTCGCGTCCACGAAGAACACCCTCGGTCAACGGTGACGTGGAAGCAAAACGGCATCAAGCACGATGCGAAGAACAATCGTGTGCGACTGTCGAAGGGCGCGAATCACAAGGAACACCCGAAAGCATGGGAGTACATCCTTGTCGAATACGAGACTCGTCCCGTTGTCACCGTCGAGAACCTGCAACAAGTCCGCGCAGTCTACGACAAGGCGAAACAGCGGTGGGAACTGCATCTCGTCTGCAAAGACGAAATCGAGACACCCACCACTCCCGGTAACGAATCAGCGGGTGTTGACCTCGGTATCTGTAACTTCGCCGCCGTCGCATACAGTACCAAAGAAGCCGACCTGTACCCCGGCAACCGATTGAAGCAGGACGGCTACTACTTCCCGAAAGAAATCGCTAAATGCGACGACTCAGGTGGCGACAGAGCCGCGCGACTTCATCACAAGTGGTCGGAACGCCGAACCCATTTCTTCCACTCCCTATCGAAACACGTCGTCCAGCGGTGTGTCGAGCAAGAAGTTGGCCGCATCAACATCGGAAACCTCGAAGGTGTCCGTGAGGACGGGAACGGGGACTCGAAAAACTGGGGTAAGCACGGCAACCTCGACTTGCACGGGTGGGCGTTCGACCGATTCACCAAAATACTCACCTACAAGGCGAAGGTCGAGGGTATCGAAGTCGTGGAAGTTTCAGAGCGCGACACGAGTAAGACGTGTTGTATGTGCGGTAGGGAAGACGAGAGTCAGCGTGTCGAACGCGGCCTGTACGTTTGCGAGACGTGCGATGCGGCGTTCAACGCTGACGTGAATGGGGCGGAGAACATCCGTCTCGACCTGAACCAAAGTAACTCCGAGTCTGCACCCCGTTTGGGTGGGGATAGGAGTACCGGCTGGTTGGCACAGCCCGGAGTCTACCTTCATGACCTCTCCCGAGGATTCCAACCTCGGACAGAGGTGGTAGACTGCAAACCTTAATATCCCAACTCAGCGGTGCGGTGCCGTGGGATTCCCGCGTCTTCAGGCGCGGGAGGATGTCAATATCTGAGTTACAGACTATTCTTAGCAAGCCGCGTACCATGGGATAATCTGAACGAGAAATGCTGTGAAATCCGACATTTGTATATCGCTCCGTATCGGTATTTTTCAACAGTGGCTTCTAGTCGGGCAGCGACGAGCGATCGGGCGGAGGTGGCCCCTACGACCGGAACACGTCGTCGTGTCGCCGTCGTCGTCGGGATCGTGTTTATCGATCTACTCGGGTTCGGTATCATCATCCCGATTTTGCCGTTCTACGTCCGTTCGTTCGGTGTGAGTGACGTATTCATCGGTCTGCTTGCGGCGTCGTACTCGCTGGCGCAGTTCGTCGCCGCGCCGATACTCGGTCGGATCTCGGACGAGCGCGGTCGCCGGCCCGTGCTCATGCTGTCCGTCGGCGTCGCCGGGGTCGCCTGGATCGTCTTCGGGTTCGCCGCGGAGATCGGTGATGCTCTCGGGGTGACGCTCGGTCTCGTCGTCCTGTTCGGTGCCCGGTTGCTGGCCGGTGCCGCGGGCGGGAACATCGCCGCCGCACAGGCGTATATCGCCGACGTGACGTCGCCAGCGGACCGCACGGGGGCACTCGGGCTCGTCGGCGCGGCCTTCGGTCTGGGGTTCGTGTTCGGCCCGGCGATCGGTGGCCTCCTGGCCAGCGACACGGCGGTATCGACGGCCCGCACCGTGTTGCCCGAATTCGTCCCGGTGACACCCTTCTCGCTGCCGAGTTTTGCCGCCGCGGGCCTTTCGTTTCTCGCGCTCGGCGTCGCGGCAGTCGTGTTGGAGGAGCCGAATCGAATCCGTACCTCGGCACGGCGCGTGACGTTCGTCGCTCAGTTCCGGACGGCGCTCGCCGATCTGAGGCTCCGTCCGCTCGTTATCTCGTTCTTTCTGACCTCGATCGCCTTCACCGGTATCACGGTGATGTTCGTCCCGTTCATGGCCGATTTCTTCGGATACAGTGCGACCGAAGCGGCGATGTTCCTCGCCTATATCGGCGCGCTCGGGATCATCAACCAGGGTGTCCTCATCGGCCGTCTCTCGCGTGTATTCGGCGTTCAACGCGTCGTCCGGGTCGGCGTCGTGTCGCTGTTCGCCGCACTCGTCTTGCTTGCAGTGTCCCCACTGGCAGGAACGACTCCCCTCCTCGTCAGCGGTCCCCAATGGGTGACGGGCGGACTTCTCGTGTTGCTCGCATTTGGAGTACTGGCCTCGTTCGGAAACGGGGCGATAACGGTTGGACTCGCAGCGCTCGTTTCTGAGGGTGCCACCGGCGATACACAGGGCGCAGCCTTCGGTGTCACACAAGGTGCCGGAAGCCTCGGACGGACTGTTGGACCACCGCTTGCCGCCGCTGCCTACGTGATCATTTATTGGTCACCGTTCATCGCCGGAGCCCTCCTTCTCGTGCCGGTCGCGCTGTTGCTGCGACGGTGAAGAGCGATCGGGATAAGCGGCCTGTTGATCGGATCGGCCCTCGAAACACGGGTATATTACCTGTAATGATATCGTCTCTAAAGTAATTGAAACGCTGTCGAGCTACTCGTCTTCGAGCGCGTCGTAGACCTCTCGGTCGGCGTTCCGGTCTTCGACCTCAACTCGACCGTCCAACTCCTGACGGATGTCTTCTATCACCTCGCCGAGCGGAGAGATCGTTTCCGTCCCTTCCTCGTAGCCATAACCGGATGCAAGCTTCGAAAACGGTTAATCGTTCGGGGGCGGCGAATCGTCGGTCAACTGTCCGATTCCGTACCGGATCAGATAGTCTCGCCACGCCTCGGTTTCGCTGGCCAGGTCCAACTCTTCGGTGTGGGTCCGGAGAGACCCGACGATTCCTTCCGTATCGACGGCCGTCTCGTCGGTGCCGAACTGTTTCAGCACCGTCCTGATTTCGTCATCTTATCCGAACCGATAGCCGTTGAGGAACAGGTGACGACCGTCGTGTTGAGCGCTGTGCGTTCGTTCGCATCCACGGAGGGGCGATTGGCGACCAGAAGTCGGAGTAGGTGAAACGCCTTCGTGTGAACTGTCGCTGGTGCCGATCCGAAGTATCCCTCTTCGATGTAGTTCAACGCAAAAACGAATGAAAGGGGACGATATCGTCCGTCACCATCCTTCCGGATTCAGGGGCCTCACGCCTGAAAGGTCGACTCGTTCGATAATCGAACCGGGGCCTTCAGCGCCGATGCACTTGAGTCGAAATAACCGCCGGAAGACGCGGCGATTAGCTGTCGAACGGGCATGATTTCGCGTTCGTTCGATGCCCGGTGACGCGAGTGGTACTTGCGGGATTCACGTGCGGCCGTCTCACCCGTTTTATCAGTACACACGTTTTGCTCAAAAACCCACACTACTTCGCTCGTTCGCACGCAAAACAGTTCGATGTGCATACACGCCAGAACCGACCGTAGCACCTCCGAGACACTACCCCGGATACGATTGAACCGACCCCGTATCACATCTTCCACCGGTTCGGCCCTACCATGACGCACGAAGCAACAGTCGTTGATACGTACCGGATGACACCGCGGGTGAGGGGGTTTCGTCTACGCGTGCCCGGCCACGAGTTCGATTACGAACCCGGACAACACACGACTATCCGGTTCGAATCGGGTGACGAAGAGATCGTTCGTCCGTACACGCCAACGAATTTACCCGGGGGCGACCAACTCGCGTTGACGATCAAACGGTACGATAAGGGACTAGCATCGTCGTATATGCATCAAAAGCGTCCCAGAGATACAGTTCGGATCGGCCCTCTCGAGGGCGCGTTGTCGCTTGCCGACCCGACGCGAGACGTCGCGTTTCTCGCATCCGGAACGGGTATCACGCCTATGATGGCGATGCTTCGGCAGTACCTACACGAGGGATCCGGCCACGCACACCTGATTTTGGGTGAAAAACGAGAAGAGACGATCATTCATCGCGAGACGCTCAACGAGCTGGCAGCGAACAATCCAACCCTCGATATCACGTTCGTGCTGTCCGACGCCAACTGGGAGTGGACCGGGCGGATCGGTTACGTACAGGAGCATCTCGAAGAACTGTTCGACGCGTTCACCGAGCGGGATTTCTACGTCTGTGGTGTCCCACCGATGGTCGTCCAGACGAAAGACCGTCTGGCGGAGTTGGGGGCCACCGACGAGCGGATCCACAGTGAGGGGTGGGAAGACAGCGTCGTTGCGGACGACTAACCGTCGCTGTTTTTTCCGGACCGATGTCGGGTCGTTTCGGGTGGGATCGAGACTTGGCTCCCGTGACATCGATTACCCCCCTCCCCGGCCCCTGACGCTGGCGTTCGGTGGTGCCGGTTTCGTCAGTTATACGCACGAAAATATCTCTCAGATTTCGGCATTCTACGGGCGTACCCCTGTGTTTAGTCATACTCGTCGCTATGGAACTATAGTATTGTTAACACCCAACATGTTCAGTTTCGACGTCTTATTGATAAAACGAGCGACACGTACAATACGTCGGCCGAACTAATACGTTGAAATCATCCTGCACAGCATCGACGTCTCTCCAAAGACACCCCTCGTGATCTCGTTTGGATCCGTTTCGACGATCGTTCTGCCGACCAAGCCCTCTGTATTTCACACTGCCGTAGTACCTACCGGACAAACCGCTACCGTCCCCGTTTTCAGCAAAAGTTCTCAACATCTTTCCGGAGTCGCCCGAGCCGCTCGCTGAGTCCTTCGGCAGACCGGGCCGGGAAGTCGCCAAACGGGCGGATGTCCTCGGGGGCAGCGTCGACGCTATTGCCGTTTTGGCTGGTGGAAAACGGGCGGATGACGACCGAGGTCGATCGCCTCGCTTTTGTACGTCGTGATACCGGGACCGTTGAACAAAAGCCGAAGTGAGCGCCGTGTCGCTTCCGGTATCGGATCCAGAGAATCGACCGATCGATCCCGTCGGTTACCGAAAACAGCCACACTGAGCTCAATTCCACCGTGTGCCGACCCCGTGGAACGCATCGTGAAACGTGACGTAGGCCGGGCTACACTGCGATTTTCCGACCGGACCGATGTCTAGGTAGGCCACAGTGCTCTGTAGGGTTGTATTTACACAGCGAGCGGTTCACCTGAACCCGATGGAGAGTAAGTGGCCGATACTCGTGTTACGCACGGCTGACGGTTATCTACCGGTCGGCTACCGAAAAATGAGCACGGCTTAATTCTGACTTTGGGTTTATAACTAATACGGTGTTTAACCAACGCAAGCTTGCGATTATGACTAGCAAACCAATGGTTCGGATCGGCCACTGTAGCCCCGACGCACCGAACGTAGACATCCGGGTCGACGGCAGCGTTGCGTTTGAAGACGTTGCCTTCGAATCGGTCACCGACTACGCCGAACTCTCGGCAGGAAGCCACGAGGTGACGATCTCCCCGCACGGCGACGACGACGCCGTTCTGGCGGCGACTCTAGAACTGGAAGAGAACACCAGATACAGCGCGTTGGCGACCGGGATGGTCGGTGACGACGACCTCCAGGCGACTGTCTTCACCGACGACCCGGGGAGTATCTCTGACGACCAAGCTCACGTCCGGTTCATTCACTGTTCGCCGGACGCTCCGGCGGTCGATATCCGGGTTGCCGACGGCGGTCCGACGCTGTTCGAAAACGTTTCGTTCCGGGAGGTGGGCGAGTACGCGCCAGTCGACGCTGGCAGCTACGACATCGAGGTCGTCCCCACCGGAAGCGATGATGTGGCGCTATCGCTCCCAGCGACCACCCTCGAGGGCGGCACGGCAGTGTCGGCGATCGCGGTGGGTCGCCTCGCCGACGATTCGCTCACGGCGGTCATCGCCGAGGACGCCCCCACGATGATACCGGCGGACGACGACGACTGACTCAACGGAGCAAAGAAACCGCTTATCGGCCCACCTCGATACGGTTTTCACCTCGACGTGGTAGGCTGACCTGCGGCCGCATCACTCGGAACATCGAAGTCGGAGACGGCGGATCCGACCCCCCGACAACGTATCCCGTCCACGGATTGACTTCGCTGATGCTCGCCTTACGCTCTCCAACGTGTCGCTCCTAACGCAGATGGTCCAGTGGATCTGGAACGAAAGTGAACACCGTGCTGTATCTATCCTCTATATTTATGATACCGATACCCAAAACGCCAAGAGAGTTCCAAAATCTCATAAATCAATATATCATCCCATCAGCATCGACCGATAGCAACCCCCAAATTAGCCGTTTTAACTTCACCGATACAGTTTAAAACCATCTTGGATTACTGAGGGCTGTTCTCCCTGTTCCCCCGTATTCGGCAAGAGCCGTCATGCTACGGAGACCGGAGCAAAATCTCGGAGAAAGGTAACGTTACAACCGATCGTAGTCACAGGTATTCCATCGGAGCGGGCTCAACTCGGCCAAGCACCCTGTTGCGCTGCCGCAGCCGGACCGGATCGTCGAGGGAGGCGAACGACGTGGGTTGTCACTGAATAACGGGTTCTTTCTTATTCCCCTACAGGCCGTAACAGACGGATGGCACAGAGCGCAATTCGGTATCCCGTCCCAGAGACCAGTGGTAGACTCACGCGTCGAACGGGCACCGGTGTCCTCCTCGCGGTCGTGTTGGTTCTCCTCGCGCAGGCAATCGTGGATGCGCTGAGCATCGACGTCGGCGTGACTGGCTCGATGAGTCCGTTCGCAGCTGGGCCGCTGATCGGCGCTTCTATCGTTGCCGGTGCTGGCGCCGCTATCGCGTACGCTGCCGTGGTCAAGTTCACAAGCCAGCCCGTGAGAAACTTCGTCGCACTCGCAGTCGGTGTGTTCGTGGTCATGCTCGCCCCTGTGTTCGTCGCACCACCGGAGGGGATAACTACCGCGGGCCAGGGTATTCTCGTTCTGTACCACGCTCTCGTCGCCGTTTCGCTGGTGGTGTTTATTACCGGTGCTGTGGAAGTGTGAGCGACGGAGCACCGAAACGGACGTATGAGCGACCGTGAGCCCGACGCCGATCCGAGAGATCGGTCCGGAAACGTCGTCTGGCGACTGTACACCGGCTACGCCAGGGGTGGACGCCGGTACGCGGTCGTCGGAACCGTCGCGACGCTGATCGGACGGGCGCTGGGACTGCTGCCGGCGCTGGTGATCGGGCTCGCCGTGGACGCGGTTTTCCTGGCCGAGCGTCCCTACACGTTGCCTCTCGTTCCGGAAGGCGTGATCCCGACCGATCCGGTCGGGCAGCTGTACTTTTCCGTCGTGATCCTGCTGCTCGCCACGGGTGGCGGCGCAGTGGCCTCTTGGGTCGAGGACTGGGGATGGAGCGTGTTCGCTCAACGGGTCCAGCTGTCGATCCGGGTTGATGCCTACGACGCCCTCCAGAGCCAGGAGCTCGCCTACTTCGTCCGACGGCGGACGGGCGATCTGATGTCCGTACTGAACAACGACGTGAACGCCCTGGAGACGTTCCTCGAGGACGGCCTCAGTGCGACGGTGTGGATCCTCGCGACCGTCGGTGGCATCGGGATAATACTCGTGAGCCTCAACCCCACGCTGACGGCAGTCACTCTGTTACCGATCCCGATACTGGCGATGTTCACGCTCGTTTTTACCCGCGTCATCGAACCGCGTTATCTGAACGTCCGCGAACGCGTCGGCGATCTGAACGCCCGTCTAGAAAACAGCGTCAGCGGCATCGAGGTCGTCAAAACGCAGGGGGCCGAGCGCTTCGAAACCGACCGGGTGCGCGAGGCATCCGACAGCTACCTCCGAGCCAGTCTGGCCGCCATCCGCGTGCGGATCACCTACTTTCCGGGGTTGAACGTCATCGCCGGCGTCGGATTCGCGATCACCTTCCTCGTCGGCGGGCTGTGGGTGCTCGGCGCGGCACCGCTGGGAGTGGCCGGGACGCTCACGCCGGGGGCGTTCGTCACGTTCGTCATCTACGCCCAGCAGTTCGTCTGGCCGATCATCCGACTCGGCGATGTCGTCGACGACTACGAGCGCGCGAAGACGGCGGGGCTACGCGTCGACGAGCTGCTCTCGCGCGAGCCCGTCATCGACGACAAACCCGACGCGACGGACCTGACCGTCACCGACGGAGCCGTCGCGTTCGGGGACGTTACGTTCGCGTACGGGGACCGACCCGTGATCAGTGGCGTCGACGTTTCGGTCGAAGGCGGTACGACCGTCGGGGTGGTCGGTCCGACCGGTGCCGGGAAATCCACGCTGTTGAAACTGCTTCCGCGACTGTACGACGTCGACGAGGGAGCGGTCCGCATCGACGGCCAAGACGTCCGGGAAGTCACCCTTCGAAGCCTCCGCCGATCGATCGGTTACGTCAGTCAGGAGCCGTTTCTGTTCTACGGAACGGTCGCTGAGAACATCCGCTACGGCACGTTCGACGCGACGGACGCCGAACTCGAACGGGCGGCGGAGCAAGCACAGGCCGCCGAGTTCATCCGGAATCTCCCCGACGGGTTCGACACGCTGGTCGGCGAGCGGGGCGTGAAGCTCTCGGGCGGTCAGCGGCAGCGGCTGGCCATCGCCCGAACGATGCTGAAAGACCCCGAGATCCTGATCCTCGACGAGGCGACGAGCGCGGTCGACACCGAGACCGAAGCGCTGATCCAGGCCAGCCTACAGGACTTCGCCGCCGACCGGACCACGTTCGTCATCGCCCACCGCCTCTCGACCGTCCGCAACGCCGATCGAGTTCTCGTCCTCGATGACGGACGGGTCGTCGAGGACGGTGGCCACGGGACGTTACTGCGCGCCGACGGACTGTACGCCAACCTCTGGCGCGTACAGGTAGGCGACATCCAATCCCTTCCACAGGAGTTCCTCGAACGTGCGTTAGAACGCCAATCGACGGTCGTCCGTGACGAGGACGCTGAGTGATCGACCGAGCTGTTCGAAAGACACCCACTCACCGCCGCCGCACACAAACGAGACACGCTGGGTCGGTACTTCACTGCCGTTCGAAGATCGTCCGGGAGGAGAACTACCAAGCACAGCAGGTACCCGCCGTCGTCGCCGAAGTAGCCCCCGAGGGAACCTCGAGAAGGCCAGAAACCAGCCCCCGGACGATCCCGAGACGCTCTTCGAACTCGGCGACCGGGTGTCCGGCGACTGACACCCCACGATCCCGGAAACGATACTCGAAAGACCGGGCCACCGAACGGCTTCTCCGCTAGAACGGTGCTTCGGGGCCTTCGTCGTCCTCGCCGCCGCCGTCGCCGGGGAAAGAGGGCGAGGCCTGACCGCCCATCATGCCCTCGCTGCCGCCGTCCATGCCCGTGTCGGCGTGGACGGTGTCGATCTCCGGGATCTCCTGTGTCATGCGGCTCTTGATCGCCTGGATCGTCATCGGCGAGATGCCACAGCCCGAACACGCGCCGCCGAGCATGACCGTCACTTCGCCCTTCTCGCGGTCGAGGTTCTGGATCGCCGCGCTGCCGCCGTGCATCTGGATCTGCGGGAAGTTCCGGCGCAGGAAATTGCTGATTCGCTCGCGGAGTTCGTCGTCGGTGTCGGCCGTTTCGGTGCTCATACGCTCGTGTATGCGACGCAAGCGTATGAAGATTTGGCTCCGGAATCTCCGGAACGTTCCTGACAGTTCGATCCCGCGATGCCGCCACCCTGTTCGGTACCGTGTGGTCCGTTCGACCGATGTCTGACGCGGATTTATGTCGTCGGCCGCCCCCAGATGCGGCATGCAGACGCGCCGCCATCTACTCGTCGCCGTGGGAGCGGCCGCGACAGCGGGCTGTACGGGAGCTTTCGGGAGCGAGGAAGACGGCTCCGGCGACACCGACGGCGTTCGGCTCGGGGAACTCTCCGTCCAGAACAACCACGACGACGACCATCGGGTGCAGTTGGCGATCGAAACCGACGGTGAAATGCTTCACCTCGGGACCTACGACCTCGAGGGCGACGGTGACAGCCGAGTCATCGAGGGCGCCTGGAACGACGATCCGGGATCGTATCGCGTCCACGCACGCCTCGATGACGACGGGATCCGGACCGCCGACGTCATGGACGGGGTCGGTTCGAACGTCGACTGCGTTCGGGTGTTGATCCGGATCGACGCCGACGGCGACCTCGCCGTCTGGAACGGTGCGAACTGCGGGACCGACGCCGACGACGGCGACCTCGAGAGCGTCTAGCCGAACGTCCGTTCCAGTTCCGACTCCAGTTCCTCGATGTACTCTTCGAGCACCGTCTCGAAGCGATCCTCGGCGACGGTAACGGCCGTGAGCCGCTCGTGGGGCTCTTCGGGGAGCTCGACGTAGAACCCATCCACGTCGTCATAAAACGGCTCGGATTCGTTGAGCACCTGCTGGTCGATGCCGTGGACGAGCGTCGAGTCGTACCGTTCGTTCATCCGGTTGAAGACGTTCTTGTACGCCTGCTGGAGCTGCGGGAAGAGATCGACGTACTTCTGCTCGTCGAAGGTTTCGGCGTCCATGTCCGCCGGTTGGGTAGCGACGATTAAAAGCCGGTCGGACTGTCCTGCGCCGTCGATCGCTCTCGGCCGACAAGCGAACACAACCGATTTGTCCTCCGTGGTCCACCCGATGGTATGTACAGAAGCGGTCACTTTGTCGCCGAACACGTCGAGCCGACCACGGACGAACAGCGCCAGCCGAACGGCGTCGATCTGACGCTCGAGGCGGTCTTCGAACAGGGCGAACCGGGCCGGATCGGCCGGGACGGAAAGACGGTCGGCGAGCGCCGAACCCTCCAACCGGAGCGAACTGACGGGGGCGAGACCGCCGAAGCCGGCGAGACGTATCACCTCCCTCCAGGCGGCTACGTCGTCCGGTACGGCGAAACGGTGGCGATCCCGGAGGATCACGTCGGGTTTATATACCCACGGTCGTCGCTGCTCCGGAACTCCTGTATGCTCGATACGGCGGTCTGGGACGCCGGCTACGAGGGGAAAGGCGAGGGACTCCTGGAGGTGTATCACGACATCGAACTCGAAGCCGGGGCCCGGATCGCACAGCTAGTCCTGGCGGAGGCCGCCCACGAGGACACCTACGACGGCAGCTATCAGGGAGAAAACCTCTGATCGGCTACGGGTTGACGCCGACCGTGAGAAGCGTCCCCCACGTCCGGTAGCGATCGATCATCGCTTCCCGACTCTCCCACGAATCGGTCGGGAACGACTCCGCCGGCGGGATCTCGGTCTCTTCGTCGGGGATCGTCCCCTGGGTCGCGACGCAGAGGCCGGCTTCACGGAACGCCTCCCGGTACCGCGTTCGATCCCACAGCTGCATCTCGACGTCGATACTCTCCCGCCACCGGTGGGTCGTCTCGGACTCCTCGAAGAAGTTGACCGCACAGAAGAACGTTCCGCCGCTCCGGAGCACTCGACCGATCTCCCGAAGTACCGCGAGCGGCTCGCGGGCGTAGTAGATCGCCTCCATGCTCCAGACGTGATCGACGCTGTCGTCGGCAAGCGGGAGCCGATGGAAATCCCCGTTGACGAACGACACCCGATCGTCGTCGGTGTAGCTTCTGGCGTTCCGCACCATCTCCGGGCTGCCGTCGATTCCGATGCCGCGGCCGATCTCTCTCGTCTCGCGCAGTGCGCGGAGCGCATAGCCCGTGCCGGCCCCGAGATCGAGCACCGTTTCGCCCGCCTCGACGGGCATCCGCGCCAGGGCGTGTTTCGCGGTGTGCCAGTGTCGCTCCTCCATGCCCCGGTCCCGACCGTCGGCCGCCCACTCGTCGAACTCCGCCTGTACGGACATCGGTCGATGGAACGATCCAGAAACGGAAACCTCCACCGGTCGTGACTCTACAGGTGTGTGATCGTCTCCCGAACCAGTTCCTCGTCGGCCCACTTCGCGGGCAGATACGCCACCGGCGAGTCGGCGCCGGCCTCGCGGTAGCGCTCGAAGCTCTCGGCGGCCTCCGCGGGCGTTCCGGCGGCGCCGAACGCCGCCAGCATCTCGTCGGTGACGCCGGCTTCAGCGCCGGCCTGTCGGTTCTCGTCCCAACCGTCTCGGATCGCCTCGGCTTCCTCGCCGTATCCGAACGACGTGACGGCGTTGGCGTAGAAATCGCCCATCGCGCCGACGTAGAACGCGATGAGCGAGCGGACGTGCTCGCGGGCGGCCTCGGGATCGTCCTCCGAGATGCAGGTCGGCACCCACGGTGCGACGTCGAGCGCCTCGAGCGATCGCCCGCCGCGTTCGGATCCGCGTTCGACGGCTTCCAGGGCGCCCTCGAGCCCCGTGCTCGGTACCAAAAGCGGTATCCAGCCGTCCGCGAACTCCCCCGTCAGTTGGCGGTTGGTCTCGCCGATCGCGGCGACGTAGATCGGACACTCGTGATGGGTCTCGGCGTCGAGCGCAAAGCCGGAGGGATCGAAGAGTTCGCCGTCGTAGTCGACCCGCTCGCCGGCCAGCAGCCCCCGGATGATCTCGATGTACTCGCGGGTCCGCCGGAGCGGCCGGTCGAACTCGACGCCGTGGAAGTTCTCGATGACGGCGGGGCCGCTGGTTCCGAGCCCGATCCGGAACCGACCGTCGCCGATCTCCGCGAGCGTGTTAGCGGTCATCGCGGTCATCCCCGGCGTCCGCGCGTAGATGTTGAAGATCCCCGAACAGACGTCGATCGACTCGGTCCGCTCCAAAAGCCGCGTCTGCATCGGAACCGCCGCCGTCCCCCACGCCTCGCCGACCCAGATCGATTCGAGACCCCGCTCCTCCGCGAGGGCCGCGTACTCGAGCAGTTCCTCCCCGCCGCGGCTTCCGAGCGTGACGCCGTTCGCTAGCATACCTGAACACTCGGCCGAGACCGCGTTGAAGCTTTCCGTTCGGGCGACCGAGGGCGGCTCGTACCGACGGTCGCTATCTTGATACAGCGAGAGAATCCCACCGTTTACGGCGGGCGTGAATCGCGTGCGCTCCGGTAAGAAACCGCCACGTCACGACCGGTCCTGAGTCTCCAACGCTTCAAGACCCGCTTCTAACACCTCTGTATAGGCTCCCGAGAGGTCCAAATCGTTTGCTTCTGCGTAGTCTTTGACTCGGCCACCGAGCGTGTGTGAAATATCGATGTTCGGTCGCATACGAAAGGACTTTAAGACTAAAGGTATAATAATCTGTTGTCGTGAAGCGGACCAACACCTTCGCCGTGCGACCGCTCACCGACGACGATGAGCAGGTGCTACGCGACCTGTTGGACGCTTCCGCCGCTCTCTGGAACGAAATCAATTACCAGCGGCTCATGCGATACAACGACAAAGACAGCTTCGAGGGCGACGTGTGGGACGCCGATACCGGCGCTCTTGAAGGCAAATACAAAGGCGTTCTCGGTGCGTCCACCGCTCAAACTGTCCGGCGAGCAAACAGTGAAGCGTGGCGCGGCTTCTTCGAGAACAAGAAAGCGTATCACGACGAATCGAACACGTCGGTCACGGAACACCCGGACCCGCCGGGTTTCCGTGGTCTTGGAAATCGGAGATTTCCAATGGTCGGCGAATCGTAGATTCGCCTCGACAACGAGGACGATGGACGTGTTCTCAAAGGCGTCGTCCGAAAGGACGCATACACCGTCGAATGGAGCGACCGTTCCCGACTTGAGATGGTCGTCGGCAAAGAACTCCGAGACAAGCACAACAGCCCGAAAAGCCGTCTTCGGCTGGAAATCGTTGGCGACCCGAACTGGCCCGCCTACGAAGACCAAGGCCGATTAGAACTGTGGTACGATGAGACTGATGGCACATTCAGAGCTTCGCAACCCGTGACTGTTTCTTCGGATGCACGGGACACTCCACTGGCCGATCACAAGGCCGCTCTGGACATTGGTGCGAACAATCTCGTCGCTTGTACCACGACGACCGGCGAGCAATACCTGTACGAAGGTCGCAAGTTGTTCCAGCGATTCCGCGAGACGACGCGAGAAATCGCCCGATTGCAGTCCAAGCTACGGGAAGGCCGGTACAGTAGCAAGCGTATTCGGCGACTGTACCGGAAACGGACTCGTCGCCGCGACCACGCACAAGAGGCACTGTGTCGTGACCTGCTCGAACGGCTGTATGCCGAAGGTGTGGATACGGTGTATCTCGGTGGCTTGACTGACGTACTCGACACGCACTGGTCGGTCGAGACGAACGCCAAGACCCACAACTTCTGGGCGTTCAAGCAATTCACCGAACGGCTGGTCTGTACCGCCGAAGAATACGGTATCTCGGTCGAAGTTCGGTCGGAAGCATGGACCAGTCAAGAGTGCCCGCAGTGTGGTTCGACAGACCGAACGACACGGCACCAGGACACGCTCACCTGTCCGTGTGGATTCGAGGGGCACGCCGACCTTACAGCATCAGAAACGTTCCTGAGACGTCATCA
>LFFM01000845.1_pt1 | contig 21723 bp, 23 predicted proteins | sample 643131 | NCBI WGS metagenome assembly LFFM01 (sample SAMN03777445, study PRJNA286221) | soda lake metagenome | biome: soda lake; feature: Kulunda steppe; material: water; isolation source: sample Tc-Br brine of Tanatar trona crystallizer | place: Russia: Kulunda steppe | collected 2011-07
CAGTATTCAGAATTATTATTAGCCTCTAATCATAGGTATATCATATGTACGACTTAACAGGATTTCAGCGAGATCAATTGTATGTGATCGCCGGACTAGACGAACCTCACGGGCTTGCAATCAAAGACGATCTCGAAGACTACTACGAGAAAGAGATACACCACGGCCGACTGTATCCAAATCTTGACACACTAGTGGAGAAAGGACTTGTCGATAAAAAAAGAAAAAGACCGTCGAACAAATAAATACGTATTGACTCGCCGGGGAACACGCGAGATCGAAGCCCGGACAAAGTGGGAGGCGGCTTACATCGCTCACGAATCGTGAATCGGCGGCTGTCGTGCAGCGAACCACCGCAGAAGTTCGAATCCGCCAACCAACGTCCATGTCGGGGTGAGGCCCGAAACTCCGGTCACGTGGCTGGTGCCAGCCGGATCGTAGCGACCCATCGACCACTCGATACTGACTGTTGACTCCGGTGTGGGTCGACGATAACTCCGCCATCCCGTTGGACGACGCCATTAACCAGATGATGGAGAATTGCCCGGCGTACGAACCCGCTTTGAAAATAATCACCGATAAGTACGACAGGACATCGATGCGTCGCACCACAGTGCGACGGACGTGAACTAACAGACGCAATAGTATGAGTCTCTCGAGCGACAATCCGAACTCATAGACACGCACCGCACGGTGAACTCACCCCGCAGTCAAGCCCTAAGGCTTCCCGTTTCAACGACGTGCTTTGCATCCACACGCTCTCGTTGAGGCGTGAACGTAGGGAGCGCAGTCTGCACAGGCGTTGATTCGGAGCGTTCCGCCCCTAACCGCTTCAAACCGCGAGTAAGAATGTTCTTTGCCGCGTTCAAGTCGCGGTAGTCTGTGTGACCGGTAGTGTTCAGATAAGCTGATTCCATGCGAATGCGAACGATCTCAGCCACTCGTCAGCAGTTTCTGCTTCGGCGTTGCTGAAACAGTTTGGAAAACAGATATTTCTAATTTTTATCTTATAAACGACACGTTCTGCGCTGTTCTGATTTTCACGTCGTTCGGGCCTGAAATCAAGGCCCTGTTTTTCACAGATTCGCTGAAGTGAAACCGCGACATCAACGAGAAAGATCGCGTGTTCTACATCGTGTTTTTCGCGGAGCGCCGAGAAGAACTGATCTGCGATCACGTTCGTCCTTGTCGGCCCAAGCTTTGTATAGACCATATTAATTGAGACAGGATCGACGGCGGCGTACAGCCAATATTGTTTGTCATCAAACTGAATCACAGTTTCGTCAATCGCAACGTGATTCGGGCTCTGATCTGATTCCGGCTGTAGATCGACCTTATGAACCCAATTATGAACGGTAGATCGAACCCGATCAACACCGAAAACCTCAAGAATCGAAACAGTATTCGAAAGAGATAGTCTAGACAAATAGAGCTAAATACTGAGCTTCATCAACAGCTTCGGTGTTGCTTCTCGCTCCACAAAGTCTACGTTTATCTCGTCTAAACAACCGCCGAGGCGGTCGTTTTCGGTCATAAATCACTTTGAAAACGCACCGCCTCACGTTTCAATCCATATCTGAATACCGCCTCGTTATCGGGTCATTATCTTCATCCATCAGATGCTCGCTTCGGATGATTTCTTGCTGTGAGTGGAGATCTCTGGATTCGCTACTTCGCCAAATTAAGAAAGAGAACAGGGCACCGATGATAGAGAAAAGCAGCATGAGAGGATTCAGATTCATCGTGTTGATGTAAAACCCGGGGTTTTGTATCAAAAAGTATATAATTGTTTTGTAGTCGTCTTAAATTAGAGGATGGGGCAGATGAGTTCTGAGTGTCGATGACAGATTTCAACCGTCTCAGCGACGGTATTGCGTGGATCGACTTGTCGTTAGTGGAGCGGGATCGAACTCCGCGATGGGCGATCGAAGTATGGAGTTCTTAACAATTAAACAACATGTCTCTATGCAAGGCATATATATTTCTTGGCGAGTACGGTATCGATCGGAGTCCCCTCGCTATCCATAACTGGGTTCATAAAGCCCATCTACGGCCGGGTTCGACTGTCTCCAAAGATCAACTCGCGGTTGCCAGAAAATGCTCCACCTTCACAGTTAACAATTTTATCTGTACGCGCGGATGATCCGTATACGAACGAGATCCTCCACGTGAGCCTTTATCCAACCGTAACGAAACAGACGACGCGATGGGTTTTATTCGAGCTACACCGGTGCTACCAGCTGAATAACGTCGAGTTTTTCGTCGATGACACAGACTATCTTGGACCAGTTCTTGCTGAAGATGGCTATCGGTTTAAACTCATCCAGCATGGGATTCGGAGTGCTATTATATATCTGTTAAGAAATAGAATGTCGAACCTTATCGTTCACGAATAGTTTCATCAATGTCGCACTAGAGACCGCTTAAAACTGGCTCGAAGCCGTCGCCGTCTACCACAATTCACGCAAAATATAACACGAACCCAAGTGCACGGTAAGCTTATCGACTTATCCTAATTCAGGTTAAAATGTCATCATAATAGATCTTGGCCACTACTTCCACAGCGAAATAATCGTGCTGCTGTCTGGCAATTGCTTAACTAAGTACAAATTTAATATCGACATTTATAATCTGAATAGAGGTCTGTAATTTGCGATCTGATCCCACCGTCGTACCGTGACTTTTCCCTTAACTAAAGACAAATTATCTAAGACGTACACTGGGATAGCATGAGTTGCTGATCACTCCGTCGCGACCACTTCGATTTCTACCCCAATATCGATCGGCAACTCGACTACCTGTACGGCACTACGAGCGGGATACGGATCGGTGAAATACTCCTGGTAGATCTCGTTTATCGCATCGTAGTCGTCCATGTCCGTGACGAACACAGTGGCCTTTAACGTGTTTTCGAGGGAACTTCCCGCCGCGTCGAGGATCGCTTCAACGTTGTCCAGCGTCTGATGGGTCTGTTGTCGAATGTCCGTCGAAACGATTTCGCCGGTTTCCGGATCCACGGGTCCCTGTCCCGACACGTAAATCCGTCCGTCGTCGACAATCGCCTGTGAGAAGGGGCCGATACTCGCTGGTGCGTGTTCGGTTTCAATTTTGTTCATCCGGTGTTACAATGTCAGTCGCCATGAGAAAATAATGGCTTCGATCAGGTCGATCCTCGAGGCGCGCTTTGGGGCTGATCCTCCATCGATCGGTTCCGTTCAGAATAGCTCGTCTGAGTAGACGTGGCGAATCCCTCCTCGAGACGTCGACGTGCGACAGAAATTGACTCTTGGTCGAACTCTGGTGAGTTGTCTATGTTCGAACGATAATTCAGAGAGTCGGACATTTCAAGTTCTGTCGCAGCCAGAATTACAAGTATAAGGATGTAATTCTATTACACCACTTTCAGCTATGCTGAAATCGGAATGTCCCGAATGGGGTGTTCCATGGGAACAGTTATTACAGTTCGGAATAGATTACCGGCAATCAGTACCATGCCCTCAAACAAAGGAAACGCGGTCAAAACGACGGCCCGATCCCTGGACATCATTGAAACCCTTCGAGAACTCAATGGAGCCCGACTCACCGAGATCGCCGACGCCGTCGGATTACCCAACAGTACGGTTCACAACCACCTTTCGACGCTTCTGAAACGCGGCTACGTCGTCAAGCAGGGACACCAGTACCACGTTGGACTGCGATTTCTCGACTTGGGCGAATACGCCCGCCGAACCCGAGAAGCGTATTTGCCGGCTCAAGACGAGCTGGACCAGCTCGCCACCGAAACTGGCCAGACCGCGTTTCTCCTCACCGAGGAAAATGGCGTCGGCGTCGTGCTCTACGTCTCTCGAGCGGCCGCGGCGGTACCGGTCGATCTCCGCCCCGGAAACCGACTGCCGTTGCACACCTCTGGGGTCGGTCAGGCGTATATGGCGTATCTTTCCGACGAGAAGATCGACGAGATCGTCGACCGTTTCGGGCTACCCGAACGGACCGAGTCGACAATCTCCGAACCGGATGAGCTCCACGACACCCTTGCTGAAGTCCGAGAACGCGGTATCGCTGTCGAGGCTGGTGGTCGGCTCCCCAGCGTAACGAGCATCGGAACGGCGATCAAAAACGAGAGCGGAAAGATCGTGGCGGCCATCGGAATCGCCGGCGCTGGGAGTAGTTTTGACGATGTCGACGGCGCAATTCAACACGTCAAAAACACCGCGAACGTCATCGATCTCCGCATCGCTCACTCGTAGCTCTTCTTTCGGCACTGTCGAAACGAGGCTGTCATCGTCTCGGCTTGATCGTCGGATTTCCATCAAAAGGATTGATATAGGACGCCACGAGCATGGGGTACATGGCAATCACTGGGTTGGAGGCAATCCCCGTACGGATGGGCGTCGCCCCGCTCGAGGAGGACCTCGGATTAGCTCCGTACGTCAGTAACCACGATCAGGTCGAATCGGTCGATCGCATGCTCGTCCGATTGGAGACCGACGACGGGATCGTCGGGTGGGGGGAGATGTTGGTCGCTCTCAAATCGGCTATCGTCACGAAAAACGTCATCGAGGATATAATCGCGCCGGAACTGATCGGCGAACCGATCGAGACCGCACACGCGATCCTTGAAGAGTTTTACTACCCCTACGTTCGGATCGATCCGTTCGTGGGGGCGGTAGACACCGCTGTCTGGGACGCCCTCGGGAAAAAAAACGACGTGCCGATATCGGAACTGCTCGGAGGATGCGTGACAGACGCTGTCGATGTCGCGTTCTGTCTGGGTATTCTGTCGCCAGCGGACTCCGCAGCCCACGCCCGAGAGGCTCTCGATGCGGGGTTTACGACGTTGAAGACGAAGGCGGGGCCGGATTGGAACGTCGATGTCGATCGGCTGTCCGCGATGTATGACGCCGTCGACGGCGAACTCGACTTCCGTCTGGATCCGAACCAGGGGTGGACGATGACCGAGGCGGTTCGCGCTCTCACCAGGCTGGAAAACCGTGGGATATTGCTCGAGTACATCGAACAGCCGCTTCGGACGGAGACATTCGGAAGTTACGCGTCGCTGCGTTCCCGGACGCGAACGCCAATCGGCGTCAATGAGGATACGTACTTCAACGGCAATCTCCGCCAACTGCTCAAGGCGGACGCCATCGATGCCGCCGTCGTCGACCTCGTTCCGGCCGGCGGTCTCTCGGCCGCTCGAGGACAAGCTGCGGAAGCACACGCGGCCGGCGTATCGGTCTCTCATCACTGCGGGTTCGATCTGGGGGTCAAAACCGCGGCGATGCTTCACCTCGTCGGCTCCACCCCTGCCATCGATCTGGCGCCCGATTCGGTTTATTACGGATGGGACGATTACGTCATTACGGAGCCATTCGACTTAGAGGATGGAGCATATCCAGTCCCCACCGGTCCCGGCCTCGGAATTACGGTCGACGAGTCGGCGGTCGAACGCTACCGTCTTGCCGTATGATCACCGAGAAGAACGCAGCCGAGATGCGAACGTTCGGAAACGGGGTGTTCGAATGAAGGCCGTCTGGGCGTACCCGTGGGCACTTCGGGAGATGGGTTTGGACCGCACCTGCCAGGAGCTAGCCGCCGCAGGTGTCGATCGAATCAACCTCGCGGCCCACTACCACTCGATCAGGACGCTCAATCCGCGTTCGGAGTCTGATCCCTTTACCGATTCACCCGGTGGGTGCTTTTTCCACCCGACGGGAGATCACTTTCGTGACTCCCCGATTGAGCTACCCGTGTGTGACATCCCAGGGTTCTCTGATCCACTCGACGAAGTCATCGAGGCCGCAGACGACGCGAATCTGGAGGTATCCGCCTGGACGGTCTGCGTACACAGCTCTCGACTGGCGAGAGAACACCCGGAGTACCGCCCCGTCGGTCCGTTCGGAACCGAACACGAACACGGGCTCTGTCCCAGCAATCCGGCCGTCCAGAGCTACCTGTCAGCACTCGTCAGATCTCTTACAGAACGCGGGGTGAGTCGTATCGACCTCGAGTCGATCGGGTATCTCACGGCGTTTCATCCCCATGGTGAGTCGTACGGCCATCTGAAGAACTTCGCCGCGACTGACGACGTAAGCCGAGCCCTGCTCTCGCAGTGTTTCTGCGATGCCTGCCGGGAACGGGCCGACATCGACCTCGAATCGACTGCACGACTGGTCCGAAACATCCTCTCTCGGTCGTTGAACGGCGCCACCGATTCTTTGGAGACTTCACTCGCAGACCTCGCAGACGAACACCCGCGCCTCCGGAACCTACTGGACTTCAGACAGAGGACGATCACCCAACTCGTCTCGAGTCTCGCTGCGAGTGGCGGTGACGTACCGCTGAATTACTACGTTGCGGATGGGTTAGGAAGGGGTGTCGACGACGGTCGATGGGCGGGCGTCAACCTGGAGCGACTCGCGCCGCATCTGGATTCGGTTACAGCGCTGTATTACTCGGACGAGACGGCGGTCACAGGTGGCCGAGTTCGTCGAATTCGGGAGCGGACGGGGATCCGAACCGAGGCGGGGATCACGATCGATCCGTCCCTCTGGTCCGACGAGTCGGAGTGGATGACAGCTGTCGACACGTTACTGGAGGAAGAGCCGGCGGCCGTCCACGTCTACAACCACTCGTTGATGACCGATGATCACGTCGACTGGCTTCGACGGATCGACCCATGATTGGTGACTAAACAGCGATAGTAGAAGCGCTTATTTACGATGGTCGCAGACTGATTTAGTAGAATGGTTACACTAGGGATCGAAGCGTTCCTCGACGCGGATCGGGGACGAGTGTCCCCGACAGTCGGGCTCGTCACGAACCCGTCGGGAGTCACAGCCGATCTCGAGTCGACGATCGATCTGTTAAACGGAAGTGACGCCGTCAACCTTGAAGCGCTGTTCGGTCCTACTCACGGTATCCGTGGCAACGAACACTCCCAGGACGAAATCACCGAGCACATCGATGAGAAGACGGGGCTCCCGGTCTACGACCTGACATCCCAGGGAAACGGTCGAAACGACGGTCTGAACGGAACGACGGTCGAGGAAATCGCGAAACTCGATCGGCTGATCTACGACATTCAGGAAGTCGGAACGCGCTTTTCGACGTTCGCTCGAGTTCTCGGACGTGTCCTCGCCGAGGCGGCGGAGGCGGGCACACCCGTGACGGTTCTGGATCGTCCCAACCCCATCGCACCGATCGGTCCCGATGGGACGCTCGCACGAGAGCCTGGTGGGGCCGCCCTTCCGATCGTCCACGGCATGACGGTCGGCGAACTCGGACGCTACTTCACGGATGAGATGGCGCTGGACGCGGATCTCACGATCGTCGAGATGGAGGGTTGGTCCCACGACCGGTGGTTCGATGATCTCGAGTTGACCTGGGTACCACCGTCTCCGAACATGCCGTCGTTAGATACCGCGCTCGTCTATCCGGGGACGTGTCTCTTCGAGGCGACGACGCTGTCGGAAGGTCGTGGGACCACAAACCCGTTCGAACTGATCGGCGCACCCTGGATCGATGCGACCGCGTTTGCGGCGATGTTGAACGACATCGATCCGCCCGGGGTGAAGTTCAGACCTGCGTATTTCACACCCATGTTCTCAAAACACGAGCGATCGGATGTCGAGGGCGTCCAGGTGCACGTTCTCGATCGGGAGGCGTTCGATCCGATCAGAGTCGGAGTTACGATGGTGCTTACTGCATTTTACGAGTACGCCGAGTGCGGCTGGGTCCGAACCAACGGTGGCTATCCGATCGATGATCTCACGGGTGGATTTGAACTTCGGACCGCAACAGCGAACGTTCGAAACGGGGCTAATCTTCGAATGACGATCGATCACGTCGTAGAGACATGGAAACACGACGGCACCCCGTTCCTCGAAGAGAACGCCGAGTATCTGCTCTACGAGTAGCTCCTTGCGTCGGACGTTTCGCGGACGCCGTTATCTCAACCCTGATCCTCGGTAGTTTTATATTGCTTCAAGATATTTCGCTACTCGAACTATGCAACACGATAGCAATGACGTTGGTATCTCCAGACGTAACGCTCTGCATGCCGTCTCCGGGGTTGCGATCGGAACCGCACTTGCAGGGTGCAGTGATGGTGACACGGAGCCACAGGAAGGAATTAATGGGAACGATAACGGAAATGGAAACGGAACGGCATCCAGCCAGGTTCTCAATGTGACGTTTCCCGACGACCCCGAGAACTTCGATCCGCACCTGACGACGATCAACATGGCCCAGCGGGTACTCGAGAACGTTGTCGAAGGGTTGTTCCGTCTCAACGCCGACCTCGAGCCGGAACCGTTACTCGCGACGGACTACGAGATCAGCGACGACGAGACCGAGTACCTGATATCGCTGAAAGAAGGCGTCCAATTTCACGAACCGATCGGAGGCGAAATGACGGCCGCTGACGTCGTGTATACGTTCGAGCGAGTGATGGATCCGGATGTCGGCTCGCCGCGTGCGGAAAACTTCACGCGAGTTGAATCCGTCGAGGCGGTCGACGAGTATACGGTCCAATTCGAACTTGAGGAGCCGTACGCACCGATGCTCACGGCGTTTGCGGAGTCCGTCGAAATTATCCCCGAAGGGGCCGCCGACGAGGTCGACTTACAGGAGCATCCGATCGGTACGGGCCCGTTCTCGTTCGTCGACTGGACGATCAATCAGGGCGTCGAAATAGAGGCCTTCGACGACTATCACGTCGACGGGATTCCGAACCTAGAAGGCGTGGAGTTCGATATCGTCCCCGAACCGGCGGCCCGACTCACGGCGCTCGAGGTGGGAGATACCCACCTTCTCGAAAGTGTTCCGTTCCAGGACATCGAGGATGTCTCCGAGAGCAGTGAAACGGAGGTCGCGACGCAGACCGGTCTTTTCAACCAGGGCTACTGGTTCAACAGCGACGAAGCGCCGTTTGACGACGCACGCGTCCGGCGCGCCGTGAGTCACGCGATCGATCGCGACGCGATCATTCAAGGTGTACTCTTTGGTCACGGTGAACCGGTACACCATCCAATCCCACCCGCCAGCGAGTGGGTGAACACAATCGATCCGGGTCCTACTCCTTCCCAAGATATCGACCACGCTCTCGAGTTGCTCGACGAGGCGGGGGTCGATCCGGAGTCGGTCGAAACGTCGATCAAGGTCTCCCGTACTCCCGGACCCGGTGCGGACGCGGCGACGCTGATCCAGGGACATCTCTCCGAACTCGGATTCGACATCGAGGTAGTCGAACTCGACTTCTCGACCTGGCTCGACGAGGTCTGGGTCAACAACGACTACGAGATGGCGATCGGTTCCTGGAGCGGACGCGTCGATCCCGACGGCTGGTACTACAGACAGTATCACTCCGAAGGGGCCTGGAACCACTGGGCGTACGCGAACGATCGGGTCGACGAACTCCTCGAGGAGGGTCGAACGGAAACGGACCCCGACGCCCGTGCGGATATTTACGGCGAGATCGAATCTATCGTCCAGGAGGAGGTTCCCATGACGTTCCTGTACTTTGACGACGAGTCCATCGGCTACCGCAGTGGGGTAGACGGATACGAACTCGAGATCGCGAACCTTACGAGCTTCCACAACGTTACTATCGACGACTGATACCTAGCAAATGAAACGCTACGTGGTCAAGAGAATCGCTCAATACGTTCCCGTCATGTTCGGCGTGACGTTGATCGCCTTTTTGTTGATCAACGTGGCCGGGGGCGATCCGGTCCGAACGATGCTCGGAACGGAGGCATCGGAAGAACAGGTCCAGATGATCCGTGAAGATCTCGGCCTCGATCAGCCGCTGTACGTGAGATACTTCGACTGGCTAGGGGACGTTCTGACCGGGGACCTCGGCACTTCGATCATGTACGGACAGCCGGTGAGCGATCTCATCGTCCAGACGCTCCCGGTGACGTTCTGGCTTGCCGGTGGTGCTCTCCTCGTCTCAATCTTCATCGGCATTCCGGCCGGCATCGTCTCCGCGACTCGGCGGAATACGAAGTTCGACTCCGCGGCGACCATGGCCGCGTACTCCGGGATCGCGATTCCGAACTTCTTCCTCGGTATCCTCCTGATCCTGGTGTTCGCCGAGTACTTTCGGGTGCTTCCGGCGTCCGGATTCGTTCCGCCGCTTGCAGATCCCGTCCAAGGAATCCGACACTTGATCCTTCCGTGGATCGCGTTGGGGACGGCACAGGCAGCGATCGTGATGCGGTATATGCGATCGAGCCTGCTCGAGGTGATGGATCAGCAGTACGTCGAGGTCGCGCGCTCGAAGGGGCTCGTTCCCGCGTTGATACAGAACAAACACTCAATCATGAACGCACTCATCCCCACGGTGACGATCATCGGTATCAACCTGGGCTACCTGCTCGGTGGTTCGATCGTCATCGAGGAGATTTTTGCACTTCCAGGATTCGGACGGCTCGCCCTGAACGGTGTCCTGAACCGGGACTTCCTGATCTTACAGGGTGTCTTGCTAGTTACGGCTTTCCTGTTCACGACGGCCAACTTCGTCGTCGATATCCTGTACACCTATCTCGATCCGAGGATTCGCTATGAGTGAGACACAGACAACAGCCGACGTCGACAGCGAAACACGCGAGACACCGGACCGACAGTCGTTTCTTTCGGTGTTCGCACGAACCGTCCGCAACGATCGGCTCGCACTCATCGGGACGTTCGGGCTCGGAATCACGATCTTCGTCGCGGTGTTCGGTCCGTTCGTTCTTCCCCACGACCCGACGGCGACCAACCTGGATCAGATGAATCAGGCGCCGTCGTTCATCCATCTATTTGGCACCGATCGGTACGGCCGGGACATTCTCGCAAGGGTGGCACTGGGCGCTCGTACCTCGCTTATTGTGGCGTTCGTCGGGGTCGCCGTCGCGGCCGGGATCGGTGTAACTCTCGGTGCGATCGCCGGGTACTACGAAGGTATTCTGGGCGAGGGGATCATGCGCTTTGCGGACACGATCTTCTCATTTCCGGCACTGTTGCTCGCACTCGCAATGGTCGCAATATTGGGTCAGAACTGGTACAATGTGATCATCGCTGTCGGGGTGGTCTACTGGCCGATCTTCGCCCGGATCACTCGGGGGAGCGTCCTTTCGGTCAAAGACGAGGAGTTCGTGCAGGCCGCCCGTTCGATCGGGGAGTCCGACGTCCGGATAATCGGGTCAGAGATCCTCCCGAACATCACGGCGCCGATCATCGTCCAGGGGACGATCAGCATGGCCGTCGCCATCCTGCTTGAGAGCGCCCTTTCGTTTCTCGGGCTCGGTGTTCCCCCACCGGACCCGTCGTGGGGACGCATGCTGGCGGATAGTCGCCAGTTCATGACACACGCACCATGGTGGACGATAGCCCCGGGTCTCGCCATCATGTTCACCGTCTTGAATCTCAACTTCGTGGGCGATGCGCTTCGCGACGCCCTCGACCCACACCAGGAAGAAAAAATGGAGGCTACCCGATGACCCAAGATCAAAACGTCGAGACGGCGAGAATCGAGACGGAACGAACGCAGTCGGAAACGTCACAGCAGTTACTCGACATCAGCGACCTCTCGGTGACCTTTCCGTCCCAGGAGGGACCCGTCGAAGCAGTAAGAGACGTCTCGCTGTCGATTGAACCCGGAGAGACGGTCGGCCTCGTCGGGGAAAGCGGCAGCGGCAAGTCGGTTACCGCCTCGACGATTCTCGGATTGCTCGAGGAATCAGCCAGAATCGACGGCTCGGTCGAGTTCGACGACCAGCAGATGCTCACCAAAAACGACGACCAACTCCGCGAAATCCGCGGGAACAGGATCTCGATGATCTTCCAGGAGACCGGTTCGTCGCTTAATCCCGTCCTCACGGTCGGCGACCAAGTCTCCGAGACGATCCGGACCCATCGGTCGATCCCGAACGAGGGAATCGGCCGACTCGAGACGTCCGTGATCGGTAATCTGCTCCGATCGAAGTCCCAACCGACGAAGTACGAGCGGTCGTGGGAGAAGACGGTCGAGTTGTTCGAGCGAGTGGGTATCCCCGTCCCCGAAAAGCGCGCGCTCGAATACCCACACGAGTACTCGGGCGGCATGAAACAGCGTGCGATGATCGCGATGGCGATCAGCTGTCAGCCCGACCTGCTAATCGCCGACGAGCCAACGACGGCGCTCGACGTGACCATCGAGGCACAGATTCTGGACCTGATCGACGAGGTTCAAGCCGAGTTCGATACGGCGGTGTTGTTCATCACCCACGACATGGGCGTCGTCAACAAAATCTGCGACCGTGTCGCCGTGATGTACGCCGGTCGAATCGTTGAGCAGGCGCCGACCGACGAACTGTTCGAACGCCCGAAACATCCCTACACGCAGGCGCTACTCGACAGCATTCCGAGTCTCGAGGGCGGCCAGACGATCGATCCGCTCGCGGGCCAAGTTCCCGATCCGACCGAGAAACCTCCCGGCTGTCCGTTCGTTCCGCGGTGTCCGTCGGCGACGGCCTGCTGCGACGCCCAGTTCCCGCCAAGGTATCCGGTAACCGCGGCGGACGAGCCACTCCCTGTCCGGGAGGGGGGAGACGAGGACGTCCCACCCCCTCGACGAGACGACTCGACGGCACATGATGTCCACTGCGTCCTCTATGGACACGGCGACAGACTGGCATCGCGTCGGTCGACGGCGGATGGAGATCTACCAGATTCGGACCGAGACCGTCCGAAGACAGACGAGGGTGAGTTATGAGCCCAAACTATCCACAGAACTCGACGGCCGAATCTACCGATGATACGGAACCGATTCTCGAGGTTCGCGATCTCGAGAAGTACTTCCAATTGAATGAGGGGTTTCTCGCCTCGCTCGTCGGGGAAACACAGTACGTCAGGGCGGTCGACGGGGTCTCGCTGACACTCGCTGAAGGGGAGACGTTCGGCCTCGTCGGCGAGAGCGGATGTGGCAAGTCGACGCTCGCACGAACGTTGGTCCGTCTCGAGGAGCCGACGGACGGATCAATCACCTACCGCGGGACCGATCTGACCAACCTGTCGAATCGCGAGTTGCGTCCCTTCCGCTCAGAGATCCAGTTTATCCACCAGGATCCCTCGTCGTCGCTGAACCCACGCAAACGGATCGGAAAAATCCTTCGGCGACCGCTCAAACTCCACCGCGATCTCGACAAGACGGAACGGACGGCAGAGATCCGGTCGCTTCTCGATCGCGTCGGCCTCGATCCCGGGATGCGACACCGGTATCCCCACGAACTCTCCGGCGGGCAGAAACAACGCGTTGAGATCGCACGGGCGATCAGTGTCAACCCGTCGTTTATCGTCGCTGACGAGCCCACGAGCGCCCTGGACGTCACCGTCCAGGCCCAGATTCTCGAGCTCATTACCGAGATCCAGGAGGAGTACAACCTATCGCTCGTGTTCATCTCACACGACCTGCGGACCATCCGCTACATCACCGATCGAGTGGGCGTCATGTACCTCGGCGAACTGGTCGAGGTGGCACCGACCGAGACGATATTCGAGGAGCCGTCCCATCCATATACTCAGTCCCTGCTCTCGTCAGTGCCGGAGATCGGACGGAGCAAAACCACACAGATTCGACTCGAGGGGCAGCCACCGGATCCGATCGACACGCCGTCAGGCTGTCGATTCCACACTCGATGTCCGCTCGCACAGGAGGCGTGTTCGGCCGTCGAACCCGAGCCCGCTTTCGTTTCGCCCGATCACCAGCACCGGTGTCACTTCACCGATTCCGATACGCAGGCCGGTACGATCGGCGAACCGACGGACGTGGCACCTGATGGGATCGAGGGCACCGCTCCGGAGGTGTCGAATGACTGAGTCGGCGCAGTCCCTCGAATCCCATCCGCTCCGACCGATCCTCGAGAGTGGTCTCGAGCGCGGACTGTTCGACGGTGTGAGCGTACTCGTGGGCTCGAGTGCCGGCGTGGACGTAGAGCTCACCGTCGGGAATCGAAACACTGCGGGTGATCCGGTCACGTCGGAGACGATGTTCGACATGGCGTCGCTCACGAAGGTCGTCGCGACGACGACGATCGCGTTGCGCCTCGTCGAGGAAGGAAAACTGACGCTCTCCTCAACGATGAGCGATCACATCGACAAACTACGGGGGACGTCACGAGGCGCGATCCCGCTGCGCTCCCTGCTTACCCACACGTCCGGCCTCCCGCCGTACAAGGCGTTCCCATTCGGCTGGGAGTCCAGATCCGCCGTACTCGAGTCGCTGTTCGACAGTCCACTCTCGGTACTCGCCGAACCGGACGAGTGGTACGTCTACAGCGATCTGAACTTCGTCTTCCTCGGAGAGGTCCTCCGCCGTGTGACCGGCGAATCCCTCGAGACGCTCTTCGAAACCCACGTAACGGAACCGCTCGGCCTCGAAAATACCGCTCTCGGACCGATTGCGACCGAGAACGTGGCAGCGACGCGCGACCGCCGCTGGGAAGGGCGGGTTCTCGAGGGGGAGCCTCACGATTATCTCGCCCGTGCAATGGAGGGCGAATCAGGAAACGCTGGCGTCTTTTCCACGGGACGCGATCTGGCGACCGTCGCTCGGATGCTGTTGTGTGGCGGCGAATACGAGGGAGACCGGTACCTCTCGCCGGAAACGGTCAAACGTCTCCGGGCCGACGCGCTCGAACCGACGCAGACCCGGCAGGGCCTCGGCTGGAAACTCGGGGACGCCGACACGCCTGGAACCGCATGGTCGTCGGAAGCCTTCGGCCACACCGGATTCACCGGCACCTCGATGTGGATGGATCCGCACGTCAACCGTTTCGTCGTCTTACTCACGAACCATATTCTGGCGATGGATCCGGACGGCTCCCTGGCGTCGTTTCGCTGTCGAGTCCACGACGTCGCCGCCGCAACCGACTCGAGCGCTGATTCCCCATGAGCGTAGACCTTCGACGGTACGAGGACGACGACCTCGGGGCGATCAACGAGATCCTGTCGACGACCTCGCCGTGGACGACATACGAGGAGACCTACCGACTCGAGGGGGCAGACGTCGCAGACGACGACCTGCTCGCCGTCGCAACCGTCGACGACACCGTCGCGGGCTTTTCATGGACCGTTCCGAACGGCGCCTTCGATCGCTCTGGCTATCTCAAGCTGATCGGCGTGGCCGAGCGCGTACAGGGCCAGGGAGTCGGGTCAGCGTTGCTAGACGACGCCGAGCGGTACGTCTCGAGGGAGACGGAGAGCGACGACCTGTTTCTCCTCGTCTCGGCGTTCAACGAGGCGGCACAGGAGTTCTACCGCCGCCGCGACTACGATCGGGTTGGCCGACTCGAGGGCTACGTACAGCTTGGTATTGACGAATACGTATTTAGAAAATCGCTCCATGACAACTAACACAGACGAGATGACTTCAAGAGCACATCGATCGGACGAATACTCCCGTACGAGCCCGACTTCGAATGTGGATCCACGAACCGGCCGTCCTCCGGTCAGAACGGATGGTGGCGACGCGCGGTACGCCGTCGGCCTCATGTCGGGGACCTCCTTAGACGGGATCGACGCCGCCTGCTGTTCGGTGACGGAGATGGGGACGAACGAGGAGTACCCCTACGAGATAGCCGTCGAATCGTTCGTCTCCGAAGAGTATCCGAACGAGATTAGGGCGAGGCTGGTGAAACTGTGCGACGAGAAGACGGGAACTGTCGATGAGGCCTGCCGGCTGAACGTCGGACTCGGGACCCTCCTCGCGGACGTCGCGACGCAGGCGATGGACGAAGCTGGAGTTGACCCCGACGAAGTCGCAGTCATCGGCAGTCACGGACAGACGATCTGGCACATCGGCTCCCCAGAGTCAATCCCCGGAATTGTCCGCCCGCAGCGTTCTACCCTCCAGATCGCGGACGGAAGCGTGATCGCTCGCGAGACGGGCGTAACGACCGTATCCGACTTCCGGACGGCCGACGTCGCAGCCGGCGGCCACGGCGCTCCGCTGGCACCGTACCTCGACGCAACGGCGTTCAGCGACGGGGAACACCACCGTTCGTTGCAGAACATCGGGGGTATCGGAAACTGTACACTTCTCCCACCATCGCCCGGACGGGACGACGTACGCGCGTTCGACACTGGTCCCGGGAACATGGTCATCGACGCTGTCGTCGAAATCCTCACGAACGGCGAACGGACCTACGACGTCGACGGGGAGATCGCCACACAGGGAACGCCCGACGAGTCGATGATCGATCAACTCATCGACGATCCATATCTCGCGGAGTCGCCGCCGAAGACAACCGGCCGGGAGGACTTCGGCCACGAGTACGCTCGCCAGTTCATCGACGCGGGACGCGACCGTGGGCTCGAGGACGCAGACCTCGTTGCGACGGCGACAGCGTTTACGGCCGCGACGATTGCCGACGCGTACGAGCGCTTCGCGGAGCCGTACCCGGAAGAGGTGTTCGTTTCGGGTGGCGGGGCGTACAACCCCACGCTAATGACCATGCTCTCCGAGCGCGTGGCGTGTGACGTTCATCGGCTGTCGGCGCTCGGATTCGACCCCGACGCCAAAGAAGCCGCGCTATTCGCACTCATGGGCGTCGCCCGACTGGACGGCCGGCCGAACAACATCCCGGGCGCGACGGGAGCAGACGAACCGGTCGTCATGGGCAAGGTGAGTCTCCCGTGACGAACCGAACGATAGTCGACTCCCCCGACCTCTCGTTCCCCGAGGCGTCGACGTGGGGGACGAACCCGCGGCCAGAACTCGCGGTGTTCGACTTCGACGGAACACTCGTCGACCAGCGCGGCGGCTGGCTCCTCTTACAGGAACTGTTCGGCACCCGCGACCAAGGGAAGATCCTGACGGAGCGATACCGCGCAGACGAACTGACCTTCGCCGAGTGGTGTGATGAGAATGCCGTCCTGTTGGACGCCCGTGGTGTCAGAAAAACGCATATCGACCGTGCCGCATCCGCCGTAAAACTCACCCAAGGAGCGGACGGATTGCTCGAGACGATCGCGGACACAAACGTTACGTTCGGAACGGTCAGCGCAGGTGTATCCAACCTACAGGCCGTCCTGTCCGAGTTCGATCCGGCGTTCGTCCGGGGGAACGAGATCCGGTTCGACGGCACGGGGACTATCACCGGCGTCGATGCCGGCGTCGGTCCCGACGGCAAAGATGACGTCCTCGATGAGATCTGCCGAGATCGCGGACTCACCACGGCGGACGTCTTTTACGTCGGTGATTCACACACCGACGAGGAGGCATTCGAGGTCGCAGGCACGTCAGTGTTGTTCGATCCAGACGATCGGATCGACGACAGCGTCTACAAGACGGTCGACGCGGTAGTCGATACCAGGGATCTCCGCCTAGTCGAGAGACTGTTCGTCACCGCCGTGGATCGGTAGTGGGTAGTCGGGCGAGGTTATTGATTCCGATTCTGGACGTGGATCTCTTCGAAGAGGTCAGCGATCTCGTCCGTGAGGAACTCAAATAACACCTCGCCTTTCTCCGCGGAGGCGGTCTCTGGCGCGCCGATCGCACCGGAATCCGAGTACTCCTCGAACGGCCGGTAGACCCCAAGTGGTCCCGGCTGGACGAGGTCCTTGTCTCCGAGATCGTACGGTTCCTCAAACGGTTCGGTGTCTATAGCGTCTCGATCGACGAGCGAGGGATCCAGATGAAACATGAGCGACGTCTCAAACTCTCCACCGTGGGCCATACCGCCGAGCCGGCTGTCCCGAATCTCCTCGACGAGGTCAGTCGCGAGGTCGAAGTAGGTAATGCCAAGTACCTGTCTGTTCGGATGTGCATAGCCAACCTCGCTGACGACCGCGCCGACAAGTGCCCGATTTCCGCCGTGGCCGTTTACGAGGATGACCGCATCGAACCCGTTCTCGAGGCCGGCTTCGACGATGCTCCGTGTGTGGGCGAGGAGCTGGTCGAATGCGGCCGTGAGCGTCCCGCCGAGCGATCGGTGATGGGGCGAGTACCCACACCAGATCGGCGGCGTCACGAGTATCGGAATATCGTCGACGTTGTCAGCGCTCGCCGACGAGACGGCCGTCGCGAGGATCGTGTCCGTCCCGACGGGGAGGTGATAGCCGTGTTGTTCGACGCTCCCGACGGGAACGACCAACACGGACCCGTCCTGAGAGCCGATCGCACAAATTTCGTTCGCTGGAGTTGTCGCCCACGATACGGACCGATAGCTATCGTCGAAACCGAGCATACCTCGACCTCACCGAGAACCCGTATAAGAGATTCGACGTGTCGGTCCGACAGGGAAACCTACTTGACGGACCTACGGCAACTTGCAACTGTATATGGACAATCAAGTACTCGAGGGAGAGACAGCTATCGTCACGGGCGCGGCCAAGGGGATCGGACAGGAGATCTCGACGACGCTTGCCGCGGAAGGTGGTGCCGTCGTCGTCGCAGATATCGATGCAAAAAACGGACCGGAGACCGTCTCCCGGATTGAAGATGCCGGCGGATCGGGGCTATTCGTCGAGACCGACGTCACGGAGACAGCGTCCGTCCGATCGATGGTCGACGAGACGCTCGAGGAGTTCGGATCGATCGACGTACTCGTGAACAACGCCGGCGGATCGCTCGACGACGACATCACTCACGCGGTGAACTACGAAACCTGGAAACGGATTATCGACCTGAACCTGACTGGACCTTACATTTGCACACACGAGGTGTTGCCGGCGATGGTTGAGTCGGGTGGTGGTTCGATCGTTTTCGTCTCGTCGGCGAATGCGCTCACCGGCATCGGCCTCCCGGCGTATTCGGCCGCAAAAAACGGTGTACACGCCTTTTCTCGCCTCCTCGCGACCCAGTACGGCCGGTACGGAATCCGTTCGAACGTCGTCTGTCCGGGGACGATTGTCACCGAATCCCGACGCGAGCAACGCGCCGCCGATTGGGACGACGAGTTCCGCGAGCAACTCCTCGACCAGTACCCGATGGGGGAGTTCGGAACGCCGGCGGATGTCGCAAACTCTGTTCTCTACCTCTCCAGTGATCTCGCAGGCTTCGTGACCGGAACCGAACTCGTGGTCGACGGCGGATTGACGTGCGGACTCGACCAGACGTTTCAGCGGACGCTCTACGATGTCGATCGTCTCGAGTGAGCTCCAACTGGCCGGACACCGTACGTTCTCGGCGCCTCTACGCAGGATATGGCGTCGGTTACCGCCCAAACGTGAGCCACGTGGCGGCAAGCAGACAGGCGACGAGCACGAGGAGGAATCCGCCGTAGGCCGCCGTGTATCCCGAGTGACCGCCTACGATTCCGACGTAGGCGGGGCCGAGGCTCCCGAACGCCATGTAGACCGTTCCGACGACGCCGTAATCCCCTCCCTTGTTCTCCTCAGGAAAGGCTGTGATGAGATAGGACGACATTGGGGGCCAGAATCCGGTCAGTCCGACTGCAAGGAGTAATATTCCAATAGCCACGCCTGCGACCGACGAAGAAAAGAGGAGCACTGTGAGGCCGGCGAGACCGCTCCCGATCGTGGTGACGACGACGGGAAGTGGGCCGACACGGTCACCACAGTAGCCCGAAAGCGGTGTGGCGAAAACGCCAACGACGAACACTCCGGCATAGGCCATGTTGCTCGCACTGCGAGAGAGCCCCCGATCGGCCTCGAGGACGATCGGAAGGAAGCTTATCGTGCCGTTCCAGACGAACATGAACAGGCCCGCCACGAGGATCGCCGAACGGAGCCCTGGAGTCAGTGCGATTCGGTGCAGGGTCGGACGAACTTTGAGTGTCGGTTTCTCGATTACGTGCGGTTCCCTGCTCCAAGAGCGGTATAGTACGGTAACAAGCGCGAGACCGATCAGAATCGGTGCGAACGCGTACCGCCAGGTTGCGACCGCGATCGCGACAGCGGCGAACCCGGATGCGAACACGCCAGCCAGGCTTACGGCCGCATCGTTCAAGCCGAACGCACGGCCCCGTTTCTGCTCGAAGACGTCCGAGAGCTGGGCGAACCCTGCAGGGACGTAGATTCCGAGCCCGATCCCGACGAACGACACGCCGAACAGAAACGTCAGATATCTTGTGGCAGTGGTGAGGAGACCATAACCGACGATTAGCGAGAGGAGACCGAGAACGATAGCGGTCGTTCTCGAGAGGTCGTCAGAGATCCGACCCCCCGGATACCGGAACGCCGCCGTACACGCGGCGAGTACGCTCAGCGCGAACCCCGCTCTCGCTTCCGAAATTGAGAGCGTCGTGATGATGTCGGGGAGCAACGGCGGGAGGACGAGAAAGCCCAGTTGTCCACAAAGCGTTCCGAGAGTAACGACGAAGAGAATTCGTCCGGAGTGGCCGCTCGTAAGCGTCTCGTCAGCTCGTTGTTGTGCTCGCGCTTCGCTCACTACTATTTACTTACCAACCACGAACGTTAATGTTCAGGTTTCCAGATGGGTCGCCTTAAGTTAGAGGATGAGACAGATGAGTTCTGGGTGTCGATGACAGATTTTAACCGCCTCAGCGACGGTATCGCTTGGATCGACTTGTCGTTTGTGGAGCGGGATCGAATTCCGCGATGGGCGATTGAATTAGAGAGCATATACAAATTGGGCTACATATCACTACGTGGAGTATATAAATTTTCGGTGATTACAGTATCGATCAGAGTCTCCTCGCTATCCACAACTGGTTCATAAAACCGATCTACGTCCAGGTTCAATTGTCTCCAAAGATCAGCTCGCGGTTGCCAGAAAATGATCTGCCTTCACGGCCAACAATTTTGGCTGTACGGCGCAGGTAATCCGTATACGAACGAGGTCCTCCACGTGAGCCTCTATCCAACCGTAACGAAACAGACAATGCGATGGTTTCTGTTCGAGCTACACCGGTGCTACTAGCTGAATAACGTCGAATTTCTCGTCGATGACACAGACAATCTTGGACCAATTCTTGCTGAAGATGGCTATCGGTTTAAAATCATCCAGCATGGAAATCGGAGTGTTATTAGATATGTCTGTTAAAAAATAGAACGATGAACCTTATCGTTCGCAAATAGTCTCAGCAATGTCGCGCTAGAGATCGCTCAAAACTGGTTCAAAGTCGTCGCCGCCCACCACAATTCACGCCAAACTTAATGCGACCTATACAGACTCAGCGGTAAGCGATAGTGGAAGTAGGTGTTGTAGTACGTTGGAGTGATTATTTATAAGTAATAGAGTGGTGTGTGCCAGCCGGATCGTAGCGACCCATCAACCACTCGATACAGACTGTTGACTCCGGTATGGGTCGACGGGCAACAGCAGTGCCTCTCTTTCGCTATACTATACCGTCTCCCTAGGAAATGTTTACAACGGTAACGTGGGGTGTGTCTATCCGAAACCCGTCTTTCTCAGTTCAACACTATCCGCTCGTCTCACCGAGCCGCGATCGAGTAGACTGTTCACAGCGGCAACGAGGGGTGTTCGGCACATGAGCAAGGTGAGTTCTCTTCTGCAGGACGAAGTCGGTATTTGCGGTATCCTAGAGCGCGCTCCACACCGTTGACTGGGTTTCCGGACGTTTCCGGAAACAAGGTGTTTCCATAATCAGAATCAGGGGACAGCGAAGCTATCGGAGAAGAGATTCAACGGCGATCAAGGCCCTTCCGGAATCTACCCAGTCACAGTTTTATAGCTTACCCGGAGAATAGGTATCCATCGCCAGATGATCCGCGATGCTCGCGTCCTCCGCGCCGGGTTCGTTCCCAGAGAAGTCG